>Ga0123342_1000199_pt1 | contig 83057 bp, 50 predicted proteins | sample Turbeawhitnodule_FD_89960 | JGI IMG/M metagenome (GOLD analysis project Ga0123342, IMG submission 89960) | Root nodule microbial communities of legume samples collected from Mexico - Turtle bean Mexico white nodule | ecosystem: Host-associated > Plants > Roots > Nodule | place: Mexico: Nepantla... | reverse complement strand
GCGGAGGGAGAATATTTTTAAGAGTGAGTGAAAGAGAAAGAAAAAACAAAAGATAAGTAATAGAATTCTTTTTTTCTACCAACAATATTTATATATATATAAATATATATATAAATATATTTTTTTTTTTTTTTGCATAATTAAAACCACCTTAATATTAAGAGTTAATGAAACAAGCATACAGTAGACTCTCCTTCTCTCTATAATTGTCTAGCAGCAGCAGTGCAGTCCCTGTGTGCATCAATTTCTTAAATTTTAAAGGGTCAACGCATACAGTTGGTTTAATTTGAGTCCATGTGAGTTCACAGCAACACCCCAAACACCGCACCCTTCTTCTCCCCTCTCTCCCTCTGCCTTTGAACTTCCTTACCAAAATCATGTCCAACTCCAACCACCCAAACGCAGATCCGACCCTAAAATTTAAGTCCCAGGATCCGAATACAACTGCAAACCCTCAGCTTCCGCTTCAGAACCTCTCCCAGGTTCGGACCAGAATTGATTCTCTACAGCACTTCCTATCTCAATCCATCAACACCAACACTCCCCTCACCACCGATCAAATCAACATGGTCTCCACCCACATCATCTCCTCCATCCACCAAATCATCGTCAACGGCGCCGCCCTCGTAACTTACTCCCAACATTCCTACGCCGCCGTCACACCAGATGCCTCGCCGTATCCGAAGCCGGAACCCTCCGCCGCCTATAAACATAAGCAACTACTCGATTCCAAACTCGAACCTCCCGAGGACGACGATGGTGCGGAAGACGACGTCGTGGAGCTCGACGCCGTGGAAATCCTCGAGGAGCACATCCACTTCTGCGAGATCTGCGGGAAAGGCTTCCGGCGCGACGCGAATCTCCGCATGCACATGCGCGCGCACGGGGACCAGTTCAAGACGCCGGAGGCACTGGCGAAGCCGTCGGAAACCGGCGCGGCACGGCGCGCGATGCGGTTCTCTTGTCCGTTCGAAGGCTGTAACCGGAACAAGCTCCACCGGCGGTTCCGGCCGCTGAAGTCGGTGGTGTGCTTGAAGAACCACTTCAAGCGGAGCCACTGTCCGAAGATGTACTCGTGCACGCGGTGCCACAGGAAGCACTTTTCGGTGCTCTCGGATTTGAAGAGCCACGCCAAACACTGCGGAGAGTGCAGGTGGAAGTGCACGTGCGGGACCACGTTCTCGAGGAAGGACAAGCTGTTCGGCCACATTGCGCTGTTTGAGGGCCACGCGCCTGCGCTCGCGTGCGACGAAGAGGATAAAGGGAAGCAAGTGGTGAGTGATGACGAAAATCCGAGGTTGACGTCTGAGAGTGGATTTGGATTGGTTAATTGTTTTGGGGATGAGGAGTTGCCGGAAGGGTTTTTTGATGATTTTGGGTCCATTGATGACTACTGTTTAAGGGAAGTGTTAGGGTTTCCTAGTAATTGAAATTGCATTTGTATGTATTTATGAGACATTCATATTCATGTTTTATTGCTATATTTGTATTTATGTCTTTCTTTTATTGAAGGATTAAATAGTGTTTATTAAACTCACAACGGAATAAAATTTGATTCACATTGTATACGGAGGTGAATCAATCTACATCGACGACACAACTCAATTCATTACGTATAGACAGAACATCAACAATCAGTAGTTAAAAATTTGATGATACATTTTTAATTATGATTCAAAACCTTAATCTGACCCAATAATAAATGGCACATAATAATCATATAAATAAACACAAATTTTAAGAATCAGGTACGTTATCATACTAATAGCACCGAATATCGAACACTGATATCTCACTTGAGCGTTGGAGTACATTTGCAGGTACTATATAAGTTTGAAATTCATGAGAATGAGGAGTGATAAAGTGAAAGGATAACACAAAGATCATTTCAGGAAGATAGATAGATCGACCGATAAAGAACACATTTTCTTAATTCTAATAGACACAAATATCTACAAAAGTATTTAAATAATAAAATAAATTAACACATCAGAAGAGTGTCACATTGGAAGAGTCGAAAAAGTAAAGGATGTGAGAACTTTTAGTACATATATAAAATTGGAATCGGGCCTTCAATCTTCACTTTTTGGGGGTTCCTTTTTGCAACCTTCTTTTTTGAAACACCATGACATAGAGTGTGTCTTTTCAGGTCTCTCCTCACCTACCATGGTTGATGATAACCATTTTTTTTTTCTATTCTTCCTTGAGAGTGTCTTTGGTTAAGAGGAGACCAATACATTACCATTTTTTTATTCTTCGTTAAGAGTGCATTTGGTTGAGAGAACTCGTAGATTATATAAATAAGTAACTTAGAGGTGAAATAAAGTGGAAATGAATAAAAAATAAAGTCAAAATTAGTGTTGTTAATATAAATAAATAACTTAATCATATTTACTAATTAATACAATGAAGACATAACGTAGACTGGTATCTCATTGATTTAAACATTTGGCAAAAGTAATTTAGCATAACAAATATGACTTATAAGGTAGCCATTGTACATTGATATGATCAAGAATGTACATGAAACTATAGTTTGACAATGGAGATTAGAAATACACACAAGAAGTGTATGCACAGATCGAGTGTGGGACTGACACGAAGATGCGAAACTCAATGCGTTACTTCTAAACTTATAAATTAACTAATTTTACACTGATTACGAATAATTATTATTTAATATTTTTATTTCATATTAGATGACACGTAAATTTAAATATAAACACTGAAAAACATTAAAGGTAATTAGAATTTGTTTATATTTAAGTCTATTAAAAATAACATTTTTTTTACAAAAGTAATTTCATACCATAAAAGAAAAATACAGGATTTCATCAATAACGTTTTGCATAAATTGTACTTGTGAGGAGTCCAGACAATACTTATGCTTGTCGGTGGGTGACTGATGTGTCTGTATCCTTTCTTCAATCTCATTCTTTTATTGTTGACGCTCGGTCGGCTGGAGTACCTGCGATTGCACTCCGACGGTCAAGTCAGTGCTTTGTTTCAAGTGTGCTATTTTGAGATATGAAAAACGTACATTACTCCTTTGTCTTAGCCCCCTTATAGTTGAGAATATTTTTCTTAACTCATTTAATACTAATGATTCTTACTATGACACTTCATAGCTACTAATAGCAATCGTTACCTATCTACTAATGACAACCGTTACCTAATCAATGTTAATGATAACTAAATCATTTGTGAAAAAAGTTGTTTGAATGAAAAGAAAAGAAGTATGATGATGAAAAGCTTTTTCAGCATCATGAAAATAACTATCAACTAATGTAATAATGAAAAATACAATCATACAACCATGCTAGGGATATAGTCATGGCGCGGGACCAGTTCATACTATTCTTGGAGTAGAAATTTGAAAACAACTGCGTTCACAATTGCATGACGTCAATCATCTGTTATGTTATGACCACTGTTCTTTGACCTCTCATCTCACATCTCACGTGATTCTCCATGCACCCACGCCGTTTAATTTGAGACATTTTCCCTATATATAGTATAATCTGCAACACAACCATGCAACCAAAGCAATCGAACACTTTTCAGAAATTGTGAACTGAGACACGACAATTAAACCACTCTGAAAACAAGAATTTGATTTTGTACGATGTTGGTTTCTTTGGAAGCGTTGGCAATGGCTGGTGCAAGTGACGTGATAGATATTGAAGAGTGGGAGCACAGAGATTTGGAGCAGTACCCACCACCCCATTTGCTAGCCCAAGAAGAAGAAAAAGAAGAAGGGAAGAATAGAGTGAGAAGGTTAAAGAAGGATCATCTTCTTCGCAATCACAAGGAAGAAGAACATGGTGTTACCTTCACCAGTGTCCAAGAAAAGCTAGATAGAACCGTGGAAACTGTGTGGTCACGATGCACATGGTCAATGAAAATAATGGCCACAACACTTCAAAAATTAATCATGATCATAGGAAGCTGCATTATGCAATAACTTTAGGTGTTAAATAAGTTTAGTTTGCTAACTATTGGATTACAGAACAAATATTTGGCTTCATCATTTCCTAATTTCCCTTTTAGGAAATGCAAATTTTACGCTCTTTGGAGGGCATTGTTAGTGAAAAGTCTTTTTTTTATTATACATTTTCAATTAGTAATGAATATGCAATGTAACAGTCACGAACTATTCTGTTTTTATTTTTTTATCTGTACAAGGAGGGGTATAGATACTACCTGTTACTACTGTTACTACTGTTTGTACAATTGTGATTTAAAAAAAAAATAGATTATTCTTATATATATTAAAGAATGTATACAATTTTTTTTATGATAAATTACCCTTCAATCTTCTAGAAATTGGATAAAATGAATGACTCCAAGTTTTACTCTTTATGTCTTACAATAATAAATTTTAATATACTCATAAATCAATAAAAATATAATATAACATCCTTTTATTAATTTATGAGTAATTGACATAAGTTATCATTAATTTGAATATGATTTGTCCAAAATTCATGGAAAATGACCATTTCTGAACATTATTTTTTTAAAAAAATTTATTGAGATACTTTTGAAACAAATTTAATGGATTTATAAATAAAAATTTCTCAAAAAAATCAATATACCTACCGCATTCTATATACTCTCAGTTAATTATTATCTTATAAATAAAAATATCCTATAATTATGAGTGTATATGAGATGGATGGTGAATTAAACAGTTCCTTTTTAAAGTATTAATTAAGCTAAATTATTTTCATAATATTTGAATTTAGTTCAACAAGTTTAAAGTTAATATTTCACATTTAAATTTTCAAAACTTAACTTTTATGTCATAAATTTTATATATAATAAGCAACTCAGTTACTTATAGTTGAGATATTCACACAAAATTCAAATTATAAATTTATGATTTTTTTTCTTTCAAAATCAATATTCATACTCAAGTTAAGTTATTCACATAAGTTCAATTCTCCAACAACTTAGATAAAGAATCGTGTTATTCACACACGGTTTAAGTCACAAATTTAATATTTATCCTCAAAATCTTTTAAATAAACAATTATTTATGTATCTTATGCTAACACAATTCAAACATTATCCATAAAAAATTAAGTGAAGTAGACACATCAATAAATTTGAAATATTCAAAATGTGACACATTGAATATGACAAACTAAACTAATTAGATTTTTTTTTTGTCTCATACACTAATATCAATAACAGATAGTTTGAATTCCAAGTTTGTCACTTCCACGTATAATCCTCTGAAATTTCTTGGAACACCACTCTATTATTAGCATCACGGGTTCATCAAATTTATGATCTTTATTGACAAGAATCATTTTACAGAATGGGTTCCATCGTAATGGGTTACATCATCTTATCCATTACATCATCTGTTATGTCATGCAATATACAAAATGATGATGATATAAGTTCTTGTAGCAGACAACAATGGAAGTCACATGAGTTTGTGAAGAAAGTTAACGTGGCACTACTACTCAGTTTCCTACACGGTCAATAGTTTGACATGCTCATGTTATTCTTCTATAACATGCATGTTTGATCATGTGGTCAAATGTTTATGCCGATTCTACCATTCACACGACCACCTTGTACTTTCTGATAAACTTCGTACGTTCAGACATTTCCTTCCCAGTCAAGCAACGTTCTATATTTATTCCACATTTTATATATATCGCATTCAAATTTTGTTCGTGCGGGAGACCATATTTTTTAAGTATGTATAATTTTTTAAGTATGTATAAGGATTAAACCATCCTTAAATGATTCCTGTTATTTAATTTGTTGATAAAAAAAAATAAAAATTAGGAGTCAAAAATACATTTTAACAAGTTATTATATTAGTATCAATATACTAATTATATAAATTAACTGCTATCATTTTAACTTTTTCACTAAATTAAACTTTTCCCTTAAGAGACACAAAATTCAAAAGCAATACTTGATAGATATGTCAAACTCCTAATGGTCAAGAATCCTCTTTTACTTCATACTCATATTACTCATCTGTCCCATTTGTGTCCTATGAGATCATGAACAATTTGGATAAAGCAATTGTATTATTTGTACCATTCCCAGCTTCAACTTCCCATTGGTCATAGCCTGTGTTCATAGTTATATCATTTACACTACGTATAAATTCATACTATATTTTTAAAATATTATTTTTCAGTTTTATCTGGTCACACTATCTAATCATTAAATAAAAATCAATTTTAAAAACAAAAATAATTAGTTATCATATTAACAAAGTTATTATTTTAAAGACTAAAAAAATTATTGATATCTAAATTAATTTACATTATTAACAAATGATTTTTAAATTAGTATCTAAGTAGATACCAAAGTTTTAGATACCAATTTTAAAATTTAAATAATTAATTGCTAAAATTTAGATAATTAATTAGATATCAATTTAAAAATTATTTATCAATGATAGAAACTAATTTAGATAGTAATAATTTTTTAGTCTCTTAACTACTAGTATATCTAATTTAGCTACTATAAAAACTAATAATTTTAATAATTTTTTATATAAAATTGGTTTCTATTAGAGATTTTTTTAGTAGTGTTTGCACGTTTTTCTCTTTTATTTTTGCACAATAAATCTTGTAAAAAGGTAATCTCTTAATTCAGTCCATATTTGATGCATGAAATCGAGTAACACCCGTGCGGTCAGAGATTTGAAGCTGAGATAAGACCAAAGTTTTGTGTTCTATGCATTTTACACAGTTTCATGAAAAGCCCGTGCACGCTTCACCTTTTTAGCAGCCAAAAAGGAACATGCACTGATATCATGGTATTTATAGGGTACCACGGTCCTCAATATTTTGCATGTTACGAATCATTTATCACATTTGTTTTTCTATACATCACATCTACTACAAACGCCATCTGGGTACTTGGTTTCATCAACTAAAGTCGAATACAAGGTTTTGTGAATGTCAGTTGAAGCTTTTGCAATGGCTGGTATGGATTACATGGAGAATACAGTCAATGGTGGTGCATTGGAACAGAGCTTCAAACAGTTGCAGGCACCACCGGTAATGGCTGAGAAAGGAGATTGCAGCAGTTGTTTAGGGTTGGACAGTGAAATGGCCATGGAGTGGGTCAAAATGAAGATGCGCGAATGGGCCATAGAAGTTGCTTCAAACAATCACACCAAAGCTAACCTTAGGGTTTCAGAGATTCTTCTTATAGTGGATAATCATCATATAATGCATTCCACTCTTGAAAATGTCACGGTTGAAGATCACACATCAGATTAAAGCATATAACAGTATATATGTAGTGCAAATCTTCGTCTTGTAAAATATTTTTATAAGATTAAGTTAAATTTAAAATTCTTTTATTTATTGATTGAATTCTATTTGTTCTTTATAGTGTTGTATGATTCACATATTCTTTCATCAACCAGTTTTGTTATGTAAACATCAAGAATTGTTTCTTTTGCATTTTTATCTTGTGGTTATATTATATACAATTTCTTCAATTCAATGGTTGAAATTTCATATCTAGTACCTTTAATTTTTCACCTAAATAAACGCCCTACAGTTCTTCTATGTATTCAGCAATCAAATAAAAAACGACATACATGAAATAAACACTTACTCTTAATTAATGATTATGCATATAGCTTTTGAAATAGTGATGAGTTGGGTTGTTTCTAATACCATCAACCTTAAATCACACTACAAATAAAATCATTAAATAAAAAATAATTTAAAAACAAAAATTAATTAGTTATTATACTAAATAAATTAGAGACAATTTTATAAACAGAAAAAAATTTGGTTTCTAAATTCTATTATTTATAAATAGTTTATAAATTGATATCTAATTAGCTACCAATGTTTTTGTTACCAAATTTAGAATTTAAATAACTGATAGTTAAAACCTTGGTAGCTAATTAGATACCCCAAATTTAAAAATTATTTATCAATAATAAAACTAATTTAGAAATTAATAATTTTTAAGTCTCTAAAATGGTCACTAATTTAATCACTATAACAACTAATTAATTAATGATTTTCTTGTTTGTTTTTATTTAATGATTTTTTTTAATGACGTAGAATATTATATAGAATTGTATTTTCCAAAACTAATATTTTCAAGAAAAAAAATTATGAATGAAATTAAAAAAGTTATAATTCATAACAACTATATACGATTAGTACATCTAAGAATTTGAAGAGAAAAAAAGGGATCCTTCATCATTTATTTATTTCTGAAATTGGTTACATTTAAAATTAGGTTGTAAATATGCAGAATAATATATTAATGGTATTGGTAAAAAATGGCGGTGATCCACTGGTTTAACATGAATTAATTTTTATGTTGCAGATAAAAAAAATAGAATCATGTAATATTAGATAATATAATATTAGATATGTGAGAAATATCTGTAAAACACCCTCATTGAATACATTTGTGTGGAGTGGAGGCAATTGTGGTAGAACAATAATAAAGTTTGATTCTGTTATTAGAACAAAACTAGAACATAGGATAGAGAAACATTTAACTTGGCTGCATAAAATGAAATTTGAAAATGTGAAGTCCAGTGAAATAATTATATATGCATTAAATATTTTTTATAAGGCATTTATGAATCAATTCAAAGTATTATTAATGAAAAGCGACACAGTAAAGCATACTTCAATCCTTTCTCATTTTTTATATGCATGTTAATAAGTTTTGTGATTAAATTCTAATTTTTTTTATTAATAAAAAATAAAAAAAATACTTCAGACGTGTTTCAATCTTTTTTGAAAAAATATTAGACCAATCTCTTTATTTAACAATACCAGACTCTACAAATAAATAAACCAATGCAAACAACTTTCGTATAGATACGATTAAACATTATATAGAATACAAAAAGACGGTCCATTTTAGTGATACAATTGTGTAAAATAAATATGTTTTTTAATGCCTTAATTTAGTCCAATTTTTTTTTATAGATGTATTTTAGAAAACTGTTTTTTTTTACGAGGTCATATCATACTAATTGAAGCATTGCTGAAAAAATAAAAATAAAAATACAGATAGAAGCATTAAATTGGAACATAATTCTGCACGAGTGAAATGTTTGATGATTAGTAGAAGTTTTTGTTGGATCTCCACGGATTAAGTTCATAAACCTAAAGGGTACTATTTAGATTGGTTGATTTTGAATTTAACTTTTCTAAAAATTTACATTTGTATAGTTTTATTTTATAAAAAAGGTTGAATATTAAGTACTTTCATTTAATATAATATTTTTTCTTTACACCCAATTTTAGTATGAAAAGACGAAAATAGCCTTAAATAAATAGAGTTATACATTACGGATCATCTTTTGTGAAATGTTTATGAAGTTTTTTTTATCTAAAGTGAAATTTTGAATTTTGAATTTCGGATATTCTGTCGGAATATATAATTTTTAATTCTGAATTTTTATTTCGAAAATGAAGGGTTTTTTTGGAAATAAAAATTATGTTGGTGTAGGAAGAACTTACCAAAGAAGAGAAGTTGAGGCATGCAACATCCGTGAATTGGTTTACTTTTAGTTGGCTAAGCGTAACTATTTTCTAAATACTAAAAATAATATTTAAATTTATAACTTATTTATTTAAATCAAATTCTTTTAAGTACACACAAATTATTTTTATTACTTCACTATTTTTAATGTTCAATAAAATATTTAGTTTCTTAAACGGTTAATTTGCATTAATCACTTCCATTAAGAACTTTAAATTAAAAAAATTTAACTAATTAACTATTTTTTCAAATTTCAAGTAACTTCTTAATTATTTTTGTCAAACACAACAGATTGAAATAAGTCTAATGGCAAAAAATTTAATTACTTACACTATTTTCAGTAATTAAAGAGATCATTCAAAATTCTAATCACAAGAAAACAGCTAAATTCAACAGCAATTTGCACTCTACATACCTAACATATGAGTCAAATTCCACGTGCACCGTATCAATTCTAACACGCACGGATCTGTTACTGGAAATGACAAAAATACCCATAAAAATAATGAAAATAATCTTAAATAAAAATAGGGTGTTTGGAAATTATTTTTTTGGAAATATTCCAAATTTAAATTTTCAAACAATACTTTTGAATTTTGGAAATTCTTATCCAAAATGCATTTTTCAATTTTGTGTTACGAATTTTTTTATCTGGAATATACTTTTTTAGTTTTGAATTATATTTATTATTTTGGATTTTCAAATCCAAAATAAGGATTGTTTTGAAAATTTATAAAAATGATAGGTTACGGGTTAAATGTGATATGGTGCAGGAAGAAATTGCGAACATATGATTGAAACACCCAATTATAAGGGAAAACACGAAAATACCTTTAAAAAAAATGGGTACATATAAATTACATTCCGGATCCCCTTTTTTGGAACACAATAATCTCTTCTGGATAAATTTTTCTGGAACGTATTATTTTTAATTTTGGATCTTTTTATCCGAAAGAAAATTTTGAATTTTTTTTAGATTTTTATATCCAGAATACAAAATCCTCTTCCGGATTTATTTTTCTTGAATGTATTATTTTCAATTCCGAATTTTTATTTTCAGAATAAAGAGTATTTTTGAAATTTTTGAAATTATGTTGGATGCAGGTTAAAAAGTGTTGGGTGCAGGGAACATTTGCCTTCGTGTGTTTGCTATCCCTTGGCATTTATTTCCAAATTGATCACATTTTAAACTTGGATTTAGTGCAAAGTGGGGTAGTAAATAGAGAGTGGGGTCATTAATGGCCACGGTTTTGGCATGTTTCTTGCAATTGCATGCCCTTCCATTTCAGGCATTGATGAATAGATGTGAGCTTCATCAGTTCAATGACGTACTTGCTCATCCAAGTTAAGCCAATCCCTACAATTTAGAGACAAATAAAATCACATGTACAAATGAAATTTGCCCATGCAACACTCGTGAATTCGTCAGTTTTCAGTTACCCGAACGCAAATCAAAGCACAACAACAACAACAACCTCTGTTTCCTCTGCTATATAAATTGCTCTTGTTTGTGGCTAGCTGCTACCTCAAATCACAAATCACAACTCTCACCAGACATCATTAAAAAAACATGTCTATCGAAGCTATGGCAATGGCAGGCATGGATTACGAAGAATGTGCGATCTCTTTAGAAAAGTGGAATCCCCTTTGCCCACAGCAACCTCCTTTGTATCTTGTGGCAGAGTGCGAGGAATTCGTTAATTTGGCTGCAGAGAGGATGAAAGCAAAGATCCGAGAATGGGCAAAAGCCGTTGCTTTAACTACCACGCAACAAAGTGTCACAAATGACCACTGCAAACTACTTGTCTTTAGCTAGCTTTTTATGGAAGTGAGTAACGAATCTCAGACACGTATAAAGAATAATTACTCATATCTACCAACCTTGTTAAACCTGGTTTGTTTTTGCATAGTAGTACCATGCTCTTACATTTGACCTCACCACTTCTTTTGTATGTCTACACTCAAATTTGACATCTGCAAAGTCATGTACTTAGAGTGTCTGCGGATATAATTTGTTTTTATCATCAAGAAACAATATATACATATGAACCACTTCAGGAGTGATCTAACTCGTAATAAAAAACTAAAAAATCATACAACTCAACACCTTCTAGACAACCACTCGACTAATCCTGCCAAAAACTACCTATGTGTGGCTATATAATAAACGCATACAAACATAAAACAGATCAAATTCCTATGACTGAGAATCAGAAATGAATTGGCATTCGATTCCCTTCTCATCACTAGCTACATAGCATAATAAAAAACTGTGTTTCCAGTAAATTCCTAAGGAAAAAAAGGTTAAAAACTCGTGTAAATAAAAAAAAAGTCATAATTTTGGGAACATGAAGTTTATTACCTATTTTTTACAGTTGGAAAACAATAACACCTATGTCTGTTTTTAATCGAATTAGCTTCTTATGAAGGGTGATAGTGTGCTACAACATGAAATGTAAAAATGGTCTAAATTTCTCATCTTCCACCTGACAACTCAATGGCATCTTGGTTATTAATTGAATCTTCTCCCCAGTTCATTCTTCTCTGTAGTCTCTCGTAATCTTGCCTCGTAGCAACCTGCACATGCTGCCATTCTTCCCATCTTTCAGCTAGCCCTTCTCCCTCTAACATTCTTACAACTTCTGACATCGCCGGACGATCCTCCGGCGATCCTTGTGTGCAGAGTAATGCAATTTGTACAATCATTTCAACCTCTCCTATTATGTAATTTTTCATCAGGTTGCAGTCCACAATAACATCTAGTCTTTTCTCCCGTTGCAGTTTCTTAACCTATACCAAACAAAATATGGTAAAAATAGTAACCATCAGGCATAACAGAATAATTCAGAGCTTATGTAAGAAGACACAAGCACATAGTTCTACTTGTTTCCAGCTTGATAAGCATGCAGAAAGTCCAATTATAATTAGCTTATCAGACTTGGACTTCACAATGAATCTACCAACTAACATGATTTCAGGTACATGTATTCACAAGTTTAATCTCTAGGTAAAAAATAGATGCGTCCAAATTGATTGAGTTGAAACAGTTTTAGGCCATTTTTGTGTTGAATAAAAAATCACTTCACCAATAAAAGCGCTCAAACACAATTTTGCTAAATCAACTTTTTCATATGTTCACCAACCACTTTGTATCAGTAAAAAATGGCATCATCAAAGCACCAAGAGGCATGCACAACTTCCATGCATGTTGACACTAGTAAGAAAAAAACATGATACTAAAATGAGGTTGTCTCACATGGTCAAGCAATAACACGTCATCCTCCTCTTCCAAACGTGAAAAGTCAATTGCACGTTGACCTGTAACAAGTTCCAAAAGCATAATCCCATAACCAAAAATATCAGTCCTTTCTGAAGATTTTCCTGTGGACAAGTATTCTGGAGCTATATGACCCATTGTCCCACGAACTTGAGTTGTCACAGTAGTATTTCGAATATCAACTAATTTTGCCAAACCAAAGTCACCAACAACTGCTTCGAAATCTCCATCTAGTAATATATTAGCTGCCTTCACATCCCTATGAATAATCCTAGGATTACACTGCTCGTGAAGATATTCAAGGCCACGGGCTGTTCCTAGAGCTACTCGTTTTCTAGTAGGCCAATCCAAAACGGGGTCCCCAGGTCTGAGTTCTGCACCAATGTTAAAGCAGATAAATTCTCAATTAAAATGCCAAAATATGAAAGCAAACTTAAAGACAATACAGAGATTCATGCTACCCTCAAATAAAGCACATGTATCCTCATATTCATCTCTCACATTCTCGTTCTATTATTCCCTAAAGTCTGATGTGAAGACAATAATTACTTATTATTCCAAAAGAACTCAGGAGCTTTATACAAATTTTGAAAATGTCAGAAGTGTCCTGATTGTGTTAGATTAAAATTTTGATTACTTAATCCAACCAATCATATGTTGGAAATGTTAAAATGGTTTGAATGAGTCATGGCCCTCCAATCCTGGTTACGAAGTAAAGTAATTACTAATTATAATCTCTTTTACAGCAGGTCAAATTTAATATTTAGCAGACCAGGAATGCAAACATGAAATGTTACTAAATACCTCGTAGACGATAGGCAACACTTAAGTTTTGCATGAAGGGATAAACTAAGAGACGTTCAGTTGGAGTAGTACAAAAACCAATGAGCCGTAACAGGTTCCTATGCACAGCTACACTTATCAACTCGACTTCACGCTGGAAAGCGGCATCACCCGCAGGACTCTCATAATCAGTTAACCTTTTAACAGCAACTTTTGTACCATCGGCTAGAATGCCTTTATAAACCTTTCCAAAGCCTCCCTGTCCTAAAATATTTTTCTCGCTGAAGTTGTCTGTAGCTATCTGTAGTTCTTTCCAGGAAAATCTTTTTATTTGACCAAATGTAATTCGCCGATCAACCTCACCTGAAAATACATGAGAAAAATATATATTAAAGTAGCTAGTTAGCAAGAGATACTAAACTATGAAGCTCGACTGTTTCTTTGTTTTAAATTTTTTTTTTTCTTCAGCTCAAGTATACATTAACCTTGCCTTGGTCTACTTCTCTTCCTTTTCATAATACTTCTTTTTATAAAATGAATGTTACACAGTATTTCAACTAGTTGTCACAATTAAAACATTACAAGATAGTTCAACCAGTAAATTCTCCAGCATCTCATAAAGAATGGCAGGATATCCTAATTTGTGGTTATTAGATCCAATGAGCCATAAGTTGTCAGTATACCAAAATGAAGGAAAACCACAACCAAAACATATTTGCAACACTAAAATTTGAAGAACTAAGCCTAATCAATAAAAATAATATTACATTAAGACACAAAATGCTCTAAAATGGAAAAACTATTACTGCAGACAGACAGATGCTACTGACATGCTGGATACCAGTATTTTTTAAAAGAAAAATGTAATTCCAATAAATAAATGGTGCATAACGAGCTACGGAGTATACCCTTCATAAATTTATGACTTTATAGCACTAGATCTACTTGGAAGAGAGTGCGTAGGCAGTGTAAACACACTTCAAGAAAATCATTAAATAACAACCAAATTTAAAGACAAAAAATAATTGGTCATTATATTAACTAAATTAGATATTATTTTAACGACTAAATTAGATATTATTTTAGAGACTAAAAAATTATTTGTATCTAAATTGGTTTCTATTATTAATAAAAATTTATAAAATGGTTTCTAAATTGGTATCTATATTAGTTACTAAGGTTTTAACTACTAATACTTTAGATTATAAATTAGTCTCTAAAAGACTAATAGAGACTAATTTAGAATATAAAGTAGAAAGTAGCTAAAACCTTGGTAACTAATAGTTAGATAACAATTTAGAAACCATTTTATAATTTTTTATTAATAATAAAAATTACTTTAGATACCAATAACTTTTATAGTTTATAAAATGGTTTCTAATTTAGTCAAATAATAACTAAATTATTTTGGTCTCTAAAATTAATTTCTATTTAATGATTTTCTTGTAGTGATTGGTCAATAGCTTCTATACAAACAATCTACAAAAACATTGTGAAGACTAAAAAAGGAACTCAAACCTGGAACATCTACAAAAATTTCACGCTTGCACCCTTTGTACCAGAAGAACAGCAGACAACCAAGAAAAATAATAACAACTAAACCCGTTACTATTCCAACTATGAGGCCCACTTTTGTTTTATGTGACGAACCTGTCAAGTGAAGGAAAACTAGTTTTCAGCTTGTTGCCAGTAAATGGAGGGGGTGGGAGTAGGAAAACACTTTATAGACCAAAAAAAGGATTAACAAAAGTAACCTTGATCTGCATTATCAGATGAGCAAAGATGATGATAACTCACTCCACAATTCAAATTATTTCCAGAGAAACTGCAATGGGCAATACAGTGAAACAGAGTGGAACATAAATAAGTCTATTTAAGCAATGGGCAACATCACATTAATTTTAGATACAAAGTTCTATTTCTATCCAAGGACACCATAAACATGAAAAGTTTAGATGTGTGACGACACGACAAAGAACAACATACTAAATAATTGCATACAAGATATTGGTGAGAAATTTATGAAGGAGGAAATGATGGACAATCAGCTTATGTTTGAACAAGTACAAAGAAAGCCACTAGAAATAAGGAAAGTAGATTTCATGGCTTTTAGCCTTGAGGCCTTGAGAAAGGGATAAAGGGAGACCAAAAAGGACATGGGAGGACATTATGGAAAAGGATCTCATGATGAATAATATCACTGAAATTTTGGTTTGTTACAAACTCAATTGTATTGTGCGATCTATGTAGCCAACCTCACCTAGTGAGAAAAGGTCCTTAACAAGGGCCCTTAGGAAACTGATCGGTATTTTGCAATGAAAAATTATATTTCTTTGAAGTGACAAAAAACTAACACCTTAAACTGCTGCCATTCAATATTATATATCAGGTATATGGAAAGAAGGCAGTCAATGAGAACTCTAAATTAAGTTGGAGAAATTGAATATGTGATGATTACAAATCTTTCAGAGGAAGATCAAAAAGTGGAACCAGAGAAGACCACTGGAATCATAGACTACTATTTGATTATGTAACAGTGTTAAATGAAATTGTAGACATAGGTTCTTTAGGACGTATGCATCCACTTTCCAGGTGTTTTGTAGCCTTTTAGGTATAGCCCTTGGGTCAGGAATATCAAATTGTCGTTAAAAAAGGTATTTGAAGAATTTCACATTTTGGTTTTAAGGTATCTAATTCTAATGTACCATACATACTTGTATGTAGGAATGCTGAATAACTTCTCTGGAATCTTCCCACTAAGTTCATTTGAATCTAGCATACTGTAAAAGAGAAGTTTGAACAATCCATCAGATATCAAATGATAATAAAATGTACTTAACATCAAAATACAAGAAGTTTAAAAAGAAAATTAACATACACAGTGAGCAAGTTCGGGAGACTGGCAAGTGATGCTGGAATAGTTCCATTGAGATTGTTTTGACTCAATGTCCTAGTTGAAGACCAAAATTAGACACTTCCGGACATTACAAAAGGAAAATACATACTAAGAGTCCATACTTACAAGAATTGAAGCTTTCTAAGATTACCAAGGGAATAGGGTATTTCACCAGTTAATTTGTTGTTTTCCAAATCCAATCTGACCAAGCTTGTAAGATTTCCAAATTCTTTTGGTATGTCACCAGTGATGTTATTCCCTTGCAAAGAACTTCACGATGAATGTGTAAGAAAAAAGGTGAAGAATGTGAGTAAGATTTAAAAGCACAAAATTTGTCGTAAAGCATCGTATGGTTCTTGAAAAAATAACCGAAGTATGCATATTTCCATACACACTGCAGATGCTATATGCATTTTTCCATATTCACTTTCTTAAATTAACAATTAGAATGATTGAATAGTGTACTACAGTTCGTCAGATACACAAAAGATAGTATATTCCACAGTAAAAGGTTTTAATGTGTCCACGTGATTTCATGAATTCATGCCTCGACACTAAAATGAAACAAACCAAGAATGATGAGGCTAGGAACTGAAATATGGGAAAGGGCAGGGGCAGAAGGCAGTTCTGTGGATATTTTATATTAAATACTTACAGAGTTTCAAGACTTTTTAGAGATGCTATTATTGGTGTCAACGATCCTGTGAATCCCATAAATTCTAGTGAACTGCAATGAAGTAATAACTATGATTATACATTATGAATAAAATATTTAAGTACCAATGAAGTTGAAGTTGTTACAATCTTCTTCAAATTAAATATTCAAAAGAAGAGGAGGGTTAGGAACATACTCTTTCTAACATACACTCTCTTATTAGTTATGTTTATTGAAAACTACAAAATTAAAAGAGAGATTGTTAAATAAGATATGGAACCCATAAAATTTTGTCATTTTTAATAAATTTCAACCAACAAGAGAGAGTATATTCAGAAAACTATACTAGAGAAAGTGTTCTTAGCATTTCTCTCTAAAGAAAACACAGCCAGTGGAGAATTCCAATATTGTAATAAGAATATCTTACACTCGAATAACGTTGTTATTCTGGTCACATTCAACATTGGACCAAGTACAAGGGTCAACTAGATTTTTGTTCCAGTTTGTAAGCTGGCTGGGAGAAGCATTCAATGATAACTTCAGCGCATACAGCACATCTTCTGAAATGAACATAAAAATTATAAATCTATTGAAGACTGAAAGTCCAAATCCACTCGCAACTTAGACAAAACCAGAAAGGCAGATAAATGTAAAATCCATAATATTTTCTACTGCAATGCAGTTTGCCAACACAATTCTGTTTCCCTCGGATAAAGTTTCTTTCCAGTGAGTACATGATCCATTTTTCAAAGTTTCATTAATTTCCAAGCACTACTACTGAATAGTTTACTCCGTGGTTGAAAGTACGATCATTCAAATGGAGCACATTTACATAAATTGAAAAAACCCAAATGATTTTTCTAAACTATATAGAAAAAGGGCAAAATGTAGATAGATCAAAGTGCCACCTGGTCAACCCAAACGCCACATTAGTGTGAAAGGATTATGAAGAAATTAAATCTTAGAGAGGCACAGCAAATATACTAGTGAGTTTAAACATGAATGAATCTCATCAAATTTCTATGAAGTTGAAATCCAGAACACGCAGAGAGACAAGGAAATGAAGAAAATAAAAACTACAGCTAAATCTTTACATGGCTCAACGATTAACAGTTAATAAGTTTGAATAGCAGAAGAGCAGAACAGAAGATTGAACCTTGTGAATCAAGCCCAGCCAACGCCGACGAGCACACACTAGTCAATAGCAAAAGAACAGAAGCCAAATCCATTTTTCCACTCTCATCAACCACTCAACCAGTGACAACGTGCATTATGGTCAGCTACCACATCACAAATCTTCATCTCTCTAGTGTAGAACAGGCAAAACACCCCACTAAGTTGGAATCAGTGAAGAAAAACGGTAAATATCATACAAAGACAAAAGGGGCGAAAAGAAGAAGATTGTCAGAACCACGATGCGATATGAGACGTGTCAAATTACCAACCGTGAATTTTCAACCATTGATGGAAAAAGCTTAAGTACTAACAGACAGGGGTCAACCCCAAAAAGAGAGAACAAATGAAACCAGGAACAGAAGTGGAATCATGTGCAAGACAAAAATTAAACATTATTTGAACCGGTCAAAGTCAGATTTTTTTTTACTTTTTGTTGGTAAAATACAGAAAGGAGTAGCTGTGTGGAAGTGATGAAGAAAATAGATAACAGCTGAGTAAAGGTGAAATATATAAACAAGACATAGAAGACACAACAAGTATGAACTGAAGTAGAAGCTAATGAAAAAGGTTTCTAGAAAGTTTTCTGATTCAAATTGAGTTAATTTCATTAAAAAAACTACCCTTTGGATAGAAATTAAAGTCTTGATTTTGTATGAACAGTGATGTTATAATAGCAATTTGGGGAAAATTAAAAGAAAAATATTAACCCTAAGAAAGAAAACCCTAGATATTAGTAAGATACTGGGTGGTGAGGGTAGCATAAAGCAATCCAATTTGCTGTCCACTAGTCGGTAGTACTTTGAAAATAAAGACCAATCATTGTCGTTCAATCACTATCATTGTCGCCCAATTTATGTCAAAGGCTACTCTTTTATTTTGGCTAAGTAATATTTAATTAGATAAAAAAAAATCATTTTTTTTCCTTTTAACTCTAATTATAAATTTTCTTTTCTCTCTCACTCTTTTTTATAAATGTTCGATAATTAATTTTTTTATTTAATTTACCTGGAATATAAATAAGTATCTAACTTTTTAATTCAAAGTTCACCTGCAGATTATTTTTCGATGTTTAAGTGATGTTATTCACTTAATATTATTAGTCAATTATAAAGAGTTTTCATTATGATAATTAGAATTTAGTTATAATAATTATAATGATATGTAATAATTGTAATGACTTTCGGGTATACTTTTCCATAATTCGGGTAAATAAGTGAAATATATCTAAATTAAGAGTAGAAAATGATAAATTTTAAATTTGTAATACTGAGAAGTGGTTTAACTTGAAATTTAAGAGACCCTAGTATGAAATACTGATTTAATGAAACAATCCACGTTTTCCCCTACTTTCGATTTACAATTCTATATATTAACAAAATCTTAAAATTAATTAATTAATTAAAATATAAATAAAATGGTTGTTGGATGGTAATATAAACTTTGACGAGGTCCCTAATTTAATTAAGAGTTTTACTATTTATTTGTTATGGGTATAAAAATGTTTATACATCCACCGTTAAAAAGTTATCCTATTAGAACGAGTTTGAATTATTACAAAATTTAATAAGGTATCTTAATGAAAAAAAATTATGATATTAGTATATTTAAATTATTATCTTCAGTAGTTTGGCTTTCGAAAGACCATCCAAAAGTCATATATATAATATTTTGAAAATTCAATAGGTTTACAGGTTATATACATATGAAGAATATAGGTAAGAATAGCAATATTACATGGGTAAAGTTGAACGTTGTATAAACAATTAAGAAAAGAGAAGAAAAAAAAGTATATTGAAAAACCAATAATAATAAAACAAAGTAGAGTTATAAGTATAAGTTAATAACGAACAAAATTAGACCGTCGTTAAACTATAAACAAATCACAATGTATAATAAACTTTAAAATTATATTAAAAGTTATTTATGACAAAAGAACAAAAACCACTAAACTCATTAATAAAATAAACTTATTTATCTACTAAATATTTTAATTTAATTAATATAAAGGTTAAATGAAAAAAGAAAAATCCGACCTGCCGGATTCGAACCAGCGACCTAAGGATTTCAGCTAGGCTTTTCCTACTACAGTCCTCCGCTCTACCAACTGAGCTAAGGTCGGTTGTTGAATTAAGTGCTTTCATAAGTGTAATGATTCTGTATAATTTTAAGTGAATAATGAATTCAAGTGGAACAATGCCACTATTCCATATCAGTATTACAATAGAGATAAAAATATATTATTTTTCAATAAATCATTGCAGTATACATTACCCATAATTACCGTAATCTCATTTATCACTATGATTATATTTTTTTCATGTCGTGATTATTAATAACATCATATACATTATTATTATTATTGATTATTTTGTAATAATAACGATTAATTTCCTTGTGAAATCATCATACCTATTTCTATAGCTCAAAAAAAAAAATTAAATCTAAACTTAGGATATTTGTTATCAATACCAGATATGCTTGAAAGCCAAACACATTTAATGTGTTTTGAACCAGTTTGTTCATTAAAAATAGATTATATACAGATTTATTTTTTATTTTTAATCACATTATATTGGGATAGACTTGCTCTAGGAACATGTTCTTAAAATTAATATTTATCCTATCACTTAAAGTCAATGAACCTTAAACGGTATCGATATTTTGAAATGGTAAGAAATATTTTTTTTTTCATCAAATGAAAGAACTAGTTTACGTTAAGACTAATTCAAGACATCGTCTTCTTACAATCTGATTATATGCAAAAATAAAAAAGAAAGATAAAGTTAGGTAGGTTCTAAAGCAAATGATACAAAGTTACTCAAGTTAATAAAATAAAGTATGATTGAACTCTGTTACTAATTAATATCTTGACTTAATATAATGTGTTATAATTAATGTATGAAATTATTGTATCTATTGGAAATATTGACCATTCTTTCTTTGTTATGATTGACAAATATTAAGTATTTACTCTAATTCTTTTCTTTTGGACGAACTTTTGTTACTTTCATTTTTTCACTTGTTTCTTCCTTGAAATCTATACTCGAATGATACCTGTAAATGACACTTCAATGTTCAAGTCAAACATTGACATTCGACACTTAATATTTAGTATTAGACAATTACGTACATGATCTTTTAAAATTTGTGTTTATTTATATAATTATAGTAGGTTTTTTGTCGTTATTAAACCTAATAAAAGTATAACAACTCACATTGGGTTATTAATTAGTTTCACTCATTGATCATATCAGACGACTTGAATCGGATTTTCTTACCTCGCGTCGATCATGCGAACCATACCGATACAATTACCATTATATATACTAGTAAAAAAATATTTATATTTTTTCTTTTTATCATTATTATATTTTTATTTTTATTTTTATTATATATGCATTTATATTTATTAAAATGAGATTTGTGTTTAATTTTTTAAATGTAATTTTTTGTATTTTGCTGACAGGTTTTTATAAAATAGTGTTCTAAAAATATATTTAATAAACCAAAGTTAATAAATTTTCATAAACCTTTTTTTATTGTATTAAGTATATTAAATATATTTGTTGATAAAAAAAACAATAAAGAAATATTAATGATGGAAGAGTATCCAAGCATAGCGACAGATAATTACTTTTGTGAATTCAATAATCTCTATGTTTGAAACTATTTAGTTAAAAATTTTCAAATCATGCTGTAGAATATTTTTAATGACAATTTAAAACCATTTAATTATATTTGAAATTAACCAAAGTTATTCGTCAATTAAATATTAATTTTTGATTTCATATTCAATTTAAAATGTATAGATTGCAAAATAAGAAAAATCAATGACTATGGAAAAAAATTAGAAGTTATTTTTCAAAAGAATAAAACGCAATTTTGTGAAATAAATTTAATATTAATTAAAAAACAATGACCATTAAACATTTATTTAATTAATTATTATATCATAAAAATTAACACTAAAAAAATCATTAAATAATAATTAAATTTAAAAACAAAAAATAATTAAGTAAATACTGACTAAGTTATATTCTAATTTAGAGACAACAAAATTATTGATACCTAATGTGACCTCTATTATAAATAAAATATTATAAAATTATCTATAAATTAATATCTAAATTAGTTACCAAAATTTTAGTTATTAATATTATAAATTTTAAATTAGTTTCTAAAAGATAAGTAATTAGTAGCTAAAGTTTGATAACTAATAGTTATATATCAATTTAAAAACTATTTTATAAATTTTTACTATTAATAGAAACTATTTTAAATACCAATAATATTTTAGTTTATAAAATATCTTTAATCTAGTCAATATAATAATTAATTATTTTAGTATTTAAATTTAGTTTTTATTTAATATTTTTTAAGTGTAATTTATGAAGGTATATAAAATAACATATAATTTTTTAAAATTAAAATTTACAGTTAAAAACAGATAAAATTAATTTAATTTTAATATAAACATCTCATTGAAAGAAGATGTCTTTTAGCATTTAAGAAATGAACCCTACCCAATATAATTAGGGTTCTAGAAGGCAACGATGTTGAGAAAATATAAAGGGTGAATGAAAAGTGAACCACTTGAGGAAGGTTTCGTGTCATCCTTTAAAACAGAGCGAATAAGAGTGTTCCATTTCCAACACACTATCCTCTTCTCTCCGCTAAAACCTTCCACAGCTCACGATAGCACCACCGGTTAAGGTTAAGCGTCTCAGGTTTCTCCTCCTTTTTCATTCTTCTCGTGTCTCAGAATTGTGACATAATACGTGTTTTTGTTCATCCCTTCGTTCTAGATTGGAGTATTATTGTCATTTTGTTTTTTTTTTTACAACAAACGAACCTGTTTTTGAGCCACTAATTCCTTCTTATCCCTTTGTGCGCGTGAAATTTCAAGTGCTATCTAATACAGTGTGTGTTTTTCTTCATTCTTTTCAATTATGCTTTATTGATTATTGAATTGGACTAGCTTGCAATTCGTTACTCATTACCAGGTTCACTTAAGTATTAACGAATTGCTTTTTGCTTCTTCATTTTATTATCTGTCTATTTATTTTGTTTGTTTAGTTTATTGCTTGCAGAATTTCATCGAGAAATTTTTGTATTTATTGGCAGATTGTGTTGCTGAAAATATATTAGATGGCCATTTCACCTTATGCTAGTACAACAGCTACGCAATGGGGAATTCGTCCTCAGATTTTTGCGGGATCGACTGGGATGGGGAAGATTGCATCATTCAAGAACAAGTTAGTCCTACTATTTGATAATTTTTATTGTACCCGTCATTAAATAATAAATTTTGGAAATGGCTTTCCCAATGGGTACACATGATATTTTCATCATCGTTCTCTGAGCTGGAGAGTGTAATTAAATTAAGTCAATTTCCTTGCAGTGTTTCAAGCAAGTTAAACTTCATGGCTGCCCCAAATTCAAGCTTCTTTTCTGGAGATTCCTCGCGTGCACTTTTTGACAAAGGTTCTTTGCAAAATTTGCATGGTCGCAGGGGATCAAGGTTGATAGTTAGAGCAGATGCAGTAAGTTTTAAGTACTCATGCATTTCTAAGCAACTATGATTTCCTTAAATTTGTGTATATAATTTACCTTTTGAAAGCGTGTCTCCTTACATTATGGAACGCTCATGAACATTCAATATATTGACTCATTATGTACTGTGTGCCAATTTGCAGGATTACTATTCTGTCCTTGGGGTCTCAAAAAATTCTAGTAAATCTGAAATTAAGAGTGGTATATTTTCTGTGGTCCTTTCCTTTTTCAGACTGATATACTTATGCCTCTACTATCATTAATTGATATATTCCAATATATTGTTTTAATTTACTTAATGAAGAGCGAATTTTTATTGTAGCAATGTAAAGGAAAATCAATTACCCCCATAGGATCTATACATTGACTAATGAGCGATCATCTCTTTCCATATAAATATTGCTGCATACTAAAAGACGGTTTGCCTAAAATACTTGTGTTGTGAAGCATACAGGATTAGTACTGAAATTGAAATCTAAACTTAAGGGTCCGTTTGTGGTGGTCGAGTGTTAATTTTTATATGCAAATTTCAAAACAAAACATGTTTGACTGAAATGGAGTAAAGCATCTTTGATAGCCACCGTGACCCTGATAACTATACAGCCCACAAGACAAAGCCCAAATGGATTACTAAGAGGCCTGGTCACTTGAAGGACTTTATTTAGCTGAAATGGAATGTATGAGCTGTCATTTGATGGATTCAGTTCTAACTGCCATTCATTTCTATCCCATTCTGTAGATTATACATATTCTGTTCCTTCAAATGCGGTCAGCCAATGATTGACTGAAGCAAACAGTTTACATACCACCATCACGAATGAAAGTAGGCAGTGAAGAATCAATCATTTTAGTATTAGTCCGAGTTACAAGGAGGTTGTCTTGGCCTTGAATGCAAGGAATATAACTGTACCCTTACAATCTTCTACCCTCCACCACAACTTTCATTGCCTGACACTCTCCATCTCTACTGATGATATATCTACCACCTTATATGCTTCCTTGGCATCATATCACTTGGTGCCGTCGCCACCACCATCAACCCCATTTTCTCCGCGTACACGTGTAAAGTATGGAGAAATATATTTTAGGGCCTATTATTTTGTCAATCGTAGGGATCCAGATTTTATAGTTCATTTGTAATCATAATGACACCGTCCATCTAATTGGTCATTCATCAGAATTATATACCCAATCACTTTCCTTCCCTATGATATTTCTCAATCATCATTATAATTCATTAATTGCCTTGGACAATGATTTGACTGATGCTCAATGCCTTCCTCCGCAGTCTGCTGACAATGATTTCTTATACTGACTTTAGAGGGTCATGCAATGGTGTTAATGATAAGAGGTTTGAGTTCAAAGTGGTTTTGTGGATGATTGAGAAGTATCGGCTACTCTTCAGTTATTTGTGGGTCGTGTCTCCTATTATTATCTATTTGGCTAGACATGGTTTGTAAAACTGGAAACCACAGAAAACTAAAATCTGGTTTAAGTTTTAAAATATTTTCAAACTGAAAACCATCCTAAAAGGTAGCTAAAACTCTCAAAGAAATTTACCATACTTAAGTTGGGAGCTAGAGTGATTAAATTAAACTACTAGAATTTGTAGGATTTATTTGTGATTTATATAAAAGGAATTTATGCTTCATGCTAAGACTTGAGTGCTTATTTTTGCGGCTGGCTGTGTATTGTGCGTTTTTCCAAATAATAAAACAGGGCTTAGCTTTCCAAACCCTATCATCGAAAATTTTAAAGTTAGTTGCTTTTTGATTCCGTTTATTGTTCTTTGGTGTTCACGGGGGAATGAGGCTCTTGTACTAATAGAACGAATGTCAACTGTAACTTTGGTATAAGAGTCTCTTAGAAAATTTCCACCCAAAGCATAACATTCAGACTATACATCTTTTTCTTTTTATTTCTTTGTAATGTAGGACTGATTTGGCAGAAGTTTAAAATTAGGGATGGGAAGCATCAACGATAGGATAATGGTAGATGGTTGTGATTAAGAAGTTCTTACTAGCAAGTTCTGGAATATGATTTACTTGAATGTGAACAATTTTTGCGTGTTGATTGTCTGTTGTAACATCACAATATCATATTTCTATCTACTTTGGACATTTCAGCTTATCGGAAGCTTGCCCGGAGTTATCATCCTGATGTTAACAAGTGAGTTCTTTTTAGTTATCTCATATTGAACTCCACTGACTTTATGATACCCTTTGTTTGCCTTGTACCTCACTCTTTTGATATGAACAAAGTGGTTTGGGTCTCTTTGATTATAAAGCCCATGACTTGTTCTTTTAAAAGTTTATGTTTTTTGCATATTTCCTGAATTGCTTTTTGGATAATTTTTTTGGCCAAGAACCTCATCACATCTCAAGTCAATTTTACTAGTTGAATAGTGTTGTGTTGTCTTCGTGCATTTGGTTAATGTTGCTTGAACTATTATGGATGTTTGCTTTCTTCTGCAGAGAACCTGATGCAGAAAAGAAATTTAAAGAAATTAGTAATGCATATGAGGTAAAACTACAGCTTGTTGAACACAACTAACTCTTGTGCATGTCTTCTCACAATTGATCTTCTGTGGTCTAATTAGTAATGCATTATTTTCCAGGTCTTGTCAGACGATGAGAAAAGATCCATATATGACACATATGGAGAGGCTGGTCTTAAAGGTTCAGGAATGGGCATGGGGGTAAGTTATCTCTGAAAACAATTAGGATTTTGACTTTGTTATCATATATTCCTCTTTCTCAACTGGCCATCTTTGTAATTTCAGGATTTCAGCAATCCTTTTGACCTGTTTGAGACACTGTTTGAGGGCATGGGTGGCATGGGGGGCGGCAGAAGTTCTTGGAATGGAGCAGTTGAGGGTGAAGATGAGTATTACAGTCTTGTTTTGAACTTCAAAGAAGCTGTTTTTGGGGTGGAAAAGGAGATTGAGATTCGGCGATTAGAGAACTGTGGAACTTGCAATGGTTCAGGGGCTAAACCAGGGACCAAATCATCCAAGTGTAGCACTTGTGGTGGTCAAGGTCGGGTTGTTCAATCGACTAGGACTCCATTAGGCATCTTTCAGCAGTCTATGACTTGCTCTTCTTGCAGTGGAACTGGAGAAATTTCAACACCTTGCAATACATGTTCTGGGGAAGGCCGAGTGAGGAAGACAAAGCGGATAAGTATCAAGGTTCCTGCAGGTGTGGATTCTGGCAGCCGGTTAAGGGTCCGAAATGAAGGTAATGCTGGAAGGCGTGGGGGTCCTTCTGGTGACCTATTTGTTGTTCTTGAAGTTATCCCAGATCCTGTGCTTAAGCGTGATGACACAAACATTTTATACACTTGTAAGATATCTTATATTGATGCAATCTTGGGTACTACAGTTAAGGTTCCTACTGTTGATGGCATGGTGGATTTAAAAATCCCATCTGGGACTCAACCAAGCTCAACACTTGTTATGAATAAGAAAGGTGTTCCCCTGCTGAACAAAAAGAATATGAGGGGTGATCAATTGGTTAGGGTGCAAGTTGAAATCCCCAAAAAACTGAGCAAAGATGAGAGAAAACTTATTGAGGAACTTGCTGATTTAAGCAAAGGCAAGACTGCTGCCACCAGTGGTAGGAGATAACTTTTTCAGGAACCTATATGCCTTTCTATTTCTATTCCATTTCCTTTTATGGATGCTTCATTCTTGGCCTTGACTCACAACACAGGGCAGCTATTCATTTGAAACTGTGGAATGGTAGATGTAGGTTACTAGTAATTTTTATTTTATATAGGCAAATATGAAGGGCAGAAGAAACTAGATATCTTTCTTTTTCTTTGGAACTTATATGCCTTTTGCAATTTTGTTGTTCTTTTACGGGGTGAGGGATTGAAGAATTATAGCTTAGGTGCAATGCCATCTTTATTTTCTTAAATGTTGCTTTTAGACAAAATTGAAAATACATTATATTCGAATTTATTTACAAAGCCAAAAATTCTTATTGTTCTAGCACTTGCATTGCTGATACATGTAAAATCTTGTTTAGGCATGGACTCACGGTGCAGATAGATGTCATCATTTCATATCAAAATTTAGTTAGGTTTAATTATTGAATAAATCATTACTTTTTTTTAAAACTTAATTATTTATAAAAGATTAGGTTTACATCACTCAAAAAGTTTCTTAAATTAAAAATATTTAGCCAAATCATAATAATAATAATACAGAGACCTATAATTACTATTTTTATTGAATATACGTTAACGTTTTAAAATTATATCGTGTTGATTTAAGTCTTAAATACAATTACATCCTAAACGGATGTTTTTAACGCAGTTCTTAAAATGTTTGAATCCTCTGGAGATTCTTGCTTCTGTTCTGTAAACAATTAATCTGACACTTAGCACTTTACATTTTCGTGCCACTGGCTACGCTGTCGAAGTTGCTATAGTTCAGATTTTTTCTAACCTATTTAAAAGAATTTTACTAGTAAGTAGGCTTTAAATGAAGGAAAAAGATTGTTTTACACTTTCCCCAATAAAAAAACTTTGATTTGACCACTTCTTATAATAATAATTTAAATAAAATAATAAAATAAATATAATTATAATATTAATTTATTGAATTGTTAGTGGATGATTTTTGACTTGTAAAATTAAAACCTTAAAAAGTAATGGGGTGAGAGAGGCTCGAACTCTCGACCTCAGGATCACTCAGAAGCTATGAGACCTACGCGCTAGCCAACTGCGCCACCACCCCTTTTGTTGTAGCAAATAAGTTAAAGCTTTATAACCTCATTAATATTCAGTCAATACCAATAATAAAACGTACAAACGTCTTAAACTCGATCTAAATTTATCAAATCTAAATTTTAACTTTTATGTTGCATTTTTTTTATAATCAGTTAAATTCAACCTAATTTAAACTTATCAAATGTCTTTACATGTTGGGAGGAGTTATGCACATGAAATCTAAAAATTAATCTAACTTTATTGAGAGTGAATTAACCTGAATTAAGAAAGAAATGTAAAAATTCTAACTCAACAATTTTTTTTATTGATTGGCATGACGAGTTTGTCTTGTAAATAAATTTTTCATGTTTAATACAATTGATTATGCTATATTTTTTTTTTTTATATTTCCTTTTAATTAAATTATATACATTTCTTTAATTTCCCACTCTTTTGTTAATACCAAACTTACTAGGAGTATATATGATGCCTTTAAAACAATGTTATTAAACAATGTCAATTATTTTTCACTTGGAAGTTATTAGACTGGAAAAAACCGCAAGTATAAAAAGTTTTTTTTTGAAAAATATGCAATTAAGTTAATTTAATTTTTTAATGAAACTAAGCAGAACAAGGAAGAAACAAAGAACATAATATCAAAATGAATATTCTCCCCTAATGCTATATTTCTTTTCATCCTCGAGTCTGTACAACAAAATTTTGGATATACACTACAAAATTTTTCAAAAATAGGCACCACTAAGCTAATCATTTCCTTCTTTTTTACAAGTTCTTCACCTATCATCAAAATTATACTCCTAAGCCCAAATTTATGAAGAAAATTGCAAACTTATCCACCCAGTGACATAACAGTGTTTATACCTGAAAACACTGTGTAGAAGAACCTTTATAGGATGGCATCTCTCATCTCAATGTTTGGCTAATGCTAAGATCAGTGGCAAACTAGAAGTGCAGATATATGGACCTTTCAATCAACGCATCCATCTCCCCATTTTCATTGTCATAATCTTTCTCTTTTTGTTAGCACGATTCTTAGCAGAAATTCTCAACTTCCGTTTGGCATTTCGCATCGGATTGATAACTGCCATGAGCTTTTCGTCTTGTCTCCTCTTATTTCTTTTCAACTTAAGGTTCGTCCTGATAAGGTTGTAAACTTGCACAAAATTGGGAGTTCCCAAAATATTCTCTACTTTTCTACAGGTGTCTTCTGCCATCTTCTTGACATTCTCTGGTAAAAAATAAACATGCACATTAATATGTCAACAAGCACCAACAAATGGGAGAAAGAATTGATAAACAGAAAAACATTAGAGGGAGGGCTTGGTAAAACAGGGAAAAGATAAACAGTAACAATTAACAAAACAATAGAACATTGGGCACCCTCACCCAATCACCAAAACAAATATTATTAAATTAGGACAGCATAGCCGAATTAGAAATTTTCGAAAGTAATTCTACATAACACTTCAGTAAGATGGCCTCCTATCACAAAGTAGGAATTTATCTACTATGTACTGTATAGAAAATTAGGGAACATAAGAGAGGAAACAGGCAAATTTAGGCTGATTTATACTTTTACTAGATGGAAAAACTAACCAGATACAACTTTTCCAGCAAATCCTTCACAAACTTTGTATAGAGGTAACAAGATCACGTGTGCATAATGTAGGCAGTCATCCTGACTAATCTGTGCCATAATATTCCGAAAACTGTTGAAGACTATTCCCATCTGCGTCCAGCAAACAAAATGAATATAAAATTAATCACAGGCACATTGAACAAAAGACTACGCAAAGAGCTTCTGTACCAACCTGAATATCATCCATTTGAAGGGCAATCTTCCCCATTTTCCTGAGCAATAACGAGACTAATGCACGTTGAGCATTGTCAACATTCAGCTGATTGCTGGGTTCACATATAGAAGCAGTAGATGAGGACATGAACATGGTTCTCCCTTTTCTTGAATCAAGTAAGTCAAATGCTTTAAGAAACTGATCCTTTTCTTGTTGCGAAAGAGTGGACCAGAATGCAGGGGGGTCTATAGATGCACTTTGCCCCATCAAAGAATGGACACCACAGATAGCAAAGATAATATTCTGGGTCAACAGACTGCTGTCAGAATCATTTAAGAGCGGCATTTTTAGTTGGCAGCAAAGAGAAGTAGCTATTAAAAATAGTCTACATGGACTCATAATAAAATAACTTCTTAAGGAGCTGCCGTGATTTTCTCTGCTAGCATCTGTTACATGTGCAAAGTAGAGGGCTATGAGGCGAACTGATCTGTTTCGTATCCATGAATGTGGGTGCAGCAGCATTTCACAGATTGCTTCCCATATATCCTGAAATACATGTTAGTGTGCTTGTTATGACATGTAGTATACAAGAGTATGAAGTCAAACGGTAAAGTTATGATTATTCCAACATTAGCGCTTGTAAGGTCAGAAAAAGACTGTCTAAACTATTTAGTGCAGAGCTATGAACCACAGCAGAAGCCATTTAAATATAATTTTTTCAAGTTAACCCATTCCTAATATTGCTAGATCATCATAAAACTATTATTGAGCTAAGACCCAGCAGTGAGTTTATTTGAAAGTTACTACAAGACATTCTCAATTAGTTATAGGAAACCCGCAAGTAACTATTCAATTTCCGCTCTAAGCTTATTGCACCCTTTTCATGCTTTACCTAGCCAGAGCCTAAAGCCCTCAAATTGTGTCAAAGTCCTCCATCCAGTAATTTCAGCCACTCCACCGATATATATCACATTGCATCATAAGCATCTAAAAATATTTCATAGACTAACATGTCGTATGCAGCACATTTATACACGCCAGTATCAACCAAATATATCTAATAGACACAGATTTACCTCAAGATACTCTGCAAAGCATAAATCACCGAACTGATCAATCATCTTCTCTAACATAACAAGAGAATAGTAGGCCTCCTTCCAAAGAGGAATGACAGATTCAGCTAAAAATCCCTCTTGCCTGTTTGTAACTGCATCTATGGCAGACTTAAAGATGTGTTTAGTCACAGGCAAGACAGAATTTATATGTTCATGAAATCCTTTCTTTTTTACTTCAATAAGCAGCCCCAGAACCTGTGCCAGCAATTTCAGAGGTCAATAAAAGTGATGCAGACAGGAAAAATTATAAATGTTATACACCAGAATAATTTTCATGTTTAACGTCAAGCAAAAAAAGAGAATTAAATAAATAGATTAGGCTTGAGCTTATGGAAAAGTTTATTAATCCTGCCTCTTTATTTATTTAAATATAATAAAAATTAATAGACATTTCATAATATTATCATAAATTAAAATTCTGATCAGAAATAAAATAAATATTTAAGATACAAAAGAAAACAGATTATTAATAAAATAAATTTTATTACATGTTGTTAAGTTTGTGTTTTTTCACTAGGCTATTGACTCTCTTAACTTGTTTGACTATTTAAAATTGGGTCTAATGGCCTATTTAAATTTATTTCTCAGCCTATTTACATGTTGTAATAGAAAAAAGACATCTAAATAGGCTAATAAAAAGCAAGGCCGGACTTTTAAAAAGGTCAAACCAAGCCCAAAAACAAACCTCTGATAGGTGAATAAGTCAGACCAGGTGTTAATTTTTCATAATAGGTCAGGCCTATTTTAAGCAAAACCTAGCCTAAGTTGACATTCCCACCCCTAACCATCACATTGATAGTCATGGGTAGTTTTAGTTGAAAAGTAAAAACATCACTGATCATACGCTAGTAATTAGTGAACTAATTAATTGTCGTCATTGATTTTTTTACATGTCCTCATTGTGGTGAGGAACACTTTCTACATGTCACCATTCCCTTTCCCATCTGCTAATACTGCTGAAATAAAACTGCTTTGGCAATAGCGCACACCACAAATAGGGAAGAAAAAATTACCATAAAACCCTTGGACCAAAAATAACATAAAACAAAATTATCCATATATAGAGACAACATAGTATTTAAGTTTATGCTTTCTAATAAACTTACGATCCACAAGACATTTTAGAGAGCATTACCTGGGCAGCTGCACTCCATAGTTGTTGCTTGCCTCCCAAATACCAAGAAAGAGCATAGTCAAGAATAGAGTTAAGTGAATTAGGACTGACAGAACTAACAAGCTTTTTTATAGCAGTTCCACTCATAGAACGAACAATATTATCATTATCATTGGCTAAGCAAGCTACCAAGTGGACAAATAATATATTAGATTGTTCGTCCAACACACTTCTTGGAAATTTGACAATAATAACATGAATCATTTCAAGAACAGATTCCCGTCCAGTTGAATGCTCATACCTACAAAAGGATTAAAATATCCAAAAGTTAAAATCAGTATTTAAAGAAAAACGAAATATAATATTAATATCCAAAAAAATACTAGCCGAAACACTTGCCTCAAATTTGAGAGCAGGAAATCCAGATGTTGTTGCAAGCGTTTCTCTGAAAGTCTATAATCAAGGAGAAATTGCAACAGAATTTTACTGCATTTTTTGCGGATTGATTCCATTTGACTTGTCACCATCAATTCAGCAATCCTAGTAACAAGATCATATATTTCAGGCACCACTAGCTTGCGGCTGACAATACCCTTTAGAAGTGATAGGGCTACCAACGATGGATTTTTTTCAAGATCAAGAAATATAGGAAGATGAATTAATGAATTTATTTGATCTGAGGCTAGAGAAATTTTAGTGTTCCTCAAAAGCACAGACAGCAATGTCAAACATGACTGCATTAAAGGACTGCTAGAGCTCACCGAACCCTGGGCAATATCCAAGAGAGAAGACTTTATTCTCTCAGCATGTTGTTGAAGGGATGGTAAAGGCAACCTTACCAGTATAGCAAGGCATCCAAGGGAAGTAGACAGGATATCTTCATACTTAGAAGACAAACCATCACATAAAAGCTTGACAAAAGGGTCTAAAAAGGATAAAGTTTTTTCATCCTTTATATCTTGTTTCATACTCTTCATACGTTTATGAAATATTCTGAGACCAAACACTGTAATAAGGTGTGAACCCAACAAGCCCTTAGCAACAACATGGCCTTTAGAAATTCTTTTTGTTTTAACACAGCTATCTTTATCTTTCAATTTCAACAACTTATTTTCATGCCAACTGATTTCATCTTTTAATCCATCTCCAACAATGCGCTCAATGAAGATAAATAGATCAGTCTGATCTACAGAGGGATTACTTTCAATACCAGTAGCCATATGATGCAACATATTTTCCAATTTTCCTTTTACTTTTGGTGTGATATGCTTCTGCAAATGAGAAGTCACTGGTGCAAGGAGATTCCAGGCATAGCTTTTGAATGTTACATTTTGGGCCACCAATTTCAAGCTTTCAAATGACTTTTTCCTCCTTGTTTCTTTCATTTTTGAAGCTATCTTCTCCACCTCCTTTTGCTCGGCAACATCTCCAAGAATGTCATTCTCTATAACAGAAAGCAGATCCTCCAAACAATAATCTATCTTTCCAATAACTGGAGTTGAAAGACACTTTGACAAAATAAAATTAAGTGTGTATCCTAAGACATGAAGTTCATATCCTCGCTTCAAGGTAGATTGCAAAACCTTGACAATGAATTGCAAGTATTCCAATCCAAGTTCTTTCAAACAAGTGGCCAGTGCAGACCTAGCTTCATCACGGAGGCTTTCTAGATGGCTCTTCAAGAAGTTTGATATTCGATGAACAATTGTTGGAAGATACAAGTCCATCACATCTCCAGGAAGTAATTTAAGTAGCTTCAGTGCAGCAAGACTGATATTTACATTGACCTTTTCAGATTCAGAATCCTGTAACTTTTGTATCTTTGGAAGCACAACTTTATATAGGCATGCTTGTATCTCTTTGTTCACGTCAGTATCCGTCATCTCTATGTCCGAAACCCCATCCAAAGATTCCTTGGGTTCTTTATTATAAGGATGTTCAGAAAAGTGAAATTTATCCAAAATACAGCAAATTAGCCTTATAAAGAGTTTCTGTTTATCTGAACTACTGGATGCACCTCGAAAACATCTGATCAATAATGAATAGTATGATTTCCATCCCATCTGACCAGCTACAGAAGCAATGGTCTCTATGCATGCATTTTTCATATGCTCTGCCTTTTCTTCTTTCTCATCAAACAACATGTTGAAGAAGAGTCGCATGAATACTTTCTCAGTGATGAACTGGAAGTAAACAATAATATAATTAAATTTCTATAAGTAGGAAAAATGCTTCCATTTGAAAGGATTAAGTTACTACCTCTGAAAGCTTGTTCACACAGACAACATTTCGAAACCATGACAATGCCTTAACTCTCTTCCGTATCTGCAGCATCAAATGTACCCACATGAGGCATTCTGCAAGCATTTAATTTACTACAGTGGAACTAATGAACTAACAAATAAATAACAAGAATTCTTAGAGTTCTAGAGAAACACAGAATGAAAATTTTAAATTGAGACAATGAAAAACCCATTTACAATGATGATGAGACTCAGCTATCTATACTGTACAAAAGGGAACTAACAGACTAACACTTGAAAGAGTATATACGAGAAAAAAAGCTTGAGAGATCTTAACTTAGACCTCTCTACTGATTCAGATTCACATATAAGGATAAGTGGCTTACAATAGAAGCTTAAGAAAAGCGAAAGGAATTCCTCTACGATTCTAGGATACAGATAGATAATATTTTAACACTCCCTCTCAAGCTACAGGATACAGATTGAATGTTCCAAGCTTGAAACATATAATTGAATCCATGCTTCTCTCAAGAATTGTCAAAATATCTGCAAGTTGTTCATTAATACCAAAACACTCGGTGCAAATTTACTTGGGCAACAACTTTTCTCTAACAAAATGATAGTCAATTTCTGAGTTTTGTCCTCTCATGAAACATAGGGTTGGAAACAATGTGAAGAGTTGCTTGGTTATCACAATACATCTTCATTTCCTCAGAAGATGATACAAACTATTCTAACACTAAAAAATTGTCATTCTAACAAAATCCTACTAGAACACTTACAAGTGTCCATAGCTATGATGCACAGATTCAATACACATCGAAAATGTGTATCAGATACGGTTATTCTACAAATAACACAATATGATACGCACAAAATAAATATTTAAAAATATATAAAAATTCATAAAACATAATAATGATAGTAAACATATAACCATAAAATGTTCGGAAAAAAAACATACCACTGAGTCACTTATACTGTCAAAAAAAAATTCTTCACCATCTTCGTTGCACAAGACCACAAGTGATTTAAGGTTTGACACTTCTGGAAGCTTCAACACCATTTGATGTAACAATTTTATCCATCCCTGCATAAACATAAACCAGTGCACAAAAATAAAGGACTATACAGCTACTTATTTAAAACTTAGGTTGTGTCACATCTAAAAGTTTACTATTTCCATTATCCTTGACATGATAAAACTAGGAATGACAGCAAATTGCCTAGTAATATGAGACAGACTACTGCCACAAAGGGAGATATTGGAGAATGTGCAACACAACTATAGGCACATATATGCCTAAACTTCATTCAACTATGATACAGCAACTAACACTTAAAAATGATTTATGACACCATGCTTAAAATTAGGAATGGCAACAAATTGCCCACTTATACGTGAGACAGACTAGTGCCACAAAGGGAGACATGAGAATGACAGAAGTGTAACAAGTACCTTTATAACTGAAAGTGATCCATCCATCGCATCTGCCATATGCTTCAAGAGAAATTTCTTAGCTACACGCAGGATGCAAGATTTTGTCCAACAACTATCAATGTTTTTCATCCCTGACATATGTTCTTCACTGTTTCCTTCTTCGTGAAGGATGAGAGCAGAAAAATCAACAAAAGACAGCAATGAACTATGGGCACTACACATAAAAGTTGTCTCTTCTGATGACATGTCATGCACACAATGTGATAAAATAAGTAATGCGTGCTCCACTTGAACGTTTCTGAAGAAATCAATATTAATGATTCTGTAAGCATCTAAAATAGCATCATGATCAAGCCAACCCAAAGTAGACGTTGTATTCAGCTGACGGAGAAGTTTTGCCTGCATCCCAATGAAATACAGAGAAAAATTAAAGGGAGACAGAATGTGGTATGCTTTGTCCAAAAGTGTCACGCATGGATCAAGGGAGACAAAAGAACAGGGATTACCACTGAGAGTATAGATGCATCAGAAGCTACAAGAGCATCAAGAAGATCACATATTCTCAAACGCATATCCAACTCAGCCGAAATATATATTGGAGAAACAGCACTTAGAATTTTAGTTGTACTTCCATGTCCTAGTGTTGGTAAAATATTTTGAATGACTTGCAAAGCTTCAACCCAGACATCTATAATATAACCATACAAGAGTTTCAATGGTAATGCAGAAACTAAGTTGGAAAAAAAGCAACGGATGAAACAGACCAGCGTGGATATACAATATTCTCTCACCAGAATTTTGAGTTTTCTTTTCCAAAAACAGAAGCAATATGTCCACAAATTGCTTTGCGAACTCTGCCTCCTTGATGTACTTGGGTAAAAGTTTGAAAATTCTTATTACTGTCTCTCCAGGAGATTTGATCAGCTTTCTGCCAAAGAATAAAAGAGAGCAAAACATTAAGTATTGAAGTCCTCATTTTTCAACATGTGTTCCTTATACATAAAAACATGTTTCCTTCATATGATAAAATTATCATTTTCACACATTTTCTAAATATGTCAGTACTTAATCCTGTTATTTATCAAATAATCTGATTGAGTTCACTCACTCTGCTGCTGTCTCATGCACTAAAAACTGCAAAATGTATTATGCAAAAGTATTTGTTCCACTTGGAATCCTAATCCTGTTGATAAAGGATTATTCAGAAGCATTGACAAAGCAATTGTTCTTTATACATAAAAACATGTGTCCTCCATATGAAAAAATTATCATGCCCACACATTTCCTAAACATGTCAGTACTTAATCTTGTTATTTATCATATAATCTGATCAAGTTCACTCACTCTTCTGCTTTGCATCGTGCACTAGAAACTGCCAAATGCGTAATGCAAAAGTATTTGTTCCATTTGGAATCCTAATCCTATTGATAAAGGATTATATTTAGAAGCATTGGCAAAGAACAATTATTTAGAAGAATGGAAGCAAAAAGGAATTCCTAACCACTTAATTATGGGGACACTAATATATGTCAGGGATAAATTCTCCTAGCAGGCTTGAGTTGTTGGATGAAGACGCATGATTGGTCTATATCTAACATAATATAAAGCTCTAAGCAACCTAAAAAAGCAGCAAGCTTTGATAACCAAAAAACTTCTTAACAAACTAATGACCCGTTAACCAGTTCCCTTAGTCCATATTTTCAACATTGGTCTAGATGGGAAAACTATTTGGAGAAAGGCTCTTGACTATGTTGATCTTAGATACTTGCTCATAAGTGACAACTATTTTTTCTGCCTCCTGCTCTTTGCGGTTCATATTCATCATTGTCGTGTCCTGATCCACTTGTCAACTAAAATAAAATTCTATTCTGAAGACAGAACCACAGTATATCATTGTTAAGAGGTTTAAGTTATCTCATGGAGGAGTAAAATACAATTACCATATCCAGTCCAGAAGCTGAGAACTGGGTTAGAAGCAACAAGCAGACTTAGAAGGTTAAAATAAGTCTGTAACAAATAGTGAGAGCTAAAGCAAATACAACTAGTATACCTCCTGATTGCATTATCTCTTCTAAATAAACAGCACATGCTGTCCATCAGTACTTTTATATTTGAAAGTAAAACTCCTTGAGCAGCATTGTCTTCACCGTTAAACTGATTGTCAAGGCTTAACAAGTTTTCAACAAACTTTAGAACACAATATATAACAGCTTCAGAAGCGGAACTGACAGAGATAATGGAAAATATATCTGGTACAAGATTTTCTTTCCAGCATAATAGTGCTACAAGTTTATTGTTTGCACTCATTGACAAAAAGCAGGATAACAGTGAACTTGGTTTCTCACTACTAGCACTCTCCTGTTTGAATTTCTCAACCAGCGATTTTACTGCAGAAAAGAATCTGTCCCACAAATCAGAACAAAATTCATGATCTTCGTACTTATTGAGTACAAGAGAAATTATTTTCAGGCACAGAGATCTCATATCCTTCAGCTGATTTAAATTACCACTGATCTGCAGAAATAAATTGAAAACAATAATATTGAATAAAACAGACAATTAAGATCATAAAAAGGGAAAATTAAGATTCAATCCAGTAGCTCAGCAATGTTTGGCTTGCCATCCAGCAACAAGAAGGAAACAACAAACAAGCAACATAAAAAAGCAACAATCACTGTAACTGAAACATACACAAAGATTGATAAAATAAAAGACTTTCTTACAAAGTGGATTTAGGCCTAGCTCAACCCTACAAAAACAGCTTGCAAGAAAACATTTGCATCCACTTATACACTATAATTTTATCATATCTGTAGTTGATATGGGATCTACAACAGACATAATAAAGTATATATAAAAAAGTTTATTTTATTTTATTAAAACACACCAAATGCCAGAGCTAATCATTATTTATCCCAACAACAGCCCTGAAGATTCATTTCATTCTCAAGTTGATGTCTTCAACAAACATTATAAACTATATATAATTTTTTTTTTTAAAACACGCCATTTTTCTGTGCTAATCATTATTTATGCCAACATCAGCCCCGAAACATTCATTTCATTCTCAAGTTCATTTAGATAGTTCACTACACAAAAAATTTAATCACCAGAATATAATATTACCTGGATTTGGTCTGTTGGCACACTGTCCTCCCCGATAGAGTTTGAGTTAGTGCTACAATTGTGCTGCTCTGAAGGAAGCCTGTTCAAATTTGCATTAAGACTTGAAGTGCAGCTCTCCAATAACCGGACAACACAGCCCACTAGAAGATTAAGAAAGGGCGTAATATGCAATTCATCAAAAACTGCAAAAATGTCCTCAATGACATGCAAAAAACCATATTTCCTTTTCCAGGATAGGTTTGCTATATTCTCGACAGTAAAATATTCCAACAAAGCACCATCTTGAACTTCATCAATGGAACCTGTAGGTAAAGTCCAAAACAAATTAGCAGGCCCATCTGTTTTCTTCACTATCTGCAAGGGCTTTATCAGTAATGCAAAGAAAAGAGGCAACTCAATGACATCAAGTCCAGCTATGAAACTCAGAATAGCTTTCCGGTGACAAATGCTTGCTTTCTGAAAATAAGATGACAAACCATTAGTCTACAAAGTAAAAGGCAAATGAAAAAAAATGTGACAAATCAAAGAAATAGGATGACAATAATATAAAAAAACCTCAACATACTCAAATTGAGTATACCTTTCGAGATGCAAGTCCTTTCAACTTTCTTACTCTTGGCATCAAAAGACGGATAACTAATGGCACAAGATAAGCCCGGTGGCATTCTTCAATATATTCAGATTCTCTCGACAAACTCCATGTTGTCAGTTCCTCCCTTAAATTTTTGGAACTAATCAAGTTTCTTAAATGCTCAGTATATGGTAAAATGTAATCATCCTTCCAGATTAACAGGCAATCCAAAACTCCCATCTGTATTTCAGGATCATTTTCTTCTAAAAGCCTGCCAAATGCCCAAAAACAAAAAAAATAAATAAGTTTAAGAAAGGAGACCTCTAGATAAGTTCATTTAAGTGATGAACAAAACATTGCAAAATCTAAAAGATACATAATTGAATTGAACATCAACCTATTCTGCAGAACCTCCTTAAGAAACTGGCTACAGTAAAATGACTTAGGATTTTTCATTAGCTTCAACAGGTTTAACCATTCTTTCAAGATGGTCTTCCACTCTTTGCCCTCACAAGAACCAGAATCAAACAATCCCACACTGCAGTTTCATTTGCAAAGGAAAAAAAATAGTCAAGTACAGTAATCTAGGTAAAATTTATGAGATTCACAAAATACAATGTCATGTTTCATGAAGGGGATAAAATACAGCAAATACTTACCTTGCAATATCAAGAGTGTTGTAGCCCAAAAACTTCAAAAATAAAGGAATCAATTGCCGAGAGCGGGGTTCGATAACAGTTGGAATTTTTTGCAAAGCTTGCAGTAATAGTGCTAATATTGTTACAGTTGGTGTGCTATCAGATGCATGACAGACAAAAGATTTGAAACAATCAAGCAGACCTGAGAAGCAAAATCAACTTGATTACAAAGCGTGCAGGATGACATATCATTAACATAATCTCAAAAGACTAGCTTAAATGGTAACCTTTTGTTACATAACACCCACCCCAAAACGGAAACAATCTAAATTTAGTTATTTTTACTTATATTGGTATTATTAAAGGTTATGAATTTAAACTTTTTTTAACAAAAAAGTTACAAACTTAACATATATCCTTTCTTTTTATAAAGTCTTACCAACTCAGCTAAATACAAACATATAATTTCATTGAATTTATTAAACTCAAGTCAAATTCACCAACCAATTACCAATTATATATAAAATAGTGTCCAAGTTTCACACCTAGGACATCCTGTACACAAAAATAAATGGAAGAGGAATGAGAAACATTATGTACAATGTTGGCGAAGTTCAAACATACCAGTTGGATGATCAAACAATGCACCATTATCATTCCCGTGCAAGTTATGAGGGGTGAGAAACATTGCTTGACACCTTTCTATATAATCAACAAGACTATCCCATACACGTAAAAGATGTAGGCTAACCAAGACAGCAATGCATTCTAATACAGGATTCCATAAGTAGCTAAATCGATTATTCAAGGCGCCCAGCAATCCATTCAAAACCAGAGGCACATAAACATTTGGAACCCTTCCAGCAGATAATTCCATCTGAATCTTGGAAATCAATAGCTGAACGCTTCTGCTTGTAGAAATTGAAATAGGAGTCGTTTCAAGGGAAAGGAGCAACAGCAGAGCCTGTCATTTCAGAGAAACACAGTAACAAACCAAATCTTAAGTTTAAAAAAAATGCAACGTTATTTTAAAGGTATGTACATTATTTTCTGTGCAATCTGCATTGGAAGTTGGAGAAACTTCAGTTTTCCTTTTCATATCAGCAGGCTGATCCACGGAAGAATTTTCCCAAACTAAAGGTTTATAGTAGCAAAGTATTTTTAGAGTTGAAATGCGAATCTCCTTGTCTGAATGATGCAAATTATCAGAAAAAATGGCCACTGCATCTGCTGTCTTTTCTTCAAGCTCTGAATGATAAAGTCTACATCCATTGTCTTCCAATGAAGAACTGTGATATGAAAGTGAGAGAGTTACACAAGAACTATTATTAATAAACATATAGACAAAATTGAACTACTAAAGAATGGAAGAGAGAATAACACCAAATTATTTATTGAAGTTATGTGAAGTGCTCAATTTAGTGCCTAATATTACAAAAATATCATTTTAGAAACTGAAATTACCAAACAGCATACATATAGTCCCTTATACTACGAAAAAAGCAATGGTTACTTTAGTCCTGGAAATACTAAAGTATAAACTAAAATGACTGATATTTGGTGATGTTAGGAACTAGATGACGTTTTTACAATTTTGAGGACTAAATTGACCTCTGTTTTACTTTAAACACCAAATTTGGTCTATACTTGAGTGGAAAACCACAAATGTCTAAAAGCAATTAACATTAATGCATGTTCACCTACCCATACTTCAATTCCAAATAACCAGCAACAGCCAACAACACAGGTGGAGACGACTTATATCGTTTTGCAAAACTTAGAAACTTCCCAGTTTGGTCAGCGCCACAGAAACTGTTGTTGTACAATCTGTTGTAAGAACTTAATGCAGCACCTATAATGCTTACCAAGGCCCTTTTAGACATATCTCCAATATAACCTGCAGGAAAACCAGAGAAAGAAACAAAATAACATAAGAAATTATAGTTTCTACACAGGAATACCAGCTTTAATATAGCCTAGACATAGTTTTTACACAATTATTCATCAGAAAATCATACTACAAAGAATAGAGGAATGAAGGAATACCATCTTTGGCAGTGAGAAAATGATCTAGAGCATCCATGAGCTCCACCATCAAGGATGGCTTGCCACCAACAATAGACATATGAGAATAGCAGCTCACAGCTCCCCACAAATGTGCCAACATTCCTTCATCAATTTCACATAATACATCACCATGAACAATATCGTTTATTTTTCCCATCCAACAACTGATTATCTCTTGCAAACGACTGCAAATTCTAGCCAGTGGTGCTTCTTCACTTGTTTCATCGACAAAGTGTGAGTTACATGTGTCTAATTGCATTTTCTCACAGAAAGACTGTAACAAATGTATGACCTTTTCTTCTGAAATCTCCATCAAATCATTCATTGCACTAACCAAGTCACAGAAGTCAGATATTGATGTATGTAGAGTATGATAAACAATTACATCATGCAAAGTCACACTGAATTACGAGGTTACCTTATAGCATTACTTCTGAAATGAAGTAAACAAAGATCCTCCTGTAGCAGTTCTCGAATGAAACACAGCAAACTGGAACCAAAGCTCAAACATGTCAAGAGGTATAGAGACAATCTAAAGAGAATGCCAATATTGCAATTTCACTGTTGCAGTAATTACCTTGAGCTTCCTGATTTAAAAATTGGAGATGATTTAAAAATTGGAGCCCACTGGAGAGCACACTCTGATATCATTGAGGTATTGCAGTTACAGAGTCCTTTGAGAATTGCCAACATTAATTTCAAAATTCTATCAATAACTAAATGCATATCTTCTGAATCAATAACTCCATAAGGTTTGGTAAATGTCTGCACAAGCCGCAAAGCTAGCTTCAACACAGGGTTATAATCTGCCAAAAGTAAATGCAATTAAAATCAATGAAAATCACATCAACAACTCAAGCAACTTTCTAAAGTAAAGAAAATGTGCACTATCCTATCTCCAAAACATTACATTAAGGTAAAGAATTACTATTAGCACAATCCACTCTTTGACCAAAAAAAAATATCAAAGATGATCCCAAGCCCCCTTACAGTAGAAAAGAACTCAACTCAACCAATTCACCAACTCTTCTTTATTACCAATTAATACACGTACTCTTAATAAGTGATGAAGATAAGCCAAATAGCACACATGCAGAAGTCATACATATATAACCATATAGTAACAAAACCAGGAATTAAAATTGGAATGATAGAATTGGACACTGATAGGCAAACTGTAGTCTTAAAGGAGGAAAAGGTTCAGTTCAGATCCAGTAAGCCCACTTCGTTGAAAGGGATTAACCATACACTTCCAGGACCTAAGCGATTAGGCACATGCTCCTTCTCAATGGTTCCAAACATTTAAATAATAAAAAGAATAGAAAAGAATTATGCAGATTCCCTGAAAGAACATAAAATTTAATGTATTGAACAATACAAAGTTATGATTAGCTCACTATAAAACTACCATAGTTCATTGCCATTGTCAACTGGTTCAACTTAGCAGAACAGACAAAAAGGAAGAGTTTGGTAACAAAACATTTCAACTTACCAGACACTTTTTGCCCATTTTGCATCTTTATAGCTGACACAAGTACTGATAAAATATGTCTTAAGTGCTTGATATTTCCACTATTAAGACATTCATCTGCTTCCTTATATAAACAATTCCATACCAAATTCAACTCCTTAGACTCCATCTTCTCACATAGTTTCTTGAAGACAGATTTAACAATTTTCAGAATGATCATTGAATCTGAAAAGAAGCAGGTAGATATAAGAAACAATATGGTACAAGGTATAACAAATAAATCACAAAATTATATTTACACATGGCCAAACACCAATAGACCACTGTAAAGGACACATCACTCTCTCAAAAATCCCAGAAGTTTTAATAAATATTATAGAGAAACTTATGAGATATGATATGACAATAAAAGGCTTATTATCCATCCCACTAGATGAGGACAGGGGATATATAATAAGAAAAAGAAAAATGCTAGAGTATCTGAGAGAACAAGCTTACCTTGGTTGGCTTTGTCACCAATAGGATAAATTGCTTCACTGGTCAACAATTGTAACACTCGCCCTGCTTTTGAATGGAACCTAGATGTGTAACCTTTCATAATATTAAAAAGCAATGCCTCAACACCTGATTCTCTACTCGGAGACGGCTTCTTCACTGCATCATCAATTACTCTCCTGATTCCTGATCCATAAAACAAAATAGGAGTTTTGCAATCACAAAACAAATCAACAGAAGTTTAATTACAGAGAGAGAGAGAGAGATTTAACAAGAGAAAATGGGGAAACCGAAGTAGCCACAACAAAAAGTAGTCAATGGCATGAATACCTCTTTCAAGCTGCTCGTCTGGGGCATTCCTCAAAACAAATGACATAGCTTCTGCCATGAATTGCTGGACATATTCCTTAGGATAATACCTAAGTTTTGACGTGACCCTTGAAGAATCAAAGTCAAGAAAACAACTCCAAAGTTAGAAAAAATCATATTTTTAATTCAGTTGCTGGTTTTAAGCTAAATAAACAATATATCTATATATATAATCAAGCATTTGTCCTTCAAACCTATCTCACTGGTCAAGATAACTTTTTCCAAGTTCCCCAATAAAGGGTTTAGCAGCCCTAGATGAAGCATCCATTTTCCCATTCCTAGGACCTAGCAGTGTTACCCCAGTACCCTTAGAGATAATATGATCAGGTATCCTGAGGTGCATCAAATTGCAAATAAAAAGGTGATACACAACTTTCCCAGCAATGGATGTAAGCAAGGTGGCAATAATTTCAACATTTTGGTAAAATGGCTGGCTATCTCATTTGCGGACACTTTCAATCAATGTGCATGATAACAATTGAGCCTATTAAAGCTATATGACCCAAAAAAGAAAGAAATGACACAACCAGTTGTGCAACTTTTGTGCATGAGGATCTATTGCCCAGTCTAAGTTTTATGATTTAGCTGCTTGAAATGCTTTCGCTCCTTTTCAAACTGCACAATCCCTCTTCTAGAACCAAAACATGCAATTAGGCCAGAAACAGTGCTTTAAACTTCGTTCAAAACTTACTAATCTTATTTTTCTACATTTGAAGTCTCACTTGTATAAATTACAGTTTCTAGGATTATGGTACAACTTGATTTCTACTTCATTACAAAATTGCTCATTCAGAAATCTAAAAATTATAATACAAAAATAAATTATAAAAATGCCCAATGAAGGTTACGCTCAACACTCTCTGATGAAATGCGCTAAACTTAGTGTAAGTAGTTAGTCCTGGTCCATATTCAATCTAATGCAAATTAAATTAACCCTTCAGATTTAACAAAGCGGTGCAGGTCTGCTTACACATTCCAAAGAATTTCAGGGTTGCAGAATAGTTAAGTTAAAAAAGAAATACAAAAACTACAAGAGCAAAAACTGAATCACTCACTTGAGCACCTCTGATGGGTTGCGTATTAGATATTTTTGCAGATACATCATGATGTACGACCATGATATGAATATCTGTATAAAAATAAACATTTTAAAAATTCACACTGAACTAAGGAAACTACCAAAGAAGAAAGGAACAGCAAGATAGCCCCATAATAACATTTCCAAAATCATAGAATATACCTGCTCAATGATATCTGGCTCCCTATCACCACCATTCTCAAGAAGAGATACTAAAGAATCAATAATTCTTGGCAATAGCCTAGCAAAACCCATATCCATAATGAATAAAAAACCATGAGAGAATTATCATTAAAATATAATTGTGCAAGTGCTATGCAAGATTTGGAAATTGACAATGGCAAACCCAAGAGAGCCAAATCTAGTCAAAATGTTAGGCAACTTACGGAACAAATTCCTCTAGCAGATCCCTGGATAAAGCAGCAATTAACCTGTAAAAACAAAAGACTTGAGATTTATTGGCAGCAGCTGTCAAACAATAGAACACCAGAAAAAAAAACTGAAAAAAGAAACAACCAGCCATTAATTAACTAAGTTCAACCCTACCTGGTTATATCAGTCAGTTAAATAAGTGCTAAAAAATCAGCTCAAACCAGGCAATTGAACCAGTTTGAACAGGAATCCTGATATAATAGTTTCTAGTTGGCTGTTGGATTGGAGATGCTATAAAGGAACCATCGGTATAATTGTTTCAAGTAGGTTGTTGGATAGGAGATGTTATAGAACCAGTGTGAACTGAGTGGCCAGACATGTCAGGGCAGACAAATTTTAAGTGAGCCAGTATGTCGAGAATTTTCCCAGATTTTTAAGCTATGGGATTAGAATGAATTCTTCTAGAATTTTTAGAAGTATGAAATTTACAAGTTACGAATTTTTTGGAAATTTGAACATATATTGGTTCATATATTTTGACCAATTAAAATACTTGACGCAACCAGGGATACATTAACCCACTGCTCTGACCAAGTTATAACACTGGTATAAATCAGACTATAAAAAAAATAATACTATTTAATATTTACTGTAGTATATTGTAATTAGAACAGAAAAATTATACGACTAGATTTCAATACTAAGAAAATCAACAATTTCCACAACCGAATTCAACCACTCAAAAAGAATACCAAATGAACCAATCAATGTGCACATAATGCTCAAACTAATAATTGGTCCTCAATGAAAGTCATGAATGCACCAAAATTGCTGTTACTACAATGAATAAAAAATAGTGGCCACAATCACATTAAAAGTTACCGTGTTCAACATTTTCAAAACATAGCAATATGATTTATTCATTGTTGCCATTTCGACATATAAACCAATACAATTCCAAATCATGCAGAAATGAAGTAATCCTTGAAAAAGATTGGCATTCGCATACCTGAGAATTGCATCAAGGGATAGCCTTGCATTAATGTGCAACCTAGAAAGAAGCTTTGTGATTAAAGATTCCTTGTGCAACAGCACAAGGGGCAATGTTTGTGTATAAGGCATGATTTCTTCATACAATGAAATAAAATCCTCGGCGGTGTTCAACTCCTGTATTTTGACAAAATAAAGCAAATAATTTATATGAAGATTAACCGAAAGGGAGTAGACAATCATGGTAATAACAAAAATGGGCAAATTTTTCTCTTCATACAATTTTTATTCTACAAGAATCAATTCAGGTTAGCATGCAACACCTCATCATCTGTCATTGCTTAAAGTTAGTTGTTCATAACAGCAGAATAAGGTTCAGCAAATCCAAATAAATAAAATACATGTCTAACGAGGAGAGCAAAACAGATAGGAATTTTATATTAGAACATACCCTCCATTCTATAAGGCAGTCTCTAAAAAATGAAGAACCCTCAGATGGCTCGGCTTTGACCTTCTCGAGACTTCGATATACATTGACATCAATCTCATCTACTCTCTCCGAGAATGACTTGAACTGTATTCAATGTTTTTCAAAATTAGAAAAAATAAATGCCAGGGCAAACAACACAAAACAACATAGAATACAGAGAACAAATTTCCAACAAAACCTTCAGGAACGTTTTGATACAAGGTTTTTATCAATTCGAAAACGAAGTAAATTATAACAACGCTGAGGTTTAGGATTTTAGCAAAACAACAAACAAGCTCACAGACTAACGCAGAGAAAGAGAGAGGAAGCTTACGACAAAACGGCCTCGACCAGGGGACTTGTTGAGAGACTTCACAGCTCGAGCATGTGAAGCCGTCGCCATGAGTGTTACCTTACAGTTGCAGAGAAGCAGGGGAGAAGAGAATAGGGTTTTGCCCTTCTTTTCTCTTACGAGAAAAAAAAACTGATGGAGGGAACGAAATTTATTTTTATTTTAGTTTAATTTCTACTTGCTATTATACTAACTTACCTTTTTTAAAACTTTATTTTCATAGTTGTTTTTTATTATCTATACCTATATATTATATTAAGAAAAATCTTCATATATACAAAAATTTTTTTATATTTTATATTTATTAATATCTTATTTTATTTTTTTATTTTAGATATTTTAAGTGCTTTTATTTTTAAAATATTTATTAAATAACTGTTTTTTTATATCTAATAAAATTATTTTAACAATTAATTAAAAAAAAAAATTATTTTACTATTAATATATTGTAATTTCGTAAAAAGTAATTATGAATTTTAAATTTTAAATTTTAAATATGGAGTAATTTGTAGAAAAACAGTTTATTAAACGTGTAATATTTTTTATGACATGAAACATTTTTTTTATATATTTTCACCTCTTACAAATTATAATTTTTATTTTTTATTATTTAATTTAGTTATTATTTTATTATTTTATTTGATTTTTTATTTCTTTATTTCTTTTTAAAAAAATATAAATATAATAATCATACAAATAAAAAATACAATTTAGAGATTCTATGGCCCCTGTGTTCCTAGTAGTTTCTCATTATTTAAATATCTTTAGGTAAATACTTATTCATCATATGTGACTAAACATTAATTTAGTTAGGAGAAATTAAAAAAAAATAACTAACTTCTTTTTTAAAATGTTTTTAGTAAAACCAGTAATGGGAAATTAAAAATTAACATTTTGAAAATATAATTATATTTGACTAAATATATAGTACTTTGTATATATTTGGATCCATTTTGTATTTAACTGAAATATTAAAAAATTTCTAATATATCTTATTCTTTTATTTTATATAAGATCAACAATTGAAAGTATAACTAAAAAAGAAAAAGATAACAGACAGACATTCATTATTATTGCACATGATAAAAACAATTTCTTGTTGACATTATATTATCATATAGTATGAGAAATCATACAAAATTTGTGTGAAAGAAAAAAATTATTTATTTATTATATCCCATTGATAGCAAAATGGTAACTTTCAGATTTGGTGTCGTGGGAATCTAATTTGAATTTGGTAATTCGTTTTTTTTTTCTTGACCTGCATAATTTTTTTTAGTTTCCTAATTTTTTTTATATCTAACTTCGTTTTTTTTTTATTAATTTTATTTATTTATTATAGTATAAAAAAGGAAAAAAAAAATGATATAAATATTTTTATCTTATTTTTTTTCCTTATATATTGTATATTTATCTTCTTAATTTGATTTGTCATATGTTATTTTATCTTCTAATATTTTATATATTTATATTTTTTCTGCTTTTTTATTCTTAATGTCTTCAAAGCATATGCGAATACGCATATGTCATGTACGACAACCGTTTCTTCCTGTACTTCCATATCTTCTTCTGCCACCTCTATATACAACATAAAAATACATTTTTGCCCTTCTTGTGTCACTCCCACAAAGTAGTTTTTGGATTATGTAATTCAGAAACTCATTTGAAAAAATACTTCTGGATTACATAATCCGGAAGTTAAATAAGACTTCTGGATTATGTAATCCGGATAATAATCATGTATCTGAAAAATGGTTTCCAGATTATGTAATCCGGTAGCTAATTACAAATTTGAAAAATGACTTATGAATTATGTAATCTGGAATATTATAAAGGGGCATTTTTTAAAATTTGAAAACTTATGGAGGTGAGAGAAGAAGGTATGAAGGTGGAGGAAGAAACAGTCACGTACGAGTAGTATTTGAATTTGAATCATAGTAAGATGATACAATTGCAACATCAACAACTATATTGCCTTGTAGCAAACAAAAATCATTGCTTAATGTACCTTTTATCACAATAAAAGCATGTTTGGAGCTTTTAATAACTTCACCTTTGGCATAAAATTTGCACCCTTGAAAATCAATAGTATCTAATGAAATTAGTGTTTTCTACAAGTATGGTATGGGTCTAACATTAGTAAGTGTTCTCATAATATTGTCGTGCATTTATTTAATAATTAGTTTTGAAATAACATTTTTGTAAAACTTTTCTGAAAAGTAATTATGAACAAACTTTTTGGAATGTTTTTTTGGAAATACATAAAATGCATTTTAGATCAAAATTTTAAAACAAATTTTACAGAACTTAAAAAAGCTTCCAAATGAATTATCTCTTATTCTATTTTTCTTCTTCTTCCTGTAGTAAAAAATTGGTGGTGCAGCAGTGACAACAATGATGGGGTGATTATTTTTTTTTCTTTTAATAAGGGGTGCAGTTAGTAATATTGAAGATTCATGAAGTAAAAGCCTAAATTTATTTTTCTTCCAAGTCTACATCCTTAATTGGTAAAGGAAGATCATGCCGAGATATTGACCTATAAAACAGAACAGAGTATCCTTAATTGGATTGATTGTTGACAAAAGTTAGAACATTGATACTACATTTTCAACTTTTACAATATACACTTTTTTTTTTCTTACAAAATTATCCTTTTTCAGAAACTATTTTTGGGATATATAAACCTTTGGAAAAATAATTTCTGGTATGGATCAACCAATATTCCATTTTACAAACAAAGGTGGCAGGGTTCATATGCTTTACATGGGATTAAAACTGCAATGCATTCTTGTTACAATTCCAAGTTCATTGAAAACAGGGGATACAACTACTTTGGCCTCTCACAAATACAAAGAATTTTCAGTCCCCAATCAATAATGCATTTGGGTTCCACTACCTATTTAAATATTTAGCCAAAAACTCGAAATTGTTATTATTATAGACACAAAAATTAGTAAGTAGTGTGTAAACTTTCACAAAATTTGGATTTAAGACACCATCTTAAAGTCGGATTGCAGGTTGTAACAAATTCTGTCCAATTTCAAATTCCAATACACACAATAAATGATGCCGTAAATGACCCCTTATGCAAATCTAAGTAATCTCACTGACCCTTCAACAAAAATATCATAAGTAATTTAAGAAAAACACTCAAGGTACAATTTTTTAAGTGATTTGCATTATTTTAGAAGTAAAATTGGACTTTCACATTGATATTCCATACACTTGTTTATTATAAATAATTTCACCTGGTTATGAGGTGAATCTCTACTTCTAATTCAGAAAGAACAACATAAACCGCTGGAAAAGTTTACAACAATTTTGAGGGTGATTTATCAAAAGAAAAATAAGAGGAACAATTTTCATCCTACAGATGTGAGAAGAATCTACCTCCATGAGTACATAATACAATTTCTAAGGGTTGAAAAATTGGTCACCACAATGACATTTCCAACTCAGTGGCTTGTAATTGGAGTACCTGTTACCCTGGAGAAAGAAACTTTGCATTGCAGCACTCGGTGAGATAGATACTGGGTGGACTCGGTTATTCCTAGACAAGGATGGAACTTGCACTGCCATGCATGGATGACACTGGTTGCACTTGTTGTGGCAAGTAGGAGGCATTGATCCTAATCTGTTTTTCTCCTCATATGAAGGGTCCTGCATACAACAAAAAAACCAAACTGATTCATTTTTTAACAGAAACAACAGCAAAACTATGACTTCCATTAAAGCCTACCCGTGGAGGAATTGCATGCTGTGGTGGTATGAAACAAGAAACTGGACATAGCAGATGGTGTAGTAGAAATGTAATGATAATTGTAATAAGCAAGATGGTGGTGGTGGAGTTCTGAATTGGATTGAGTGAAGACATGATCATGAATGCCTATCATGTCATTTCTTGATGTCATTCCCAATCTATACCCAAACACTTATACTAAATTTAAAGGTTAACCGAGTTGTGTTGTGAGATACTGATAACACTACAAGTTGGAGAGAAAAAAAAATGGCTTTGGGAACTTATTTTTAGCTTTGTGAGTGATGAATACTTTTTATGCTTGTGGCCTATAGAGAGAAGGGAGAGGATGTGCATCGATCAGAGGGTGCGCGTTGTGTTGGCAGTGTAGAGAGAGAGAGGGACAGTAGACAATGGACAGCAAGAGAGGGCACAGACTGTGACAGAAAAAGTGAAAGGAACAGTTCAATAGAGGTAAACAAAATGGGAGAATCCACATCAGTATCAAGGACACCTTGGCCAGTGATCTAATAGTAGTTGTGACTGATTATAAGTAGCAGGGTGGAAAGAGAAATTTTTTTGTGTGTATGAGTGGGTAAAATTTAAAAACACACAATGGCAGGTGGTAGTTAAAATTGGCATTTATTAGGCTATCTAATTTTTGTCACAGTTCTTGGAGTGTCATGGTACTGAGCATTGAGTACCTTTGACTTAATTAACATTTCACAATTAGAAGTTTTTTCAATCCCATTATGGTTACTCATGCAAGCAAAGGGGGTGCTCTATGATAGGGAAACAAGAAAGTATCATTAACATGGACTAGAAAATGAAACCTAAAAGACAAAAAGAACTCAACTCTTTACTTGAACAAAGTCGTGAGAAAGAAGAAATTAATAATGTCTAATTAAGAAGTTACAATGATTTAGTGGTTTGCCATCATAAATAGGACAAGTACATATTGAAGTTTCATGTACCATGTTTAATATTTTATGAAGGGTAGATAATGGTGAGACTTCATGAAATTTTGGATCATAATAAAGAATAATCAAATTGAACTTCTCTATAATCCAAGAATGCAGCAAAGGGTGCAAAGTTAATACAATAAATAGAAAAGTTGGTATGAATTTCTATATAATTTATCAGTGTGGATTTAAATTTTTCTAACATCACTTCTTTTTTCTATTTAGTGATTAGGGAACAATTCCGATTCTCAAGAATTAACTGAGTAGTTATAAGTAAAATTATTTATTTATTCAAATTTGTGCAGTAATATACTTCACGAGTCTCACGGAATCTTTCTAACCAGCAATGTTGAGATTGTTTCTCTGTTCTACTGCCTCTAGTGTACAAAAGAAAAAAGAAAATAAAAAATATCCACTTTTTGTTTTTATTTATTTTTAGAACTTTTAATCTCACGTGTCCTTACACACTGCACATCTTGATTAAATAAAGTAAATTATATATTTAATGAAAACAATAAGTAAAAAAAAATATCTGATAACCTTTATAAAATATTGTTTAATCAACAACACCCTTAAATTACTTGTTGATAACAACTTTAAGAGACATGTATCAAATAATAAGGTAAATATACTAAAAGAAACTAATATTTAGATTGTCTATTTTTTTAAAAATATAAAATCAAATTGATTACATTAACCCTTAATTTTACACTTTAAGATAATAAGTATTAATTATTTTAAATAAAATTTATGACATTTATAGTTAAGACCTTTAAAAAGTATTTTATTCTAACATTTTTTTAAAATAAAAAACTAAAGTGATTAATGCTTATAATCTGACAATGTTTAGAATTTACTCAAATATAAAAGAATAGATAAACAGTTAATATTGTAACAAATAAAACAAAAATAAAATTAAGGGTACATATGACTATTTTATTGTTCAGGTTTGGAGATTCTTGCTGTGATTACACAGCTTGCAATTACCCAAAGCTGTCATGGGATGATTGACATGGCACTGAGAAACAGATAGGGAATACGACAGTGAAAAGATTAAAAAAAATTCGTTAAACAGTAAACTATTTCTGCTTTTTTTTTTTTCAGAATATGGTATTTCTTCTTTGTTCACACTGTCATTACAGAGAAATTACAATAATATATTTTATTGTTTTCTAGAATTTTTCTGAGACTTCCAATTTGGAATTCAATTAATTGTAATTGACATACAAAAATGTGGAATAAAAGACAAAGACAGGATATTGTCTCTTTAATAGGTGTGTTAGTTTTATATTTTATAGGATAAAACTTATTATGCTTTTAGGAGATAATAAATCCAAAATCAGATATAAAATAAAATAAAGTAAAAATGATTATAATTATTTAATTAAAATATATTAACAAAAAATCGTTGACATAAATGTGTTATCACATTTGTTTTCATAAGAATTTGTGTACTTACCCAAATTCAGTGGTGATTATAAAGCAATTTGGTTAATTGCATCATAGTCTAGATAATAATTTTTTTACTAAATTTACAATAAGGTTGCACATTAAATTTGGTTTCAAAAATTTAAAATTGAATCTGGTATCAATTTGTTTGCTACAGGGCATGCATATTTTTTGTCAGGTAATGCAGATAGAGACATAGAAAAAGCTGTCGTGCAAAGGATTTTTATCTTGACTTGTAACTAGCTAAACCTTTTCTGTACTGAGTTTTTTATTTCTTCAGTTCCTCACATTCAATTTTTAAAACTTAACTTCATACATGTTTGGTTTAAGTTAAAATGTCAACCTAATTTGATATAAATATTTATATATATGATTTTAGATTGAGAAAATCAATCATGAGTCTGAATTAATTTTGACTTAAATAACTTTAGAAAGTTTGTCATAATTTTAGTATTAACTTTTATAAATTAAGATTATTTTAAAAAATTATGTTACTTCAAAATCAATTTTACAGTCAAATTAATAGAATCAGTTTTATTTAATATCATGTACTAAGTGTAAAAATTATTTCATAAATCATCTACAATCATACATATTAAATATTTTTAAACAATCCCCCTAGTCACCATTAGTAAGGTGTGACCTGCATTTAGTTATGTTGTTATCTTACATTAATAACTATTTCAAGGTAACAAGTAACATCCCATGATTGCAAGACCAGAAAATGATAAGAAGTTCTTTTGAACTTTGAAACATAGTTCATTCTTTTTTTAAAGCTAATTTTTCCAAATTGAGACAAATTTCCTATTTAACTATATCAAACATAGAATATATCTTCATACAATCTATCATGTAACATTATTTTTTTTTTCCTATCCTTCTTTATTGAAAAAAATATACAATTTTAGTGGACTGACTGTGCCAAAATTACATTTTTTTTTTCAAAATACATGTTATCTTGAAAGAATATTTTAGGTCAAACTTGATATTAAATGCAGAGTAATGTTAGTTCAATGTTGTTGAACTAATTCTTCCGATAAAAGTATTAATGGTTAATAAGATTACTCTTTATCCCTTTCCCGTAATAGTTTAGATAAAAACATCTATCTCAAAAACCAACAGGAAAAAAAAACATATATTTACTTTCCTGACGTGTCTCATAGTTATACCACTATCAATCATAGTTGGAGCTAAAGCAAAATCAGTTTTTTGAAAAATAAACAGCTAATCACTAACATAACTTTTTTAAGTTTATCTTTTTGCAAGTCCTATAATGTGTGTCTGTTTTTCCTTTTACTTTCAACATGTCAACTTGGACTCATCACGTGTGCGAGATCATCTTTTCATTGGGAGGACAAAGACACTTGGTGAAAACATTAGAATTGGAAGGCTTACCTTGTAGACACAGTTCAAGTTCATATTCACGAACTATCTGACTTCAACTGTAATCTATATAATTCCTCATCCTGAATCACAGTTGGAATAGTCCAAGTGCCAAGAGGGTGCTCTGATACCTTTCCACCTAAAAAATTAAATCGCCAAGAAACAATGGAAGGACATGGTTATGTTATCGTATAATTATACTGCAATGGCTAGACTGACTCCAGCAAATTACCTTCTTTAGTGGCTTCTGCACATCTTTTCTGGTAGTTCAGAGAGAGATGTGGATCAAGTAATTTCAATAAACATTCATACTTTTCTTCAGCCTCACTAATGTATTTCGCCTGGAATTCAGAATTTGAACATTTTATCCATTAAACAAGTAGCTACAATGACTATACCAATTGTAATTAACAGGCAGGAATAAAAAAAAAAAACTCCTCATCCATACAGGCAAAAAAACAATATAGATTGTGCATGTAGATAGATGACAACATGGCATTATCAAAATTAGATTGATAGAACTTTTCTTCTCTCAAGATAGGTGAGAAATGACAATGATCTCTAAGGCTCTAACAAGAATATTATATTATTTCACTATACAATCTGCGCATGCATTCTCGACGAAGTTTGAGTCCAAACTCTAATTGCACCTCCTCTCCCTGTAAAAGTGGGTGGTAGAGTGATCATAAATTAGTTACTCCCTGATTCCATGTCTGACAATTAGGTTACGCATGACACTATGAAGTAAAAGTCACATTAGTTTAGGTATTTAGTTCAACAATCCTGAAAGAAAATGAAAAATAAGAATGTGAAATGCTGGACCACGCTTTATCTATTTGACTTTACATTAGCAAATTTTAAGAGAAATGGTAGTACATTAAATGACACTCTATTTCCAACAAAGGTCTCAGGCTGGTCCTGCTAAATAATAAGGGCCTGTTCTCTCTTAGTAGGACTAGATGGGCTTTCACCTAGTAATAGTGTGTGTTTAAAAATGTCAGTGTTTTGCTGAAGTATTTATGATTTTAATAATAGGTGGATATTAATCTCCTGCTGCATACAGCATGAAAGTGGTTCAATTAAAAAGTTTTGAAATAGTTACCAAAAAGTTATCAGCTAAGCAATAAACTTCAACAGAACATATTGATTTCTATTAGCAAGTATATAAATTTGCAGTACCATTTGTAAACAGTTTGACATTCTCACCAGCATAGCAGGAGCAGCTGAAGGTCCATATATTCGGATAAACATGCGCAAAATATTGAAGTTGTTCTCTAAAACATCATCCTGAACGAGGGTTTCAATGAAATTAAGATTCAGAAAACATTACGACAGATGGTAGTTAAAAGATTTGGATAATTGAAAACATACCTCATAATCATACCTGCAACATCATGACAGAAAAGTTATGTTCAATAAAATTATAAATTGAAAAATAACTAGAATAAGGCTGAAATCTATATATGCATATGTAATTACAGAAAGAAGTGAAACTTGAACAACAGCAAAAAAAATAAAATCAAGGTAAGTTTTTGTCTTAGGCTATCTTTCTTGGGTAAAGAATTTTACTACTTCTATTGTAGAAAGGATACCTTTGGAGTGAACAGAATGAAATACAAAATCAATTAGTATAATGCCATCATCTTCTTTTGCCAAAATTAATGCAGCTATTTATTTGTAACTAAATGCATTCTTCATATATAAATATACAGAGAATACACAACAAAAAATTGTAGTGTGTGCTGTGACCAACAAAAAAAAAGGGATCAACAAGTTATTGCTGATGAATTTACTCAACACCTATAAGCTGTTTAAAATAATATAAATAATAACAACAAAATTCTGCTCAAGTATGGAATATTATGATATGTAGAACCAACTGAAACAAAAGATAGTACTTACAGATCGTCAGAAACTTCCACTAGGAACTCCGAAAGTGAGAGAAACTCCATGTGCAATTCCTCCACCTTCCAAAAAGATTTAGAAGAACACAATTATCCTAAATTCATACATTTAACTAAAAATATTTATGTTATTTTGTGCATAAATTTATGTTGCTGACAATATTTTAGAAGAAAACCAATGCCTAACTCACAAACTGTGTGTGTGAACATGTCAAGAAGGAGATGAATAAATCAATATCCACAAAATATTTTTTTTGCAAATCAGTTCTACCTTGGTCCCTTGCAGTTCATAGAGAAGAAGATTTAGAACTCGATAATCAAAAGACTTTAAATGAACAGCCTTCATCACATCCTCAACAAGAATCTGAGTAGAAATAATTAATAATTAATTATATTACAAACAAGAAACTTCAAAAAGATTTGAATCAACATATATACACTCTGAAGAAAATTAAAAATGCATATAGATTATGTTTACCTCCTCCTTGTTTATTAGTGCAGAACAAAGTTTTCTTTCCAGAGCCCAGTACTCTTCTCCCTGTCTAAGTTCTTCTCTTATCCTTATCTCATCAAGGAAAAAGAACAATGAACCAAATTAAGCTAAACCTTAACTCTTCCCCTGGAAATGTAAGGTATAGAGTGCAGAATATAGACCTTTCAGTCAAAAGGCCTTTGTGTTCAAGAACCGTCACAAGTGGTCTAACTGGGTCGTTTGAGAAGCAAGAAACAAATAAATCGATTTCTCTCTACATTTCAAATTAAATTATATCAGAAAATTGAAAGTTAATACCTAATCATCAACATTCAAATTGCCACTGAATAAATCAATCACCTTATCTTTTTCTCCATATACACACTTTTCATTGTTGGGTGTTTGTAACATTTTCTCATTCATTTTATCAAGCTGCATCATAACAGAAACAGGTGCTCAGAAAAAAATAACAGCTTTTGCAGATTTTATACTTACTATTGGAATATATCACTAAGTCTCAAAGTAACACTAACAAATATGATTTTTTTTTGTCAAATCATATGCTTCCTAGTAGGGAAAAATAGTCCACTTCACCCTCATGCATTAGTTGAATGCAATATTGCATAAAAAATCCACCTTCACAAACTCAAAGGCCAAGTAACCCACTGAGACACTGAGGTATGAGAATAGATATTTGAGCATCTTAACGCAAGAAACGCCCATTGTGCAAGACTGCATAGTGTAGTGAAATTTGAGGAGTGCGTATTTCCTTAATAATAGTATTTCATGTGTTACAGTGCATTACTTGACCTTTGACTTTGCTGAGAGACACTTGAAAGAAATAACGTGCGGATAAGAGCTTTTGTGCCACCTAGGGTAAACATCAAACCCCATTGAGCACCTGTCCGAAATGGGAAGTATCATGTGTGCATTAGGACTGTTATTGGAAGATAACTGATATCATTTTGACAGTTGAAATGATGGTCCTCATATAGGCCAAGCCCAAAACGACAGAGTCATACAGGTCAATATGTCTGTTATCACCATCGTTATTTCACACTCAAGAGATATGCCTTAACCAGTCACTCCATAGTAGCACTAAATATCTGTCATTGCAAAATGACATTGATCCTGAATAGATGTCATGTGGAATGGCTCTTAAGAAGGTCAATCAGTTCATAGCCACCTGCCTTTCCTTTCATCTGGCTTCAGGAGGTCTATCTATTTTCCCCTCTATCTGCATGAACTTTTGGGCTCATTGATTAGCTCCACAGACGCAGTGGAACCACATTTATGAACCGTACACCTTCAAAACAATAATTGACTTGGATAATAAATGAGTGGCCAAATTTAATAACATCAAACTAGCATATACCTGATAAATATAGCTCTCTGTGAATGAAAGAATAGGTAAGTATTTGAAGATTGATTGTGGCTTGCTGACATCCAATCCATGAAACATAAAATAAGATCTGCACTGAAAAAAAAGGTTCAAATTAACATCAGAATCACAAAGCAAGTTTTAAAAGCATGGAGTGTTAATTAAATCGAATCAAGCCTTCCACGAAATTACTCTTGTATTGTACATTGTTTGTAGAGAAAAAAAGCTTCAATGCAGACCCGATATATGCCACTTTATTCATCTAACAAAAAATGTGGTAATTGATGGCATAAAATAAACATGATATTATAGGGATACCAATAAAGTTTATCTGTTACAAATACTCACATTTTCTAACCTAATCAAGCATTATAACAAAATATCAAGATCACAGCAAAATGTTATTTTTTAATATAGACTTACAAAATCCTCAAGGGTAGAATTTGCCATTTGCATGGAGTCCAGCCCAACCACGGCCATGATTTCATTACTACTTTGCAATAAACTGTATTCTTTCGTCTGATTGCAACTAACCAAAGCATCTCCTACAGGATTTTGTTGAAAACCTAACATAAAATTAAAAAATATCATAAAAATAGAATTAAAACACGAAACAAAAATATGAACAAAAAGTTTGAAAAGTATTGTATGAGTATCAGCAACGTTATGGTAAGGCAGCAGTGGAAGGCATTTAATGCACCCCCCAATCATTGATAGTTCATATGGTTATCTAAGAGAGTATGAGTATCAAAGACGTGTATATGTGTGTGTGTGTGAAGCAAATGAAAGACTGGCGTGCTTCATAGTTAGTTACAAGATTTGTAGCATAAAACCAATTCCAGCTAGTGTGCTTTCCATTTCAGAGAAATCAAGAAACGAGATAGAAAAATAGTGCTACTACTATCTCTAAGCAACACAAACCCGGATAAGTCATAATGCCACCAAAAGTTACATCTATTTTTCTAAGTTTCTAACAGGAGCCAGATAAAGAGCGATTCTGAGACAGAACATTCGATCCGATACAAAAAAAGTAAACCTAATAAAAAAAAAACACATGAACATGATAAAATAGGCATAGCAGTGCAGAACCAGAATTCTGTTCGCTGCTGGTGGTGAAATTGTGGTGTTGATACGCTTCCTCGAGGAATGAAGATGACAGCTACAAGAGCGAAATGAAGCAGTTTCAAATTTCACTTCAAATGCAAAAGCAGGTGAAAAGAAGAAGCGGAACTTACTGTGGGAATGAAATAGGAAAGCACGCAGCATTTGTCGTTGATATCAAGGCCTTCGCAGGGTTGGATCATGAAGATGATGAAATTGGCGAGGAAGCGGTTAGAGTGGTGATTGGAGTTTGAAACGCCTCGTGAATCCATGAATTCCAGCATCCTCTGCACTTTCTCTAGATTCCGTAACTCTTCCATGTCCCCTCGCACCAGAACAACAGTGTTCAAGTTTTCACACAGAAAATTCTCTCACCAAGATCCTTTGTGAATGAGAAATTTAGGTAAAATTAATCTTTTCATTCTCAGACATTTTTGAAAAAAAAATAAATCATATACCTATTTTGCTTGAGATTTTAATTTTTCTACAGAAATAAAAGATCTTCTATTTTATAACTTGGAAATTATTACCTGCAACTTATCCAATTTCAACCTCCATCTTGTTTTTTTTACGTGAAATAACAAAAATGTTTTTAAATAAAAAAATACAAATAAAAACACATTCTCGTTTGAAATATATTTTAATTTTTTTTTCAAGATATATATATATATATATTATTTTTTTCATTTCGAAACTGCTTTTCTAGATTTGCTTTCTATAACATTTTTTTTTCTAAAATAAAAAATAATATTTGGAAATTTAAAGATGTGTAGAGGTTCAAAAAGTTGGATGGTGGAAGAATTTGCCATATAACTTTCCTATTCTTATAGATGTTTTTAAGTTGGTCTGTAACTACATTTTTTTATAGTTTTTTTAAGGGACATTTTTGTTAAGTTGATTAAGGTGAAATTAAAATTAAAAAAAACTATTATATGTTTTTAACAAACATATTATTTGATAAGGATATTTTTAGTAAAAAATAATTTTAAGAAATAAAAATTATAACATTTATAAGTTATTTAAACTCTCGATTATTATTTTTTCTGTGAAATATTCATATTATTTATTTGCATTGCCTCAGTCTCTTTTCCTGCTCCGTGGCTCTAAATATTAGTTACTGAAAATTATTTCACAGAAAAAAAATTTAAAATAAAAATACAATCAAACAAGGTTCCCAATAAATAATATGGAAATTTATTGAATAATTAAACTATCGACTTAATTTTTAAATCATTTAGTTTTTTTAATTGAGGTATTGAAATCTTACCGAAAATGTGTATAGAAATCTAATTAAAAATTATTAAAAGTTTAGAGATCTAATTACAAATTTTAAAAATGTAGGGTTTTATTTAAAAATTCTTCTTAGAGTTGTAGGATGTATTAAATTAGTATCTTTTAAAAATATGTAAAATTTTATGATATTCAATAAAATATTTTAAATGGTACAAAAATGTCATGTCAAATTAAATTAAAATAAAAAACTGAAATTTGATGGTATTCAAATAATTTTAAAAAAAAATGTTAGTATTCGAAAGCATATAAGTTTAGATATATCATTTATGTAAAAAGTGCATGTGACTTTTTAATAAAATGTATATCAAAACGATTTTACTTAAATTCTAAACCTTTTTTTTTCGCTTGTTAGTTATTGAACTTTTATTTCTCTCATCACACAAATATAATATTTATCTTCCTATTGAAAAAAAGATCAACATCATTCATATGTAATGATAAAATTCTTTGTAAACAAAATCGTTTCCATAAATTTCCAATTAAATTAGTGAAAGAAATCTTATAACAAAGATGATAACTTTAAACTGAAAACTCAATCATGAATGAGAAAATATTAAAATAGATAACTGTTGAAAATATAAAATAAAAATATAACTAATTAATTATTAAAAATATTACAAATTTGTATTGATTTTATGCTCTTCTCAACTCTCTTTGACATGATTATTTTTCGATCAGTGTCAACTACAACTTTTTACTAATATTACTAATAATATTTTTGGATGTTGTAATTTAGAATTTTGTAGTCAATATTGGAGATTATGTCATTTACTTATTAGACACTTGTTGCCTAACTCCTTTACAATGTAAAAGTTTTTCAAAAAGTGTAATTTCTCGTTTATCTTGATTTAAAATTTGTTTTTATGACTTAAATAATAATTTAACATATTTTAAGAAACTAAAATTATAATAAAAAATTTAAAACTTAAATAGTAATAAACGTCTTTTTTAAAAAAAAAAAACATGTATTGTGATTTTTTTTAACAAAAACTCACATATTGAACATCGTTATCACTGTGAGATTTTAATATTCTGAAAATGCTATCACTGGAAAATTTAACAATTACACGTCGTTACATAGAAATATCATAACATAACGAAAGAGAGAAAAATGGTAGAAAATATGTGGAAAACCACATAATATTAATGGAAAAATAAAAAAAACTCTAAAGAGAATAAAATTATCAAAACCTAAAGTCGTGAGAGATTGTATCTGTTATCAAGAAAATTTATAACAAGAATACGATGCAAAACATCAAACAAAACAAAACCATGTTTATTATCAATCATTTTGTTTGTAAAACTATCTGCACAACCAATTGCGTAGTATGATACATGTTCAACCTATACTCTCCTGACATTATAAAAATAATAATTAAATAATAACCAAATTTACAAACTATAAATCATTAATCATTATATTAACTAAATTATATTTTATTTTAAAAATTAAAATAGTGTATATTATTAATAAAAATTATAAAATTAGTATCTAAATTAATTATAAAGATTTTAACTACTAATATTTTAAATTTTAAAGTAATTAACTATTTTTATTTTTATTTTTTTTATATTTTTTTTTATGTTAGACATCACTATGCTACTTACATATCAATTGGGCTGACACCTCAAGTAACAACAATAATCATTTGCCATCATATGAAAAAAAGTATTATTAAAAAAAAGAAAAAAAAAATACAAAAATATGGGAAACTAGACAAAAACCCATATGTTAAAAAAATGATATATAGATAGACTATACCTATTAATAAATAATTCTAAAAACAGACTAGATGAAAGCCTATTATACCAATGAAAGGATTCTCTAGGAACAAATTTTAAACTAGTCAACTTATCAGTACACACATTTCATTCACTAATAAATGACTAAAATCTTAGTAAGTAATGGTTAGATATCAATTTCAAAAATATTTTATAAATTTTTTTTAATAAAAAAATTATTTTAGATACGGATAATTTTTTCAATTTATAAAATAATCTTTAATCTAATTAAATAATAATTAATTATTTTTATATCAAAAGTTAATATTTAGTTAATAATTTTAAAAATCATAATTTCTACAACCATAATTTTCCCGTGTAAAGAATTTCTAATGTCTACATAGACACGAAAACCATCAATATATTTTCTAACACTTTCTAAAATTGTCACCACTAATAACATGATGAGAATTTCCTTTGATTACACTAATTATGTTTACTTTCACCCTCCAACACTTTACGGATGCCAATTAACCTAACCAACTCCAAAGTTTTTCAAATGTAGTTTAAATATATAAAAAGTATTCAAAATAGCAAACTTAGTTATGCATATTATTCCTGAAAACATTACCTTAAAATTGAGACGCAATGTGATTACTCCTTCTCTAGATAATATATGTCAAAAACAACAATAAGAATGTACAAAAAACTTTTTTTTCGAAATAATCATCGTATTTAGTTATTATTTATTTTGAAACTCAAATTTTTGTCATGTTATTATTTTTAAAAAGTGTTTTGAGAAGTTAAAAAAAAAATATCATCTTAATTTGTTTCCTTTACCGATCAGTATTGAATAAGGGGTAGAAGTTTTAGCATTCGGGCAATATCGACCGACATGACCAAATTCGTTAAGCTTAAAATATGATTAGTAAGTCTAAAACAATGGTTAAATATTAAGTAATGTGCTTTTAATCATGATTCAAACACTAATCCGGCCTAACAACAATGAACTCATAACAATCATATAAATAGTCACAATTTTGAGAAGAATGTATGTCATAATCATGTATTAATTATACCAAACACTAAGTACTAAATCTCATTTGAACGTTGGAGTACTTTTTATAAGAAATTAAAAAAAAAATTATCAAAGAAGAGAAAAAGGTTATGAAAAAAATAAAAGGTGACCAACCGAAAAAAAAAATAGTAATAATTTTCTCAGTTTCAATCCATTTTTCAAACATTTTCTTAATTTGATGGAAGATTATATTTAGACATGTCCCAACACTTTCAAATAAGAAATTGCACGAAATGGAGCCTCTCAAAAAGTGACAAAACTCCAGTACTACCTTCTAGTTAAGGACTCATGATACTCTAGGTCGAGTTGGGAATATCTTGCAAGATGTATTAAAGTGAGGTTATGTTATTCATAATTTATATTTGCCCGTAACATAATCATACCCAATTTTTTTATAACTAACAAGATAATATTAAGAAAACACTTACAAATATTTTATTACCGTTGTCTTTGATAACATGTAATAACAAAATACATATTTTAATAATAATAATAATTATTCTAATTGAATTTTAAATAGGATTAGAGAATTCCACATCCCCATGTGTACATAGTTGGAAAAAAAAAGAAAGAATTGCCGTCAAAACGATCCAATGAGAGAACTCCACCCAATGCAAAGACATTCGCTGGCGCACTTTATGACAACTGTAATCACTGTAATAAAGCTGTTTTCAACCATTTTCTCTCCTTTTCACTACACAATTTTATTTCATTCTCAACCGTATCAATCAAACGTATAGGGAGCAGCGCCCAATACCGTATTGCCACGTGTCACGCGAACCGCACTGAGCTACTACTCCCACACACTTAACAATCCTCCAAATGAAATCCGCACACTAAACAGTTGCTTAATTAATCGTCAATTTGAAATAGAAAGAGCCACAAATTTGGGAGTGAGAAAGAAGGAGAAAGTGCATTGCAGCAGAACAATGGCTGGTGCAGGAGGCTACGGAGACGCGAACCAGAAGGTAGATTACGTGTTCAAGGTGGTGCTTATAGGCGATTCCGCGGTGGGGAAGTCGCAGATACTTGCGCGATTCGCCAGAAACGAGTTCAGCTTGGATTCGAAGGCCACAATCGGCGTCGAGTTCCAAACGCGCACTTTGGTGATTCAGCACAAGAGCGTCAAGGCTCAGATCTGGGACACTGCTGGACAAGAACGGTTCTCTATCTCTTCGTCTTCTACCTCTCTTCAACTATATATATACACACGCTATACTCTGTTATTTTCTGCTAGTTTCGTTTCGCGGTTTTGTTCGAAATAAAACCTAGAGGATTTTAGTGGATGATTTTGTAGATCTTTTTTGTATTGTTAGGTTTTTGTATCTGTCGCTTGATATGCCTCTGAAGTAATAGTTACTGATTAGTGCGTATCTGTATGCTCTGATCGCGTCGAATTGTTACGCAGTTTAACTCTGAGTTAGATTCTTGATGTTAGATTTGTTTCCTGAGTTGATCTGCTCGTCTGATCGTGGCCGGCGGAAGAATTGATCCTCGGTTAAGTTTTTATAGCGATTCAGTCAGCTTCGTGTTTTCCGCCAATTTAGTTTGTAGAAGTGAGTCAAACCGAGTTTGACTAATGTTTTGCGTGCGGCGGAAGGATCTTGAACTTTGGAGTTTAATTTTTTGTGCTGGCATTGATTGCATGTTGACGCATCCTTGAAATAGTTTGACGAATGGCAACTACAGAGGTCAGAAGTCAAGACTTAATTTCATCTTGTCACCGACGTTTTTTGTATTCGTTCCGGACAAACTCAAGGGTAGGGATCGTGTGCCTCGAGGTCTTGTTGGATGTGGCAAGAACTCTAAGATTCTAGTCGGTGGATGTTTGAGTCCGGAGTTGAGGGACAAATAGATAACCTATCACATGTGAGTTGATGAGGTATTAGTCTGTTTGAACTTATTCTTAGTGATAAGTGAATTATCTCTATCTTATCTTAAAAGGATTAGAAGATTATTTATTGATTATCCACCCTTACATGTAAGAGAATTATCTGTTGATATCGATTGGAGATGTGTGGTGAGAGGGATGACCTAATTGGACCATTTGGAACCAGGATTAGGAAGAAGTTATTAGCACTCGAACTATTTAGATCACCGTGTGTCTTCGATTCCTGTCAATGTGTATGCAATACATTCAAATTTTATAGGTACAAAAAGGAAGTGATAATGCTTAACTGTGTCTCATATATAAAGATTAATAGTGATCCGGATTGTCTAAGATCACCTGCTAATTTCGTTTGGACCGGGGTCAGAACAACATCTTTTTCTCAAGCTGTGTTGGTTTTTGTCAATGTTTTCTTTGAGGCAATTTGAGTTTTGATGTGCACTGTGATGAACGCAGAGCTAAGCATGAAAAAGGAATAAGAGATGGTAACTACATATCGATCTACCTTAGCAGAGTTATGCAATTTACCTGAGAATGAAGTAAATTCTATAGAATAATATTCACAAGTAAAAATGTATATGCTACCCGACTGCCCTCTCATAGTTACACCCTTCCATGGGACATAACTTCACTTGGAAGTAATATATCTGTTAGAATATTCATAGTTCATATATAGTTATATAGTGTGCTATTAGAACTTCGATACTATAGTAATCAGATTGAATTGTCTAAATAACATAATAAAATTCTTAGAAATGATTCCTACAAATTTCTGTTCCGTGTTTGAATCTGTGTTGCACTGTTAATGCGTGTGGTTGTGTATTTGAAATGAGAATACTTGTGTATGGACCTGAAGGTCAAGAGTTACCTATGCAAACTTTTGTGTTAAACCTGCCTTTTGACGGGATTCTGGTTGTACACGAAGTGGAACCAAACACGCTGTCAGTACGTAGGCCTGTGATTATATTTTGTACTACTCTAAAAACCGTTTTTTTAATATTTGGCATTTTTGTGAAATAATTGTTGTTAGTAGCTATAGATGCAAAATTTCATGTGCTTATTTGTTTAGTAGTATAAGTTTATTTACAAGAGAGTAATTGGGAGTACATTGAATTTTTTTCTACGTTTATAATTAGATATCATCATTGCCCAATTTCCTTGGGATTGTTATTTTAAAATAATTAATTTTCTCAGCTTTGTAATATAACAGAATCGTGGGTGAACATTGAGATTTCAACACAAACAGAAGTATCTGTGACTGAACTGACCATTCATGGAAGTAGTATGTATAGATTATGAATATATGCAAAATGTTTGCACTTGAAGGGGCTTGTGTGTGTTGCTAAAAGTTTAACCCACAAATTTAAAATAAAAAATTGTCATTTTCTTACTTCTTTGCCTACTATACAATATCCTCTGTAGTAGACAATCTTACTAGAAGCATGCTGGCATGCTAATGTGTGGTGTCATTTCCAAAGGATTCAAACTGTGACTCGTTACTTTTAGAAGAGAGGAATAAGAAGAAAAAACAAGAACTATTCCATAAGTTAAAAGTATTTTTGTGTACAAGTTAAAATAAAAATTTAGAGAAGTTATATAAAAAACTTCTACGACTTTCTAACTTACGCAGGAAAACTTAATGTGTTTTTTCTTCATATTTTCTCTCCGAGAAATTCTTATAATTTTTGTTATCTAAATAGACCCTTTGTAGGGTACTCTACTTGTTCTTTTTACTATACCGCACACCTGGCAGCTTATCACTGAAGTAGTTTATTTAACTCTTTAGAGAAAGGTTGTGAATAAAATATTTGGCAATTATGGTTGAGTATGTTTCTGTAGGGATAATCATTGGAATTCATTGTTATATTGTCAGGTTTAAAGTTAAAGCAGTATGTATAATTTTCACCCTAGTTATTTAATCTGCTTTTAGGTTGACTGGGATTTTTCAATATTCACATTATTGTCAAGTTTATCTCTGATCATTACTCCGAATGATGATTGCAGTTTGACCTGACATATAAATGATTTTTATTCTACAGATATAGAGCAGTCACAAGTGCATACTACAGGGGTGCTGTCGGGGCAATGTTGGTTTATGACATCACAAAACGTCAAAGCTTCAATCACATACCTCGCTGGTTAGAAGAACTGCGTAACCATGCTGATAAGAATATAGTCATTATTCTTATAGGAAACAAAAGTGATCTGGAGAACCAGCGTCAGGTACCCACAGAGGATGCAAAAGAATTTGCCGAGAAAGAAGGTTTATTTTTCTTGGAGACTTCAGCAATGGAAGCGACTAACGTTGAAACAGCCTTCATGACGGTTTTGACAGAAATATTCAACATTGTTAACAAGAAGAACCTAGCGGCTGGTGATAGTCAGGGAAATGGCAACTCAGCATCTCTGTCTGGCAAGAAGATTATTGTTCCCGGTCCTGCTCAAGAAATCCCTAAGGGGAACATGTGTTGTCAGTAATCCTCACTTTATTTATAATTTCTTTAAATTTTCTAGATTTCATGATTGTGTTCCTATCACCAATTTTTATTAGTTTGGTGCTTCCTTTTGTATATTTTTACATTATTTAAAATTTATTTTGCATGAGTTGCTCTTAAGACCAAGAGAGGGAAGTGATTAAAATTTTCGTGGTAGAACATAATTGACAAAACTTAAGTGCACTGTTTTTATCTGTTAGTAGGAATAGAATACATGTAGGATTTGCAGACACTCGTCATCCTGACTGACCTAGACTTCCTTGACTTTAATTGCTCTGTTTTAGATATGTTTGATGTTATTTTTCAATTAAATAAAAGTTTCATATCATTAATCAATACTGACCGTTGTTGCGTTGGATTTTAGATCAGAAAATAAAACAAAATACTTGTGATACTGATTTAGGCTTATCCGTTGATAGATGACTTTTTTAGACTAGAAATAGAGTTGATTATAAGATGTCATGCCCATAGCTTAATATAGCTCGATGCCATAATTCTTATTATTGTGAAGCTTGTTGTACGAATAAATCTGGAATAATGAATCTTGTGGCATTTACAAATAAAATTACCGTTTTAATACTGCAACATAATAATATAATTATAATATTTTAAAGACAGTAGAATTTGTTAAACTTTAAAATAAAACGAGCGTAATAATAGATATGATATAATTTAAACTTAAAAAGGTATTAATTATTATAATTTTAAATAAAAATAGCTTCTAATTTAAATTGAAAGCCAATTATGTATTTGTAATGATGGTAAAAATTGTAAGATTTTAAATAAATTATTTTAACGAGAAAAATGAAAATTTAACTGTAAAATACTCAATTTTGTAACAGACATTGGTTGACACCCCTAACATTCGGCCCGTGAATATTACGGATAACAATGTCGTGCTGGATTCAGTAAAATGAGACCCATCTGTCAAAATTTAAGCAATTCTGGTAAACTCACTACAAGCAGTGAAATATTGATACAAATTTGAGCAAAGTCTGTGCTAACTTGGTTATAAATAACACGACGAGAAAAAAAAGATAGAAAATAAATTCATAACTTACATGAGTGGACCGGCAGCCTTAATTTCTGCAAATGTTTTTTTTAGAGGAAGGATGAGAGTTAGGTGGGAGCCATGACTAAAAGGATAGCTGAATAAACATTTAAAAAAAAAATTCAATAAATAACAACTAAATTTAGAAATTAAAAATAATATTTAATTAAAATAATTGGTATTTAAGATTTCTATTACTAATAAAAATTTATAAAATAATTTACAAATTAGTATCTAAATTAAATATCAAAATTTTAACTACTAATATTTTAATTTTTAAATTAGTCTATAAAAAACTAATAGGAAACTAATTTAAAATATGAAATATTAAGTAACTAAAACATTGATAATTAATAATTAAATACCAATTTATAAATTATTTTATAAAATTTTATTAATAATAAAAATTACTTTAGATATCAATAACTTTTTTAGTTTATAAAATATCTCTGTTTTAGTTAAATATTAGTTAAATAGTAATTAATTATTTTGATTTTTTAAAGTTAAATTTTATTTAATAATTTTTTTTAGTGAAAATAGTAAAAACCTATATTGACTACTCCAAGTAATCACTGAAAAATATTAAATACCCGTAATAATTCACCTTTTTCTAACACCCAGTAACTTCCACATCTTCGTTTTTACCGTTTGCCACTTGTGCTTCATCTCCATTGGTATCAGACGGTTGGTCCTCATGCATGGAGGAGTCCTTTTGTGTTAGTGTATCTAGACGCATTAAAAGCCTTTGGAGCAGTTCTTGGCATTCCAATGCACCAACCATCACAGTCAAACTTGCTCTACCCTTCCAGCACCCAATGGCTACAGTTGACTCGTCCACTTGGAGGGTCCCTGTAGCAGCTCTGCTCCCTGCAGAGAAAGGAGAAGGTCAAATAAGAGTCAGGCTAATTGGCATTTACTCTGCTCATGCGGGTGCATACCTTCACCCAGAACTATCACGCAACAGCCGGGCATTAGGTTTGCAGCACTTTCTCCGAACTTGGCATCGACAAAATCTGCAAATTTTACAGCTCTGTACTGCAGAAGATGCTTGAAATCTATGGCAGATGCACGTAGAATCTGTTTGGAAATGTGAGGGAGAAGAAGGGGCAATCCTTCAGAAGTGATCCGGAAAGAACATTGTGCAGATCTTCCTTCACATGAAGTTTGTCTTTCCTGTATGATGATGGCAGCAAATTTGCTTATTCACAAGAGCAAGAGCTAATCAAAGAACTCATTTGTTTAAGTAATTAGGTTTTTATAAAAATTTAAACAAACCATCAAGGCTTTATATTATTACAATAATCCCATATCAATTATCACGACAAAATGAAATATCACACCCCAGTAGTTTACAATGATTCGTATCCCACAAAATATTCTAAACTGAGTCAAGAAAAACAGTAATAGGAACCGTTAACACTAACAAGTCATACCACTACCAATATCAATGTGTTTTTATACACTATAATTTTGTCAATATAAGTCAGTTTGACTAAATTTATTTATATGAATAGATGGTAACCTTTACCCACACAAGTCCCAACCTGATCTGTGTCCTCAAATGTCACTGTTTTCACTACTGCATAGGAATTACTTAAAAGGATTTTGCTTCTCTGAAAAGAGAAAGTAAAGGTTTATCCATTTTTTATTTGAACTAAATTATCTACACTTTATAGCAATGGCAAATAAATTACTACTTTCCCACTTTATACATGTTCTCACTTTGAGTGAAATTTATTGAAAATAAGGAGTATATGTTATAAATAAATCAATCAACTATTAAAATTACAATAACAACAAAAACACTTTATAATTGAGAAGATAATATACTTACAAAAACCTTCAGGCCAACAGAAGTTATTTTAAGTTGCTGCCCCGCTGAGAAGTTCAACTCCAGAACATCTTTGACTGACTTGGATATATAGTAAATTCTTTTCACATGACTTGTATCACTGTTTCTTGTTACAAGGTGACCATTAAATGGAAATTGATCATCAATACCATAAAATTCCTTTATGCTGTTAATAACTCCTTCGTCTTTGAAGAAGACAACAGGGTCAATGCCTCTCCATTTGCCTTGAAACTGCAGTTTCCTTTTGCCAGGAGTATTCTTTGTTATGATTTCTACACCGCAGGGATCTTGAACTTCCTTGAAATCCTCTTCTTCACATGTAACAGAATTAACTTTCAAATCTACTTTATTTGGTTCACTTTCATTTATACTTTCCAATGGATTAACATGCAGTTCTTGTGCATCCTCATTGCCCTGGTTTGCTGCGTCAACTTGTTTCTCAACTTCTTTTCTAGGTTTTACCTGGATTGCTGCAAAAAGGGACAACAATCACAAACCTATTATGGCAAGAAAAGGCATGAACACGTAAAATATGTTAGTAATTAAAACTGACTGTTTGAAGGAGGAGTTATTCCCAATATCCACTAGAATTCCTTGACTCTCTTTGCCAATATTTGAGAGAGAAAAACAACTGAAATCATAAAAGAATTTACCAGGAAGATCAGAAACTTTCTGCAGAACAGCAATGAAGAAGGCTCCAGTATTCTGATCATGAGGCACAAACCTCATGCACCGCTCTAGTGGGAAATCAGAATCTTCCTCAGTAAATTCGAGCATCACAGGATTCTCCACTGCTTGAACATCTTCTTCAGTATGTCCCTTAACATCATCAGTATTAATATCACCTTCAATGATGATATTACAATTACTATCACCAACATCCTGATAGCTTCCGCCATTTGGAAACATGCTGGGAAGAACTACATTTCTATGAGACTTGGGAACATCTTTGCTAGAGATAAACCACTTGCCCTTGTCGCATACCTGCACATCCAGACTATCTTCAGAAGCATTTCAATGCATACAACTGCATAACAACCTTAAATCCTTCTATTCTAGACTACTGCATTTGAATTAAATACACAATAATAAAAAATCTTCTGCTAGAAATGCAAGTTTCATTTGGGAAAACATAATGATGTTCTATTCAGAAAGTTTGAAATTTAATATTTTACCTGGAATGTGAACATGGGTACAAGTTCATACATCCCAGCAATCAATTACAAATAATTAACAACCAAAACACAATTAAAAAATAAGTTAACCAGAACAATAACAACCCATGACACAACAACATTGAAATAGTTTAATTCATAATCATAAGTAATGAAGGCATTTTCTCCTCCAAAGCTCCAGAAAGATGAGTCATGCTCGATTTTGCCATGTATAAAGCCAATCAATACGTCTATTGGTAAATTTTGTAGACATTACATGTTTTATCTTCAAACTCTAAAACACAAGGCAATATATAGTCACAGAAAAACAAACCCTCCATCTCTTAAGACCTGGTCGACGAGTGAGTTGGGGACATTGACTAGAGACATCTACAAGTTCAATGGACCCTCCACACCTTCGCAAAACCTGCAATTGGTAGGTAGGGAGAATAGGTTAAGCCCATCCCCTCACAAAGTATAAAAAATACTATAAGTGCTACAAGCAATGTTAATGTATTCTAGAGATGCCAAGACCAACGCATTGAATATAATTTTTTTAATAAGGATAACCCCCAAATTTTTTTTTCAAATAAAAAGAAAAACTATTAATGTTGAATAAACAAAAAGTAAATTATTATGTTACATACAAAAAAAAAATATTATTAAAAGAAAACCATTGAATATGTAAGAAAGCAACCAATTGATCCCTGATAGAGGGGCGAGAGCCGCATCAGTGAAGAAACAAATCATACATATAAAAGCGTGAACTATTTACTTGATCGTATGAAAATAGAATACTTCAATTGAAAAGCCCATAACTGGATAAGCTAGATAACACAGCTGGCACCAAATATAAATTCAGAGATTTCGGGGCTGATTACCTCTGCAACAACCGCTTCATTCTCAATAGGATTCATTGAGCAGGTTGAATAAATCATTCTTCCACCAACTTTAAGTAAAGATACACCTAATAACATTATAGAGTGACTGAGTTTGCGAAAATCGTCTCGGTAGCAAAGTCTTATTCACCCTAGTTCATGTATACTCATCTATAATAATAGTAGCAGTAGATTGATCCTAGTACCATACGGAAAAAAAAAATTGAACCAGAGGAACAAGAAGCCGTCAGTTTAAACTAAAACTAAAAAAGTACAAAAGATTGTTTGTGTAAAGAAAAAGAATGCGTGTCATCTTCAATAGTCAATAGAACTTCTCTACTTGAATGTATCTTCAATTTAACTATAGAGAAAAACAAATCTATTTTTATTTTAGCAATATTATCTGGAATAATACAAGCTCCCAACCGAATAAACTAAACCATGATTATGATTTACCCACCTTTTTTTCCCTTTACATCTATCAGATCTTAACAGGAAACATCAAAATGAGGCTAAAGAAGCCAGACCCTAAAAAAGGTAGAAATAATAAAAAATGTACCTCGCATTGCAATTAGAACTTGTAGGTTATGAAGGCCATTTCCAGTCCCTGTGTTCCTTGATACAAGAAAAATCAGTCTTAACTTCTTAAACCAAGAAAAGGAAGGGGGAAGAATGCATCCAAGAAAGGAACGAAAAATACCATTTCCTCCAAAGATCAGGGGCCTTACGAAGGGTGCCATCTCCGCTGCATGGGACATCGCACAGAACACGATCAAATAATAACTGGGCTGGTTGATCTAGCTCCATTTTATCATAATATTTTTTCAAGAGACATCCTGGGAAGTGTTGAGCTTCATGATTGGTGACAATTAGGTTGGCTGTGCACATCCGTTTTGTTTGGTGAATGAGAAGATTACATCTTTGGATATCTAGATCATTTGCTATAACCTAATTATTAAGCATAGACTAATTAATAAAGTTTTCACATGAAGCCTGATAAGGACAGACCATATTTACAAGACTATGTTGCCTAGAAAACAAATAAATTAACATCATGTATAGACACAAACCATTCCATCGGGCAGAGATCCTACTTTAGTTGAATGGTGTAAAATCTCAAGCAATTGAAATGTTTTTGAACCAGGCGCTGCACACACTGAATAAAAGCAATGGAATAGAGAAATAAATTAAAATATGCATTGCAAACAAACAAAATAGCACACAAATTGGTAAAAGTGACAAAATCCACTTCGGTACAGCACAAGTTACTTACTATCAAGTACAAAATGATTTGAATGTACATCCAAAAACAAGGGAGGTACCTGTGTAGCAAACAAACGTTTGTGTCCACAAGTTAAATTCTTGAAAGGTAAGCTCATAAAGTAAAATACATGCACTAAGCCATTCAGCTATCTAGAACAAGAGCTAGTCCTTTTGTACGATCATGAATAATGATAGACAAAATGTAAACAGACCCACCATGCTGACAGCTTCCTGTCTTGTAATATTTCCAATTTCATTTTCTACCTTTAAGAATTCATGAAACCTGAGAGATTCGCATAATAGGAAGCAGGAATTGACACATTAGTTATAAGTACTAACTTATGCATAATTTATTTGAATTAACTAAAAATAACATTCGGATGTAAGGCAAAAATCATAACTAAATGCAACCAAGTCATGAATAAGTGTGCTCATCATAGTTAGGTAATTAATTAACCATCAAGTCATAATCATAATATATCAATATGACCTTTGGCTGTTGCGCTGATAATTAGAACTACATATCTATTCCAAACTAACATTGGTTCAATTCACACCACTCATGTACTAACCTCCGAAGTGTTTGATTCTTCCTGAGCTGCTTACGCGAAAAATTCGAATGCCATGCAAAATTCTCAGGATACCATGGCAAAGGTAAAATAGCCGCTGTATCATCCCCTTCCACAACCTATATATAACAACTCAGGACCATACGAAAAAGAGCCAAAGAATTTAAACATGAAAAATCGACAGTAGCAGAACAGTTAAACAAAATTGCTGCCGATAACTTACCTCAGCCTGAAGTGAGTGCGCAAAATCATTCTCTAGTTGAGACCGAATATCCGCACAAAACACGCCACTGGAATCACCGAATAAAAAGACATAATAAACTTAAGCATGCATCAATGTAACTCGGAACTGAAACGAACGAGTCTAGATTCAAACTTAAATGGATTTGAATATCGTTACAACGCGCGTGCAATTATTCTGTTCTTTGAAATTCTGTTACAGATAGATAGTTGTTTTCAAAATCCGTTGAAAATTTAGTCAATGGAATTGATCAGTTGAAAAAACAAAAGAAGTTTAAACAGAAATAAATGAATGAATACGTGGAATTGATCCTGAATGCTGCGGGCAAAGGAGTTCTGAGAAGTTGCTCGAATGCATCCCATTCTTGCGATGACACGATTCGCTGTTCCTGAAAAAGAAAGAAGAAAATCAAAGAAACGAGAGAATGAGAGAGAAAGAGTTACGCTATGTTACTTAGCGAAGCATTGGTTAGGTTGGTTTACCTTGTAATAGTGATCGAAAGCGAGGTTCTGAGTAGCGAAGGGGTTGGAGAACGGAATAGGATCTGAATCTGATCGAGCACGTTTCGAGTTCCACACATTCTCTCTGCTCTCTTGGAAATGCTTTCTTTGAGTGCGACTCTTCCCTCCTTTTCCTCTCCCCATGCCGTTGCACTTGCACTTTCAGTTTCAGTTTCAGAGAGCACAAGGCACTGGTAGTCCATAATTCATCCCGGGTCAATAAGCGGTTAAACGCAAGGGGCTTGGGCCTTTCTCCTTCAAACACTAGTGGGCAAATTCAATCTGCAACTCCGTATTTTCCTCCTTCACCTCCATACTTCCAAAAATACCAAAATTACCCTCGATTTTATTGATATTTTTTTAAGATTTCGGAATCAGGAAACTTCAAAATCATAATATAAAAAATTAATATTTGTGATTTTATAAATTCAGGATTGTTATAATGCAAATTTTATATTGTAAAATGTAAAATTTGTACGTAGTTCGAAATGTAAATTATGAAATTTGTATTGAAGATTGTGTAATTCAAAAATATAAATTTTGATTCTACAATTTAAAATGTAAAAATTGTATTTTAAATAGTATAATATATATTAAAAATTTATCTTTTAAATTATACAAGTAAAAAGAACAAATTTTCTGAAAAACTGAGAAGCAAAAATTTATTATTTTTGCGACTATGTTACTCCCACTTCCACTTCTTAGTTTCAGATAATTGCTTCAATGGTTAATTTTTAAAACATTTTATGCTTTATTGATATAAAAATCGAAATAAAAAGAGTACACGACAAAATAAAATAGTACATGATTTATTTTAACTTTAATTTATATTTTCAATTAATTATTCGTTAAATTTTTAAAATAATATTTTGCAAATTACTTTTCAAATATATTAATATAAAAATATTTATTATATTACTTAAATCAAATCATCTATAATCTTTTCTCTTCTTTTTTTTACTTTTTTTTATTGAAAATTTAGTAAATATTATCTTGGGCGAATAACAAGAAATAATGGTATTTGTAGTAAAATTTATTAAAACTGAAAACCACTAGAGTAAAAATTAGAAACAATCCTAATGAAAATTAATTAGAAGTAGATATTGAAACTACTTAATAAAATTTGAAAATTTAGTGGAGATTATTGAGACTAGTAGTAAGAAATAATGATATTTATAGTAAAAATATTAAAACTAAAACTTAAAAACAATCGTAATAAAAGATTACTTAGGAGTAGACATTGATTAGAAACTTCTCAATAAAAATCAATTGAAAATTTAGTGGACATTATATACAGAGTGTCACATAAATTTCATACATGAACAAAAGTGTGAAGTCATAACACTAAGAAAATCATTTAATATTATAAAAAAATCATTCAATAATAAAAATTAATTTTAAAAATCAAAATAATTAATTAATATATTGATAAAATTATATATTATTAAAAAAACTATTGATATATAGATTAATTTTTATTATTGATAAATAATTTTTAAACTGATATTTAATTAGATAACAAGTTTTTAAAAAAAATTAATTTTACTAATTAGATAAACTATATTAGATAAATTATATTTTTTTACTATATTTTTAATTAGTTTAATAAACTAATTGAAATACTAATGATTTTTTTACTCTTTAAAATTCTAAGATTTGGTTACTATTAATGATTTTCTGTTTTTCTGTTTTTCTAGTTGTGTAATTTTTTTCAGACCAATCTGGTTTGGGTTTTGGCATCATGTTATTCACTGTAATACATGGAATACAACACAAGATAAAGACAGAGGGTTAAACTATCTTTATTGATTAGTTATGTGATATATTTCTGAGTCAACCAACACCTATTATGTTAATTTCCTCTGCTACCATCACATCATATTACTCATATTCTTAGATCCTTCAAACTTTTTTCATCCACAGGAGCAATCTATAGTTCATAACCTGGGAACCTAGAGTTTTGGGGTGCATGCAGATCAAACCAGAGGCATGCTGTTCCAGCAAGACCTTGGAAGAGTGAGTAGCCATTGGAAGGAGCCAGAGATTTTGCATTGTCATACAAGAAGGAAGCGAATGATTTTGCTCTCTCTAAGTAAATGCTCTCTTTAGTGAGTTGGTATAGGGAAAGGAAGGCATAGGCATTTCCAGATACCCCATCTGCAAGACCCACCTTCTTCACCAATCCACTTTTCCACACAACTTCCCCTGCTTCTATTGCAGCATCTCGAAGTTCTCTGTCATTAGGAAACACCTGCAATGCAAATACACACAACCAAATTGGTGTCATCTATCAACCGTTTACATTGATACTTGAAGAACCAGTTCTGCAATGTGCCTGTCTAATGAAATTTGAAAAGGAAAGAAGTTGCCTCAGTAGCATTTTCTTTCTTTCTTTCTGATAAAAGATATGCATATAGTTTCTCAAGTATTTTTACTAATTTTCTTTCTCTTAATCTATCTGAATCTTTAATGTTATACCACACCTGAGATCTCTCGGCTACGAATGAATAACTACATTGACTAAACCTCAATCTAACATCATAATCATAATAGTAAGATTAATAGTAAGATTAAAAAGCTTATTAGAAGCAAAATCATACATGATTTCAGAATGTTAACTGCGAAAACCGTGTTAATGGAGGCGCATAAAGCATAAGGGTCAAACTCATTTTTATCCTTATAAATAGGTTCAAGATCACGTACAGACACACATTTATTAAAATCAACTATCCAAGACCGAAACAGTAACTTGATTGTCAGAGAACCAAGTGTCCTACAACAATCTAACCGAGAACAGAGATCCAGAGCAGAAAACATCAACCCATAACAAGAGCAAGAGCAGTAGACCTTCAACAAATGTAAACTTTTATAATACATCTCTTTAAAGATGAAACACTAATTTTTATTAGAAAACAGCTCCAAAGGGACTGCTAGAACCATATCAAAGTTGTTTTTTTTTGTCTCTAATGACATTGTCGTTTCTTACAAGTTACAGGAAAAAACTGGTACAATAATTTATGATTTCACTTAGGTAACTTGGGGGCAACATAAATCACCATTAAGCAACAGTTATCCAGCTAAAACTTTGCATAGGTGGTCCATCAACTACTAAGTAATAAAGTAAAGGTCTTGCTGACACTAATCTAGGGAAATTTGTGTAATTGCTACACTTTCCTTCCTCATTTAATTCTTTAAGGGCACTAGGTAGTATTTTCCAAACTTTAATGTTAATTAAAAACCAGCACAAACACAGAAGTAATGAGCAAGTTGTCTTCAAAAAACACTTTTAAGACACATGTATATGATGAAGAATATGAGAATGGTTTGTGTCTTACTTGTGCTGCTTTGGACAAAGTGATGGCCATGCCAGTTGCACCATGACCCCATTGCACTAACTTATCCCTTGGATTCCCTTCACTGGAGGGGTAGTTGCCACTGTGAGGAAAACGCTTACTCATGAGGTACCTCAAAGTTCCCTTGACATCCTCAGCATCCTCATTTGGAAGTGGAAAATGAAGCAGCACATGAAGGATACCAGCAAGGCCATTTGCTGCACCAAGGTACCTGGTTCCATGCCATCTATACATCAATGGACAGTCTTTAATATCAGATGCTCCTGCTCTACCACCAGCCAACACTGCATCAATAATAGGTATAAGAATGTCCTTTGGCACTGATTCTTCTCCTAAGTGCTTGTTTAGGAATAATGCACCCCATAAGAATCCAGCACGTCCATACAGAAGATCATATGACATTCCAAAACCACCTTCCTCTGGTCCTACTGGTAGGGCTTTCTCTTTTGCCACCTATGCATTAATCCCATCATAATAGAAATAAAAAATGCACCCAATTTTCTTATGACTAACAAGATTAAAAACTGCAATAAATATTTTTTTTAATCCTAAGAAAATAGTCAAGGATATTTTATTCATACTCCACAAAAATTAAGTCATTATCTTCTCCGTTTACCACAATCAACTAATCTGTTTTTTTTAAAACGATATTACTAAAATAATAGCCATTGTTATTCGAGAATAAATGTTTAATGCAAAGAGATTTGACAGAAAAACACCTTTATTGAATTGGCAATACCTCTCTTTCACACATTTTAAGAATAACTGATTTTGACCTCAAGAGTCCCACACATTTTAAGAATAACTGTTTTAACTTCAAATTTATTGAGATATGAGTCAATTATTGTATTCAAAATATTGTTATTTGTCTTTAAAATACGCGTGATTAAGGGAAAAATATGTATATAAATTTTTGAAATAATTTTTTAAAAAGAACCTAACTGTAAATATATTTTATATCCGCATTTAAATGTGATTTTCTTACACAAGAACCATAAATACATCTCTTTTTTACTCTTTCAATAAATGAACCATTTCATTAAGATGTAGTAATTAATTTAAAGATGAATTATGAAGAATAAAAATTAATGCTTCAATAAAAAGTGAAAACATCATTAAAAACTGTAGTTATTTTGGAGATAGTTTTCTTCATTTCGATATGAAGTGATGATGAAATCTAAGTTTGAAAAAGTTGGGTGGATGAAAACCAGGTTTGAAAAAAAATCCTAGTGCAGATCCTTCTTCAACATATATTTGTCTGAAACAAAGATTCCAACAGATATGAAAGCGCTTCTTTTAGATTGTAGCTTTTATAAGTGAACAACATGAACCAAACAAATTCGTCAAAAAGTGATACACATGTCAACGTGGTCCTTGAAAAACAGAGAGAAAATAGTGTAGACATAAATGAATTTGGTGCAGTTTCATTTTCATGAGTTTACCTCAATGAACAGAGCCAAAAACAAGTCACGCTTTCTAAGGTCCCCCATGTAATTGGCAACGACGGCACCAAGCGAATAAACGCCTCCACTACCGCATAAAAAAGTCACGTGTCTGTAACAAATAAGTAGTTGTCTTACGTTAGAAGATTATACCAAAAATGTCAACTATCATGTACCTTAAAGTTAGTTATTCTTTTCTTTAAGAACTTTTTTTATGACTGATTCGAACAAAGGAATGCTAACAATAAAGAATTATGAAACTACAGCTCGAGTTCCAAACAATTGATAAGTAATTACAAGTTTCTAGTTTTACAAGTTTTAAGTAATTACCAAGACTTATCCTCTTCTTTGGGATAAGATGTTGAATCTTATAAAAATCTTGTTAGTAGATTCTTATATCTTACCAAGACTCGATCATATATATGTATATAAGTTTTGAAATTCATCTTCTTAGTCGTTTGTTCAGAATCCAACCATTTATCATGGTCAAGTTGCACATCATGTTCTTACATACATTAAATCGTGTCTTTTCTTTGTTTTTGACAGTGAGATTCAATAACTTATTGTAAGAACCATAAGTTCGCCACAGCTCACAATCCTACAATCTTACTTTCCATAAAAGAAAAAAGCACATTGACATTGATTTTCAAATGGTTTAATCTTTTCAATATATGCTCGCATGCTTAACAAGTATATGTATGTCTTTATCAAGGGTTTATCTAATTCTTCTTCAAAATTGTTGTTTCTAAGCTTGGATTAATGACTATGCAAAATTACACGCCCGAACTATTATTTCCCAAAAGTTGCTTAATTTGTTGGAAATATCTTAAAAATGATTAGGGGATATGCTAATATGCTAATGCATTTTTTACTAATTAGTTTATGTAAATTATCAATTTTAGTGCCTCCAATTCATAAAAACGAAAAAAGTACTGGAAAATTTTCAATAAATTGTAATTAATTTAGTATTAAAAATAGTGGAGTTACAATTAGTCAGTCATGAATCAGTTTTTTCAATAAAGGATAATTAATGTCATTAAAAAGACCCATTTTAAAATACTTTTTAATAAAAATATATATTGAAAAATTAAGAAAAATTATATATATATATATATATATATATATTTAAAAAAGAGTACTAGCATACATAAACATCTACATCATTCGTACAATGTATTGAAGTTACCTGAGGGAGGCACGTGCAGCGGTGACACACGTGTCAACGATATCTCTGCATAACAGCAAGTCGTTCCGGCAACCGGTAACCTGGTACGCCCGCAAACAAGTGAAGGCAGTGCCCAACAGTCCCGAATACACCGTCGGATCAACCACCTGGTCTCTCCGGTTCCAAGTTTCCTCCACAACCTGTTCGCACCCATATTTTCACTTCTTTAACAACTTCTAGATCCTCTTACAGAAACACGAACAGAAAAAGAAGAAGAAGATGAAAGAACCTTGTCCTTGAGGGTGTTGAATAAACTTTAATGTAATTTGTGGGTTTTAAAGTTAGAAGTTACTAGAAAAGAGTAGAATGGGAGTTTGGATATGTAAAAGGTCAAAAGTTGTGAGTGGGATTTTAATTGTGTTGTT
>Ga0123342_1000198_pt1 | contig 83074 bp, 30 predicted proteins | sample Turbeawhitnodule_FD_89960 | JGI IMG/M metagenome (GOLD analysis project Ga0123342, IMG submission 89960) | Root nodule microbial communities of legume samples collected from Mexico - Turtle bean Mexico white nodule | ecosystem: Host-associated > Plants > Roots > Nodule | place: Mexico: Nepantla... | reverse complement strand
TCAATAGAGTCTTGATTTTGATCCTTAAATTTAATTGGAAAGTACCTTTAAGGATCTGAAATAAACGAAAATACTTGATAACTTGTAATGCTAGGAATAGATTCCAGGTTATTGATTGCATTACAATTCTGTTTCTAAAGCTGGATGATTTGTTAAATATCTGAGAAATCAGTGTTTGAGAAATTATCTTATGAATTTCATCTGTGAGGAATCAAGACGAATGACTTTAAATTAAGCATCAAGAATAAGTAGTTTTGAGTATTATATATTGTATTATTCAAAATACAGATGATTGAGATAAACGCAATTCAATCCTAAGTATCTTTCTCTATAATTGATAAGTTAGTTTTGTATTTGGTTGAATCAAACCTTATATCTCTTAGTTACTTGTGAAATCTTTAATTTGGTAATGAACAAGTTCTCAACAATCAAAATTATTGTCTATACTTGATGAGTTTTAAAACAGAACATCTTAATTAGAATTGTTCCCTGTGGGTTCAACATTCGTACTTTAAAGAGTACTATATTACAGTTGATTCGGTACACTTGTCGAGAAAAATCAACACTTATATACAATAAAATATTCTTATTCTTATCTCTAATCGACGTAAGATGTGTGATCTCTTACAAAAGAGAAGAAGATACATGCCTAGATCAATCAATGCATTCCAGATATTATCAGTTTTATAAGTTATTATTTTGTTATGATTTTGTTTTAAAATACATATAGGTGGATTGACGATAGAAGAAATATATAAATTATTTTTTATTCCAACTCCTGAGTAACGTGAGAGTATGTTAAATTTATCGAAAAAGTTTAACTCTAAAGTCATAAAAAAAATCTTTGATAGGCCCGACCTTGTTGAATATGGCTCACCACAATCTTCAACTTGTTAAGTGGGATATTGCAAGTTTATTTCAACAATCCCACCCAACTTTGCAGCAACTGTTCTTCCATCATGCACCTATGCAGGGATCTGACAACCACTTAATTCTTTAAAGGGAACCATTTTTCTTTCTCGGATAACTTCTTACATTTAGTTACAATGTTAGTTAATAAAAATGTTAAATTAATTACTCTAAAAGTTAAACAAAATTTTCTTACTTCATTTTAATTTTGAAGTGTTGAAAGTTTTACATCAATTAAAATTTTTATTCTATGTAAATAGATCAAATTTTTGTGAAATATTTGTTAGAGATTTCAGCTCGAATAGAGATTAGGAGATAGTATATAAGTAAAAATAAATTTATTTCATAAGTTAGTTATGTTGAATTAAATTTAAAATCTATTTTTAAGACAATATTAAAATCATCTAAAATTTATACTACCGAAAATTTGTTGATTTTATTATAAATTATTAATATGAGAAGAATATATTAGATTTTAATCGTGGTAGGGATGAAAACTAATCATAGTTTGCATGAGATTGAAGAATCAAACTTGTAGAAAGGGGAAAATCCGTGGAAAAGCCTTTAAAATATGTGTAGTTATGGCTATGAACGTGCATGCATTGTTATGTGTCTGGCCACTGGGGTCACGCGCAAGCAGAATGAGAAAGAACTGTCATGTGTTTTTCATTTAATCTTTTGGATTACATTTTTCTTCAAAAGCAGTTTCTAGAACATGCAACCAAATTTCAGAACATGCAAAAAAATCTGTATAAAAAACTTATTAATTTAATTTTAATATAATTGATTAGAATGTTTTAAATCATTTTTAAAATTAGTTCGAATAGGCTTAAGGTTTTCACAATAGTAATAAAGTGAATATTAATATGCATAAACTCAATAACCTATACTAATTATGTAAAAACAAATATAATGTTGTTAAACATTAAAACAAATTTTATTTTAAACATTTTCAAGTCTTCAAGAGGTTAGATGAACAAATAAAGGCTTATTAATTAATATCTAATTTTAAAAAATATACATAAAGTAGTTAATGCATGTTTTTGGATACGAGTCAAAAAAATTATAATAAAAAAAATGACTTCCAATTGGATTTTGATATTCTAAGTTTTTTAGCAGTTTACTCACTTTTAATACACATTTCTTGACCTCTCATACACTCATTCAAACATTAACTTATTTTATTTCAGACTTAGGTCAAAATAATTTCAGTTGCAAAAACATGTTTTTTTAAAAATTTTAATACAATGAGATTCTTTGAAATAGGATAATCTATGTTTAAAGCTGGAAAAAAATAAATATTTTAAAAAGGACTAAAGAGTAAATGTTTGTGTGTTGAATATTGCATCTTTGGAAGAGGAAAGGCATAATATGAAAGTTTGAAGTTGTTAAGCAAAAAATGTATGTGTCACGAAATAGGATGCAAAAGCCTTAAGTAATTAAGACACTTACTTATCAATATGAATGAATGATTAAGATGGATTTCAATGTATCTATGTATGTGTCATAAGCACATTAATTAAAGGGGTTGTTCATATGTAATTGAGGATTTTTCTAGTACTTAACTTTAATTCAAATATTTGTGAACATGTACTTTCTTTTCTAACCTGTCAGACAAATTAATTAATTTTCGATAATAAAAAACTATATATATATATAAATATATTTTAATGTGAGCCCTTGAAATGTTATTAAAAATAAATTTGTAAACGAATAAATAAGGAAGACTATATAAATACAATATGAATGTTGTTTTTTTGTTTTTATTACAAGTTTTATTTCTCTGAAATTATATTATCGAAAGAAATACTTTTAGAATTTTGAAGTTTGAAGTTATCTATTTCATAAATTAGAGAAAATGTGAGGATCTAAAAAAATCAAACAAACTCTTGATTAAGGGAAGTGTTTTGACTCCTTCATATATATTTAATTCTTTTTTCTTTTTCTGTTTGAAATTTTGATTAAGAATTTTTTTATTAGGTTTACCATAAACTTAATATCATGATTGAAAAAAATTCACATTTGTTTTGGAATGAGTGAGGATGTAATATTTGGTATCACTTACCTTAGTGTCACTCAATCTCTTCTCTTTATAAATGTTTTTATATGTAATGTTGAATTTTATAAAATTAAGTATTGATTAAAGAAATTGTGAAAAGTTAATATAATTTAATTAAAAAACTAATTATAACAAATATTTATTTGATTTAATGTGAAATATTAGGGATGTGATCAATAAGAGAGAAAAAAAATCATGATCTCATACATGAGGATTCCATGTTTAGAATTGATTTTTTAAATAAAAATAATAATTTGATCTTAAACTACTATATTTTGACCTCAATCATTATATTTGATATATTATTTCTTTTGTATCTCCAAACCCAATTTTGTCTTTATAAAACACATAAAAAAAGTTAAAGGAATAAAGTATATTTAAATTATTTTTTATCTTAATTTTTAAAACACTCCCATTTATTTCATACCTAATTTTATGATCACTTAAAGTCAATAAAAAACTTGTGTAATTAGTAACAATCCAATTTATATTCGAATCTCGTTATCCTTGAATGAAGACTTTATTGACAAATAATATGTAAGTATTTTTATAAATACTTTTTTTAACTTGAAATATATTTGGATCTGTTTGAATTCAGTTCATTTAAGATTTTAACTTGGCAATTTTATTTTTTTTGAGACTAGACTAAGAAAATAACAAAATCACAAATAAAAAAAAAATATCATGTTTGTTTGAGAATAGACAAGGAAAACACATTTTTTTTATCATAAACTCACATTTGCTTTGAAATAAATGGAAATAGAAAATCGATTTGAACTGATTAAAAAGGATTTTTTTATCAGTTTTATGAGTAAAAACAGATTAGATAAGTTTATGATTTATGAATATTCTTATTTTCATTAGAGAGTAACACCAAAACGTATTATTAAAGAAGCACTCTAATAGAACGGGAAGAAGCCTATGGTTGTAGTTGCATTCATATCATCCCAAAGCAATAACCTTCAAACGAACCACTTGGCAGATGTCAAAATTGTGAGAGTATTTCTTCAGCCTTAAACAAAGAAAGCTTAAACCCAAAATCCAGTTTTGCAATATATAGTATATGAACTGAACCATTACTTTTGTGGTGAGGTAACGTACTTAACTTCCCTTCTCCACTCTTTCATTGTCTGCAATTCAAAATCAGCAATGATATGTTTCTGTCTATACTTTTTCTAATTAAAGTTAATAGAGCTGGAGAAGTTGAGCATGTCTAGGATGTATATTAGTAAAATTGCATTAAAAGCATTTCAAAAGATGCTAGATAATCTAACTAGCATTAGAATTTCATAAGAGCATTCAAGTGGAAATGCCACAAAGAGAAACCGCATCTCCAACACAACACGTCTCCTACGTGTAATTATATATTATGAGTAGTTCGATATCGGATCAAGTCTAACAAACAATAATTATGATATACTCAATAATTTTGATTATAAAAAAAAATTTATATAAAAAATAGAGAATTTTTAAAAGAATTTGTAAACTGATACATTTAGAATAAAATTTTGAAAGATTGTAAATTCAGATTTGAATAGGAATAATATTTTTGTATAATAAATGGAGGCAACCTACTGTTGAAGATCATTAATCACCCCATCTGTCTTCCACACTCCCAATTAATGCTTTTTCCTTCCACTCACACATTTATATATATTCCTCTTCCCATTTTTACTCTCTCATCATCACACCCATATCCCACAAACTCCACTTCCAAAAAAATCTCATTCATTTCAACTCCACAAACAAAAAACATGAACACCTTTCTCTTCTTCTTCACCCTACTTCTCATAGCTTCACCCTCCTTCGCAACCCGACCCGCATCCAACCCCGATCGAATCAACCACTCCAAAGACAACAACAACAACAAAGGTGGTGCTGCTGCAGGTGGTCCAGGTGGGTTCTTTGGGCCCGGTGGAGGCTTCAGCATACCCGGATTCGGAAGCGGGTTTGGGAATGGCATCGTAGGAGGAGGATACGGATCCGGGTATGGAGGTCCGAGTGGAGGCTCCTCTAAAGGTGGCATCATAAGACCAACCGTTGTTTGCAAAGACAGAGGCCCTTGTTTCCAGAAGAAGGTCACGTGTCCGGCCAAGTGCTTCTCCTCCTTCAGCCGCTCCGGCAAGGGCTACGGTGGCGGCGGCGGCGGCGGTGGCTGTACCATTGACTGCAAAAAGAAGTGCATGGCTTATTGCTAAGCCACTTAATGAAGTCCCATATTGTGTAGGTAACACTTATTATATCGCTTCTACTACTATATAATCATAATATATATATGCCATTACGCTTAGAGTTTAATGGTGGCGCAGAACCGGTGGACCACACTTTTTCACTGCTCATTCAATCACAAATCATTTTCAACATAAACTTTACTCTAATTTCAATACAAATGAAGAACTTTATATAGATTTGTGATTGGACGATAATGTGGAATTGTTTTACACCGTTAGTTACCTGAATGGTGATGATGTTGATCATCCTTTTAGATAATATAAATAAATGAAAAGTAGTTATATCTCTATGTAGGTGGTTGTTGTTGTTGGTTTTGATTATGAGACTATGAGATGATTTATAGTCACTCTGTAATTTTTGCTTACTATATATTATATGAAGATAGTTAATTATTAATTAAGCTGCTGTTGTTCTTCCATTTTAAGTTCTGATGTGAATTTGCTTCTGAACTCAATTTTGCAATTTTCATGTCACTGCATTAAATTAAAGGTCACACTCAATTAATTGCAGATTCCTATTATTGGATGTTATGAGAGACAAAGATTAGGTGATAGATGTGATATGAGCCTTCAGTTCCACAACCCAGATCTCATCAAAAATATGTACAACCCTCAAGTTTATAAAATGCTTAATATTTATGATTAAGATAATTTCATAGAGAAGTTAACAAAATCTGAATTTGCTATAAAAGTACTTAACAAAATTAGTTAAAAAAGTAAGGACACCACTCAAGTTTAAAATTTAATTTTGCTAATCTATATTTCACTAAATACATAACATTATCAAGAGACAATTTTAAATATGGTTGTAGTATATATAATACTTTATGTAAAGTGTTGATGAAATTTGAAATTTGAAATGCCAAATTAGACTCTGGAATATTATTGAATGTTAGACCATTTTTATTATGAACTATTTTTGTGCATAAATTAATATTAAATCCAAAATATTATTTTTTGCAACCAGACATGTGGATGTTTTAATGATACCAATGTATTATTCTTATTATTATTATTATCTCACGAGTTCATAGTTATTATTGGAAAAGTGGTTGGAACACATACCAGTCTTTAGGGTTTCCATTTTAATAAATTTTAATTCAAGCTAACATGGCTACACATATTTGTGCTAGTTATGATATAATCTCCAAGATCTTTCAGGTGGAATTCACTTTAGAAATGAATCTCCTTTCAACCTTTTCTTTCTCTTTTCACACTGCACTACTTTTTTTTCTTATTTACTTGTTAATTAATCGTTCTTTTTTCCCCTTTTTATATGCATTTTTATCTGAATATATATATATATATATATATTTCTGAATGTGTTTTTGGATCAGATAAATATGCTGAATTTAAACATGAGTGATTCTCAAGATATGTTGAACGGTCGTATTTTGTTGTCTCAAGGATTTCTTTTTTTTAACATACACACAAGCCTTTAATTCCATTTTGAAGTGGTTGTGTTTCATTTATAATACTAATAAATTATAAATTCGATTTGTCTCCCCTTCTGGATACAAACATCATGCTGTGTCATCTTTCTTATTGAATTAATCTAGATTGAAAACTACCAATTCTTAATGCTTTTAATTTGTATATTAAACAATCTCAATCCATCATTTTAAAATTAAACTAACTCAATCTCATAAATTAAAAAAAAAAACCGTTAAAATTGAGATATCATATTAAAAATTCAATATAAAATAACTTAATCTCTAGTTGATATGTGATTTTCAATAAAATTAAAGCAAGATATTTGCTGGTTTTTAAAATTGCTTCAGCATCAGTCGCTACTTTTCAAGCTTTTGAAACCAATATCCTCTTCAAATTATACATATACCCTTTAAATTCATGCAATTGTTTAATGAAAACTGGGTTGCCTGTCTCAGGTAATTGCATTACAATGATTGTTTATCGTTAAGAGAATTGTGTTAATCCAAACGAAAAAAAAGGGAAAAGACCACATGTTGATAAAGAGAAATAAGTATCTTGTGTCATTCACTTATCTTTCCTTTCATCTAACTTCTGTATCTAAAGTCAACATTTGCAAGAAAAATGAGTGACAGACAACCCAGCTAGGTCTAAGAATAAGACTGAACCAAAACTAAATACAGCATCAACTCAATAAATTTTACCACTTTTTCTGCCAACCATTGTATGTCTATGCTTTTTGCTTATAATATACATCAACAAATACATTAATTAACAAGCCACATGAACCGGTAGCATGTTTTAGACAAGACAAACAAAAACTCAGAAAAAGACTTTTATCCGCAATATCTGTGGCTAATAATTTACAACAGAAATTCAAACTCCAAAACTACCTCCATATGGAAATTTATCATATTGCAGCCCTCATTGCTCCTCTTGCAGCCTCCTGCTTCATCTCAGCAGCCTTACCACTGCCACGGAAGTACATGTATACTTGCTGTATGAAACAAAACAAAACAAAAAAATGAATATGTTCAGTCCAAGAGCAAAGTGAATCCACTTACAAAAAAAAACTGAGAAGTACATTCGAACCTGAATAACCCAGATGCTGATCAATGTTTCAATGCAGAACAATCCAAATCCAACAAAGTAGAAAATCTACAGGTAAATTGAAAGAAAAAAGCAAAGCAATTTACCAATCGTTTAGAAGCAGGGAAATTTTCATTGGTCAAGGTTTTGCGGAAAGTGTAACATAGCTGTGTGAAAGGACAATTAACAGCATCCAGGAATACTAAAACTTCATTACAGGCATACTTACTCCAATCAATGTATGGTTACCCACCACATCTATGGCTGCCAGAATGCCTCTGTATCAAAATGAGTACACAGCACCAAGAATTAGGGAAAAAAAATGACAATAACACCAGCTTCTAGATAGTATTTATCAAATCCCAAAATTTATTATCCTCAAGAACAAGGCTATCAGTTTGACTTTCTTAGTCATTCTAGGACAACTTATATATCAGCTCTAATAATTTATATGAGGTATAGTAATTATGTACATGTCCTTGATTCAAGCATGTCAAATTCTATAACTCTTTTCATATACTTCTTTCACTTTTATTTTAGAAAAAAGAAAATAACAACAAAATCCTTTTCCAACAAAGTGAGGTTGGCTATATGGATCAAACAAGGCCATTTAAAATTCTGAATCTTCTTATTACAGAGGAAAGGTCATGTCATCATATCATATATAAACAATAAGGAATAAGAAGTGAAGTTTATATATACAAAGCTAACTTACGTAAAAGATTTTCCTTTGAAAACTATGGGAGGGGCAACTGCAGCTAAGATACAGAATCCTAGGTGAAGCTGTAGGCACACAGAAATGATAATAAGTAAATTATGTTTAAAATGTGAAGCAAGGCTTAAGTGCATAACAGCAAAACAGTCAATTTACCAGGTAAAACAAGAAAAACCATCCATAGTTCAAAGCACTATCGGTCCTGCAAAAAAAAAAATTCCAAATCAAGAGTAACCAAATTAGAATGATCAAAATATGCAAACATATTTTCTTAGAATGAGCAGGATCGAACCAGGAGGAGGGGGCATACCCAACGGAGTGAACTATTAGGCCATGGGCTGAGTGGTATAATATGCATGCTTACAGGCTATTAGTTTATTGATCTCATGTCGGTTTCATGTAGTATTATTTCTAGGTACATGACATCTTATCAGGGTCTCTTGATGGTTGATATGAAAAAATGCAAAAGTATCATATTGACTACCAAAAGATAAGACCAAAAAAATGAATGGAAGACTAAAGACACTACAAGCAGATAATGAACATCTATTTTTCAAAGTCAATGAAACATATAAAGAAAGAAAACAAAATGACTATGGAGAGGAAGACAAGACACCATCCCCAAATGAAAAGAGAATAACGTGATAGCAGAAATAAATTCAAATAATAAGGCTAAAGCTCCCCGGTTTCATTGGATCCCCATTTGTGGAACCCCCCTTCAAATATGTTATACAGAAAAACATATAGTTTAAGTGAGTATCCTGATCAAGTGACCATTATTAAATCACAGAAGTAGCACAAGTCTACATAGGATCTTAATCTCCTTTCTTGAGGTACAGTGACAGAGTTTACTGTTAAACTTTGAACACCCTCAAGCTACCAAAAACCCGCACCATTATTAGACCAACCCTAGATGTTTTATAATTCTAAGATCTCTGAATCTCACTGAAAACAAATCTCTTCATTTGCCTGGATATCCCATCATTTTTTGACAAAATTATCAAAAACTATGACTCAGTGAATAACACCATCTTTTCTGCACAATAGTTTAACAGAACAATGTGGTTGACCTTGAAAGAATTCTACAACAATAAAACAACCTACCTTTGGTTTAGATAAAAGTTAAAAAAGAATTAGTTATTTAATTAATCAAAAACTAAAAACAGCTACTATCAACTTAACTATCAACGTCACTAAGTAGTAATTTTGTCGAGCCTCAAGATTGCTCTTTAAAAACACCATAATGCCCTAGTTTCTCAAGAATTTATTTTTGTCTTACACAAGTGACGCAATATAAATAGGAATGTTTGCTATTGTATATTAGTTGGAAAAAATTAAACAGTCAAATGCCTATAAGTATGTGAAATAATTACCTAAAAGCACGGTATAATGGGCGATACCACAAGACATATGCTCCAGGAATTCCAGCTATGAAGTAGATAATAGCAAGAAACCATATTTTCACACCTACAAAGAAGGAAAAGTTCCATATATGCATTGAGTTTCTTGACATCAGATTTGGATTTTGAGCCTAACCCAGAAAAATCCTTGTTTCATGTCTAAACTGACCTTCTCCCTTGATCCAAGCTGAAGTGACAGCTATAATATTCCATGTGAGGCACAAAGCCAATCCTGCATGATATCAATTTCATACATTATAGATAAATTAGATATTATTACCATAATCAAATTAAAAAGTCATCTTCACCAAGCCAAGAAGAAGTCAACAGAGAATGCAATAAGCATGTCATTGACTAAATAGAACAGGTTACTTCCAACCAGCTAGGTCAATAGTTTAAATCATTTAAATAAAACCAGTTCAGCAATATCTAACTGTCTACTCTCATACATTTCACTGCCTGTCAATTCTTCAGTTTTCTCACAGGCCTTCCACTTGTATATTTTATAAGGATAATGCAAAAAAAGTAGTAATAAAAACGTATTGAAATTCAGAGAATGTAAACAATGATTATGTATTGAATTTGAGGAATGGATGAGACAGATGCCTTTTTCTGGTACAGTCAGTATATCAAGAGCAAAGAACAACTCTAACTATGTCAGCTGGCCAACTAATTCAGACAGTGATATCTATAACAGAAAAACAGCTAAATTTATGAAAAATAGTATTCTCTCAAAATATTTTCCTTGTCTAATTACTAGGACACGATGTAAAGTTTTAGTAAATAACGTCAATTAAAACAATACTGCAATATGCAAATATCAAACTTTATAGCATCAAACCTTTGGAAAACTTTTTTTATAAAAAAAATAAAAAATAATTATATAAATCCGACCATTAGGTTTAAAGAACTCGTAAAGTAACTCAAGTCTACAAAATTTCATACAATTTAAAATTTAATTGATACTTGATTGCACCCTCTTAGTTTTGAAAATAAACCGTATCAACCCAACCATTGTTTAGAAATTAAACACACTAAAAGAACAACAAAAAACCATAGAAAACATACAAAGGAGAGCCTTCATACATAATCAACTCAAGAAAGAAATATTCAATGTGCATGAGCTACCCTCAATAATTGTTGGCTTAAAAACAATGCAATGATGCAAACCATATTGCAATGGAAGAAAAGATGGGATAACTTGCCTAACAACGAAGTAAAAGCAACATATTGCAGTCTCTGAAGATGAACTGGAATTTCATTAGCGATATCATGATGGATAATTGGGAAAAATGGCGGCCAATTCTTCTCCTCAAGAACAATTCCAGCTGTAAAATAATGTAATTATGTACTTGAAGAGTAAAAGCAGAACCAAAGATATTTATAGCCCTAGCTTAAGCACGGGTTAAATTTTTTATGAGAAATGAGTTCACACATGTAGAATGGATGGAGAGCTACACGCAATATAAAATCTATAGAATTCTCAAGTAGTAGTGCTCTTCCACCATTCAGTTGAATGCCAAAAGCAGCAAAGGAAACAAGCAAACTTATTACAAACATTATTAGATCTCAGAGTAAGGAAAGGATGTGGAAAGTGAACAACAACAAAGGCTTTATTCTACTACGTGAGGTGGAAAGTGAACACTAGAAGGGATAAAAGCAGTTAGGATGATTAAGGCAGTTAGATAATTGGGTGGTTGAATAAGAGATATTAATTATAAAGTAGGTAGGAAGACAATATTGTGAGAGAACAGAGTCATAGAACTCAGTTGCAAAGGGGCAACTCTATACTGTCCATTCTTCTCTACTCTTACAACCTATCGAGATTCTTGGAATAACAAAAGCCCTAACAATCTTCAAGTACAAATATAATTGTTATGAATTTACCTCGTGCAGCAGCTTCTTCTTTCCGTCTGACTTCCTATATTTTTGTAAATGAATAGATATTAAAACACAGGAAAACTTCCAGGCATGTGTATATTATACGGAATCAGTAGAGAATGCTTCACATATACAAAGATATTTGAAAACAAAAACCAGCATAGACATTCTAAAATAGAACAGAAAACAGCATAATTTGTAGAAGATAACATTTAAGAAGATGCATATATCAGGGATCAGCACATCATTTAATCACAACAATTTAAGATAACCTCCCAATGTCCATACTTAAAAAAATAAGAAAGTGACAATAAATGATCGATTATTCATCAAAAGAAGTTTAGAATTACAGTTCAGAATGATGATGATGATTTGAAACAATTAATCAAATGGGTGACTAAGTCAATGTATGGTTTTCACATTTATCACTTGCCTAGTTAATTGTTTTTAGTCTAGAAATATTATTTTCCAGTCATTTATAAATAGTAACTCAGTCATAAGTTATATATATTCCACCGTCAAGACTAGTTTTTCAGGATAGATAATTCTGGTTCAAGGGTATCAAGATTATATCACAGAAAAAAGAGGGGTAAGAGCAGAAAAGAGAAAAAAAATAAAAGAACATGATTGCTCCAGGTCCCAACATCTGGTCTGTTATGTATCAACTATGGAAAACCCAACAATGAAGTGTGCAAATAGAGGTCATGAAAACGTATTGCATACCTGTTCCCTTCTTCTCAATTCAGCTTCCTTGGCTTGGAGTTCCTTCTCCTTCTTTTTCAAATCCTAATGTTAAAACAGATCATATGTGGAAACCCCACAATCAATTTTTATAACAATACACGCAATGCATTTATATATGAAATGAAAAAAAGGATAAAAAAAATGAAAGAGAGAGAATTGGGATTTCAACAGACTCAATTTTTATTACATACCGTTGATGGATCAAGAGGTATATCAACTGTCCCAAAACCATAGTTGTAATCAGCAGGTTCAGGATTAAGAGGTGATAGCCTTGAATTTGTGGTAGGTGCAACACTTCCAGGATTCTGAAAATTTTAGAACATCAGGGTGCTCAAGGTGTTGGCAAGCATTTGTGAACAATTAATAGTTTAACGCAGGGGAAACTTATGGGTAAATGATTTCCTTTGGAACACAATATAACCTATTTTCATTCTCTTACTACCTGTTTCAGTTGTATGAAAGTTAAACCGAGACCATACAGAGAAGGGGGGAACAAAAAATAAAATACATTGGACAAGATTGTTCACTAATACACTTATTATGGCTTTAAAATCATTAATAAAATTATGCACACAATGTAATATGATTTACTAGTGCTTAATCAACAAACTTACTGTAGTGTAAAATGCACCCCCACTATAACTTGATTGGCTTGATTTTTTTCCCCTTACAGCTGGTTCCTGTAAGTGTATACCAGATTTGAAGGATCAGGCAAGAGCAACTATTGCAAATAAATACACACAATTTTACCCCCACAGAAAAATTCAATCTTAAGAAGCAAGTGAATATAAAACTATTCTAACTGGGGATAGCCTATCGCAGGGCTCAAACAACCAAACTATGAAATTCTCAAGTACAATAACTATTTTTGAAATTGTATATAAGTCATAAATTAATACACTTACTATAAATATCGTATTCAAACAGACATATATGCTCACAAAAACATATATCCACCTGTAGGAATAGTATATATTGTGTTGAAAGGCCAACTCTCTTTAAAACTAAAGTTTTTTAATGTTCATGGACAATGGACAAACCCCTTTTATTTTATGCTAAAATATAATTTAATCACAAAGGTTAGAGACAACAAGGATTGAATTTACACTTGGTTAGAAAGGATCTAATACCATGTCAAGAACCATATCTCCTAAAATCTGTAAGTGGTCCATAAATGATATTGTCTCCAATATATTCCAACTTAAACAAGTATATGATGTGGTGCAGGGATGTACTAAGTAGAACGATGTAGGTTAGTACCAAACTTAGTCTTAATAATAAAGCCAACATTGATTCAGTTTTATTTCTTCAGTATAGAATTGTCCCTGGCTTCTTGGTAATCAAGTCAATTACTTAAAGAGTACAAACATTAGGCTACATGAGTTAGTTTACTTTGAGAAAATCATTTTTGTTTTTGTAATGTAATACAAAAATATTTTTCATTTAATTTTTGTTTAAAAACAAAACAGTCAAAATGTTTTACCTGTAGAAACCTCTTAAATTTTGGATACAAGCAACAAACTAAAATCAAGACATTCTGAAATGGAAGTGAAAACAGAAAGGAGCACATTTCTCAAACCAAACAGACCCTTAATTTTCATCTTTCTTAATAAAATTTAAACTGTTGTCGAGTAGGATGTTACATTTATGTAAAACTTACAGCCATAGCCTTCTCTTAGAATTTATATATGTTGTATGACTGAATGTTTGACTGGCTGATCAATGTGGGACATTGAAACAAAAAATAATTATAATTGATATCCTTTCTTGACATTATTCCATCCTGTATTTGCTTCATGATTATTATTCAGACTCTTATTATTTGGTTTTTATCTAGCAGGACATGTAATGTGTTCTAATTTATTACTTAATACATTATTTATTATATAATATTAAAAATATGTATTTATAGTTCAACCACCGTCAAACACAAAAGGTAAATCACTCGTTGAATAAACATTCCAGTTTAAGAAAATGGTAATTAGGCTTGGGCCGTTATCCTCTTTTGTGTTAATGATTATATATTATTTGCAGCTTCTTCCATTAATTTGTTCCAGCAGCTATAACTAGGCTGCAAGAAAAGGTTTCCATGACAGAGTAGTTGTGTATTCTATCAGCTGCCCAATGTATTCTATACAGAGAGTATATAAAAGCACGAAAACAAAGTATTAACCTGGATATTAACGAAAATATTGACATGCAATTCTATTGTTTCTTTATTGCAAGTTTGGAAAGAGGTGTTTTTTGAACTCAATTCAAAAGGAACCTTATTAAAGGCAAAAAGATAGCAGAAAACAAAAGATCCTTCATACATGGAGAACAAAGTCATAGACAACCCAACATCCGGTTTCTTCTTCGGTGATAAAGTTCAAATATAGTAAGAAACAAGTCCACCGACAAAAATCACAACAATTCCCAATTCAAAATAAAAAACAGTAATTATCCATTATTCAAGGCTCAGACACCACTGAACAAGATCAAACTGAGAAAAAAAACGCACACCCAGTTCACAAAAACTCAACTTTCTGAAAGTAACACTCATGAGGAAGAGAGAAAAGGACTTACAGAGAAGGGATTGACTTCTTCTTCATCAAAGGGATTACTATCATAGCGATGAGCCATGAGAGGAAGTTAACAAGGATCTTGAACTATACACAGATCAAGGTACCAAAGTGACAAAAAAAAAAGGTTTTTGGAATGTTGAGATAAAAAATATTGAAACTTGTTATGCAAGGGAGGGAAATGGCTGAAAAAAGAACAAAAAGGCAATAAGAGGTGTAGTTTAGACAGGAGAATGGTCTTTGGTCAGCTTCAAAGAGAGAGAGACTTTGTTTTCAAAGTTCTTATCATAAAAATATTTGGAAATAAATATATTTCAAAGAATTGAAGGACGGTTAATTAGCTGTTGATTATCGTTTAGTTCATATTTAGTTTGTATTTTTGTGGTTAGACGTTTGACTTTGGACTTTCGAATTTAGGAGTAATTTTTGTGTGTGTGTGAGCTTGATGTTAGTAGATATAATTATTTAATCGTTTTAAAGTTAAACTAATAATGATCACGCTCTAATGGTTAAGTAAATAAATATTTAATGATTTATTTTAAATTAATTGATGAAAAAAAATGTGTTATTATGATATTTGAGTGTAATTTGATTTGATCAAAATTGTCTCCATCACTTTCAGTTGTTTTTATATTAAAATAATTTTGTTTATATTAATTAAAGTTGTATATCATTTACACCATATAAGATTATTTTATTATTTATGACAGTATTAATACATATAATTTCATATAAAAATATTATTTATGAATGTAAAAACTATTATTTACATAATTATTTAAAAAAATAAGACCAATGGTAATTTTATAAAATTATGATAAAAATAAATAATTTAAAAATATATAAATTATTATGAAGAGTGTGATTAGGGATAAAATAAAAGTTAGCTTCTTAGAATTTTATGCAATTATATTTTAATATTTGTTTGATAGGGAAAGGGAATGGAGTTATAAATTTATAGTGTAAAATAAATAAAAAAAGGAAATTAATAATGAAAATTAAAAGTAAATAATAGTTGAAGAGTATGAGGTAGATGTGCCAAATCCTCAGATAATGTTACAGTTCAACTACTACTTTTTCTTTCTTATCATTATTCTATATTTTTTAGGTTCTACAGCTAAAATTCTTATAAGTAATTTCTGAAAAATGTTTTTAAAGGGTATGAATGCATATGTGAATGTGAAATTATTTAATTTATGCTTTCATTTTCTTTGTTTGTGCAATTAAGTCTTATAGTAATATAGTTGACTAAATTTTAGTTGGTTAAATATTTAAAGTATTAGAAAATGAATTTAAATTCTAAGCATTTAAATATATTTCTATATTATACCTTATTCTTAAAATAGAGGTAACACACAAAATTAGTTAGAAAAAAATAATAACGTAAAAGTTCATATGTTGAGGAGTTTGACTTAGATTAAAGATTCTAAAATTTAAATTAGATTAAACATATGTAATGAAATAATAGTTTATTTAGAAACTAAATTGTAACTTTTTTCCGAGATATAGATCACATTGTTATAAATTACAAAAACAGTTATACTATTTAATAACTTTCATTATATAATTTTATCTCAACAACTATTATTGAATTAAATTTCTTATTATATGAATTATAATACAAAGTCCTGTGTTAAGATAAAAATATTTAATACTCTGTTAATATGCATTGCCATTGATATAATATATAACTTAAAAATATAAAGAAAGTGAAAGAGATGAGATACAGGCAACTAACGTAACATGTAATTATAATTAAAAAATTAAATTAGTAAAAAAACATATTTTGCATGAAATAGTTTATGTAATTTATATAAAAAAAAGCGCAATTACATTATTAAATACGTAATTTATTTTAAAGATTTTTGAGTTTTGATATTAGTCCTTCTAATATTTCTAATTTTTAATCTCTCAAAATTTAGAAAATATCACTTTTAATTTTTAATATTACGTGACACCAATTAATGTTTTTCATGTTAAATAAAACATTTAATAACTATTTGAAGTGGTTCATTGTAATTTATTAAGTTTACAGAAAATTTAAATGGTATAATTTTGAACGGTTGAAACGTATTTTGCAAGCTGAAGTTGTCAAGTGTTTTAGTTCAAGCTTTAAAATCATTACAATTGATAAATGACAGATGAATGACCAACATTGGACACGCGACCACATAGACGTGACTTTTACGCTCCTAAAATGACCTTCTAGAAGCTTCAAGCTTAGTTCCATTAATTTTTCCACAAAGGATTAATTAGCTTGGTTTTTTTTGAGTAATTTTATAGGTTAATTTTCAAAATAAATAAAATTTTAAAAAATTACCAAAATAGTGAAATCAGATTTCAAGTAATAATAAAAACACTATTTCAGTTAAAATGCAATTAGTGATGAGTCATGTTTATCCATTTCGATAATCATCCTATTTTGTTAAAAAAAGTCAATAATCTTGGTTTAAGATAAATAGCATCAAAGCAACACATAAAAGCAAAGGGAAGTAACAAACAAGTGTTTACAAGAGGCAACAACTAATGAAAACCTAATCCATATTGGTAGAGCCACCAACTCCAATTAACAAACCAAAAGCATTATATATGATGATGACCAACTTTTTCATTTTGATCCTTTAATAATTATAATACTAAGTGTGCAGATATATCATTTAAACAAATAGAAGGGTAAGTAGGGGGTTGCAATTAGCAAGGAGAGTGTTATACCTGAAATCAGAAGTCTGAACGGCCGGTCACCAATAAAAACCAATGTCCGCGTCACATCACATATTAAGAACATTAATCCCAATTAAGAATTATAAAGTAGGATTAAATATCTATTAGGCTTGACTTAGTCATTCTGACAAGATAAGACCTCTGGAACTATATAAATAAATAAGAAAAAACCCTTATAGTAAAAGATAATGTTGCTTTACACTCAGATATATTCCTGAAATTGACTTCTTCTGACTTGAATGTCGGAACACAAGTACCCTCTTCTCGAACATCCAAGGAAAAAAAAACAGAATTGAAGAGAAGACAGATTCAGTCTCAACATTGAGAGATGAGAAAGGAATATTGAAAAGAAAGTGAAAGCATAAGAGAATGTAAACAAAATTATCCCCTTTTTTTTCTTTTCAAAATTGAATGAATTTACGCATCTACACAAACTAATTATGCCTATAATTATGGCCTGTGATTGAAAATCCAAGAGAGTTAGCTAGATAGTAACATGTTTAGTGTCACGCCGTTTTCTTATTCGTCTTTGGTCACTCTTAAAAGGGTCAACCCAATTTTTGTCTTGCGAAATAGCCTCATTCCACCGTTCTTTGAACATTTCAAATTCCCATGTCGATTGCCTTCGTATCTGCTCAATCCATGTTACCAAATATAAACATTCTTAATACTAATATAATACCACAAACATTTGATGATTGTTGTTTGAAACAAAATTCATAATAATGTCTAAGATAAGTGCTTTTATAAAAAAAAATTAGTAACTTAAAAGACTCACCTCTGTTCGCACATCAATTCCTGTTCCACTTTGCCTCTGCTTATTACGAAATTATACAAAATCAACAACCATTGTGAATATTGGGAAATCATTCATACAAGTTGGGAAATCATACATACAAGTAAGGGTGGGGAAAAAAAATCCAAATTACAAAATCCAATCCATAATTATTCATATCCATATTAGTTTTAATCCATTTAAATCGATTTATTTCAAATCCAAAACCATATTTTTGGATTTTAAATTCAATCCATTTAATTGGATATGGATTAGATATAAATTGGATACATTTTTGGATTATCCAAATTGCATTTTGAGATGGATTTTGACTTGGCCCGATCCAAGTTAAGCCAAGACAATCCAGCCGATGTCGAGCCGAGCGGGCGGCCGATGTCTAACAGAGCAGTTTTGGACCCATATCGAGTCGAGCGGGCACGAGCCGATTTCGAGCCGAGCGTGCCCGAGCCCATTGTCAAGCCAAGCATTCCCGAGTCAATGTCGAGCCGAGCTGGCCTAGGCTGTTATCGAGTTAAGCAAGCCCGGGCTGATGTCGAGTCGTCGGGCCCGCGCTGATGTCGGCCAAACGGGCCAGGCCAATGTTGAGCTGAGCAAGCCCGGGTCGATGTCAAGCCGAACGGGCCCAGGCCAATGTTGAGTCTCCTGGGCCTGGGTCAATGTCGAGTCGATTGGGCTCAAACAAATGTTGAGTCGAGCGGGCCGGAGCCAATGTCGAGTCTCCCAAGCCCGGGCTGATGTTGAGCCAAACAGGCCCAGGCCAATGTCGACCTGAGCAAGTCGAGCTGATGTTGAGTCAAACGGGCCTGGATCAAGGTCGAGTCTCCCGGGCCCGGGCCGATCTTGAGCCGACCGGGCCTGAGACAATGTCGAGTCTCTCGGGCTCGGGCCAATGTCAAGCCAAACGGGCCCATGTCGATGTCGAGTGGAGCGGGCCCGAGTCGATGTCAAGTTGATTGGGCCTTGGACAATGTCGAGCCGAACGGGCCTGAACCGATGTCGAGTCTCCCAAGCCCGGGCCAATGTCAAGTCTCCCGGACTCGGGCCAATGTCGAGCCGAATGGGCCCGAGCCGATGTTGAGTGGAGCGGGCCTGGGTCTATGTCGAGTCGATTAGGCCCTAGCCAATGTAGAGCCGAGAGGGCCTCAGTCAATATCAAGCCGAGCGGGCCCAGGTCAATGTCGAGTCGAATGGGCTCGGCCCGATGTCGAATCATCCAAGCCCGGGCCATTGTCGAGTCGTCAGGGTCAATGTCAAGTCTTCTGGGCCAGGGCCGATGTTTAGTCGTCTAGGCTCGGGCCCATGTTGAATCGTCCTGGCCCAGGCTGATGTCGAGTCGAGCCGACCCGAGCCAATGTCGAGTCTCCCAGGCCCGGGCCGATGTTGAGTGGAGCGGTCCTGGGTCTATGTCGAGCCAAGCGGGCCCGGGCCGATATCAAGTCGAGCAGTCTTAAGTCGATGTTGAGTCGTCCGAGCCCAGACCATTGTTGAGTTGTCTGGGCCCAGACCGATGTCGAGTCGTCCGGGCCCGGACCAATGTCGAGTCTCACGGGCCTGGATCAATGTCGAGTCTTCCGAGCCCGGGCCGATGTTGAGCCGACCGGGCCTGAGCCAATGTCGAGTCTCTCGGGCTCTGGCTGATGTCAAGCCAAATAGGCCCATGTTGATGTCGAGTGGAGCGACCCCGAGTCGATTTCAAGTCGATTGGGCCCTGGCCGATGTTGAGCCGAACGGGCCCGAACCGATGTCGAGTCTCCCAGGCTCGGGCCGATGTTGAGTCGCTCGGGCTTGAGCCGATGTCGAGTGGAGCGGGCCCAGATCGATGTCGAGTCAATTGGGCCTTGGCTAATGTCAAGCTGAGCGTGCCCGGGCCTGATGTCAAGTTGAGTGGGCCCTGGCCGATGTTGAGTCGTCCGGGCTCAGGCTGATGTCGAGTTGGTCCGCATTCAGGTTGAGTCGGCTTAGGCCCGGTTCGAGACAAGTTAGTCTGTGTCCATATCAAAATGGATTTAATGTAATTGACAAAGTGGATTTAAATCTAATTAACAAAATGGATTGAATCTAGATTTAATCCACTTTAAATGGATTTTAAAAAAATCTATTTAAATTTGATCTAGTTAAAATGGATATGGATTTTAAATCCAATCCATTTATTTGGATCTATATTGGATTTTGAAAAATCCAATCCATGACCACCCCTACATACAAGAACCACATAATGCCATTAAAACTGTACCTTACTATGTAGGTTTGAAACCTGCACAAAAGGAAACAAAAATTCTTGTCACATGATTCAAAGACTGTATTATTTGTTATGTAAATAACTGCATGATAAAAAACCAAGTAACAAACAATGTTTGTTCTAGACAGTAAGTCTTAAGTTTGATTCTGTAAAGTATTTACATTATTGGATAAGGAATAATATCAGGTTGGAGCATTTACAAGATATTTGGTCTGCAAGAACAGTGCAAATGAAGGAAACTGAAGGAAACAAACTGAATTACAAGATTAGGGAAGGAGGAGGCAAATACCTTTGTCATTCTGTGACCACTCCCACCCAGAGTTTGTATTCCCTTGTGAAAAACATATTCACTATCAACAACTCCCACATTCTTAGTTCGATCTCCCTGAAAAAATGTCATTCATCTCACTATCCACACTTGTCATGGAGAAACCGGTGGCAAAAAAAGCAAATTGCCTAGTACACAAACCATCAATTCATTAAATATAAATTGAATGAATTAAACCATGATGCATTCCAAATTGACATGCTTATGGTGTGGCATGAGAATGTGTTAACTTATATTCCATAACTCTATCTCTTGTCAAATGCAGTAGTAAATAGTAATAGGCCAATATCATATACGTAGATGCTAGAAGCTAGAGCAAAAGGTTTTTAGATGAGCATGAGAAGGTTATATTTATCACTGCCAATAACCAAAAAAAACAGAATTGCAAAGCAATGCAACTTGTACAGAGACAAGTGCCATCATGAGAAAGGAAATGAAGAGGGAAAAATTTACAACCACTAAAAGTGTCCAGAAAATGGATATTTCTCACCTGTGCACAGTATCCTAGTTTCATATCCACTCCCCAACCATGGACAAGGTCATTCTGGAGAAAATACAGACGACAATGATGAGCCAATATTGAACAGCAATAAATTTCAAGTAAGTCATGTAAGTTTTCTTTTCAGTAGGTAGATGAAGGCAAACCTCATTCAGAAAACCTATAGGCAAGCATTTTGGTAACTTGAAAAAAATGACAACTGAAAACAATAATAATTTTCTTGGACAGAAATTTAAATTATTCACGATATATGACTCAATAGTACAAATAGAAGAAACAAAAGTTTAGGATGAGTTTGAAAGAATTTTGCAACATGTCTTTGGTTAGAACTTAGATTTAATATTCGTAAGTACTGTGCCAACAATTTTTACCTGTATAAGATGCCATGTACAGTACCAGGCAGCTCGAGAGAAAACTGGAGCCATACCTTCCACAAACCTACACAAGTTGTATTAAAGTATTGTGTCATTCACAAGACTATGCGTGCCAAGATTTATCATGAATAACCACAGGAATTTTTCTTTATCACATTTCTGATGATGCTTTAAAAAGTCCAGAAAAGGAAAATATGGTATACTACAATACAAGGTAATAAGATAAACCATAACAAAATCATCAGTATTGTTCATCTTCTGACATTCTAGTGCCGAGCCATCATGGCTGACACGAAATGTAATATTAAGACAGTACACATGCCCTTTTCACCTAAGAAAAGAATTTCTAAAACATTAGTCATCTAACAGATAGACATACTTGTTTTTGATATAATTCAATAGACCTCAGTTTAAAAGTAATTTGCTTTGATTTTTTTATTAAATCAACTTTTGAGTTCGACTATAAGCTATCTTTTCCTAATTACAGCATAAATACAGGCTTCAATGAACTTCAGACAATTTAAACATGTCCAGCCATCTTGATGGTAGATGGAGTGGTAAAATGCATCAACAAGGTCTGGCGCAAACATCTTGAAACATTAAAAGCTCTACCAGGATTAAAGAGAGTAACAGTTACCCAGTGCACGGCGGTCCCTCACTTGAATCTGAACACCTTGTACTGCCTCTGCGCTCATAGACTCTTCTGCTCCAATGAAAACATCAAATGTAAGTACAATAAGCATTGGTTACCAAGTGCATATCGATAGTATAACAAAAAATCACCTATGGAATTTCTTGGTCCTAGCTCTAATTGTAATTCTATGATGTATCTCAGTTGAATTTGGGTCAAGAGCTGGTTGAGATATCTCCAAACCTTCTTGCTTTATAATTTCAACATATCTGCAAAAAAAGAAGTCTACATTAATTATTATTTTATTAGATGAGATAAAAGCTTGTAGAAAGGTTACTGACTAGCCTTAAAATCAGAACAGGTTTAAGAATATAAACTCAATAAATAACCTCATTTGTCAACTACCACCCCCAACAAGCAAAGATTTCTTATAAACCTAATGTAAGCTTAAGAAGCCTAATAAGGGTTATATACATCTTATATATTGTATGTCAGAGAATTCAAAGTCAATTTTCATTCATCTATCAAATTTCTTATACACCTAAGCTTAAGAAGCCTAATAAGGATTATACACATCTTATACTGTATGGCAGAGAATGCAGACTCGATTTTCATTCAGCTATCAAATTTCAAAATGGAAACAAATAACATATCATGTAATAATAAAATTGGATTCTTTATCATAACATTTACACCAGTATTGCAGGTTCCTGCTAGCCTATCAAATGATAATCATTTACATCCAAGGTGGATCGCACACAAATATCAAAATAACAGCAGCATCAGAAAAGTAAAAAAGATACATCCTTCATACCTTGAAGGTGAAAAATGCTCCACCCCTAGATCCTCATCCCAGAGAAAGATATAATCATAAATAGACACTATGTCTGGATGTAAAAATCTTTTTGCAAACCACCTGTCAAAGAACTCATGAAATATGTAAGTTCAGAAAATTAATCCATCAATTACATAATAAATCAAAGTATTATTTTCTTTTTCCCTTTTTCTGCTGGGAACCACCAATGAAATTGAAAATGTATTCAGATAACTATATCTCGTTAATGCCTGGGTAAGACTATGGGATTGGGAATGTTCAAGTTTTTAGACTATAGGACATTCTATCATTGCTTGACCTGGCTCCCTTAATATGACTTTTTTTATGGTATCTGTATTCAGTATGTTGTAACTCTGTATGTCGGACTGCTGGTTCTCTTGCGATAGTTTCCCAAGATTTGTAGTTTTATTTCTAATGTTATATAATGTTTACCAAACTCCAAGCCTTTTACATAGCCAACTGACGAACCCGTTCATCCTGAGTTGAAGAAATTTTTATTTTCAAAAAATTATTTACTTATTGAAGACATAGTATACTTCCTCTCTAGAGAATTAAACATTTCCCCTTCAATAAAAGCCTCATACTTACCACTTTGTTTGATTCTGAGCAACAATGTGTATAGCCTGGCTACTCCAGCCAAGATTCAACCATCCATCCACAGTGCCATCATAATGGAATAAAATAATTGTGAAGTTTTCTCGAAGAAACTGAAATAAATGAAATTAGATAAAGAATGCTGATTTAATTAATTTGAACAATCTAAGCAACAACAATAATACCTTTTGCACCATAACATCAACATTCTGCTTTTGTTTAATACCAACTGGTACTGCCAGTAAGTTACGGTTAGAGGAAACACTAGCCTGCAATTTCACAAACAACCCCAAACATTACTTTTGTTAACTCAGATAGTACATATTCCCAAATCAAATCTATCTTCTGAGATAGTCAATAAAACTAAAAGATAGAAGAATGACGCAAAAATTCTGACCTTTGACCTTGAACTACTTCTCGACCAAAGTGGTCTTAACTCCAAATCCGAATCAGCATGTATTATACCTCGTGGCAAGCCTTTCAACTTCCCAGAAGTAGAAGGATACACCTGCACCAACACAATATTTTTGAAGTTACATATCATATCAGACAAGAACTGTGAAACAGACAGGTTCATCACAAATTTTGAAAACAATCATTACCATCATTTACAATAACCACCAGGGCATTTCGTAATGCACTGAAGATCAAATATGGAAAAAAGAGAATCAGAAAGCTACTTGGGCTAGTAATCTAACATCATAGTTTATACCTTTGGTTGTCCCCAGAAACTCCACTTTTTGTCAATCTGGATAATAAACATAGAAAGGGGGGGAATTCCAGTTAGAACACTCAATATAAGAATATGTGTCAATGCATTATTGTTCTGTGGAAAAGCAGCACCAATTTATCCTTAGTAAGATGCTAAATTGCTAAGTATGAATTAGTTAGACATTTAATAAACACTTTGTCCTTTCGTGGGGATGTACATGCAATGATATCTCAAAGAATTCAACTGACCTCTTCTTGGTGATACTGGTACTTTGTAGTTCTATACACAATGAACAACATAACTGTACACAAAAGTGCCATAAAAGGCAGTTGTTTGATCTTGAAACTTGATTTGCCCTGCCCCAAAAAACTATTGTTAAAACAGTGATCTTACACATGAATCTCCAGAGCTAAAGAATATTTTACAGGAAACTCCTAAAAAAATCCAAAGTAACGAGATTAGAAGAAAAGAGAACAGACCCCATCAGACAAGCCACTCTTTTTTCTCATGAGCCATCTCAATGATTTGATCGACGTCATAGAAAATTGAATCTTTTATTCAGTCCTCATCAAAAACTGGTCGCTGTAACATTAAAAGCAGAAGCCATTTCAAGCCAATGTTTAATATGTCTACTGCTCAATAACATAGAATAATTTGGCATAAATAAAACAACCAACTGGTCAAAAGTTCAAAACAACAAAAATTTGAAGTTACCATATTCTAAGTTCCACAACATAAAATATAAACGCAAGGAAAATGGCCATCCCATAAAAAAATATACTCAATGACTTGGAGCTAAATTGGTCATGATCACTACCGAAGGTACACAACAGAAAAACAAAAACCAGTGCATAACTGAATGACTTTCATTCGTAAAATTACACCTTTTGTGTAAAACAAGACTACAACAACTATATTTTGCGCAAAAGGATATTCAGGATGTGCAATGTGATAACTAACATTAAAAAATAGAGAGCTAATATTTTTGAATTGGTGAAAGAGAGGGATGAATTGAAACTTAAAAGGGAAACACATGCTTAGAATATTATGAGGGAAAAAGCACGCCTCAGCTTGCTGAATCCACACACCAACCAAACTTGCACATAAAATATACCAAAAACGACACTCGGTAAAAGCAACCCAAGAAATCTCCGAAACAGTCATCAAATGATTTACAACATAAGCACCAAGGAACACGGAAACAAAAATGCAGACATTGGATTCTACCCCAACAAATATCACATGAAAAAATTGCAAGAACACACAGCAGTCCAAAACAGTGAACTACACCTGCAACCAAAAGTGCTTCCATTACAAGAAAGCCCATTATTTTTCCTCCCCGTGAAAATTAAACAGAATTATAAAATTAAAAAGAAAAAATGACTAAAAGTTACTCCCACAGATAATAACAGAGGAAACAGCAACTCAGTAGTCGCTGACCGTTTCATTCAGATCTAACCCTCTCCACACGTTCTTACTGGTCATTTAAAGAAGACTAAAGAAGCTTCACTTTCAGTCCAAATTTTCAAAAGTACAAAAATTTAAATACTTGACTGCGAAACCGGCTTTCTCTAGCAACAAAATTGAAGATTGTCTATCATCTTTTCAGACCTGGATCTTCCTCTCCAGACCCAGAACATTAAAAGGCAAGAAAACTAAAGAGGAGAGAGAGGGAGCAAGGGAGGACCCAGAGAAACTTAAAGGGGTCGCTTGAAAAAGCGAAAAACAGCAAACTTTGAAGATCACACATTTCATACCGAGCTGTAGCGGCGAAACCCAGATGAAAAAAAGAAGAGGTGAAGGAAATGGATTGCCACAAATTAAGAGTGTTAGAGGTTGAAGATAATCGATAAAGAAAGCAACAAAGAAAGAGGTTAAAGGGGGACCTGAATGCATGCGTGTCTGTTGACTGATGAATGACGATGAAGAAATGAAGAGTGCGATGACAACTACACTCTTTTGTTGCCACTCGCAGAGTCTCGTCAATTGTTCCTCTTTTCTTCTCTTCTCATCCAAAACAAAACCCAACCAAACCAGAGTGGAAGCTTTCTTAGTCCCTCTGCTCCTAAGACCACCCACTGACTATCTATGTCTTTTCCCCTTACTACAGTGCTTGCTAATCGCACCGTCACTTTCGCCCTGTTTCTCTCTCAACCCTTTCTCACTTCTCGTCAAAATCACATTTCCCTCTTTTTCTTCTTCTTTTATTTTCTTTCCTCTCTCCCTCTACCTTTGTAATTCCATACACACTTGGAATTTTTCGCTAAAACTACACTATTATAGCACTATTGTATTATACTGTTCTTGTTTTTGTCACCCTTGCTTCTTCCTCACACCGTTTATGAGAAAATTACCATTCTCTTTCTCTCTCATTTTTCTTAGTCATCTTCCTTAAAAAGTGGTGAAAAAACCGTACATTTGTTTTGTTTTAACAAACATATGTACCTTAACTAACTCTAATAAAATTTCAAGACATAACCACAAGTTTTAATTTTTAAATTGATTATGAAATTAACTTTAATTGATATGACTTTAATGTCCAATTTACAGTATGAAATGTTTAAAATCCTGCAGCATTAATTAACGATCTTAATCTATAAGATGAATATGTGAGTATTCATTATTTGTTATTAAATGTTTACAATAGTTAGTTATTTACATGTTCTTGCAATTATGAGGACAATGGGTATTAAAAAATTACCAACCAACCTCTGTGAAATATTGGGTTTAAGGGCATCATGTTCTTTAATTAGGACCTCTAAGATCAACACAACATCATTAAAGAGCACTAACATCTGCCCACATAAGAGGAACGGTTGTTGGGCACAGAAACTGCATTCCTTTACCTTTTTAAGGTCCCAAGACATTTTTTCTACAATAAGTGAAGTTCTTGAAAATTTTCTTTCAGCTGATGAGAGGGTAAAACTTTAATTAGGTAACTTTAAATAATACCATGATGTGTTATTATGAAATGATACACAAAATATTATTTTTATCAACTCTTATTTACTCATCAAAGTTGCTCTAATGCTTTTGTTTTCTATAGACGGGGATGGGATTGAAAATAATATATATATATATATATCTTTCAAAATCATTCACATATTTGACTCATAAATGTGGAGCGTAATCATACTAATTATTGAAACTAATAAAATTAAAAATATATTCCTATAATCTCAAATAAATATCTAAATTTAATTACAGTTTTTTTAATCATGTAAAATGTTATTATTTTTTAGCTATCTAACTTTTTTCGTACTATTGCAACAATTATAGATAGCATTAAAAAAATCAATTTTGATACATTTTATTTGAACTTTTAATAAGTTTTATTTGAATTTAAATTGGTAAAATTTGTTTGATATCTATAAAATTAGCAAGATTGTAGAAAGTATATGAGAGGAGATATTTGCATAAACAAATACAAATGCACATATACTACATGCAAAGAAATTGAATTTTCCTGAAAAAAAAAAATTAAAATAAAGATAGATGCTAAACCATGTTAGCATCTTCTTAGGCATGGGCATGTAGTAATAAAATAATAACACTACTTTATAGCTTTGACAAATCCTAGTTGCATAACATTTTTTAGGTGACCAACGACCCTACTTTTCAACATGTTAATTTGGAACCAACCTAACCTAACACAACCTACCTTAATGTTTTTCTACCAATTAAATGATGCATTGATTAATCTTATAAAAAAAGTTATTTATAGATTAAATATTCTGTCTCAAACATTGGCATTTCTTGTGTTTTATGAGTGTTCATCACAGGCATTGAAGTAGTTTAATTATTTCTGAGTGATGATCATGTGATGGAGTTTATGATCCCACATGTCTCCACTTAACATTTAAAAAATGCCAACAAAACTAGTAAATGTTGTCACGGAATGCATTCCTTTGCCCTTTTTTCTGTAGTTTTATTCTGCAACACAGTAATATGCAATTGGTATAAAACTCTTGTAGATCTCAAATTAGTGTTATTCAAATTGATGTTATAATTAATTTTATGTATTATTGATAAATTATTAAAGGTTGGAGTCTTTAATCATTTTTAGTTAAATAATTAATAAATTTTAAAATGTAAACATATGAAATACCACGTAAGATCTTGATATATGTTTTTTTAAAAGAAATTAACATTTCACAAAAAAATATTAAGAACTTGTGGAATAATGCAGTATTGTTGTTGGTCCTGGAACAAGATATTGAATGGGTGTTGGAACACTGTGGGGGCATCCATTTATTCTTTTATTATAACAAATATCAAGAAAAACTAACTTCTTAAACAAATATCAAGAAAAACTAACTTCTTAAACAAATATCAATGCATTAAAGGACTAATTAGGAAAATCTGCTTTCACAACTTTTTGAAATTTATATAATTTTTTATGTGATTGATTGAAAAAATAAATATATAATAAAATAAATTTATAATTAAATAATATAAAAAATATTTAAATAATAATGTTGAAGTTGTAAGTGTATTATTACTCGCCTAATTATATACTCCCACTCCAATAAAATGTGAGAGCCAATTAATGATAATAGTAAATATAATAATTCTAACTATAGTTAGAAGAATCTTAGCATTGATGATAATTAGCATGGTATTAGCAATGATATTAAATTTAAAAAGAGTAGTTTTATGGGATAATGATACAAAGATTTTTTTTATCTCTTTATAGTCAAATAAATTGTGAATTAAAAATAAAGTGAATTAAATAATTTTCCAAAATCTAGGTGGTCTGTGTTTACCATATTAAATTTGTTTTCATAAAAGAAGGTTGAAATCTATTTTTAAAATTTATGAAAAATATTTCACAGCAAAAAACTTGTTATAGATATTCAAGTAAAGAAACATTTTGATTGATCACATATTTAAATTCTACATACCTATTTTTTGTTTCATAATGTTATAGTTTATAAAGTAACACCAGGATAAAATTTTGATCCATCAAGAACCAATAATTCAAGTTCTTCCCATAGCTAACATGATCTTCCATTAACACACTTTTGTTACAGTCAAGATCCGTGGTTACAATTTACAACAAATCTAAATGTTGTAAGAAAAAAAACATGAATGCTTAATCTTGCATTGAAAACTTCTACACACTAGTTACTGTACTTTAGAGCTATTTCAAATATCTGTGGCTAACTTCCCCCTTGCAACTTAATAAAGTTTCTTTTGGTGGTTCACTAGAGAAGACAAAAAATTTCTAACCAAAAAGTAAAAATCTCTGTACAAAGAAATAGATTGGTTAATGTATATTATTACTTGCTCTTAACTTTTTTCTTTCCCTTCATTGGTATTGCAGGCTTTTGAGTTGCAGTGCCTCGTCCAACCTTTTTGGTCGACCAAAACCTTTCTTCTTCACGCTTAAGGATTCCACTGAGGATGGAGAATCAACTTTACTAGGTTTCTTTGTACCATGTGAAACTCCAGATACTAAGTTATTTCCACCACCTGCTTTTGCAACTATTTTTCTACTGCCAGATCTTATACTTCTTGGTTTCACATGAGGATTATGCATAGGTAATTTAATTGGCACATTAGTAACTTGAGTGGTGGCTTTGTTACTCGTGCCCTTCAAATTTTCCTTTACTTTTTTGGTCACAGTGTCTCTTAGTAGAAGAGCAGATTTGTACTCACGAGTGGTCTTGGAGTAGAATACTAAAGCATTGTTAGTGAGTAGGAGCAAGTCTCGAAAAAGTTCTACACTTGATTTAATTGTTTGGTTGCTAATTCTTGACCTTATGGTGTCAAAGTCCATGTGTTGTCTGATCATTTTCTTGTACCTCCCTCTCTTCTGTTGTTAAATAGTAGTGCACAATACTTAATTCCTTGAATCTCCACTTGACTTTGTTTCTTAACAATTTCAGTCAGAATAAAATCTAAAGACATGCAAATTCTACCTAAGAAACTTGATGGTTTGCTTGGTAAATGTAAGAAGGAAAGATGAACATTTATGATATGTAAAATGATCATGAGTGAAAATAGAGTAATATATAACAAGTTTCAACTCCACTTTATTGCCCAATCCTTGCTACAGAGGAGCAAGACTATCTTATTTTGACCATAACAAATGCACCTAATAGAACACAAACGGCTACCATAAGCCACAGGGTAAAGATCAAAATCCATTTATTCATTTGCAGCTTACTAAATGTAGAGCAACTATATCTAAAAAAACTATCAGAAAGATGATACTATTTAGCTACACATACCTGACTATCAAGTCTACGACGAAAGGCAGAAGCACATTTAGTTTCAAAAATAGAATCCAAAATCTTCATCATGTCTTCCACCACCCTACCCTTTTTCAAGTTCCTATTTTGATGATTTACACCACATGATTTGGCAACTTCACTGTAGTTACTGGTGGAACTCTCTTTACACCATGACATAACATCAACTGAATCTAACAAAACACTTTCTGATATACTTGCTTCCTTGGTGTTATTTTTGCCACAATCCTTCCTTTTCCTCTTCCCTCTTCGTTTCTTAAAACTCCCCCCTTCTCCTTCGTATATAGTATATGCTAACTTATCTACATTCAAAACTTTAAGCTGCTTTGTGGAGTGTAAAACCTCAGGCTTATCAGTATCCAAATCTTGAACAGGCACATTTGCCCCAGTTTCATGTGTGAAACTCCCAGCAGATAGTCCATCCTTTGAAGTCTCTTTGGTGGAAGATTCAACTCTTTCTAATTTATGTGAAGCTACATGCAACTTTGGACGACCTGATCCATTATCAACATCACAACCATCTCTTTTCTCATTCTTACCACCCTTGAGGCTTTCAAGCTTAGATTCAAGAGACCTGAAACAAAGATATTTTGTATTGTAAACTACACCCAAAAAAGCATACTAGTTTTCCAACATTTATCCCCACTCAGGACTCTGAATCAGTTTCAGTTTCAGTTTCTCTCATGTTCCTTCATTCCAGTGGACATTGCATTTTTGGAAAACAAAAATGAAAAGCTCAAAGAAATTGAGACTTGTGGCATTTGAGGATAAATACTTTGTTGTCTCTTGTAGCAAAATCCTCAGCTTGAAGAGAAAAAATTGCTACTAACCCAATTGAATCTTCAGATAGCTCTAGAGATCTCTTCAACTCTGCTACTCTGGTCTTCCTCAGCTCCTCATACCAAGCCCTGAGAACGTCATTCCTTTTCAACTTGAGAACAACAATGTCATTTTACCATATTACAATCAGAAACACCAAACAATGTCTTTCAAATCTTCCAAGTCTATTATTTCATTAAATCTACAGTGCTAAAAGAAATTCACCAACAACTTTAGATTTTTTTTTCAAGAAAATGTATTCTACTTACTTGTTTCCAGAATATCGTTGTTGCAGATCTTCATATTTGGCTTTACATACCTGCAAAAGTTACATCCCTGCTGCAATTAACATTTACCAAATATTTTTCTTACATTTTGTTTGTTAATTATTACAATAACTAGAAAGTTCACATATTTTTTCTTCATAATTATAAAAAAAAAGAGTCAATTCCATTTCTTTTGTACTATTAGAAAAAACAAGCATTCTAAAATAAGATGACATTTTCCTAATTACAAATAAAAGCACAGAAAAGAAGAAGAAAAATATACCAACTAAGAGTTATAGTTGAAGAATTTCAAACCTTTGTTTTAGTTCTTGAGGTCGTAAATATCAATCAATAGTTAATGTCATCAACTTTTAAAAAAATCATTACAATAAAATTTTAAGGAGTAGGTTTCACATCTATATTTACTGTAGACTTAATTGAACTATTAAGTTAATCTTTATATTATCAACACAAAATGAGACAAGTCATAAAGATAACTGAAATATTATCGTTGACCCATATAACAATCAGAACTGTCACTCCAATAACTATATGGAAGTTATGATGTTAAATGTTCGACAATTTCATGTGTCATTAGTATACTCGAGAAAGAAGGATGAAGAGAGAAAATTAATTTTGTATATTTGATAAAGAGAAAGAAAAAATAATAATTTATAGGAGCAATTACATTTGTATTAACCTCTCCATTTTTTTATTAAATTAGTCAAATAATATAACTTTAAAAATATTTTTTTATTTCTCACTTATTCCCACTCTATTAAATAATTAAACATTCAAATTTGTTTCCTAACCTATTTTTTTACATTCTTTTATTTCTATTTTTTTAATTTAAATCAAACAAAATATAAATGATAAAAGCTATAGAGAAGATTTGACACATAATGCGAGAAGACTCTTCAATAAATAATATTCTTTGCTTGGCTAAGGGTCCAAGACTTTAAGCTTTGATTTTCCATAATAACTTATAAAACAAACTAAATATTTGTTGACTATAATCCATCTTAATTATTTTAACAAATAACCTATTATCAAGAAGTTAATTATAATTCACAAATTATAGGTGAGATGTCAAGTTCTTTAATTTTAAAAAAATTATAATTCACAAATCAATTAAAAGAGTCAAGAGATATGAATCACGCGTCACGGCTATGAAATGGTTGTACCACCAAATTCAAAAAGCAAAATTGCTGCAATATGATATTTTCATTTTCCTAAGTTACTTGCTTTTATCTCTCTTTGTTCTTACTTTCTAGGTTTTTTTAGGTTGTCAACTATACCTCTATAATAAAATATATTTGTTTAAAAAAAATTATGGACAAGAAGATTAGAACATTTATTTTGTTTTTATTTATTTTTGAAATTGAAAGAATAAGATTAATTGTGTGTTTTTTACCTGAGGAGTAATGGTGTAAGGAAAACCTGTTCGGGGTCGGAGCTCGGTGGCAACAATGTTCCAATCATCGGTTCCATGACGGAGAATGGCCCCACCAAGGAGGAGCTCCTCCCAGGTGCTCCACCTCTTCATCGTCTCTGCTCCCATCACCCTTCACATCTAACAACCTTTTTCTAATGATATCCTATGCACCCAAGAAAAACCACCTCGTTTTTTCGCAGAAAAGATTGAACAAAAATGACTTGGGAGTGTGGAAGGGACAAGGCAACAAGAGCTATTTTTTGGCAAAAATTGGGGAAATGGTGGTTTTGTTTTTGTTGGTTTGATGTGGTTTTGTGAAATGTTTTGTTGGTTGGGTAAGAGAATGTAAATTTAGTGAAAGAGGGTATGCGTGAGATGAGGGGCTCAGAGATTCTAATTGTTGCTCAGAGAAAGGTTTCGAATTTGAAATTAGAATATCTTGAAAAACAATTGCAATAGCATCATAAACAATTAGAGAAAAAAAACATCAATGATGAAACAATTGACAGTTGTGTTTTTCTAATTATGGCTCCTCCCTTTCTCTCTCTACCACTGTTTTTTTTCTCTCTCCAGAACTTTCTCTGCGTTCTTCAATTAATAATAAATTTGCTAATTTTACTTTTTTTCATATATTGCCAGTTTCTTTAGAGGATGAACAAACCCTAATTTTAGTAAGTGATGTTTAAGAATCATGGGCTCACTCACACATGCTTTTGGATTTGTCCATTTTTTCACACGCAGTTTAGTTGTTTATGTTAGGTGTATTAATTTTATATATCAAATTACTATTCTAAAAATTAAAATTATTTGTATTTATTTGATTTTAATAATTTTTTTTTTAAATTATGAATTCTTTATTTTTCTTTTAAATTGGATAAAACCAAGTATTTTAGTCATTGGGTCAACTAACAATTTGTTATTTTTACACATTGTCTTCATATTTAGTAACTAAGAGGAGTTTTATTTAACAAGATTATCATATTCTTCATTTAATAACAAAACATAGGATTCGAATAACATTTAGTATGGAATTAAGCTTCCTTCTAAAGACAAGTAATATTCAAATGATTTATTTTTATATCTTATGACTTTAAATATATTTCAAATTAATTAAAATTACTTCAAAATAATTTTTTCAGTAACTATTATAAAATGTAATGATTTTTATTTGCATAGTCATTTTAATTAAATTGTATACAAAAATATTTGTAGTGTTAATATGTGTAATTAAATTATTTCAAGGTGTGATACATACATGTAATTATCATTTAACTAAAAGATAAAAAAAAATCTGTAGTTGTTATATATAAAGGTTAAATAAAGATGAGTCTAAGGGTGAAAAAAAATAGTCTACTTTGTTTTGACTTTAACTTGCCAAAGGTTTACTTGTTATGGTTAAGGCATTTTCGTATAATTTTATTATATACGTATTAAAAATATATTTAATAATGTAAATGTTTTCGAAGTATTGAAATTGATTGATTAATGTGAATAAATTGAAAAAAATTAATATTTTCATATTTTATTTTATTTTTTTAATTATAATATTAACGCATATTCATATTTTTTAAATATTTAATGTTTTAATCTGATTTATTTAATTTTTAATTGAAAAAATATGGTTGGAGAGCCAAACTATCTCGTTTCACCTCTAATGCAGAGTTAACAGGGCATTGAAAATGTTAAACTGTCCTGTAAAATAAATAAAGAAATAACAGATCGAAGTTTCAAATCCAACCTAATTTGTCATAACTAAATAAATAACACTTCATTTAAATAGACATCACATATTTAAAAATCCAAAGAACTAAATTTAATTTGTTTTTTTTTTTAAGATTTTTTTAAAAGGTATAAGAAGGGGGAAAATCTTATTGATTATACATTATGAAAGTAGCGTCAATTTTCTTATTAGGGTTTTTAAAGTCTAATATCATCTTCACATTAACTTATTTATGCCAAAACTCAAACATCAGACACAATTCCACGTACTCTTGTCCCTTTTTTTCTCATTTTTCCAGTGAACACGACTTTGGAAGTCTTCTTGACCAACAAATAAAATGAAATAACGCAAGTTTCTAATAAAATAATTAACAAGTACAAAATTTTAAATTTTCTATTTTTATGAAAAAAATAGTTTTTTTATATCAATAATATAACATTAGATTGGTTATGGTGAACAATAAATTGTTGGAGATCTTAAGTGAACTAGATAGAGATTAAGACACTTTATAGAATATATAAGTGAATGCAAACATCACCTCATAAATCGATTTTTGGAGGTTGAGTTAAACTTAAAATCTCCTTCGTAATATAAATTAATCACAGTAAGTTTGACTATAAGATGATAATCCTGAAGGACAAGGTAGGCAGTATAATAAAAGAAGGTGGAGCAGTTTGAACAAAAAAATGAAGCTCCATTTCATTGAACATAGAACATGAGATATACATAGAAATATGCATGACTATTACTACTACTACATACATCTGACTGATACTGATAGTCACTATTATATGCACCAAGGTGCACCAAACCCAGTTGGGGTCAGTATAACGGGTAGTAACCAGAAAACAAATTGAAGAAAAAAAAAATACGTACAAGCAATAGCCAAGATCAGTGGAGTTATATGGACACAAGCCTTCACAAACAACTGTTGGAAGACCAAGATCCTCAGATGGCTGCTTCCAGCTTTAAGCGTCTAACAACTTTCTTCCAAATATCATTAGATATAATGCTCTTCCATCAACAAAGCCGATGATGACAGCTAATACAGCAAATCATCAAGACAAAATTGTAGGCTATGATCACAATAACCCAACATCAAACCTCCAAGTTTTGAGCACAGTCCTGCCTCAAAGCATATTGGGCCATGTCACTCCTTCACAATTTGACATAAAGTTCATACAGCATTTTCAGTTAGGACTGCTGAATAACAAGATTTAACTCTAGGGCGGACCTGGCTAATATTCCACCCCTCCTGCAGCAAAAAAGAAAATGAAGCTGTGATTCTGGGTTTCTGAATCTACAAGTAAATTAGGTGTCAGTGAAAGTCACATAACACTGTATTCAAAAAATACTGAGCATCATGTTACTCAATTCAATCGGATACTCCCCACATTCCTCACCAAAGAGACAAAAAATAATTAATACCTTGATGGGATGTAAATAAACTGGTAATATGTTAATAATACTTATTCAGGAAAATTGAGAGATTTATGCTTTCATAAAAAACAGAAAGGTGAATAATCTGCCAAAAAGGGAAAAAAAATGAAATTCTGAAATATTCCTTTTACTACTTCAATTTATAGTTGCATGCCCTACTCGGATTTTCCCATCACAAGATTGTTATTTTCAATGTCAAGTAGTGAATGTTCAAAATTCTGAAATAAAGACCAGCACGTGAACAAAATTGTTTTCAATTTACATATTTGTGGCAAGATTAAAAACTGCATGATTACCGTATCAGTATTGGAAGGATCATTTGGATCTTTTGCAGTTCCATAAAGCACTGGTTGCAGCATTCCCGTCTGTCCTCAAGATTTTATAAAAGTTAGCTTCATTCACATATAAAATACATGAGAAAGGGAAAAGAATAATATGTGGAAATGGAGGTCACCTTTCCTCTTGATGTAGATCAACACCAACAGAGGGAGGTGCTGAAACAGTTGCACGTATCGTTGGACCAAAAACTGCTACAAGCTTTAACAGCATATCCAGTGACACCTTGGCATGTCTGGACAGTGAGAAGAGAGTAAAAATGAGAAGAGTAACAAGCCCTGTGTTCAAATCCCACCACGAGTTTTCAAAACCAATATATTAATAAACAATTACCTTTCCATCTTGCTATCCAGCAAGCCTGTGAGCACAGGAAGTAAGCAAGAAAATAAATCCATGGTGAAAATCTCCATCTTCTCCACAAGGACACTGATAACATCTGCTTGAACCTGCATCAGCAAGAATATTTTCAGGACTGTATATTCAATAAGAAAACCATATGTTCCTAGTTAGGCACAAAACACTACAAAAATAAGCCTACAAGTAGCATACTACTCGTAAAATACGCACAGATTGATCTGGCAGCTTTCTCAAAGCAGTGGTAGCGCCTTTAATATCATTGCGCTCCCAAAAGTGCCGCACCACCTATAAAAGTAAACAGTATTACCATGATCAGTGAGTGATGTTAATTACAAAATGGTTATAGTTTTTATCATTTTCTTTCTTTAGCCCTGTTTAGCAGACAATAATACAGTTGCACATCAGCGTTACAGCATAAGGCCTAACACTGTTATCACACCTAAGAAAAAGACAGACTGAAACATTGAGTATATAAATGAATAAAGACCAAGCATGCAAACAAATATTAATAACTGGCGAAACTTACCTGTAACTTTGTCAAGCGTGAGCGAAGATTACTTAATGTTACATCATGAGTTTGCATCAGTCCTTCAATGATTTTCTCCTCATTTGCAGAGTTTGAATCCCCTATAGAAATTTGAGGCTCAACTTTCTGCAATATTGGTAAACATAAATACTATTTAGTTGAATTACCTCAAAGTAACATTTGTGAAAATGAGTTCGTGATTAAATTTGATCTTTCACATTCTTTCAAGGCATATGAAATCCCTTTTTTATACTTGGTACATTATAAAAGAAAATAGACAGTGAATTTTAGAGAAATAAAAATAGAAAGAAGAGCAATGACACTTGATCAATGATCCAAATTTGGATCGGGGTGCATTCAGATTGTGGTTCAAGAGAAAAAATCTGAGAAACTAACTCCTAAACTTACAATGCCATGTATAAATGTTTGAGCCTGTTTATTAGATAATAGTTTTTTATAAGATATTTATTTCCTCTAGACTAACTTAGCAATTACATTAACCAGATATTCAGATCAGCAACTAAAGAACGCATATCATTTAAACTAAATTTCAATCTGGATGCAAGCTTGCTTGTTGCCGAAGCTCATTAGCAAGATGGGTCTAATTTTGCATTCTTTATTTTATTAAGTCTGGGTTTTCTGGCATAATAGCTTAATAGAACTAAGAAAAAAGAAAAACCTGATAACATGCACAAGAAAAACTGAGAAACCAATACTTGAAAGAATAAAATACATATTTTCCTGATATAATTTGAAATTACATATATCAAAACCTATCACCCAAAAAAGCCACAAATACCCATACCAAATTATCAACCCCATCAAAATTCCAATTGGTTAGCTTCATATAACAAACATAATTTTCACCATAAAACAAACTGGAAGCTCAGTGGATATGCACCATATCAAAACTTTCGTAAAGTGAAGATTGAATTTTACCAGTGTGTCAGGAGATTTATCAGTTCCAAATATTGTCGTCTTGGGAATGGAGGGCAGATTCTTTTGATCTTCAATTAAGGGAATTCTTTCTCTCCTCTCACATACTATAGTGACTGGGGGAGATGCGGGAGATGCTTTAATTTGATCTTCATTGTGAACTTTTTCTCTCGTTTCATTTATTTCATTTATCGTGGGGAGGAATACATTACTTTGATCTTCATCAATTTGAATCTTTTCCCTTCTCTCAAACCTCTCAACCAATGACCGGGTCCTTCCGCGTACAACAGCAACTGCGAGAATACAACACAAAAATATTCAATTTTCAGTGGCTTTTATAAAATATAAAATTGCATATATAAGGGATTGCAGACCTCCATTGACGTATTTAACTGGACTACTTTCTTCCTTGCGAGGTGAGGATTCATTACCTGAAATATAATAAGGATGTCACTTGTAAACTCAAAAGACTCAACTTCAATCATAAATAATAAGCCAAAATATGCATAACATCTCTATTTGAATGACCTTATACATGGAAGTTCGACATTTTACTAAAGCAGAACCAAAATCTCAACAAGCTACTTGTCAGAATATCTGCCTGTTCACATCACTAAAAAGAACTTAGCTGTCCAGAGTCTTAGCCAATAGTTTATTCACTATTTTTCAAAGGAAATAAAAGTTGGAAGACAAAGGTAAATTTTGCTACAGAGAATTTCATAACATTTCGATATATTTAAAATCAAGGGGGCAAATGTAAATATTTGCAAGTATGATGAAAGGTCAAGAAACAAAATATGATTAGAAATTAGCCTTTATTGAGAGGGTTAAGCAAGCAAGTGGCGTTAGCTAAAAATATAGGTTAGGATCAAAGGAGAAAACACAACAATTCAATAAATGAGAGCTTAAATAGTTGAGGCTAATGAAGTTAGCAATCTACTCATGCTATATAGCTGAGACAAGAGAATTTGTTTATAGCAATAAACAAGATCAAGGAGATTAAGAAAACACGATAGGGAACTATAAAATCGGCAATAACTTGCATTTGATATGCTCAGTGGTTAATAAGAAAACTTACATTTCTTTTGCTCGGAAAATACACTCGGAGATAGGATCTTGTCAAACTTGTCCGTAACACTCTTGATAGGATGTTTATCTTCACACGATTCTTTGACTTCATTCTGAGGTCCTGGATTTGTTTGGAACTTGGGTTCTTTTGTGCTGTCTAATTTAATTGCAGGATCACAAAAGGTTCCAGACTTCATATCTTCTGAAAATCTATCAACATCAAATCTGCCAGTGGATGCTCTCCGTACATGAGCCGGTTTGAGTAACATTCCAGGTTTTGTCTTTGAAAAGGTGATGGTCTCTTTTTCAGATTTTGCTGAGATCTTACCCTCAGGAACATCCCGAGGTACAATGTTCGGTGCAATGAAAGATTTTTTAATTGCTTGTTCATTCGATTTTACTCGAACTCCTGTCGCAGGACTCTGCTTCATTGTTCCCAAGTTGCAAATTTCCTTGAATTCCTCAGGGAGATCTACTTTTTCACTTAAAGACCCTGATCTCGGTAATGTAAAAGGTTTCCCTCCAGAAGCTTTACGTGGAAGAAATAAGCATTTTATTAGATACACAATTGGTAAAATGATCAGATTTATAATACATAGACACCAGAACTATGCATCTATCCTCATTCATCATGTCAAGAAATTTACTAGCTATTACCATGTAAAATTAAATTCAGTATAAGTCACTTCAACAGAGCTGCAAACACAAACACATTCTTTGCTAAAACAGCCATTGATGCTTTATAGGAGAATCCCGTCTACTAATCTGATAGGTTGTACTATACAGCATAGACTCTTGCAATGTCAAATGTGTAAGAACCTTGACAAATCCAAATCTAAACCTAACTTAATCAACATTGTCAAGAATAGCAAGATAAAGCAGTTAAAGAACAGTAATTCAGTATGGGTTGGTTTTAGCAAGTTAACCAATGGCAATAAGGAATATCTGTGTTGGCAAAGCATTAAAATGCAGCAAAACTCCATCAAATGAGACAAAAACAGTGCAACTTATAATACAGAACTTCAATTTCCAAAGAGTAACAAAGAAAAGACAAAAGAATAAAAAACATAGGCTTACAGTCAATATATATATTCTTTATCTCTTTTGACTCATCGGGAAACATGCTGCGCAACCCAGAGGTTGGTCTTTCATTAACTTCTACTTTCTCTAGTTTACTTCTCTGAAGATCATGTTTTTGTTCTGTGACTTCATTTTTTTTTGGATCGAAGTCAGCACCATATGGATCAATAAGCTGAAATGTGAAACTACCAGTCAGAATATGGCCAACAAAAATAAAGAGAAAAAACCGATCTAAAAATATATTTCATTCAAACTAAATGGATACCAAATAATAATATTGCAGTTAATACCCATATTATTTGAAGTGTCGTCTCAACTATTTACTATCGAGAAATAAGCATATAAAACTGATACTATTAACCCATAATAGTAATAATGAGCAATGGTGGATTTTTTTTTAATTCTCTAGCTATCCTGGAGTGCTATTGCACTATATACATAAATCATTAAATGTGCTGGAATTCTGTTTTCCAGGCTATTAAATTTTTTCCCAATTTCAGTATTGCATAAGCAGGGCTGAAGTGATGGCATACACATCTTCACAAGTACAAACCCAAAATCATAATAGAGCTAAATATATAAATATAACAGCATGACATGTCTTTAAATTAAAATGAAAAGGAAGCAATCAATCTAAATTGATAAAATAGTTTGTCGTACCGATATATCTGCAACCCAGATTCCAACAGAATTTCGGTAGAATGAGCACCCCAAAAGTTTCCCATCGTGAATACAAATATCACCAAGTGTTGTCCATCCCATATCGACAGTGTCATGGCATATAACAGGTTCCCATGAATACACCTACAATATATTGGTATAGTATAGCAAATGACATCTTTAATCAGTTGCAAATGCTGTCTTAGTAATTTATATATAATCTAAAAATTGCATTTATTTTACCTTCAAACCATCTTCATGTCCAGTAAATAAGGTCCTTCCATCAGGATGAAAAGCTATTGAGCGTACCCCAGAAGCCTTATAAAAGTAATGATATATTTCAGATCTCTAATACAATTAAAAGCGATATTATAGTTATCAAAGAAAATGCAATAATTTACACTTCTCAAAGAATATGAATTTTATTGTGGTCCTCAAGTACTTGTATTTGGCAGATTGTGGACAGTTAGACATGCTTTAAAATTTCAAAGGCAATATGTTTGATACATATAAGGTACTATATAGAACACAAGAACACTCTAGGCATCTATAAGCTTAATATTAAGACAAAATACACTATAATCTGCAGGTTACAGGAAAAAATTTAACCAAATGCAGAAAATAGAATGATGTTCTTGTCCATAACTACATCAGTAAATTTTCACCACAAAATCATCTGCAGCTAACAACAATGTGATGAGAAACTGGAAAGAAGTGTCAAGAAGGGTGATTCAGTACACTACTACTAGTTGAAAAAGAGTAACCATGGAAGTTAGTACTTAGTTGTAGTACAAAATTTGTCTAGAGATTTAGTGAAAGAGAGACAGAACAGACAGAGATGCAAGAACAAATTATAGCATAAATGAATATAATTGTTTCCTTTCAGAAAGTTTAGATACCTCACGTCTGGCAGATCCAATCAGTTCAAAGGTTTCTAAATCCCAGAATTTCACTGTTCTATCTGCAGAACCTGTAAAGTAGTTTGTGAATTTCAATAAGTGTTCTTTCATTAACTTGCATATATTAGTAATAAACCAGGCCTAACTTAACCCCAGAAGTTAGATCAAGAGGGGAGGATTATTAGACAAGCCTTATAATGATTTCCTTTAGCCATATTCCTACCCAATGTGGGACATCCTAACATCATATGTATACAAACAATAAGTTTGTAGAAATTTTGGAGGTAGAGAAGACCAAGTATAGAACACATCACTATTGACATACAACAAATTTCACATCCCCAAGTCAAACGTCTGATAATATCTGAAAATTACATATTCCTTTATCTTTTACGCATAAATAGGCTTTAATACACTCATGATATAATACGTTAGTTTAGAAGAGAGACTAATTGTTAACTGATAATTACAGAATTCGGTAAGATCAAATTTGATATCTACAATATAGATGTGGAAGTTTCATAGTTTGAATCTCCTATAATTGCGAGACTTCTCTCGCTGAAATTAAGTAAAATACTTAGAGAAGGAAAGAATAATACTTTCCTTGTTTTCTAACAATTGTGCATTAAGTTCACTATTTAGTTTGGGGCTCAACAAAATTAGTATAAACATGAAGAGTAGACTAAGAAGGATTTATATTAACATTATCTAAAAGATCTTATGTATGTATGTATCTATCCAATAAAAGAAGCTATTATTATGAAACAAATAATCTTTCTATATTCCCAATACATAAACATCTACCACTATTAAATCCTTCAACTGTTCAAAAAAGTTACTAAATCACCTGTGGCCAGGAGAAACTCAAGCGGATGGAAATCTATTGATCTAATGGGTCCTTCATGGAACTTAAAGTCGTGCAAGAGCTTCCCAGCTGTTAGATCCCACACCTGCACAATGGAGTGAGACAGATTCGTGATATATTGGTAAAAAAGATTTGGAAGTTAAAATCTATTGCATGTTAGAGCATCATCGATTTAAGAGTGTGCATATTGTTGTTACCTTCACAACATTATCTAATCCACCAGAAACAACCCAACGACCATCTGGAGTAAATTTGATAGTACTGATGCCCTGGGTATGACCCTTGTACGTATGAATACATCCTTTTTTTCTTATGTCCCAAATCTTTAGATTAGTGTCCGAGGAGCCAGATGCAAAAAATTCACCGAAGGGATGAAACTCAACAGCAGTACAATTGGACCTGTGTCCAGCAACTGTGCGAACCACTATACTTCAAGAACAATAACAAATATATTAGAAGTGTTACTGAAGAATTATCAGAGGTAGGATCATATATGGTGACCAAAATTTGAAAAATGCTGTAAGAATTCAAAATCAGAAGTAGTAACAGTACTTCTGGATTCCATTATAAAATTGTGCAAGCAAGGTAGATAGCCAAACTGCCAAATTCGTAATTCTTTAGTCAAGTATTTATTTATGATCACCCATTATTCATTTCTCTAGTTTACATTCAGATAAGCACCATTCTAGATTTTAATATTATCCTAACTTCATCATGGTTTAGTAGACTAATTGACTTACTCTTTGCTTCTTCCAAATCCCAAAGCTTTATCACACCTGTTGATGCTCCACCAAGCACTAACACTTCTGCTGAGTCAAATGCGACAGATTCAACTGGACTAGTATGACCAGACAAGCTCTGCATATATTAGCAGCAAGTCAAGCATTGTTAGGTCACAGTTATACATGCCACCTGGCACTACTTCCATCAAAACAAAGTCACACACAACTCATAATGAGGAATCCAATCAGGAAAACTATTACAGATGATCTATCATTATGATCTGACTATGGTAGTAAATCCCAGTTTCGCAGTAGCCTCCCTATAGTGGCAGTGCCAAAAATGTGAAACAGATAAGTAATGAAAACACAATAACAATTGTAAAACAAGTAGGAGGCATTAGAAATAGACCCTCCATTAAAGTGGCCGAGCCGATGATCCAGCAGTACCCATATCCCAATCAGAATGCTACAAAAAACAAAGCAAGCAATGGCACTGACCATTAATGAAGTTGGCTTCCCAATTGTCCAGAGATTGACCTTGTGATCATCACCTCCAGTAATGAAAAGACGGCATGCCTTCTTTCCAATATTTAAACAATTGACGCTTGCTGAATGAGCCACAAATTCCTCTACAGTTTATTGGCTCAGGAATTCACATTATCAAATAGACCAACACAGTCAACAACACAGAGAGCCAGATTGAAGAAGTAAATAAATCAAGACCCCACAAATTAAAAATCCTAAACCCGGAAAATTCATATCTTTCAACATCTGATTTCCAAAAGACCAGAGAGAGAGAGAAAATGAGGAATATTTCAAATAATTTAAGGAAAAGAAGTACGGATAAGGGGTAAAAGAAAACCTTAAAATTGAAAGTTCCCATTAACTTCTGCAACAATTTCAGGGTAACCAAACCGAGCAAAAATGTAAAGAGCTTAAAACTTTCCATCGTAACTACCAAAATTAGCATCAATTCTTTTTCCCCAGAAAACAAGCACACCAAATCCCACCTTGCCCTCTCCCATAACTTGAACCCAAAAAAAGCAAAAAAAAAAACTAAAACCCTTTGAAGCTGCAAAGAAACGCCTAATCTAGATTTCAATAGGAACTCAGCTACCAGTAACTATTTTTTTTAAAAAAAAAATAAACAAACAATTCCAGGTAACCATTTTCTCTAGCAGAACACATTTAATAATTTATTGTGTGAAAAAGGATACGTAGTTTGTATCCACGCTTTGCCATTTTTTGTTGGGCACCTCAGAAACCACCTTCTGAAGTTGAAATGAGCTTCCTTTCTTGAGTAACGAAGCAATCCAGAACTTGGGTCTACTCCAAAGATGGCTCCCCTGCTGCTGCTACTCTTAGACCACGATTCACAGCAAAAAGAAGAAGAGATTCTTGGACGGGTGGAGATGGAAATCCGAAGCCGAAGGTAGGAATTGGAATGGATGTGTCAGGTGAGAAATGGTCTCAAAACAATAATAATAAAAGAAGAAGAATTCAGATTCAACAGTGAGAAATGAGAACGGGAATGAAAATAATGGCCAGGAATTTCTTTTTCTTAATAATAAATACTTTCATTTCCCTTTGCTTTTTCAAATATTTATTTATTTGTTTATTTGTTTGTTTTGTAACATTCATTAATTATGTGTGGAACACCAGCAAAGACCCTTCTGTTTTTGTGTTGCAGTTAGACAAAAATAGATTTAAGAATGTCTTTTCACATCAAGATCTTGAGTTAAATTTAAATCTTTATTATGTTCAACTAACATATATATTTAATAAACCACAGTTTTTTATTTTTTTTCTTTCCAAAAGTAAATAGTTTTCTTTTAGGAATAAAAAAGTTATTTGGTCTGTAATTAGAAGCAATATTCGAAATATTAAATATATTTATAAAAATTCAACAAACCATACCTTTTTTATGGCTACTGTTCCCTCTTCAGACTCAAATACCCTCCACATCTTGCTGTTATATTACGAAATTACCTAAACAGCCCTTCTTTTGTTGCTGACGTGTCACCACTTTTGACACAGTTCTTAATTTATTTTTTTTAAGTATATAATATTTGAGGTATTAATCAATTAGTTTTTCAATAATATATTTGTTTTTCATGTGGGGTTAAGAATTGCTCGGTGACCCTGGTTTTTATTCTATTTTATTGTGTCTTGCACGTTTGTGTCTCCACAAAATAAAATTATAATTTTTATTTATTATTATTATTATAAAATTGAGCTAATAAAGCTGGAAGATATTTACAAATACTTTTCACTCTATTCTATGGCTACCTAATTTATTGAGTAATTTAACTAACAATTGAAGAAGAAGCAATTTGAAGAGAATAAAAGGCACGAAAGGGAGATTCCTTATAACATAATCTTCCTTTCTTCATGTATAATTTTTCATTATGTGGGAAAAAACTTAGAACAAGATATCATCTTTCATTGTTATTCAATAATATGGATGGCAATATATAACAACTGCATTAACAACACTTGCTTCAACCATCGACTCTATTCATTAAAATCTCTATGGTCTATCATCTTTAACTTAATAGATTTTCAAAAATTCATAAATGCTTATTAGTTAAACTGTTCCAAGTCTAGGAATTAATGTAATTGGTGTTAAAAAAATAAATGTAATTAATATTTGTGTGTTTTGTAATTCGAAGTCCAGTTCTCGGACTCGATCGACTGAGACCATCACACCTCAACAAAAGATTAAATTCTTAATAAGATATTATAATAAAATATCCATAATAATTATATAAATAAGCACAGATTCCAAAGGATCAGGTACGCAGTCATCCAGTACTAAATACTGAATATCAAGTGGCAAAGTTTGACTTCAATGTCAGATTGTTTTTTACAGGAAACATCCGAGTCAAGAGTTCACGAAAACGATGAGTGAAATAACAAAAATTACACTAATTCATTCAAAAAGAATGAGTAAGGTATAGTTCGACTGACTGAGAAAATATTTAATAATTTTATTGATTTCAATCTCATTGAAAAAAAAAAATTCAATAACTTAAATATTTTTTAATTTTATATTAATAAAACTGATCTGACTCACTTAAAAAATAAGCAATGTTTGAATATATTATTTTTTTCAAAAATCAAGTGGATACTGTCCTAACAACTTGTCATTGGATTTAGTCATTTGTGTTGAATTCCATTGACTCATTTCATCAATATGCAGTGCATTTCCACTGACTAACCTGAATTCGTTTAGATCAAACGTGTCTTTCAATAAATTAGAAAAATTTGCAATCAAATCAACATTTCTTAGTGCAGTGGGCCAATTTTCGCAGGCTAAAGTTTAATTGCATGTGAGTAGTTGAATTTAGTGATATCAAAATCCCAATCATGATTGCACACATTTTTATACTCAAAATGTTTATAACCAAAAACATATTAACGGCTTTTTCCCTGTCTATCCAAGTGCATTTCGAATAATTCTTAAGATCCACTGTGTAAAAACACGCAATTTTTTTTCCAATTCAAGACAACAAAGTTACTTATATGTAGTGATAAATTTGGAAACAAAATCAATTAGTTACTGATTTTACAAACACATGTTCATGATTCATAATTTATAAACATGAATGATCTACATTTGAACTTACACAAAATCCAAAAGAAATGTGTGAATCTAGTTGTCTTAGTTTTCTTGATCTAGTTCTATCACTGCCTTTTGAAGCTGTCCAAAATTATTACTACATGAAGTTTCTGACTTAATTATAAAAGTAAACAGCCCAAAGAAAAAAGGTTTACAAGGCTCATATGATGTGGGGTTCAACATTTGAACGTTGAATTGGTGAAATGTTTTTCATGTGCAAGACAGCAAGAGAATGTTTTGAAAAACACCACATTCACTGAAACATGAGTGTCCCTTTCATCATCAAAATCATGTAAGTAAAGAAAAGTGGCATCATTCACCCTCATGTCTGCTCCACTACATCAAACATTATTTTTCCAAAACTAATTTTAACTAACACACTTCAATTTAATATAATCACATATTCGTCTTTTTTAATGCATAAAAATCGCGAGAAAACTAAATCTTCAAAGGAAAAAAAATTATTCCATAAATGGTTGCAGGGCACATGGACAAAAAAATGCACCATTTTCACAGTACGTTTTTGTTAGGATGTTTGATACTATTTTGAACTTGTTTTTCATGATTTTTTTCTCTCCATGTGAGGTTGAGGTTGTGTACCATCTCACCACGTTGTGTTAATACTTTTTCTATTTTTTTTATCGATGATAAAAAATAAATAAATAGGAACCACTTAAGGGGTGGTTCAACCCTTATCCATAAAGAGTAAAACATTTTACCATACTCCTATCACGAAACGTCTACCTGATTATCTAAGGAACAACCAAACTAATAAGAGGAAAACATTAAATTATCATCCTCATACAATCCACTGAGTTCAAAACTCAATTAAAGTACCCGAAGGAAGCACAATGAGACTTTGCGTAAATCCACGACCAAACTTTTACCTGTACTAAGACGAATACTTCGAGCGCATCTACCACCCCTATCGAAGGACACACAGTTCCTATGATAAACACTAATATAAATACGGATACGAACACGAAAATATATATATAATTTTTAAAATGTAGATATGAAAACATAGATCTATATATTATATAATTTGATAATAAATATTTACCTGCATAAGTATATTTCAGTTTTTTTAGCAGAAAAATATTTATGGTTGATTTAAAAGAATTTATTATTTATTTATAATTATAATAAAATTTTATATAATAAATTTGAGTTTTTAAAAAATTAATATATATTTTTTTAAATTATATTAAAACCGTTTTTAAAGTTATAAAAATCTAATAAATATTTTTTAAATTAAATATTTTATCAATCACGTGTGTCCGAAAAAGATATTCCATAAGATTTGTCCAAACCTCATATATATTAATACAAGCTAATTAATAAAAAAAATCCTATAATTAGAACTTATTTCGTATTTCTTGAACATTTTACTTTTGTTTTATTAGAATGAAATCCAATAAATAAATAAAAAAATCCAAGGGAGGATTTTGGTAAATGTGGCCCTCGAAAGACAGGAACACACAGATTCCTCGGAAGTCTTAAAATCGAAGTGTGTGTATTTTAATAATTATTTTTTATATTTTAAGTTAACTAAATGAAATAACGGAAGTGTTTGACTGAGAAACGGAGAAAAATTATGGTACAACCCGTGGCACCGTCATGTTGTCGTTTGGTTCTTTTTTAAAATTTTGATGCAGTCGTTTTCAATGTCAGCAACTTTCACCTCCACAGTTCACTGTATCAGGCTTTTACCTTTTTCTCTTTTCTTTTTAACCAGCCAACACAAAACGACAACGAAATAATGCACCCAAAGCTGTTACAACATGACAACGACGCATCACCATGTGCACCTTAAAGCTACAACCACACACCAATGTTTAGCCCATCAGGCCCATGGGCCACACTAAAGGTTTCACTCTTTGGGCCTACTTATGGGACTAATAAATAAATAATACACTTAAATATAAATAAATATAATCTATTTTTGCTACAAATATCAAAAGGGTGGATGGAATATTCAAGCCTGTTTATTGTGTTTATTACGAAAAATAATTATTCAAAAAACGTATATAACAATTGGTTGTGGTAAAAGAAACCTTTTAAGCTTTCTCAATAAGTTTCTTCAAAGCTAAAACATGATTTCTTTGAAGACACTTCCAAATTGTAGAATCACTTCGTTTAAAAGTCAAATTTATCCTTATTTAACACCGTAACGCATTGATGGGTTTGGATTCCTAAAGAAGGTACGTGAACTTTCTTAATAGATAGAAAGAAAATTAATTTAAATACATTCAATATTAAATCACGTAATCACAAATTGTAGAATATGACAAATATAATTACTATGTATTATTTATAAAAGTTTTTTTTCCTTACTTTTTTATGTTAACACTACAAATAATAAGAAACATTCACTTCACAAATCAACAAAATAATATTTTAATTATAATTAATTTTAAATATTATTATATTATTATAATACAATAAAATAATATTTTAATCATATTAAATTTATTTTTAAATTTTAAATATTATTATAATATGGTCTCAATTATATGTTTTTGTTTTATGTGGTGTCAAAGAAATCTATCTTTTCCTTATATATGATACATAAGCAGAAAAGCATAGTGTCTACAACAACATGGACAAAGATGGATCACACTTTCGTGACATACTAAACTATTAACATAATTCATCTTAGTAACTAAAAACTGAACAAAAACATTGCACAACATTCGTGCTAACTCATAATTACATTAGAAACCAGATTTTCAACACACATAAGGTAAAAATCTTTGGCTCACAAAATTAATAAACAAAAATAGACAAGATCTTGGAACCAAAGCTTATCATCAGCACCATTTCCTGGCTAAGGGAATTCATCTTCCCACGGATTGCTGCATTTTTTTCACATCATTCGCAGGAGATCTTGAACAATTTCCGACATTGCAGGTCGGAATTCAGGTTCACGCTGGAAGAAATTAAGTAAAAATAGTTACAAAAATTATAAATGATAGACGATAAAAAGTTACCTTTGTGCAATGCAACCAGAAGACAATATACAACTCAAACATCACTTTTTCTAAAAGCACTATCAGTTTCTCCTTCTTTAGGCTTTGGCATTGAATAGAATAGCACACAAAATTTCCAACTATCATGCAATGAGTGTACTTCTAAATGTTTCTGTATCCAATAATCAATTAGTAGGTACAAAAGTCAGTCCATGCAAAATTGCAACCACTAAATGTTTCTGCATCATATGCCATTTTAAATGTTTTTGCTTAACTTAGATATATTTTATGGAGCTTTTCAAAAGTCTGTCAGAAATAATCAAAATCTTGATTATTTTATGATTCCATTACTTTATTATTTGTTTTTATAGTCTTATTCCTATTATTAATAGGACTTTAAACCTAACTCAATCTTATAAAACCGGCTTATGAAATTTGCACTCACTTATATATTATGAAATGATCTAATCTCTAGTCAATTTGGGATCTCGAACACCTATCATCCCTCTACCAGCCACATTCTCGCAACTTATTAGATTACCTGTAGACATGAAGAAACAATATCTGCAACACGTGACAAAGACTTCATAGAATAGGCTCCGCTTAAGCAGGGATCAACCATTTTTGACAAGGTATCAATGTCATGGAGTTGAGGAACAGCCCATCTGACCAAAAATTGCTCTGCACGAGGCCGGGACCTAAACATTTACGATGCTTTAGCCAAATTCGATATTTCAAGCATTGTTTCTGTTGAGCAGGAAAAGATTATGAACACAGATATCAGAATTGATAATGAGATTGCTCACTTGTCAAGAGATTTTCGTCCAGTAAGGAGTTCTAACATCACAACACCAAAACTGAAGACATCACTTTGCTGCGTATAACTTCCAGACTCAAATTCTGGAGCACTGTAACCATAAGCAGTAAGGAGACGTCCTGATAACTGAGATTAGATGCATCATTGTTAGACAGAAATGTAACAAAAACAGAAGAAATAAACTTAAATCCTAGTCTGTCTGTAATAGTACTTTTTTTTGCCACCCAACAATATAAACCCTGAAAATATTGAATACAGTTTTCTGAAATTCAGAATATCAGGAGAACTACAATTTAAGTCAGTTAGTTATATATACAACAGAGTTTATGAACCAGACCAATCATCCATTTCAGTTCTTAGTACCAAATAATTTCTATATTCAAAATTTCCAAACAAGCGCTGCATAGTGGCACTAACTGTAGCTCCTTTCATACAATATGAAATTCCATTTCATACCTTCATCTTTAGTAATGCTGAAAAGTAAAAACTAACTTTCCTTATCTTGTGTTTGGATATAGAACCTTCCAATATCAAGGAAATTCAAATACATTGAATTTGAATTGCTTTCATTTTAAATTGTTTGATTTTTCAAATGTTTTGTTTAGATCAATAATTCAAATTTATTAAATTTTAATTTTCTTGTTTTTATAAAACATTTCAATTACTAGCAAATATAGAAAATATCAAATACAAAAATTACTACTTTAACCTCACAGATATTGACAAAAAGAAACCACTTATAGACTTCAACCGAAGAAATATGGAAATTTTCCAATTCTTACTTTTTAGATGGAATTTGAAATTCTCTAATTTTAAACAATTAAAGTACTCATAAATTCATAAAACTTTAATTTCTTTTTAAAAATCAAATACTTCAATTTCAAATACTTTATAAAAATAATTACCCTCTAAAAATCTTCTATCCACACAGTCTAATAAAATATCTAATCATATGCTTTTGCACTTACTCTTTACATATGAATTATTCCATGACATTCAACAGCACTACAAGAATGTCTGCTACATAGTTAAGAGGCCTAAAATGAATTCAATAAATATCAGTTGAGAATTCACATATGAAGAAATTAAAAGTTACCTGACCCGTAGAGCCAGAAGATAACAATGGCCCTAATCCACAATCAGAGATGCACACTTCCAAATTGTCATTCAGAAGAACATTAGTAGACCTAAAATTTCGATGCACAATAGGTGGCCGAAAGTTCTCATGCAGATACCTTGTACATGAAGGAAAAGGAATATCAGAGTTAAGACCGTCATGAAAAGAAAAATCAAAGCCATGGCTTATTGCTAATGGTCTAGAACATAAGTAGTTTATACCAACAGTCCCAAATTTATGCTATGTTAAAAGACCTTCCACAATTGTACCTTTGGCTATAGTCTCAGTTAATACATTCTAGGATAGAAGTGACTTAAATATAACAGCAATGCTTCCCACCTCCAAAAGGTACTACTTTGTGACCAATATTGAGTTTATCTAACTAAACAAAATCGAATTAAATTTTGGGTCGGTCACTAAACTCACTCTAAAGCTTTGGCAGCTCCAAGTGCTACTCGAATGCGTGCATTCCACGGAAGTTTGATTCGTTGATCATCGTCCCCATGCAGTACATCATGTAGGGTCCCATTACTGCAATACTCATATACAAGTAGTCGTTGGCTATGTTCAACACAGTAGCCTATAAGCCTTACAATATTTGCATGCTGAATATTTGAGATGCTGGACACCAATTGAAGAAATTGCTCATGACTCTGCCCCATGGAAGCAGTAGCATCCAGTTTCCTCACTGCCAATAGCTAAAAAGAACATTTGAAATACATAATAAGCATGTGAAGCACCGGTAGTCAAGCCAGGAAAATTAGATAACAGGTAATCTCAAGCAAGGAAAATTAAAAGGCTGTGCAAAGCTTCAAAAATCACAAACCAATATTTATCCTAATGAAATATGAACCCAGGCAAAGTCAATGGTCATCAAGGCAACACTCAATATTATCTGTTGGATTAGAACTATTTAAAATAGATAGCCAGGAGTGAATAGCTGCATGTTTTAGTGACTGGCTGACTAGTAAGTGAGAGAATTTGTTCGTCCTTTGTAGCACTAGGTGTAGCTATTTTGTGCTTCACTTAAATTTCTCCTAAACCAATATAAACTCTTTTCAGAAAAAAAATCATTGATCAAATCAGTGTTCGTGAATTTCATTTCTGCAGATGAAGCTGGCTGGACCACAATGGTTTTGTGGACCAAACCACCCAATCAGAACTTCTTATTAGATAGGTTGAAGAGTAGTTTTCAAGAGCATTGATTGGATCCAAATAGTAACAAGATATATCAATTGGCCTTGGACATTATTCAATATGATCATATCATAAGCATTGACAGAAAATCTGAACAAACACGAGCAGGTTCTTGCTCTTCAAAAAACCCAGGCCGCAGCAAGACAAAGGGGCAAAAACATAAGTGTTTCAATTGCTAAAAGAACAGGTTTAAATAGAAACAAGAAATGCATCAATGATGAGACAGTTGAGAGGAAATGAATACAAAAGAATGCCAAATTAGACATGTTTTAAGGCTACCAAGAATCTGTATAGATAAAAATATACACGCTAGAAGAATATTACCTTCCCATCAGGGAGTTCAGCCCGATAAACAGGCCCTAGTGTGCCTTCCCCAATACAGTTTTCTTGAGAAAAGTTATTCGTATATTGTTGAAGCAATGCAACAGTATAAACTTTGATGGAATTTGTCATAACTTGTTTTTCAGTTTCTTTGGTAGCTGTAGCCGGATTGATAGTGATGTTCTCACCAGAAATGGTTGGAAAAGAGTGTTTTGGTGGTGGCTGCAGGGGTGAAAGTTTGGAACCCCCTCCAGTGTTCATTGATTGATGACCATTATAGCATTCAGAAGTTGCAGTTACTACTTTCAAATATACGTCTTGTTCATCTTGAACCTTAGGAATCGAATTTGTACTTCTATTTGGCACTTCACATTTACCCTTCTCCTCTTGGTTAGTTGTTCCAAAAACAGAATCATTGCATGTAGGTTTACTCAAAGGTCCCCCAAACACACCCACATCATCAAGTTTCTTAGCAGTTTTCTTCTCCGGCCTCCTCTTAATGCAACATAACATTAGAAGACAAACTCCCAATACAATGAAAGCAAAAATACCTGCACCAGCAATCCAGATGATGCTCTTAGCAATAAAAGACTTCCTAGTACTTGCAGGCACTTGTGCTGTCAGGGCAGAAGGACCGTATGCCACTTTCCAAGGCGATTCTCGGGGGGGTGGAACCATGCCTATGGGTGCAGGGGCCGCAAGAGGAGGTGATGGAATGATAGTAGTATTAAACGGATTCCCATTTTTACTGCAAAGGACATGCTACTATCTTAACTAGAATAAAAGATCTGGAAATAAGGTAATGAACTGATTTGTCTTATAATAACACACTTAAAACATCTGGAATAAAACATTCATAGCGCAAAGTTCAAGATTTATTGTTATTTCTCATAATGTCACACCTGAACCAAGACTACAAAACAGAGCATGACTCACCTGAAATTAGGGATAGATAATAATTTTGGAGGAATTGGCCCAGAGAATAAATTGTTCTCTATATCCCTACATAATAACATATCACAAGTAAAACATTTTTAGTTCTATGCGTTTATGCAGTTTCAGGATATATCTGAAAATGTAATTCAATAGTAAGAATCGTACAGATCTTGAAGAGGCAGGTCTTGCAACACATAAAGGGTCCCAGAAAGTTGATTATTTTGCAAGTGCCTGAAAGTGAAAAATGAATCAATAAGAAATAACACCTCATTACAAGTAGAAAAATATAAGTTATTAACAGCTAGAAATTTTACTCACAATGTGGTAAGAGATGATAAACTCCCTGTTGAAGAAGGCAGCTGACCACTCAAGTTGTTATTTGAAAAGTCCCTGAAACATGCATAGGGTTTCCATAAATTTTGCATGGAAATAGAATGAAGAAAGAGAAATGCCAGTCCAATTTAAAATCATTCCTAACATATTGATTGAACCATTTCCATTTGAAATAAATGTAGGGTTTAAGCATTGAAAGGGTTGCTTAATTATCAATGAACAGCATTTATCTTCCTAAATGGACATTTCAAGAACTCACAAGTTTGACAACTGAGTTAATAAGGACAAGGCATCTGGAATGCTTCCGTTTAACCGATTTCCTGAGAGAGACCTAAATATTCAAAAAGAAACATAAAGTGGTTAAGTATTCTGGTACTGTTATAAAATTATGAATTTCAAGATCGTAATGATAACATACAAGCTCCTCAAAGTAGGGGGCAAAGTAAATGGAATAGGCCCTTCAATGTGGTTGTTACCAAGATCCCTGTGCAATGGTGAAACAGAAAGCTTCATGAGGTTTTCTAGTACGAATACCAATAATTACACAATTACTTGTCAAGAGCTAAATTTTCTAAATTAATCTAAAGAAAACTGACTCCTTCTATAACCAGTGACTTTAGGCAAATATGAGCCTAGTGTACATAATTTTTATGTAGTAACCATCATTTATGTGCATATTTCGGTATACATGTGCACTGGACAGTATTCACAGTGAACACAAGTATTTATGTGACATAAATACAGCTAAATCGAGTAACTCTGGAAAGCAAGAAATGTTTGCATGTGAAATCAGCACAGGTACAATTATCTCGAAAGGTACCACTTACAATTCTAAAATGGATGGGAAATTCAAATTGCTGCCCAGCTGTCCTCCCAAATTCATGCTTCCGAGGTGTCTGTCAAATATAAATTCCACTGAGCCTTATCCCAGGTGTTCACATTCAGCAGTATAAATCAACAACTTATGCAATGCAACCCTAAATGTAACACTATCCTTTGCATTTGAAACCAATTACCTAGAATATGAAAACAATAGAACAATTGTAACCAATAACAACTTAAGAAAGGGAGGATAGACATACATAGCAGTTATGTTGGAGAAGACACAAGCAACACCTTGCCACAGTTCTGCACATGGATCTCCTCCCACGGATTTCCACCCTTGAAGTGGTGGCGACCCCAGAGAAACATATAGACTATTGATTGCACCAACTGTAACCATGAAACAGATTAGTTTAGATAACTTATGCACTTTAGAAGCAAAACATACAGATTATGCACAGAAATGACTGTAGAATTTACTTTCCGCTAGCGAAATTCCAAATATTCTGTGCTAAAGTTAAAAACTTATTAGCCACAATAACAAGTAAAGAAGAAATAGAACTTCATTTTCTAGCTATTTTTCTTCGGCTTTATTGTACCTTTCCTGAGAAGTAAATGAAGCATCATATTTATAAAATGGAAATAAAACTAGGAAATGAGAAAACTCTATTTGCAATACCATCAACCATATCAGTATCTCCAACACAGAAAGTCCCTGCGAGAATCACCACGCAGATGACAAAAATCCCAACATGCAACTCCAATTTGGTGCTGCCCATTTTCTCAATGGAGTTAACTTCCGAGGTTGAAGCTACAGAAGCTATATACTGAAGCTGGGGAAGCTCTACACTTCAAAACTGAAAACACACTACAGAACAAGACAAATATAGAAACTTCCACGAGAATCCGAGGTAATCCTTAAAAGGGAGTGAAACCCTTTTCAGAACAGAGCCAAAAGTAAAGGAAAATGAAAATGGTAGGGGGGAAATGGCTAAAATGAAAAAGGTTATAGTGTGATATGGGAGAAAGAAGGAGACTTAGGAGACGAAGAAAATGGACAAAAAGTGGGAAATGCAGGAAGAGTTGAGAAACCCTAAAGATGGTTTGGAGAAAGGAAGTAGTGTCGTCGAAAGCACACACTAGTGTACAGTGTAGTGTAAGTATATACAGACACTGTGCGAGACTCTTTTCTCTGTCTTTCTTCTCAAAAGCAGAGACAAACAGAGCGCTTTTTTAGCCATCATTCAAAAATTGTTTTACATGTTTAATTTGAATGAGGGGTCCACCATCCGCTTCGGACATAAAAGGATTTATGAGATTTCTGCAACGTTTGTTTCGATTTCTTACAGCGGTGAAATGTGAAGAGAAAAAAACGAGGAACACTACTTTGTATAAACATAAGTACATAAGCTTAGTCAAATTCATAATTTTGAATTTTCGTGTGCCAACTTAAACCTTACTGGTATCATCGTACCACTGAATTTATAGCAACGGTCATGTATAATTAAGGATTATTTCCATATTTAACATCATAACGTTTTTTAATCATCAACCAATAGAATGAAAAAAAAAACTTCAACTATCCGTTCATTTGCAAAATACTTTAATGTGGTTTAAAACATTTTGACTCATTTTATTTAATTATTAATTATGTGTATTGATTTCTTTTTTTCAATGGTTGCTTTGCATTTATTAAATTCAATTAGTCGTTGAATTAGAATGAAAAGGTGTTTTGTTGAGTAAAATAAAAAAGATATTTATAAATTAGTATCATTGAGTTCAGTTTTGAAATAAAAGAAATTTCATATAAGCTAGCTTGTTTCATATAATATAGGAAAGTATTTAAAGAGCCGAGTCCGAAATTATGTGTTTATGGTCTTTGTTTTTAAAACTTCGATTCTATATCTCGCACAAACGGAAATTTTGAATAATCAGTCTTTTAAGTAAAAGACAATATTATTATGGTAGAAAGTCAATAATAAGGTTAAATATCTGAGAAGATATACGAGATAGATAAATTATATACTGATTAAGAGTACACTTATTATTTCCTACATTAAATCTTATAGGTTTTATATTGTCAATACTCTTGTCTAAATGAATTGCATTAAGCGTTTGTTTGGATCAGGGGAGTATTGTTCCTGCAGACAGAACTAAGGTGCACCCCTTATTTTGATCAGTTGATTAATGAGAGTAGGGGACGGAGGAATAGATGGCTAGAAGGTGAAGGTTCCTTCTCACAAGTGCAGAGAAAGATGAGGGAAAAGAAAGAAAGTCACCTAGAAATGTGTCAATGACGCATGTGCCCTTATTTCTTTTATAAAATTTTCTATGAATTAATCACGGTATATCTATTTTTAATATATTTTTTCCTTAATAATCAGAATTAATAAAATACATGATTTGAAATTTGAAGCTTTATAATAATATAATATAATTGTATAATATAATAATAAAATAAATAATAATATTATAAATATTTATATATTTATAACAGTAATTTTTTTACTAATATTAATAATATAAATGTTTAAATATTAAAATACAAATAATATGTAAAATTAATTTATAAAATAATAATGTTAATTAAAATAAATTTTTAAAATAATGATAATAAATATAAACTAATAATAATTAAATAAATGTATTAAATAATAATATTATTTATAATAATTATTTTTATTTTTTATTTATAATTAAAATTTTACATTATTTTAATTAACTAAAATGTACACAAATTTTTTTTTTTATACACAAAAATAAATTTGTAATCTTACAATTTATACCATTAAAAATAATTAGAATATCCTTATAATCATTACATCATTCACCAATTTGAATAAACTTTTCTCACACTTCCACTCTAACATACCTCCATCCAAACAACTTCAACTTTCTTCACACTTTATTCATACTTCCACTCCTCCACTTCCTCAATTTTTCACTCTCCCACCCCTCTAATCCAAACTAAGCTTTAAGAGATGCACTCCATGTGTTCGTTATTGTCCTTTGCTTTGAGAAAGGGTTTCATGGCAGGTAGATTCTAGTTGTGACACAGAATAAGCAAGTTTAGTAAAAATTAGAGCAGAAACGAGATGGTTGACGCATGGTTGGTTTACTCCAAAAAGGAATGCAGAAGTTAGATTGTCTTCAATGGTGCAAAAGTATAATTTATATTTGAGTGAAGACCACGTTTCAAACCTACAACCCCAATTGTCTGATATAAAGTTTCAATGCCTAAAGAAATCATGCAGTTAAGTATGGGAAACACCAAAGGGGTACAAATCAGAACTATATAAACTGCTTGATTTTGAGTTTTGAACTAAAGTTGTCGACTTTTACTTAGATGAAATGAAAGGATCCAAACAATTTAGACTCTTGGAGATGTTATACAGTCGCAACGTGTCTAATATATTAAATTAATTGCAGGTTTCTTTGAATAGAGAGCAAAAAGTAAACTACAATTTTACTTGTGCATCTTATTAAGTAATCTGCAAGTTTCATTTGCAATATCTCGTGCTTTTTGCAAATATTAGATAGAACAATTTTGTGGATGTTTTACTAGGATTTAAAATGTGAGACACAAATCCAATCAATGGCCACCGGTTAGTTCCTCATTCATAATAATAATAATAAGGTTAATTATAACTTCAGTATTTATTTTTATTATGCAGTGTTCTTGATTATATATGTTTGTTTTCAGTATCTTGGTGTGTATTAGTTTTTTAAGTGTAAAAAATGTCAAACATTTAAAAAGTGTCAAATAGGAAATCCAATAAACTATCTAATAATCCAAATAGTAATTTATATTAAAGAGAATTTCTAATTACAAACATAAAAATAAATACAAAATCATACTTTATTATAATCATTACAAAAAAATCATGAAATAAAAACCAATTTTTAGAGACCAAAATAATTAGTTACAATAGGACCTAAAATAGAGATCTTTTAGAAACTAATAAAAAAATTGGTTTCTAAATTAGTTTCTATTATTTTCTATTATTGTTAAATTAGTATCTAATTAACCACTAAAGTTTTAACTACCAATTATTTAGTTTCTAAAATTGGTAGCAAAAATCTTGGTTGTTAATTAAATATCAATTTAAAAATTATTTAATAATAGTAGAAAATAATATTAGAAATCAAATTTTTTTAATTTTTAAAATGATTTTTAATTTAATTACTATTACAACTAATTATTTTAGTCTCTACAAATTAGTTTCTATTTATGATTTTTTTTTTAATTATGTAGTTAATGTCGAATACAAAATTATGTCTTCTTATTTTATAGTATAGTCTTAAGTTTTTGTCATTCACTGCATTCTTATCCTCGTAGTCATACTAGTACTAATTTTTATGATAAAAGTATTGAATTGATTTTTAAGAATTATAGATACCGCCTAAAATTATCAAATGGCAGGGACTTAATCATTACTTTTTATAAAATATTGTTTAATAATTTTCAAATTGTTGAAAAATTAAGTTATTTAATCATAAACAAGATATAGCACAATTTTTTTATGGATACAGATCGTAACAAAAATTGAAGATCGTGAAAAACGTGTAGGCGTATAGTTAAAAGTCCTGATTAGGGTAATTATAATTTTTTTCTTACAAATTTGTAATTGTTAGCACATATACTTAACATTGAGTATAATTAAGTGTACCATACGATCAAGATCGTTAACTCAATATCTATTGGATAATATGAGACATATAATTTCCATAATTTCAAAAAAAAATTAACAAAAAAATTATTAACATAATCACAATATAAAATTTTATTTAAAATTTAAAGTTTAATACAATATTCTACTAGTCCAAATGTCAAAGACCCGATCTTATAAATAAACACATCAAACAATATAAATTTACACATTAAATCGTATTTATGATACTCGCATATATCATACTATAATAAATAGACACATCAAACAAAATAAATTTACACATTAAATCGTATTTATGACATTCACATATATCAAATTATTTAGTCATCAAAATATCTCTTTACAGATATATCATTTATACGAATTGAATATTACACTATATCATCAAACAAGATTAACAATAGCTTAAAGAATTTAAGAAAATGTGGATATCTTTTTAAATTTTTATAAAAACACTAACATGGTTTTTTGTGTGTTAAAATATTTTACTCATATTAAATAAATTTAGAGGCTATAAATTGCGTCCTAATTTGTAGATGTTTGGTGGATGTTGGTGAATGACGATGAAATTCTAATTAGATGTTTAAAGTTGAAAGCATAGGCCAAACAAGTAGTTGTGTGAATAGATGGTGGGTCATTGAGTTAGTTTTTGCTGTTTGTAAACTGACATTTAGTAATTGTATTCTTTGTTTCTTTATAATTATAACAGTAACACATTTGTTTCATAAAGTATATTTTGTTGGAAGTTTTCAACCAAATTTAACCTCAAAATAATTCCTTTGAAGAAACCTTTTAGCAAAATATCACTTTCCAACCTTCAGTACTGTTCTTACATAGTTCCTTTATCTCAATTAAATGTTTCCTCGTACATTTGTAAGATTTATTGTAATTTACACTTTTTTTTCCTTCATCTCTTTTTCTCACTCTACTTTTATAACTATCTATACATTCATGTCAATTTACTTTCATAAAAAAATAAATAAACATTTCATTTCATATTAATTTCATATTTAATTCTATTACAATTTATTCTCGAATTAGTTTGGGGACAAGGAGAACTATTAACTTTGGATGGTGTTCGGTCGATCCTCACGTATTTGACACTCCTTCAAGCTTCCTCGCCGAACCGCTCCTCAGGCGGGTGGGGTACCTGCAGATGGCACTTCAACGCTCAAGTCAGTGGGGGTATCGTATTCGGCTGTCAGAATACTGTAGACAATGACATACCTTTTTTCTTGGAATGCGTGATATTTATATTACCTTGATGAACCCTTGTTGTTGGGCCGAATTAAGGAGTTGTTTAGTGATTAGGGTTGGATTAGGTCATTCCTTAACCATGGGTTAGCCTTTGCTAATCGGGTCAACCTTTGACTTGACCATCTTATGTCGGTCGGTCACATATGCCACGTGGTCGACCTCGTAGCTTAGGGTGGGGTTTGGTCATCTAGGTTGACCGGGTCAAGGGGACCGGTCGGTCATCCCAGTACATAATTATTTTTCTTTTAGAATAACTCAGTTCCATATTAAACTACATTAATAAATTAATTAATTAATTTAATTCAAAATTATTAAAAAATGCTATTAAAATATTTCATTAAAGTTTAATGTATTGGTTTATTAAATATGTAATTTAAAATAATATGATTGTTTTAACCAAGACATTATCGATAGTTGTTTTCCTTGATTCATATCAAAATATACTCATCCATAACCATATTTACTATTTTAACATGGAAATAATAATAACTTCTTTTGTTAGATAATATTATATATATATATAATATTATTATTATCATCATTATATATCGGATAAAAGTAGTTTGATTTTTATGTTATTATCATATTTATGTTTTTTTTTTGTATTTTGTATCTTTAAACTTTTTATTCTTTTTAATATCATTCTAAAATTGAATATGTTTTATGATCACGAAACATTTTATTTTGAAGGTGTTTTGAAATCGGGAGAATCAAAGTGAAAGAAATTGTTTGAGAAAACTAAACAATACTTTACCAACAATGAAAAAAAATATAAATGAATACTTTTGACTAAATTCATTTTAGTGCAACGACACTCTAAAGTCATAAGAGTGAATGTGTAACTCACCAAATTTATATTACTTATAAACATAATTTAGATATACACATAATATATACAATACAAATATTTACAAATAAATAAAGGTTGAATTATCTTTCCGATGTTAATTATCCACTTGCATATACATTTATAAGTTTTTTGTTTTAGCGAAAATTTGAGTTGTATTATTGTTTTCGTTTGAGTAGAAACATGATTAAAAGTAAAGTTGATTTTCATCTCTAATTTTAGTTGAATGAAAAATCTTTCGCGTAAATGAAAATAGGATCGAGAGTAAATCCTGAATCTTCTATTTTTGTTTGAAATAAAATATAATGTTTGAACGAAAATATCATAAAATTAAATTTGTGAAACAAAACAAACCAGTTTCTAAATTATTTTTATTCAAATTCACTTTATTAAATACACATTTGAAAATTTTCAAAATGATTCATACAAATAAAGAAAAAAATGTACATACTACTTTTCCAAGATGACACAAACAAATATCCTAAGTATGTCACTGAAATTTTAAAGGAAGGATTTTTTTCTGCTTTAGTTTGTTGATAAATATAAAAAGAAAAGACGGATTAATAATAAATTGAAAATGGTACATTGTTTTTTATATAGATTTACTCATCAATAAAAAAAAGTAATAATAGAATTTGTCTATGAAAAACTTGTCATTGACGGTTATCAACTAAGTAGTGCAGGAAGTGAAGCTTAAAATGGAGTGTTAACAGATGCGTGCTGTTTCTTAAATGTTTGCTTCCACATATGTTTACACTATCAGCAATCATTGCATTTTTGTTACTAAAAGTAAAAAACACACATTTTCATTTTGTCTTTCCAATTCAATTTTTCATCATGATAGTTTTGTTTATGTTATCCCTTATGTAAGTCATTTTTTTAAATTATATTATTCTAACGTATAAATTTATAATATTTTTAAACAAATTACTTTTTTTCAATCTTTCTAAACATTTATGCACTTCTCTTTCCTAGATTAAGATAATAAGAAACCGTTTCTCAGCTTATTTCACACAATTTACTATTTACAAAATTTTTAAAAAGATGGAATACACTTGTAAAGTTATACTACAAACATTTACAAATATATATATATATATGTGCTATTTTTGACATAATCAATTATATACTTAAATAACACAATGGATTATTACAATTATGTTTAAAAGTATTATTTTATTATTTATATTTACAGATATAAATATTATAATAATTATATCATTAATATATAATTAATATATTATTATATCAAATATTAAATACAAGTCAATAATCTTTTTAATATAAAAATGTAATAACATATTTATTTTTAAAAAATATATAAAAATATTAATATTTTATAAATAATAAATCTTAATATATTATTATTTTAAAATATAATTTTTAATGCATTTGCATTATTCCACATTCTTAACATATAGGGTGGAAATAAAGAAACAATTGTAGCACATGGGTATCAGCAATTAATACCGAATCATGGTTATATCTAAGAGGAATCATTATAGTTAAACACTAAATTGTTATCTCCAATTAAATATATACACAGCATTAGACATTAATCCTACATGTTTATGCCTAATTGGTTTAAGTTCTTCCTCTAAACCTAGACCGCAATACACTTTTGCATTATTTTTTAAATTTTGTTATACAGTTTTATTTTAAAAAAATGATGGATATTTTTTAATTAATTATTTATATCAAAATCTTATTTATAAAAAGTAAAAAATATTAGTTTCTTATTAATAAACGGTGAAACCTGATTTAATAAAAAAGTAATTATAATAAAAATGAGATATACCAGTTCATTTTAAAAAAATTAACAATTATAAAAAAATAAACCATACATAAAATCTCATATTATTCATTTATTCATGCACTATTATCATATTACAATTTCTCATAAAAATGTGAAAATTATTGTGACAATGACAAAAACGAAAAAAAAAAAACATAATCCAAATTCTATCTCTATACACATCTATTCAACATCACCTCCAACGAAAATTTATTAGACAACGAAAATATTTCATTATAACCTATGAAGTTCGGGCACTCTTCTTAAGTGGTGTGTTAGTGTTTGATGTATCGAACACCGACACTCGTATGACACTTGTAGGACACGTATTCGTGAAGTGTGTAATTCAAAAAGTATTTGTTAGATTTCTGACAACTCTAGTACGGTTCTAACACAATTTTAAAAAGGAAAAAATACATTAATTTTTTAAAAATTTAAATTTTATTGTATAAAATTGTTATTATGATTATAAAAATAAGAAACAAATCCTTATGCACATAAATCTTTATTGTCAATTTATATAATTCATAATTATATAATTTACGTATTTTTCATACTTGTGTTCGTGTCGTATCAGTGTCCGTGTCATAGGTGCTACATAGATTATAACACATCCTCTCATAAATAGATTATATTTTCTTAATGTAACAATATTATTTCAAATTTAATTTTAATTTCATTTTTAACTCTGTTTTTATAATTTTGTAGTCAAAATCATAACTTCGTTTATTTCCACTGTTCTACAAAATAATCAAATAAAAATAAATATATTAATTAATGCATAAAACTAAACAACTTTATTACAATCTTAAAAGCATAAGAGAAACGATACTTTAACGTTGTGAATACCAAAACATCCCTTTAATAACTTAATAAAATAATATTATTTTATTTGTTATTAAAAAAAATGATATTATTATAAAGGGTTGTGAAAATGTCTTTATCTTCTTTAAAATAAAGTTGTAGGAGTGCAAACACCACTTACCTAAGTGTGACTAAATTCTCGTCATGCAGCACATGCACAAACGTACGCAAGTGACGATTCCATTTATTTACCCTTCATTTTACTTTCCTCTTTTTTTTTTAATCTCTTTATAAACATGGTTTTTCACCATCCAGAGTCACGGGCCAGCAGATTATTTTGTTTCTTCATGTGCCTCTTCCTACAAGTCCTGGTCCAACTTCACAATGTTATGATTATAATTGTTTTAACAGTTGTCATCTACATTATTTCATGCCATTCAATCTATGGATTGAACCACCATTTGTGTTTTTTTGTATGTAAGACAAGCATCATCATAAAGGTTTATACAACCTAATTGCTACCGGATCTTCCACCATCAGATGGAATCACAGAAATTCTGTTATTTTTAATAGAGGTATGACTGACACGTCTGAAGTTTGTACCCTGATGCAAGCAAATGTTTGATCTTAGATTTCTGCAAAATCTCACACTACTTCGGTTTCCTTTTCTAGTTGGTACCTTTGAAATGTATGCATTTGGTTATTTGATGTTTTTTAGGTTTTTAGATTCTTAGAGTGGACTATGCTTTTGTCTTTTTTTTTTAAGTGTACTATTAGAAGTTGAATTATGTATTTATTGTACAAGAATTGATCCATCTCTGAAGTGGTTCACATTTATATATGTGTTATTGTTGATAAAAAAAAATTAAGGAATGGAATTTGTATTTAAGGTTGTGAGATTCTGAAATTTTAAGGAGAATTTTGTCTAACAAAATCCATAAATGTGTCTTCGTGTGTCTTTTTAATAATAATCTCTCCCATCTACCATTTTTGTTCTTTTATATATAAAAAAATAACGTGAATATTTCTTATAAGGAAGCAGAAAAACTGCTTTATTTCTATTTATGTTCTTCTAAATAATTTTTTTCAAACATATTAAAACTTAAGATTCTCTTACTAAAAAATACTTTCGAAAAAACAACATACATCATTGGTTTTATTAAACAGGAGCAGTTATTTTATAGTTTTTTTTTCTTATAGGCATATTAAATGGAATGGAAGAAGTATTAATATGTAGCAGTTTTTGTTGATATAAATTATATTTCTTACATTTTAGAAATTTATTGTTGTTATTTCTTACACGTTCTTAAGAACAATAAAATGAACAATGACAGTGTAATACTTTGTTTAAATTAGGAATCGAGAGAGAAAGTGAAAAGAAGAAAGAAAAATCAAATGTAATGTGATGTTTTTTTAGTAGGAGAAAAAGAGTGAAAAAATAAAAAAGTTAATTAAATTTTTGTAAGTGAATTAATTAGCACTATAGGATAAAAATGCATACAGTAATTTAATCATTTAAATAGTATATTACCAAAGTGTTATAACTAAATACGAATGCATATTTAAATAGTTGTTATTTCTTTCAGCTAAAAAAATGTTTAATGGAGGGTATATGTCCAAAATATACTCACTAGTTATTTGATTTCTTTAGGAGTTTTTGGATACTATATTTTTGTTTAATAATTTAATTTTTTTTAATAAGATTATTTTTAAAAGCTAAATATAAATTAAAGTAAAAATAATTAAATTACAACAAATATACTAATATATATATATATATATATATGTTTTACTTTGTTTAGATACTTGTTAGTTGAGTGTAAATATTAAAATAAAATAAAATAAATAATTAGTTATTATATTAATTAAATTAAATATTATTTTAAAGATTTTTTTATATTTAAAATAATTTATAAATTGATAACTAAGTATTAATAGTTGTCAATTTAAAAATTATTTTAAATAATTAGTTTTCATATTTAATAATTTTATTATAATGAAAATAAAATATTTTTTTTATTTTATAATTTTGATGTATTTTTCATCTTTAAGAATCATATTAAAGTTAATATTAATAGTATGTTTATATATGAAAGTTTAAGAGAGTGATTTATTTATATAGAGATGTTTTTGTAACAAATACATTGTTTGAATTACTTAAAATTATATAATTTTAAATTTCATGTATGACGTAAGAATTTAAATTTAATTTTTTTGATATTCTCAAATTTATATTTATTTGATATTTTCTCCCCAATTAAATTTTGATTAAGATATAATTGACTTATCCAAAATAGATATTTTAGCTAATTTTTTATCAATTTCAGTTAAAATAATATTTTACTCGATATCAATAAAAAAAGTAAATAAAAAAATTTAATCAATAATACCATAAAAATAATCTCGACTAATATCATCCTATCATGTTATTGGTATGAAGATAAGATCGAATATTATTTTGTATTAATATTAATATTTTTGATAATTTATTTAAAAAATATTTAATTCAAACGAAAAAATATAATTTAGTAAATTTAAATTACTGTAAAAAGTTATTTAAAAAATAAAATATTTTCTTTCCGGTAATTTTAAAGTCAAGATGAATAATAATTTATATATTTTTTCTTATTTCAATCTACTACTAATACGTTTTTTAATATTAAAATTATAATTAAATTAAAGACAATTTTAAATTTTTTTAATAAATAATTAAATATCAATTTGGAAATTATATAAAAATAAAATAACGGATTAAAAAAAAATTAAAAAAAAATACCGAATAGGATTCTGCATTTTAAAAATAACGCAGTCCTCGTTGAAGTATCTAATAAAAATGTGGAAATGCAATGAATTGAAAGCATAAGCATGAGGAAGGAATGGACCCAATCATCACTCTTTCTCTTCCATTCTCATTCAACCTCCCATCCATTAATTGCCAACTCACGTGGGTCGGTTCTCACATTTTCCCCAATCAATTTTCCTAATTTATTCAATTATTATTTTAACATCAATTTTCCTAATTAATTTTTCTAAAACTACAAAATACTCTTTTTAAAGCACACCATGTGCTTCACAGATCAAAAGCTCCATCCCCAACTATTCCCTCTCTGCAAATTCTATTTTTCTAACTTTTCTCTGCATTCTTCCTCTGCTATCTCTCAACTCCCCTCAATTTCATGCAAGAACAAAATCACACTTACTATTTTCACCTTTACTTTTCCCTCTATCTACAAACATATATTCTCCTCTAACATGCAATTTTATAAGCATCTTAAAAATATCAGTGAATCTATTAAATATATAAACTAAGCTACATTAGTAATACTTTTTTTTTATAAAACTTAATAGATCTTACTACCGTCTTAAAATACTTAATTTTGTTAAAATTAGCACTTAAGAGATGTGAAAATTAAAATTTATTCATAAATTTTTATATATTTTTCCAACATTCCTTAACAAAAATAATTTACAATTGTTTTTTCTTTTCTTTAATAACCATATGTATATATTTTTTTTGGATATATAAATATAAAAATTTCACTGTCCAATTGCTTTCAAGAGCAGTGAAGATATCTTTCAATATATGTCTTCCCATTGACCTCTGCAAATCTTCACTCTTCCTTTCCTCATTTATGCTTCTTCTCTCCTGAACTCTCCCTCTTCAACTACTGCTACTTCTCACTGCAACATCTCCAATGGAGCAAACCTTCCCCTTTCTCTTTCTCTGTTGCCACACTCCACTTTTTCATTAGCAACCTCCCATGATCCTTTCTTTGTCGGAACCAACCAACCTGCGACCACGACTCCGCTTCACATTTCTAAAATGGGATGCTGTGTCAGTTCCAACAGATCTTATTCTTCGCCTTGTGAGACACCACCAAGATCTAATGCCAAAGGTTCAGAAAACAGAGCACCGCCACCGGAGGAAGAAACGGTGAAGGAAGTGTTGTCAGAAACACCCAAATGGAAGCCCAAATTCGACGCGGAGAAGCCCACCGAGACCAAAGTTAAGAACGAGAAGGAGAAGCTATTCATCAAGCCCGAAGAGATCTCTGAGGTTTCTGAAGTTTGCAGTGTGAGCGAGAGCGTCTCCACGCTCGCCGACGAAGAAGCGCGTCAGAAGGTCAACGGATCTCCGGCGAAGATTCGTAAAGCGCGCTCCTTTTCCGGCGAACTCGGGACCCGAAGGGAAAGAACGGCGGGGAAGTCCCCGGCAAGGAGGCCGGAGCAGTCTCCGGGGAGAAGAAATGCTGGGTCGGTGAGAGTTGTTCAAATGGGCAATGGGGTAAGTGGTAACCAACCTCGCCGACGAGACGCCGGCGAGAATTCTGGCCGTCGATCCAGGTCGCCGTCCACCCGCACCGACAGCGTGTCAGCTAGATCCATCGTGGGTCGTAGTCCGTCGGCAAGGAGAACAAATCAATCACCCGCCCGGATCAGAGCGGCGACGGCGGAGAGCGGTGGCCGGAAAATGGAGAATTGGAACATGGAGGGTAAATGGCCTTCTTCGGCTAACGAGTCACTAGAAAACCCACTTGTGTCGTTGGAATGCTTCATATTTCTGTAGAGAAGCGAATTGTGGCGGCGATGGCACGGTGGAGTTGGTGAAATTAGTAGTGAAGTTATAGTAGTTATTACTGTTAGTGATTATTAGTAACTGATACTAGTATTAATTGTGTAGTACTTTGTTTAGTCAGTGGTGTCTGAAGTAATTGGTAAGTGCTTTAATTGGGTGTAGGAAGGTGTAAATAGAAGAAGTCAATGGTCAATTGTAGGACATGAGTTATGATGGGAGGGAAAGGAAAGGGTGGTTTTGGATAAGTTGAATACGTAAATGGTGAAAACTAAAAAAGAAAAGTGCTTTTTTCTCTCTTTTTTTTCTACCCCTGTGAGTACATTTTTCTTCTGCTTCACCTATTGGCAGGTTTGGAAGATTGCGTTTCTGCCATATATGATTCAGTCTGTACCAAATATTCACCTTAGCTTTTCTGAAAGTGAAACGCTTCAATAGGCCAAAAAGTTCACTTCTCAAAATTAACTGAGATATTTGTGGCTTTCGTTCAAATAGCATTTAGATTTATCTCCACGATGTTTTCATAATTTACACAATTAAATCATGCCATAATCAACCCTATTATCACACGATCAATATAATTATTTGATAATTAAATTTATTGTATAATTAATGTAATTCTTTATTAACTAAGATATTGGAAATTTTGATTCAAATACAGTACAACTTTATCTCCACATTATTAACTTAATTAGTCCAAATTAAATCCTATCGCAATATCACACTATTATTTTGATAATTGTTTTTATTACAAGATAATGTTATTAAATATGGTTATGTCTTATAAAAAACAATCTAAAACAATGAGACAAGGAAATCCATAGATAGTGACTTTCAAGGAATACTCTTACTTCCTTTTCATATTCACTATAATCATCATATTTTTCTTTAAAAAAAATTATGTTTTTATTGATTTAAATACATGTCATTTTTTTTCTTTGTGACCGATTAACATTACAAATAATTACACATAAAAAAAAAACACATGAACTCATCTCCCCAAAAACAGTAACATTAAAAATAAAAGTTCAAATCAACTAGTATTATGAGAACTTTAAAGGTGAATAGCTAATTTATGTTACTGAGGGTAATGCATTCCATAAAAAACACTACATTCTCTTATTTTCCAATCTTACCTTAATTTTTCTATTTCATTACTACAAATTTATATTTATTGAAAAAAAATTGTATTAACTAGTTTTAAAAATCAACCCATGTTAATTCACATGCAGGCTCTAAATAAAACAATATAGTGTAAAAAACAGTGATAATAATGATACATTGATAACCTGCTTCAATATAAAACTTGTCATTGATGATATGAAGAAAAAATATTTTTGTCATTTCATGAAAAAAAAACTGAAATTTGAGGTAAAAAAAATGAAGTTATAGACTGTAAGTTGTCAATATATCACTTCTCAAACAATAAAAATACTTCTTCTATTCACACTGTTACAACCTCTTTAATAAAGGATAAGTATTGAAAAAGAGGAAATATAAAAATTAAAGATTGTTTGTTTGAAAAACAATAAATGAGGATATCATAATTGCAAATATTTTCGGTGTTATTATGTATTAATGGAAAATTATTGCATTGCCGTTTATAACATATATCAATAATTAATCATCTTACTCTATTGTTTATGCATTAACATATATCAATAATTAATTTCCTTAATATTAATCAATAAAAAATAAAGATGTATCCGGATCACAACTGTAGCCAAATACACTCTTATGAGTAAGATGATTAATTCTATAAGAAAAAGATAAAAGAGATATTCTATAGGACAAAACACAATCAATGTATAAACTAAGAATTAAAAGATTCTTAAACCAGATCACCAGTAAAAAAAATCTTTCATGAAAATTATATTACTAACGTCACATTAAGATGATAAAAGTTTTCACACTATAAATATACAAAGATGGATACTTTTGAGAAGTCAACTTACAAAAATTAATTCATTCGCTTTATTCTAATTTAGAGGGTGATAAATATTATTAAAAAATAAACGTTTTCAAAGAAAATCTAACATTTTCTATAAGGCAAATCTTTATTCAGATGATGAAATATAAACAATAAGTCACTCTTATAAAGTTTCAATAATTATGAATTATGGATTAAATATACATTGAAATGAGAGGAGTTTATTAATGTTACCTACATAAAAAAATATCATACTAAAAATAGATTTTAAGATTCGATTTTTATCATAAACAAATATAAATTTATTTTGTTTATTTAAACTAGTAATATTAAATATTTTTAGTTTATATTAAAAGAAATGCAATATAATTATACACTTTTAATAATTATTTAAATTTTAGAATTAAAACATATTCTACACATGTTTTTTTTTATATAAAAAACTTTTATGTTATACATCATCATACTACTTGATATCTGAGACACTTCAAGTAATAACAATCATTTGTCATCACATGAAAAAAATATTATTAAAAATTTATTATTATCATCTTTGTGTTCCTACTGAATTGAGCATTAGAGAGTTTTTTTTTTTACAGGTGAATATCTATCTCATCGAAAATCAACTAAAAGAAACACTCAGACTTTGTTTAGATTGGGGAGTGGAAAGTTGAGGGCGTGAGAGAGTGAGAGTGTGAGAAGAAAGTGTGAAAAAAATTAGTGTGTTTGGATTAGGGTATGTTATAGTGGATGTGTGAAAAAAGTTTATTGACATACGTGAGTGATGTAATGATTATAAGAGTATTTTAAATTATTTTGAATAGTGTAAATTGTAAGATTATAAATTTACTCTTTATATATAAAAAAAGAATAAATAATTATTAATTTTGTGCATATTTTAGTTAGTTAAAATAATTTAAAGTTTCATTTATAAATAAAAGAAAAAAATGTAAAATTCAAAGAAATAATTAAATATAATTTTATATGTAAGTATAATTTTATTATTTTTCATTTTATTAATTTAAATTAATTTTGTTAGTTAAGTTATTTTAATATTATTTATAATTGTTTAAAATATATTATGTTAACATAAAATTATTAATAATAATAATTGTCATTATTAATATTATTGTATGAAGGGCACCATGGTCTTTTTATCTCGTTCGACTCTCATTTCTCTTCAATTATGAGAGGATCCTAAATACCTTCAACTTTCCACTCACTCTCACTCTCAATCTCCCCTCTCATAGAATCAAACAAGAGTGACATTCATTCATCCTCACCCTCAACATCCATCACCCCCTAAAAACAAACACACGCTATGAAAAACTATGAAAAATTAGCACTTCGATAACCTATATAATAAATCAGGTTCAGTTCATAAAAAGTTAATTATTTTTAAAATAGTTACTTTTAAGTTATTTTAATTAACAATTAAATAAATATAAAGTAGTTAAATGTATCTTAATTGTGATACGTGTTTCATCGTATTATTGAATTAAAATTATGTTTAAAACTTTAATTTTTATTTTATTTAAATTTAATTATATATAAAATTATCTTTTCATAATGTTTCTCATTTATTTTCTTCCACGCTCTCGTATATTAAAACAAGTAAGAATAATTTATATTATTTCTTTCTAGTTTTATTAATCATTAGCACAAAATTCTTCATGCAAAATCTAATGACATGCGCATGTCTCTAGAACTATGCATTTTGTCTGTGGCTTAATAATATATTTCAATACAGTTATGAATACAATGTCTTGGAAAATATGATATACTTGGATCTATGCCTTTGAAATGAAATCATAACTAGATATATTATTTTATTATAAAATCATCCAATCTAATAAAAAATATATTTCTTATGATAAAAGCTATAAATTTTATACTTTATTTTATTGAAAAGAGAGAAATATACGAGATGAAAATAAGTTGATAAAATAAAATAAAACAAAAAAGTGAAAATTATAAATATTTTATCACTCTTAAAATATACACAGAAAGATATTCACGAATAACAAATAAAAACGCGTAATGCATGACACATGCACAAATAAATGTTATTTGACTTCGGGAGACAAATTGTGTCAGCTTACAGGAACTAGTCCACCATAGTTGAACAAATTTTCAAATAAAAAATAAATGAAAGAACGTGATTTCATTTTTAAGAAATTTATTTTTGGATTTTTGTAAAACTTGCGATTTCCTTGGCCAAATATTGCGCAACACAACACGGCTTTAATTTCTTTATTCTTTGATTTGGATTTGACGTTAAATTTTTATATTAATTTTTTTAGATTAAATATATTTTTGGTGTTTGTATTATCACACAAAATTATTTTTATTTTAGTTCAAATTTTATACCAATCAAATACATATAATATAAAAATATTTAAATGAGTAATATTTTTTTAAAAATATTGTTATTTTTATTAGAGACAAAGATTTTTGTATTTAATTTCAATAGGTCAATGAAGATGAACTTTAAATTAAACAAATTTTACATATCCATTTTAATTATTTTCACACAACAAACACTAATCATTTAAACCAAAAACGAAAATCACAAGTTATAATACAGAAATGAAAAATATATTTAACTATTTTTTTTTATAAAACTTCACGTTAAATATCACCATAAAATCTAACATATTATCCAAAAATCATGTGCTAAGAGTAATTGTTTTCATACTCTTTAAAATTATTATTATTTTCATAGTTAAGGGTCAACTTATTCCAATAATGGAGGGTCTACAAGACCTCCAAACTTATGATAACAATGAAAATAATGGTTAACTACTTCACTTCCTACGAAGGAGGGACTAGTAAAAAATAAGGAGGATATGTGAATTTTTTTGGAAAAAAAAGAAAATTATAGTTTAAATTTGAGAATAATGTTTTATTTTAGAAAATTGGAGTAAACGTCCAAAAAGAACTAACTGTTCATTTACTTTTTAATTAGATATTTACATTTTAAAAATATAAATTTAGATCCACAGTAAATCATCCTAAGTATGTGATTAAGGATACTTTTAGTTCTTGTCAATTTTTTAGATTTTAGTTTTAGTCTCTAGTTTTAATAGTGGGTATTTTTTCCTCCAACCCTACACTTTTATTCTTGCACCCTACATTCTTTCAAATACTAAGATAATTTTGGATAATTTCAAAATAGGAGTTTCATAAACAAAAGTGTTACCGGAATAGAGGTTCCATTTCTGAATAGGAATTTAGAAGACAAAAAAAACCATTTCAATCACATTTTTTTAATTTCCAGAATGTTAAATCCAGAATTCATAAAATGTATTTTGGAAAGTATGTTCCAGAAATAGTAATGCATTTTTAAAAGGGGTAAAATGGTATTTTCTGAAAATGATGGGTACAGGAAGCCATTTGTTGGGGTGCAGGAGAAACACCCTTTAATAGTTTTGACAGGCCCAATAGAAAATTCCCTGTTTAGCCCAATCGGAAAAGCCTAATGCACGGAAACGGAGTGGTTGGTTGGTTTCTGAGAAGCCCCTTATAGTGTCCAATACAAAATGTATAGGTTGTTGTGATTGTGACTTGTGAACACCAACAAAGTGCAATCATTCATTCAAAAGAACAACAAAGTGCAATCATATGTGAAATTGACCCGTGATCGATCCAATACGGAACATTAGATTAGAGTATAACAAACACAGAATGAAATCATTTTTCTTTATTAGCTAGCTTTTTTTTCAAACTCAAAGTTTATAGAATCAAAGACTGATATATTAAGAGTTGTTTAAGCGACCAAAATCTCCGACAGACCCAAGGAGGATGAATAAGGTGCATGATTAGTGAGATTTTGCAGCATCCAAGAATTTCGGCAACATAATCATTACTACACACCCGATGGTTCCATGTCAATTTAGGTCCAACCACCAAACTCACAATCATGCTAAAGCCTATTCACGTGTCATTATCAGAGTCACTATTATTTGATTTTACGCGTGCGTTTTCATCATGCTAAACTAAGTATGGTCTTTGTTTGTGTGCACGATAAAGAGGTTTCCTTTGTTTTGTGCACAGCATTCCATGCATTTACAACCACTGATCCAAAGCTTCATTGCCAAACCAATTTGCACTAAGCTAAATTCTATGTACATGGTATGCTATATGCTTGTAAAGAAAGCTTCTACAATAGCAAGTCTATTTTCTTCACATAAAATTCCTTCATGTAACATGCACATTGCATAACCTTGTTAAACCGAATTCTCATTATACTTGGTTGATATTAGACATGGGGTTGTGAGTGGAATAAGGTAACGAGCTATGTTGATGGGGAGGCCATGATATCCGTTCAGGGCAACATGGTGCAGGAGCAGGATGAGCGATGAACGAAGGAGTCTCATCTCCAGGCATTAAAACTGAAACCCAGCTTGCATACAAACTCATCTGTACAAATTAGAGAAATTTCAATGAATTGATGAAATACCAACTAGACAGTGAAGTTAGAACATCATTGGTTTAGATGTTTAGAATAGAAAAAACTTTTACAACTAAAATAAATTATCTTTCTAAAATAGGTGAATTGAACTGTTATATCCAGCATAGTTGGAATAAATGAGTTGCTTTACACAAGTGGACCAGAAATCACACAAGAAAGGGCTTGACAAATCATTGTCCACTGCAAACTTGGGAGAAAAGCAACAAATGCTTTTATATTTATCAAAGTTCTTCCTAAACTCATTGCTTTCAACATCACATCTCAAATTGAAGGCAATAACATTAAATGTCTTGTTGAAAACCACAAGACTTCTTTTTAAGGTCAAGCAATTTAATGCCATATGGTTGGCTGTCTGCAATGCAGTGTTTAGTCCTTGCTTTTGAAAAGGGATTGGAGGCTCTGAGTTCTCAGTCCAAACCTATGTATATTATTATAAAAGGATTGGAGCACCCAAGTGCTCTGATTTTGTTATATAAATATTTACTGGTAAAAAAAAGAAAACAATTTAATGCCTGCAATCATCAACATGGTAAAGTAACAGCGACAATACTATTTCCAGATTATTTTCAAAACAATAAGCAAACTGTAAGAGTTTCTAAGAGAAATTGGCTGGTAAAAATGAGAACAGTAAAATGTCTGCAAGGAAAAAGTAAAACTAAAACACTAATGACCCACCCCTAAACTGTGATTAAAAGAAACAGTGATTAAACAAAATTTTGCTGCTAAATAATTTGCATCTGATACTAAACTTACAAACCAAGGCCAGGCTAGTGATATGCATCCCATCAATCACCAAAGAAGTTGAAGTTATGAAAATATAAGATTTACAATGTACTCGGAATCTTCACTTGATGGACCTCACTAACGTATAAAATGAAATAAAAATAAACAACAGAGACAACACATTCATTGAACCCAACAGTGCTATTTCTCTTTTCTTCCAATCTGCACAAGTTGGTTGTATGAGGCACCAACATCATCCAACATCGTATCATACATTTGACTTTTAACAAAATATAAAATAAAAGAGATTAAATTTGTCCACCTAGATAGATTACGGATCCAAAAAAACATAGTATTTTGCCTTTGGATTATATGTTTTGTATATCCATAACTGAAAAATATTGAAGTTGGCTAGCTTAAAATTACTAGACGCAGATACTGGCAAACGCAAAGACTCCACGTCCCAAGAAGATATTTTGGATCACTTGTATTTTCAACTAGCCATTCAAGAATCCAAATCAGTATTTCTAACCTTTGGTCTGATTCAGCTCTAATCTATTTTCCACACGGCATAATCAGTGGCTGTGATGTTGAAGTGACTTTTATATCATGACTTCATTAATAAGAAAAATCATACTCACGTGGTCTAAGAGTGCCTGAGTGGCATCATTACCATAAACAATAAAAAGAATCCCTGACGTCTGCCTAATTGCAAAAGCATGTTCTTTAAAATCCCATATTCTATCTTCCATTAACACCACAATGAAATTCCAAATGTAATTCAAATGCCAAACAAATGCATTCAATTTATATTACTTGTGGACTTTTTGCATTCAAAACTTCATTGGCTAGTACTGGGGGAATCACATTAATGATTTTGTTAAAGTTGAGAGAAACAACTCTACAGCCAATGTCCTAATCAAGTTGGTGCCCTCCAACAGAACAGCGGGGTTGGATAAGTAGGTGGGCCTGGAGTGTTCCTCTAAAGTAATGGCATTGAGTAGGCAACACAATTTTTGCTTGGTTCTAGCTCATCATATGAAAGCTAAGTATAAAATATTAAAGAAAAAAGTTATTGGCTAATGTCTAAGAAAGAAAGTGTGATTACCTTCTGAATTAGTGGCTACTAGGATAGGCAATTAATGGCAAGTACAAGAAGACCATAGTAAGTTTAACTTTGGTCTACAATCTGTCGAAGACCACAAACACTGGCCATGTACGGTATTATTGAAGATTGGAGGTGATGGTCCAGTTGAGTGTCAAAAACAACAATGTGGGTCTCAACTCCGACACAGAGATGGATAAATAAGTCCAAAATACCCGTGGCTAGGGACCAATGTTTACAGAAAACATGTACAGAGGACCATGTCCTCATAAAAAGCAGAGGACAACAAAGTCTACTCATAATTAAGGTATTTGACTGTACGTGTAAATGCAAGGATAATGAAATGAAAAAACTTGGTGTGGGGTTATGCTAGAGTTCCTAAGTTCAAATAACCAAAAAAACAAAGGGAGAAAAATGTTCGTCTGATACTAAATTCAGATTTTGCAAGATTTCCCCTTTTTTTGAAAGATAAATTTAAGGATAAATCACGAAGAGGCTATAAGGCTAAAACACGGTAAACTATTAGTGTATTGCTTCTCCAAAGTGAAGAAAAGCATAAGCATGGTTAGGTCTATTTAAGGATGAAAGAAGAACACCCTCCAGTCTCAGGCCAAGAAAATCTGTAACGGAAGACCATAGAGTTGGATGAGAATATGAGAGCCAGTGGAACAAGAAAATGCAGAGAAGGTCTAAATAAGAGATCAAGAATGTATAATTCCGAAGGATAACAGTGTCAGAGATGATGAGGAACGTGTCAGAAGCATCTTGAATTGGTCAATTGGACAGTAGCAGAAGAATTCAGTAGAAAAACGGTAGTCCTCATTAAGAAAAACCATTATTCTAATATATTGTTGGAAGTAAAAGCTAATTTACGGGAGTGGTAATAATCAAGTAGCAAAGAAGAGAGAAAAAAGCAACCTAGAAACAACAACAAAATTAGGTAGAAGAAGCTTTATGTCAGATAAGTAATCATCACTAGTCCAAAAACCAAAATAACTACCCAAATTAAAAGCCTCCTGAAGTGGAAGAACAAAGAGAAAATCATTCATTTTTTTCTCTTCTGTTTAGTTGAGGGAAAACTTGAAAAAGAAAGAAAAAGAGAGAAAACCAAGAAACAGTAACATTCAACAAGGAAGGCACTGTGTGTCCACCATTAAGAACAGGAAAACGGAAGAGCCAGGCCAAAAAGCAAAAAAGTTAAAGGCTTTCACATTGTCATGAAACTGTAATGAGCAGTGAACACTCACGCAGCACACCCCATGAAAAGATGAGTTTTTGAGCACTCACTTTCGGTGAACGGTGGGAAAGCTTCCCATTGAAGGCCATCTGGGAGCTCCGGCGACGGTTCCAGTCGCCTGACGGCAACAGGGGCGGCGAGGCGGGTTTGAGGAACCTTTCAAAGATGGCCATGACTAAGAACATAGAAATGAGAATCGCAGTGGCAACAAAGCCAAAAGAAACAGCATTCACTGAACTATCGAAGCTGCTGCTCCAATGCTGATCATATTCATCTCTCTGCACGTTCAGTGGGGCCCCTATTGGAGGCCATCCACTGCTTATGCTATTATGCTCTCTCACCATTCTTCCTTTGATTTGCTTAACTCTGTTTTACCATTCTGGACAAGTTGGCTTCTGTTCACGTTTGAGTTTTTGGCATTGGTGAGTATGGAGTATCTATTTTTTGTAGTTGAAGAAGAACACGAGAGAAGGAGAGAGAGATGCAGAAGTGGTGCAGTGCAGCCACAGAAGAAGACGGTGAGTACTACAGGTTAAGGATTGGCTTTATAGCAGTTCTCAACTCAGCACTGTTAATTTGAGCATTCAAGAGAGAGAAAGAAGCAAACATGTGGGGGTGGCTGCCCCGTGTAAAAAAGGAGAAACTTTGGAATTTGGATTTAGGACCCTGTCTTTTGTTTCTCTGTCTGGATAAAATCCTAATAAAAATATTTTTACCCTTTCAGATTTGTTTTACTTTTTTTTTTTATTTGTTCTTTCACTGTCTTTAGAGAATTAATTAACTTTTATTTATCACTAAAATATTATTCAAGTCTTAGCAAAAAAGGTTAACATATTCATCCATCATAAATTCACGAATGATTGACAAATTTTGTTTGATTTACTTTTTTTCCTTTCAGTATTCACACACTTCATTGTATACTTCAAAGAAAATTACATTCTAGCAATTGATATCATTTGAAAACCAGTAAAAGATTAATAATAAAAATTCGTAATTTTATGTATATTTAAAGAGTGATATAATAAGTTGACATCTAAATAATGAAACTATTCATTTAACAATATCATAAATTAATATTTTAATTATATTAAATTTTTAAATTAAAATATTATGTTATTATGATAGGTTAATTAGTTTTTTTTTCAAAGTTAAATTTTTCCATATTTAAATTATGTCTTTATATATATATTTAGAAAATCTAGTTTTTATTAGCATCATCGTCAAAATCTTTTCCTCAAAAACGGTATATTTTATTGAAGTTGTTTACTTTTTAAAATTTTAACTTAATTGATACATATTTCATTTACTCAAATTGAAAATCTTTATAATTACTAATTTAAATAAAAAATTATACATTCTATCTGTTTTTTTATTGAATACCTTGAATAAAGTCGTAATTCAAATTTACAGCGAAAACATTTTTACATCAAATATCTTCAATTGTTTCGATTATTTGAATATAGAATTCTAATTTTTTATTTTTTGTTTTATTTTAGTTTTGCATTCCTTTTATGCATTTGTTTACAAAAGAAATAAATTATATCTATTTTAAAATACAAATGAAGATTAGATTTAGTAGTTTAATTTAGATCTAGACTAGAAGGTTTTTTTTATAAGTTAATATAATTCTACATCATTTGAAAGTCGATATCAATATCAATTTATATATTGTTTCTTTCTCTAATACATCGAGTTGTCTTTAAAATTATGAGATAAATAAAGTGTGTATGTATATATGGTATAAGTATGAGAGTTGAAAAATATTTTGTTTGAATTGAATATTGAAGATAAAGTGAAAGATGGGAGGATCCATGATGGTTGAAAAGATTAGTGAAGATTAGAGGATGTATGAAAAGAATATGAATCCAATGATGCAGGTTTTTCAGGTAGAGCTATAACATTATAACATGCAAATGCACACACACATACATAGGAATAGGGTTTAGTTTAGGAAATGAACAAAACAAAATCGAAAGCACATGCAACACAATATTAATATATGCATTCTGTCTCCCTCAACATATGCTATCTGCCACCACACCAACCTTTGCATTAAGAACCACAATACCACTCACATTATTTATTACCTTTTTTTATTTTTCATATTTTGACCTTACCATAATAATAATAATAATAATACTATAGAATAATGTTTTTTTTGTGTGATACTCGAGAATCTGAACTATCATGTATGTCGACCTTTGGAGGCCCAAACCCAACATGTGGCCCTCTGATTGTCGCCATGATGAACGGCTGAGATGGGTTAAGAAGGAAATCCTGTTGGTGAAAGCAGAGTGTTGTACCAAAAAAAGAAAAGGAGTGTACAGTGATGTGAACCCCTCACGCGTGCATGGTACAGCTGACACGTGCGAAGGCGTTTGCGTAACAAACAGTGTGGTCAGAAAGAATCAGAAGGGTCAAGGAAGAGAGCGTGGGTGCCTCATGCAAGGGTCACGTGAATGATGCACCCTTTCTCTTCTTTTCATGCTCGTCAAAGCTTTTCACTGCTCTCGTTGACCACTCCCAAAACAAGACCAAAATCCTTTCATTTTAGTTGGGCCTGTCTTGGGCTTTCTCCAGTTTCGTCTTTAGCTTTGGGCCTCGTCTCGGCTTTAAGTGGACTTCGGGACTAGTTTAGGACTGCTTCTTCCTGCACCCCCATATGTTATTTTCTCACCTTCATAAATTTTGTTATTAAAAAAATTTCTTCTGTAATATTTCGAATCATATAATCTAAAAATATTTTTCGTAATTGGCTTCTAGATTATTTAATTTAAAATTTGTTTTTCAGATGCCCGATTACATAATTCAACCATAAGTATTTTTTAATATTAGATTAAGTTTTAAGTTATTTAATCCAAAACCTTTTCATCGATTAGTTTTGGAATTATTTAATCCAAAATATCATTTTAAAAAATATATATTTCAGATTACATAATCTAAAAATTATTAATCCAAAATACTATTTTTTAAAAATATATTATGAATTTGATAATTCGTAAGTTATTTTCGAATAAAAATTAGCTATCATGTAATTCTTAATATATATAATTTTTTTAAATTGTTATTAAATTTTATAAAAATGTGGGAGTGACATCAGAAAAATAAAAATATATTTTTACGTTTTGTGTGGATGTGACTGAAGAACGAACGTATAGAGTTACAATAAGAAGCAATCCTAGTTTAGCTTTCCACAGGCCGATAACGGAAATATAAAAAAAAAAAAAAAAAAAAAAAAATTTTGAGAGAAATAAATAAAAAATATATTACAAAAAAAAAACACAAACATATTTATATACAGCTATTTAAAATAAAAGTACATTTAGTTATTAAAAAAAATAAACACTCTAAAATTTATTGTGTACATTAGATTTGATACGTATC
>Ga0123342_1000197_pt1 | contig 83076 bp, 30 predicted proteins | sample Turbeawhitnodule_FD_89960 | JGI IMG/M metagenome (GOLD analysis project Ga0123342, IMG submission 89960) | Root nodule microbial communities of legume samples collected from Mexico - Turtle bean Mexico white nodule | ecosystem: Host-associated > Plants > Roots > Nodule | place: Mexico: Nepantla... | reverse complement strand
TGCAAGTCGCTCCGATGCCAAAGTCAGAAAAGATGTAGTGTTCATCAGATAAAAATCACTCTTACCTTTTTCTTACATTGACCTCCTATTTATAGGGTTTCTTTAATGGGCTTTCCACTTTTACCTTTGGACTTTCTTTCCACACCATTTTATTATTTACGCACCCTCTACTGCAGTTTTCTATCTTAATTGGGCCTTATTATAATAATATTTATATTTTGTTTTATTCTTTTATGCATAACCTCTCGGTTATGTCTAGTATTTAGCTTTCTGCCTAAACCTCTCGGTTTTAGCCTATCAGCACAACACTTGTGTAACCTCTCGGTTATGTTTAGTATTTAGCTTTCGGCTTAACCTCTTGGTTTTAGCCTACCAGTACAATATATATATTGAAAAATGTGTAAGAAAGAAATATTATGTGAAATATGGAAGGATAACTATGTTTGGATTAAAGTTTAGTAAATACTTTAGTAAATTTCAATCCACAATAAAATGAAGAAAAAAACGCGTTTGCTTTTTTACAGTTTCAAAGTTTAATTTAAAAATGTTCGTTATGATTTAATTTGAAGTTATAATTTTGTTATGTTACTTCTGATTAATCTATTTAACGCTAAGTCCGTTATTAATTCTTTAGAATAACATAAATATTTAATTGTTATGTGTGTTATTTTAATTTCTAAAATAGGTACTTCACATTTCACATCTATAAAATAGAAAATGGATTCAACATTTTTGAATAAACCTTGGCTCTAGCAAAGATTCTACACAAGACAAGATCAAATGACTACTCTAATTGCTGCAAATGATTCTTCTCCCATTGAAGACGCTGAAAATATCAAGAATGCATGCAAAGGTTATCTTTTTCCAGTTTTATTAGTATAATGTGATTTTAATTTGACTAGTTTAAATACTTTATTTGTTTATAAAATCATCTAAATTTCCTTTATATAAAATCAAGACATAACACCTAAACATGTTTTGTTTCCAATAATGTATGATTCATAGGATTTGGGACAGATGAAGCAGCCCTTATATCCATACTAGCACACAGAAATGTTACTGAAAGGAAACTTGTGAGGATGGCTTATGAAGAAATTTATCATGAAGATCTTATCCAACAACTCAAATCTGAACTTTCAGGAAGTTTTCAGGTCAAAATATTACAGTTCATTGCATTACTTTTCTAATAAGTGCGAGAAGAATTACCTTTTTCTTCAAACCTTTTGATGCATGTGTTTAATAATTGACATTGTTATTACTAATATGAAATCAGAGAGGTATGTGCAAATGGACTATGGATCCAGCTGAAAGAGATGCTGCATTTATCAAGGAAACACTAAAGAAGGAAACAGTGGATTACAAAGTAATTATTGAGATTGCTTGCACAAGAACTTCAGAAGAGTTTTTGGCTGTGAAGCGTTCATACCAATTACTATACAAGCATTCCCTTGAAGAAGATGTGGCCTCAAAAACAATTGGTGATATTCGCAGAGTAAATCAATTTTTACTACAAAGCATTACCAGTGTTTTGTTCTCTACATAACATATTTCAGTTTATGAAGTATTAGAAACTTATAATAAAAATATCCTGAATTTTGATGCTTCACTCGCATAACATAGAACTAATATTTTCTTAATTTAGTTCTTAAATAAGAAGTGATATTAAAATGTGTCACTATTGCTGAGATCAAATTAAGAATGCAACATTAAAAATCCATAAGACTAACTGTGAGTTGACCAAATTGATAAATCTTACATGTAGAAGACCGATTTAATAAGTTTTTATACATAAGAACTGAATTGAGAATTCATTATATGTATATGACTCTAAATTTATATATTTTAACCCATTTTTTACCAGCACAAACCAGATGAACTTGCTAAAATATAAAACATGAATGTATGTATAACCTTTCACTCCTCTATATTTTGCTCTTGGCTGATGATTTTTTATGCAGTTGTTGGTTGCAGTTGTAAGCACCTATAGGTATGAGGGAGAGGAGTTTGATGAGAGTCTGGCCAATTTAGAAGCAAATATTCTCCATCAGGCAATTGAGAAGAAGGTTTTTTGTGACGATGAAATCATAAGAATCTTAAGCACAAGAAGCAAGAAACAGCTATTTGCAACTTTTAGTACCTTCAGAAACACCTATGGCACCACAATTACCAAGGTAATGTAAGTTATATATTCTACTCACCAACAGAATACAAGAGAAGGAACGCACAAATCATCATTCATCACATATTTCAAGTCTAAAAGAAAGATATTTTTTAAATTTACACTTTATGGGCTGCACATGAATCCGTAAGATTATGTATGTCTTTAGATATCATGTGACTTCAATGCTAATGTCATGTTTTGGTTCATCATCAAGTGTTGGTCTTGTGTTTATTCCATTTATGTTTGCTCCCAAACATGTTCATCATCCAGTGCTTGTAATCCTATTTTCAACTTGGCATTCTTTTGCAAATTGTAGGGATTATCATCTGATTCAAGTGATGAATACATGGTAACACTGCGTACTACCATTCGTTGCATTAAGAACCCCAAAAGATACTTGGCAAAGGTAACTCTAGTCATCATATTCTCTAGTTTATGACTCACTGTATGTTAAATAACTTGTATTAAACTTGTATTCACTGAGTTAGGTGATATGCTACGCCTTGAATGATTTGGTAGCTGAAGAACATGCATTGAGCCGTGTTATCATCACTCGAGCAGAGAAGGATTTAAATGAAATCAGTGACCTTTACTTCAAGAGAAATGGTGTCACACTTCAAAATTCCATGGCTGAGAAGACATCAGGAAATTACAAGACTTTTCTTCTTGCTTTGTTAGGGAAAAATTAAGTTTAGTCTATTTATGTTTAGGGTTTGCATGAGATCCATTCAAATGGGATCTGTTCACTATCCCTATGCTTCAGAAAAAAGTAATTTCCAAAACCAATAAATAAATTCAACTGATCTTGGTTTACATGCACATAACACTGTTGATTCATGTTTATAGTCTTTGTTAAAGAAAAAATACTAACAATTTTTTGTTAATTTCTTGTTAAAAATGTATTATTAATATTATTTTTTATACATTAAACTTAGTTTAGTTTGGATCTGTACACTGTATTTTACTATTTTAAAATGGTTGTTTGAGGATATCTAATACCTCTTTCTAACACTTTCTACTTTTGGTAGAAATTTATTTAAAGTTAAAATAAAAAGATAGTAATGAGAGACCTACACAAATGTCTAACAAGTATGTTTAGAAGTGCTGTAAAATATGATGCATATGAAATAAGGACACAACAATTGAAAGTTTGGTGGAGTTGTCTCATACTTTTCACACCACATGTTTGACTGGTATAACCTTCACAAACACAGACAAACTCTGACATATGAAATGTTTTAAGATGAATATGCAATTATTTAAATTTGTGTCAAGTTTATATTAACTAGGTTCCATGTTCTGTATATATATTAGTAGTTCTGTATCAGTGCACAGTAAGAGTATTTTATAAAAAAAAATTATAATAATTAAAAGACTATAATATTAACAAATAAAATAGATTTACACAATGTAACATCATTCTTCTAAGTATATCTACAATAAATGAAGAATAAAATAAAAAATTTATGTCTCAGTCATTGTATATTGTATATGTGAGAGTAATGATCTTTAAATCTCTTCTTTTCTTATACACTCTTTCAATTATTTTTCTATATCATAATAGCATCATTTCAACCACCAATATTTATACTAAGAACAAATATACTTGCAAGCTTAGCAACACCACACCATAATTATCTTGAGCCTATTGTTTCACAAATAACAGGTACATAATTACATTTAGAGAGTCACGTTTTTTACATGTTAAAAAAAAATTGAACAAATAAAAGGAATTGAAAATATAATAATGTTTATACCATATATATATAGGATGTAACATCATATTTTAAAGATTTTTAAATTAGGATTTATGTTTATTTATGATTTTAGATAAAATATTTCAAATTTTCATTTGAGTAGGGCATTAAATAATTTAAAATTATTATTTATTAATATTTTTAATAATTTAGTAATTTTATTTATTTCAGATATTTTATTTAACTAGGACATTAAATAATTTAAGATTTATATTTGTTTAAAATTTTGAATAATTTAGAACTTTTATTTATTGTAAATTTTTATTTAACTATGACATTCAATAATTTAGGATTTGTATTTATTTATAATTTTAAATAATTTAGGTATTTTATTTATTTTACATTTTTGAATATTAAATAATTTATCTTTTGTATTTATTTAGAGGTTTGAATACTTTAGAAATTTTACTTATTATAAAATTTTATTTAAGTATGACATTAAAGAATTTAGGTTTGTATTTATTTAAGATTTTGAATAATTTAAGAATTTTATTTATTTTAAATTTTTATTTTATATGATATTACACTACAAGAAAATCATGAAATAGAAACCAATTTTTAGAAACCAAAATAATTAGTTGCAATAGTAACTAAATTAGAGACCACTTTAGAAACTAAAAAGAAATTTGGTTTCTAAATTAGTTTATATTATTTTCTATTATTGTTAAATAGTTTCTAAATTGGTATCTAATTAGCAACTAAGGTTTTAGATACCAATTATTTAGTCTCTAAAACCTTGGTTGCTAATTAGATACCAATTTAGAAACTATTTAACAATAATAGAAAATAATATAAACTAATTTAGAAACCAATTTTTTTGTTAGTTTCTAAAATGGTCTCTATTTTAGTTCCTATTGTAACTAATTATTTTGGTTTCTAAAAATTGGTTTCTATTTCATGATTTTCTTGTAGTGTTAAATAATTTAGGGTATGTATTTATTTAAGATTTTGAATAATTTTAAAATTTAATTTATTTCAGAATTTTATTTAAGTAGAACATTATATAGTTGAGATTTTGTATTTATTTAAAATTTTAAAATTTTTATTTCTTTCAGATTATTATTTAAGATATTTAGAATCTTTTGAAATTTTATTTATATATGAAATAAAATAAGTTAGAATTTAAGTTTATAATTTCTCATAGTTGTTTACGAATAATTAAGCTTATGAGTAGGTACTACCAAATGGAACATAAAATTATAGAAACCTTACTCTATTGAAGTAGTTGAATAAAACTAAAAAGACAGCAAATGGAACATAAATTGTAGAATCCTTAGTTTATTCAGTTGAATAAAACTAACAAGACAGAAGGTTTGATACGTGAAATGAAACTGATTGCTATCTAGATCCCTGCTTTTATTTAAAGGGAAGCTTGTAGAAACTAAGAACAGCCACAATCACATGCTTCTAGTATTCCATGCAAGGATCTTCTAGCAGAACACAATTACTTGACTTTCTTGATCCTTGCCATGCAGTTGTCAATGGGCCTTGTGTGAGGTAGGAACTTCATGGGGGCAAGTGGATTCAGCTGTTCAAGCCTGTGCAGTAAGACATAAAGAACATCAACATTGAACACTATTGAAAATTTGTTGTTTTGTTGTTATGGTTATCAAAATATATTTTTGTTGAAGGAATGAAGATAAAGTAATGAAGAGGGAGATAATGTTTACTGGTAGCCTAGGAGAAAATGATGAAGGAAAACTGAGATTTCAAGCTTGGCAAGATCATTGCCGGGACACAGTCTAGTTCCTGCTCCAAAGGGAAGAAATTCTCCAGCCTTGCGCACCTCCTATCATTTATGGATCATCAATCAATCAGATACTCTAACTATAAAATTTCTTCAATTCAAATGTCTCAACTAAATCATTCCAACTTACATTCCATCTCTCAGGATTAAAGTCCTTTGGATTTGGATAGATCTCAGGATCAAGATGAACAGACCTGAACCATGTCATCACTTTCCATCCTTTTGGAATTAGGTAACCTGTAACATCACAAAATCCACTCAAATCTATTTTTATACTGCTATTAATCAAATATTTTCTACTTATATTATTTATGCTGCATTATGTTGGAGCTTATAATGTAATGAAAGCATGTATCAGGTGTATCAGTATAAAACTCTCAGCACCACTAAAGTCTTCATTCATCAAACTGATAGATTATGTTCTGAATATTGACTCACCATTGATATTGACATCATTCTTTGTCTCCCGGAAGACCATTAGTGAGAATGTGATAATCCTCAGTGTTTCATCAACCACCTTTGCAATGTAAACAAACAAAATAGATATATTATATAATCACAAGATATAGATTATAACTTGAAAGTAAACTTTAATGAACCATATGTCTTCTACCTTGGAAAGATACTCCATCTTCCGAACTTCAGCTAATGTCAACCCTTTCTGTGTTGCAGGCCTATTCCTTATAATTTCTTCTTGTTCTTCCTATTTAACCAAATAAATAAAAGTAAAATTGAATTTGTTGGGTTAAGGTGATAATGAAAGTTTAGATGAATTAATGATAATTAAGAAATTTGATATGAAGTTGATACCTTAGCCTTCTTGAAAAATTCTGGATGCCTTTGGAGGAAATAGGTTGCCCACGTGGTAATATGTCCTGAGGATTCATGACCAGCATTCAAGTACATCAACATGATATCAATCACATCTTCATCACCCAATTTTCTTCCATTTTCATCTTCAACATCTATAAGAGCATCCATCATATCTTTCCCCTTTTTCCCAGGTAAATTTTGCCTCCTTTCATTTCTTCTTCTATCCACAACAGATTGAAATATGGCCAAAAGATTTTTCCTTGCCTAAAATTAAAACATAAGATATAAAATAAGATTAAACATGGACATTTTTTCCTTGTATTTGAATGTAGATCATTACTTATAATAAATTGAATGCTTTAAGATAGTGAAAATTAGGGTACCTTAAGAGCTGTATGGAATGCGAATCCTGGAATGTTAATTCGAAGGGATCTAACTCCATAATTGAGTTTAGTGTATTCTTTTTCCAATTTGTCCATAACATCTTCACTTTCTGAACCAAGGAAAATATATATAATGATTTTGAAAGTAAGCTTGCGCATCTGAGTCAAAAACTCAATGTCCCCCATGGTGGTCCATTCCTCCAATGAACTTTTGACAACTTCTTCAATATATGTAATGTAAACAGAGAGTGCTTCATAGCCATTGATGGAAGCAGATGTTAAGCGTCTAAGGCGTCTGTGTTCTTCATAGGGTATTGAAATGAAAGACTTTTCTCCCATGAGCTCTACAGTGGAAGCAGGCCATCCAAGAGTGAAGTTGTCATCATCTGTCAACACCTTTTTGCATGCTTCTGGAGTTGTCACGATTACACTTGGATTTCCAAACATCAACACCTTGTATATCCCAGTCTTTCCAAACCTGCATTATTCATTGCATTCAAAAGCTTTAGCTTGTTACCTCATAATTTATGCATGGAATGATCAATTCATTATCATAATCCATGCTTCACAGTATGTAAAATATATTATTTATTTATTAAGAGGGAAGTAATTGACATTCATTAGAATAGTGGGGCTTGATGCTTCTGAGGTACACTATTAAAAACTGTGCAAACCATACCAATACAACATTTATTAAAGTCATAAAATAGTTGACAACTGTTAAAAAATTAGAAGTCAAAGATAGTAATTACAATATTTAAAACTCAATTTTTTTTATGAAAAGAATTCCCTAAAGTACTGCACTGTGTTTTTTGGTCTTAGCAAAATAGGCACAATTTTGTTTGAAAGTGGATGATAATTTTGGACTAACAAGGTGAACCCCTAAACTTGATGCCTGTGTTGTGTCCCTCAAAGTGGCACAAGAAGACAAAAACCACCGCAACAATGTTATGTTATAGGTGTTTGGACTGCACTGGATCATCCTAATCACGAGATGGTGACAGGCCCACATTCACATGATGTCGTTTATGTGTTGAGAGCAAAACGTCAAAAAACAAAACACAGACAGATGAATGTATGCTTTCAGAAAACAAGTATAATTCCTGTATGAACTATAAAAGAGTACAAAATCATTCAAAATGGATTTTCCACTCCCAAGCAAAAGTTGAGAACCAATGTTTGTTCAAGAAATTAAACTTGTTAATTAGCATATGATTAGCAAAAGAAAATGGCAGTTTAACCTCTGGATCCGAAGCAAATGAGAGCAATCATGGGGACAGTGTTTAAGTTTTGTCCAAGAGCTTGATTTTAGAAGAAAACTTGCATGCATTTGGGCAAAATTTCCACCTAGAGGTGGAGAGTTTGGATAATGTGTACGATATCATGAGTGAGATTTTCCTTATAGAGTTTGACATACATGAGATCATAAGTACAACCAGTATGAAAAAAGTATGTGCTGGGAAAGAAGAGTTTTGTAAATATATATGAGATCTTAATGATGAAAAGTTTAGACTCTAATCAAACTCAGTACAACTAACAAAAAAAATTATGTTTTAACAAAGGAGAGTTTTGACATGCATGGCATCATAAGAAATACTATTATAAAAAAATTTGAAAAAGGAGTTTACATAATGCATATGAAATACTGTTGTAAGTTTTGATAACATGCATGCTATGATAAGTTTTAATCTAAGTGAGTATTACTATTATAAAAAATATGTTTTGAAAAAGGAAGAGTTTGGATTATAAATATGAAATCATGATTGAGATCTGTGAAGAGTTTGGATAACATGCATGAGATATTTTGAGTGGTGAAAATGAAAATGAAAAGGGTGGTGGTGAAGAGTGTGAATGGTATACCTGGCGTAAAAGGAGTCGATGAAGGTATCAGGGTTACTGGTCTTGAAAGCACTGAGGAAGGACCACATGTTGCCGATTAAGGGCCACCCCATATCACCAGGAGGAAGAAAGTATTGCTTCCCTCCCAGTTTGTGTTCATAGAGAAACCAGTTTACATTCTTGAGCAGGTACCTTAGGACTAGAAGGATACCACCACCATAGAGTAACCAACTTGTAACACTCTCCATGATCAACACACCACAATTCTCACTGCTTAAACTTAGACAGCTAACTCACTCTCTCAATATTCACCTGAACAAGAAGAGAAAGAGATAGCAGAAGAAGGGATGAATGGAGATGAAAAGGAGTGTGGCCTTATATAGTGATTTCTCTTCAAAAAAAATAGATTTTCATTTATTTTTTTAAGACTTAATCACGTTTTTCAAGTAGAAAGGTTCAGAAGTGGAGATACATTAAATGTTTATTCAGAGAAAATATGAAGGAGAGATATTGTTGGCCATGGAGAGATAATGTATATTGGATAGAGATTTTAAAAGATTCTTCTGATATAAAAAAACATTGCAGAATATAAAAATGCTATCATTTATCATATTTTGAAAAAAATAATCATAAGAATTTCTGGTTTGAATTCTAATGGAAAAAAAAATTTATATAGTGAGGATTTAAAACCAGCATGCAAATGCAAGAATTACTAAAGTCCTTTTTTTAGTAACAATCTCAGGCAGAAAATATCAAAGTTTTTTTTTTTACTTCTATGAATAAAAATTATATATGATTTTTCTAGATCAATTACACTATTTAAGAAAAAAAGAGAGCATTTTTTTTAAACCATATTGTATCCTTTAGGTTCACTTATCCTAGTTAGCTTTTATTATATTTTATTATTTTAATTTTATATTTTTTACTTTTGAAAAATTTAAAAAATTCTAATAAATTTATTTTGTAATGCTCTCTTAATCCTAAGGTATGAGAAATATTTTATGTTTTTCATTGGACTCGAATGTTATAAAACAAAAAATTGTGTTAGGCTCAGATGAATAACAATAAAATAATAACGAGAGGCTAACTTTTTTTTGGAGTGATTATAGTTTAAAATGAACAGTGTTAATTTTCACACAAAATATGTAATTATGTAATTCAAGAGATTGAAGCAAAATTGATTAATAATATAAATACTTATATATGCAATTACTTAATTTACCTTACTTTAATATAAGTGCACAATTTCTAAGGATTTATTTGAATTGAAGAGATAATGGAAAGGAAAAAAATAAAGTAAAGAAGATGAAAAGCTAAATTATTTGGATTAAAACGTTAGGAGAAAGAAGTGGAAAGTTTATAAGTAATTTGATTGATTATTAACAAAATTTATACTAATATATCTAAAAATAATTTCATGTAAAATATAAATTAGAAATTAAAATAAAATTTTAAATTGAAATAAAAATTACTATCAAATATTAATAAACAAAAAAGTTATATTTTAAAATAATAATGTATTAAAATAAATTATTCAATGTTGGTAAAAACATCATATCATATGTGTTGGTTTGATTTGAAAACAAAATAATAAGAATATAATAGAATGTTTGTGAAATATTATTACATAAGATTGAATGAGATAAGATTCTTTTATATTTGAATCTATTAAACATGGACATCTTTTCCTTGTATTTGAGTGTAGATCATTACTTATAATAATTTCAATGCTTTAAGATAGTGATGAAAATTAAGTTACCTTGAATGCTTTATGACTCTAACTCCATAACTGAGTTTAGTGTATTTGTTTTTTCCAAATTCTCCATAACATTCCTTCACTTTTGTAACCAGAAAAACATGTATAATGACTTTTTGAAATGTCTAAGCTAACTCATTAGATCCAGTGGTACATGGTTTATACTAACTTATCAGACAATTCAGTGGTAGAAAGTTTATAAATTCTATTAACCTCTCATGAACTGAAAATAGATATTCATAGTTCCTAATTTGAAAAAGAAACTTTTCAATACATGAGAAGGAAGAGTTTTAGTAAAATGTCTATCTTGAAGAGCTTTTCTAGAAAACAGAGAACAGTGACAGGAACCAAACTATTAATACTTCATTCAGAAAATAAATTATTCATAATAATCAATCCCATATTTAATATTACCAATATGTCTTTATTATGATGTTATGACAGCAGAAACTGTGATAGGGTCTGCACGCTAATTGATGTTGCAAACACACAATATTTAAAATAATATTAACCTTTTTCTTAATAATGTAAAATATTTAATTTATTTAGCAAGAGGGAAGTAATTGAGTTGAGGTGACTGGTAAACAACATTAAAAACTGTGTAAATTAGACTAGTAAAACCCAATTCCCTAAAGTTCTGCACTCTTTTTTGGTTTTAGCAAAATAACCACAATTTGTGTTTGAAAGTGGGTGAAAACAATGTGTGTAAAAGTAGGTTGTTAAGTGATTGGTGGAACGTGAAAACATTATTTCTCTTTAAAGTTACAAGAAAAGCTCTCCAATTAAGTGATTGATTGGTAGAATGTGAAGACTTTATTTGTCTTTAAGTTTCAAGAAAACCCCTCCTCCACTTGATGCCTCTGTACCTCAAAATGGCACAGAAGACAAAAATCACCGAAACAATGCCAGAGAGCTGTTTGGACTGGGCTGAACCATTCTTATCACGAGAGATGAAGAGAGGCCCACTTTCACATGCTCTGGTTTATGGGCTGAGAGCAAAACCTCCAAAACAAAACACAGACAAATTAATGTATGCTATCAAACATCTTTTCAGCAAAGAAATCAAAATATATACATAAGGTACCAACCCTTTTACAAAGATACATTTGACAAACTATAAACAATAACAGATCAACAAATTTCCATATACAATATCACTCATATCTATCACTGTCCTTAACTAGACCTTACCTAAGCCTTCACCCTAAAACTATGTATCAACTTCTGCACCAGGGAAAGAAGCACACAAAATAAGGCATAACCCAAAAATATTCACTGCTACACATGCATGCCCTATACCAGATTCTCCTCCCACTCTTCAAAACCTTTTCTGCATGAAACATCACCATCACAGTAATACATCAATCCATATCCATATTCTATACGTGCACACAGATAACACTCCCAACCAACTACCACCCTTTTGCTTTGGTGAGATTCCCTTATCCACTTATCACTGTTCCTACAAGTCTTCTGCATAAACATGGTCAACTCCTTATACATGCAGTGGTCAGAACTAGCACACCATTCAATGAATAAAGGACATGTCTCTTCCTTTGTCTATCCTGCAAAATATGTTCTTCCTTTTTAACCAGATTTCAAACCAAAATTTTACCTTGTTACCATTACCAAGTTGTCTTCTAATATTTATCTATGTGCTGTCTTTAAATCCTCCAGAAGCAAATACTGTTTTAATATATGTGCATCACAGCAAAAATCATATTTTTATTAATAATAAAAATTATTTTAAATACCAATAATTTTTTTAATTTATAAAATAATTTTTAATTTAATCAAATAGTAATTAATTATTTTAATAATAGTAAATAATTATTTTAGTTTTTACAATTATTTTTTATTTAATAACTTGTAGTGTAGTAGTATAAAAGTGTCTTTATAAACATTACTTATAGGTTATGAATAACAAAGATATGTGATTTTTCTGATTATCAATTACAACATTTAAGAAACAAGCATTTATTTTTGTTTTTATTTTCTAAAAGTATTTTTTATACTTTGTGTAAATTTATCATAGTTAGCTTTCATATATCTTTTATTTTTTTTATTTTTAACTACATTAAAAAGTATTAATAATTTTATAGTTTTTTACTAGCTAGCATAATAATGTTTGATCACGAGATACCTAGTATTTTTCACTTTTGGTGGGTGTGATAAACACTCCATACATAACTCTTAGTATTTGAATTTTGTAACATAACTCTTAGTATTTGAATTTGCTCTCTTAGTTTTAAAATGCTAGAAACATTTCCTTTTTTACTATACTTAAATGTTACTAAACAAATAATTAAATAGCAATTTAATATAGAGACAAAAAATAATTAGATACTACATTGACTAAATTAGATATTATTTTATAGACTAGTTATTGATATCTAAGGTGATTTTATTATTAATAAAAATTTTATAAAATGATTTCTATATTGGTATCTACATTATCTACCAAATTTTAGCTATGAATATTCTAGATTCTAAATTAGTCTTTACAAAACTAATAAAAACTAATTTAAAATATAAATTAGTCAGTAGCCTTGATAGCTAACGGTTAGATATCACCTTACAAATTACTTTAGATACCAATATTTTTTTAGTTTATAAAATGATCTCTAATTTTTATTTTTTTTATAAAAGCTTTCATGTTAGGTATTGTTATGCAACTTGACATCTGAACTAGGCTGACACATCAAGTAACAACAATCATTTGTCGTCACATGAAAAATTATTATTAAAAAATACAAAAAAAATATGGGGGACTAGACCAAAACTCATATGTTAACAAAAACGATACATAGGTATACTATACATATTCATAAATAATTCTAAGAACAAACTAGATGGAAGCCTATTATACCAATGAAATGATTTTCTATGAATAAATCCTAAATTAGCAAACTTATCAGCACACACATTCCCTTCACAAAAAATGTGAGTAACCCTAAACCTGATTTTCCCACAGTAATTAAGACAAGTATTCAGTCGATTACGAAGCATCAACGAAAGATTAGTCCTAGTAGTAAATGCAGCACAAACCAAGGCAACATCACATTCAAGTTATACATTAGTAAGCTCCATCTTTTGAGCTTCATCCATAGCATGAATAACTCCATAAAACTCAGCAACCATAGCAATCTGAACTTCAAGAAACGCAAAAAAAAACCAATAAACTCTCCCATACTCCCACGAAAAATACCTTCACAGGTAGCAAGATCAGGATATCCCCTAGCAGCCCCATCGGTGTTAATTTTAACCCAGCTTGGTGAAGGGAACTTCCATCTAACAGGAAGAGGAGGAAGAACTTTATCAGTCTGAGTATTAATACCAAAAAACTTAATCACGTTGAAATCCAACATATCATTCTTTATTGAAACTTTAGACAAATCTCCCACTAGATAAGTTAAATCTTTAATTACTGAAATAGCCTAGAAATATCAATTTTATCCTGAAATCTAACATAATTCCTCATACGTCATATCATCCAAATAGAAAAAGTTATCATAGCAAGCTTAATTAATTTAACCAAAGGATTATCATCACTCTTAATAAAAGAAAGAAGATCATCCTTATTAGAGAAATGAGAAGTAAGAAAAATTTGTCAAACCCAACTCCAAATATGCAAAGCATTAGAACATTCAAAAAATAAATGTTAAATAGATTCTTTGTGCTTTTCACAAAGCGTACACATAGAAAAATATGCAAATCTTTATTTTAAATATGATGATCTGTAGGAAACCACCAATAAAAAACTTTCCAAAGTACTAAATTTTTGGAAGGCAAAATAAATGAAGACCAAATGAATTTACCCCAACCATAGAAAACTCCTGGTTCCAAGAAAAAAGTCATAGCCGATAAAAATATTTTAGATTGATTAACTCATCACTCATTAAATTCAATTATGTCCTTAATTAGTATGTATTATAAAAAAAAGCAACCATATAAAAAGTGTGAGCATTATACTTAGTGATATTACCATAGTGCAAATGTGTTATTGCTCCTTTAAAGGTAATTTTGTGGGTTTTGCATAAATGTGGGTTTTGCATAAATATGGTGTAACTCTCTACCTTTATCATGAGATTGTGGAAGTCGTACCTAGCATGCTCGACTTTACATGAAGAAATTATACCACATGCATACGACTTCAGTTAAAAATCTTTCCACGTGAATTTAACTTTAAATAAAGTCGTGCATGGTTACACATAAAATACATTTCATGGTTGCACATAAAATACATTTGAAATTCTAGAATTTGAAAAACAAAACTGTATTCTGAATTTTAGAGTTCGAAATGTCTACATATTATACCATTTCGAAAAGAAAAAAAAAATCATGCACCTTTTGAGGGTGACAATTTTGGAATAAAAAGATTTATGAAGATGTAGGAAGAAACTATGGAGGTGAAGGAAGAAATTGTCCTATATGAGAATTATTAAACAACACAACGAGTAACTATGAATTGTACAAAACTAAATTAAGAGTTTCTAACTGCACCCCACAATTTTTAAAATTCTAAATTGGCATTTTATTTGAAAAGGGCATTGAGGATATGTTGCTTGCTACCGTTCTTCTTCGTTCATCGTTGTTGATGGTGGAGGCTCATTTTAGCTGCATAGAGCAAGGTTAGCTTTTAGAGATAAGAACTGATTTTTTTTAAGAGGTTGGGTAGTTATGGTGTTTTTAGGTTCCCGAAAGTTGAGATCTAGGATTGTGTTACAGATGGATCAATCCGGAAGTGAAACTATGATCTACGGATTGGTCATTCCGTAAGTAAAGCTTTATGTTTTCTAGATGAGGGGGTGTTCTGGAAGCAATTTGTTGACTTATGGATTGCTGTATCCGAAAATAATTTTTCAGTTATGGATTGGTGTATCTGAAATGCATTTTTTTGGCTTATAGATTGGTGGATCCGTAATGCATTTTAATTTGGATAACTTCTAGACACATTTATCCATAATTTTTTTGGATCACTCAATCCGAGACTATGTTGCAAAATCACAATTCCAAAAAAACAAAAACAATAGGATGAGATGAAGAGACACCACTCAACCACCACCCAAGCGAAATGCGCCTCACGGTTCTTGTGCGATGAGATGAATGTAGGTTTGTGGTGTGCATAAAAAAGAAGAAGAAAGAATGTGAGTAAGATAATAAGTCGGTTTGTGTGTTTTAGGATTTTTAGAAAAAATGTAGAGGTGTAGGAAGAAACTCCCAACTAAATTTAGACCCGAACAGTTTTGTAAGACAATAAGTCGCCATTGTAAAGCCCACCAAAGTTAAAGTAGTCGTTATCCAAAAAAAAATGGCCCATTCATTATGTGGCCGTTTGTTGTAATGCATTATTTGTTTCAGGCAGTTTCTTCCTGTACCCCTACATTTTTCTTCCTGCACCCCTACAAGGTTGCGCAAAGACAAAAGTGTCCCTATATAAATTATACATTTATTTTTTCTATATTCTGGATTACGAAATCTGGTAAATTTTCGGATTGGCACTTCTAGTAAATTTTTGGATTGACGCATCCGGTAATCTCCCGGATTGATGCTTCCGGTAGTACATGAATGATAGTGTTAATCCAAAATAAAAAATGCAAAACATCCATAATTGAAAAAACCATTCCGGATCCGCCCATCCGTAATTTAAAATATGTATTCCGGATTCAGAAATCCTTAATTGAAAAAATCATTCTGGATCCACCAATCCATAATAGAAATTAGACTTCCGGATTCAGCAATCCAGAAATAAATAATTTATACAAACTTTGCTTCCAAAATACCCCCTCATCTGTAATGCAACATGATTCACTTCCGGATTGATGAATCTGTAACACTTTCAAATCCCAAAATTGTGGGAGTCAGTTTCGGAATTTACAAAATTGTGGAGTGCAGGAAGAAAAATGTAGGGGTGCAGGAAGAAACTGCCTTTGTTTCATGGAGAGTATTTGACACTGAAGTTTAGCGCGCAGAAGAATCCCAAGTAGTCTTCCACGTTCGCATCATACACGAGACCAGGATCAAGGGCAGCCACGGGATCCACGTGTCCAGCGCCATAATCAAACGGCGTCGCAGGTTGTCCAGTTGCAACATCTAGAATTGCTGCGCCGTTTTTGCAACTCGTGTACGCTGTTGTCATGAGTGCGGATCTAATAGCCTATATTAATATTTAAATAAAAATAAATTAAATATTAATTTATTGAGTTATTAAGTTAATGTTAGTTACGGTGGTGTAACCTATCAGCATTTTTTATTATTATTATTGGACCTTGAAAAAATTGAGTAGAAGGTGTAAAAAATTTCGATAAGTATAAAAGAAATACTCTTATGCATAGTAAATAAATTTCATAAAATTCTATAATTTGTAATAAATAAATTTGAAGCGATACAGTAAAAGATTGATTTAGAAGAATGTAGGAGAGAAAAGATGAATGATAAGACGAGACGATGTTGGAGAAATGGTGATGAGTGTGGTTGGTGAGTGAAGGAAGAAGTTGGAGTTAGTGGTCATGTGATGTGAACATCATCGACAATTACAACAGCAACAATTGTTAGTGTGAGTGCTAACTTTTGACTGCATATACTTATCTTTTTATCTAAACCAGTAACTTTAATGTATGTAGACACTTACGCCTCATGCATCAAAGATTCCTCCACCCTTCTTTCAGGGACCTTGTTCCAATTTAGTCACACTCACTTCCCACACTTTTTCAACCCCTTCCATAATTATGCCCAACTTAATCCATTACTTAATTATGATTATGGAATCGTTTATGTATGTAACATGCACAAAAAGGGTTGCCAAAGGCTAATATCCTTTAACAACCGCATCCTCTCCAATCTCTTTCACGTCACTCTCCCTACCTGTGGGGGAAGAAGATTCATATCTTTAAACTTTATTATTTGTTTCCAATTTAGGGTTAGAATATGAAGAATAAAATTATAAAATGCTTTAGATTTAAATGGGAATCATGTGTCTATGCTTAATTGTAATTAAATTTTATCCGAGTGCAAATCAAACATATGTTATGCTATTAATTCATTTGCTGTGTAAACAAAGAATATCTATTTAGATTGTTTAAACTATAAAAGTCAGTCGACACTATTATCTAATTCCTGTTATTTTCTGTGGTGGGATTTTTATTGGCCTTTTCAACGTTGATCTTCGATAAGTCGACATTTCAAGTGACTGAAGAGACTTGCAAGGGACAGTGTTATAAAAGGATGCCAACTTTTTTTGCAATTAAGTTCTCTAATCACTCATCAAGGATCGTCAAAATTCAACAACTTTGACCTATGCGCCATATGATGATACCAGGATTCAAAACCATATTATTTTCTACTTTAGCCAATCAATATATGTTAGTGTGAGATTTCTATTCCCATTAAGATTAAGATGTCTTTGATATCATTTATTTGTATCTAATCTTAAAAAAAATCAATATTACTTCACTCAATATTACAAAACTGACTTATAAAATAAAGTTTACACTAATTTATATATTATAAATTAGTTTCATTATTAGTCGAGGTAGGATCTTTACCATATATGTTGAAGTTGCTGTCAACTCTTGTACGTGAGAGTAGATATTTATGTGTGATTTAATAACGCTCTGATAGTATATGACATGATAGACCCAACAAATTCTTAACAAGATAGACTTTAAATGACTATGATATCATTTTAAGAAGTAGACTTTAAGTAACTTGTAAATATCACTAAAAAAAATATTAACTAATTTATAGACAAAAATAATTAGTCATTAAATTGATCAAGTTAGATACACATTTATAAACTAAAAAAATTATTAATATTTAAATTAGTTTCTATTATTAATAAAAATGTATAAAGTAGTTTCTAAATTGGTATCTAACATTATTTATCAGGATTTTTAATTACGAGTTACTTTAGATTCTAAATTAGTCACTAAATCTTTAATTTATTAAGTAACAAAAAGAAATATATTAATTTTTCTTTAATCTTTAGTTTCGTAACTTATTTCTATGTCATACATTTATTATTTATATTTTTTTTATAATTATTTTAACTTTATCGGAGTGTTATTTGATACTCTCATTTTATATTTATATAATTATAATTTATTTTGATAGTTAACATCAAGAAAAGATGTATACTCTCTTTACATTTAATACTTTAATATCATATTTTCTTTTATGTGTATACCTTTTTTTCGATAATGACGAGATAAAAAAATTCATACCGTTGGACATAAAATAAGAATAAATTATTATTTTGATAAAGATGAAAATGATAATTTTTACTTTGAGAAAAATGATGAGATAGTGAAGATAGAGACAACGTATCAATATTTACCATAAATCTATAACAAACAAAAAAATATAATATAATAGTGAGTCAAAAAATATAAAATATTAAATCGTCATTCATCTAATTAGATTTCAAACCATTAAAAAATATTTTTTTATAAATAGAAAACACCGAAATCATGAATCTGATCAAATGTCTAAATCATCACAAGATAATATCTGTATACAGATTTTTTTCAATATACATGATAATCATATAATTTTAAGTTACTTTTTATATCACACAGTTATTTGAAATGTGATATGTTTTTACCTCATGTTTTACCGAACCGTCATATGAATAGGTTTCTTCCAAAATTTCAACCACATGGGAAACATTGATTGACTCGTACAAGGATCCTTTTCTAGAGCAACAAGAGCATGGTCTCATTCAATTTTTTCAAATCCAAAAAAAAGAGTCAAATCCAACACGAACCGATACGAAGCATATTGAAAAAAGTTAATTGTACTATTTGTCGCATCCACTGTGAATGAGCTTTATACATAATTTCACAAAATGAGCATAAAATAATGAGGAGATTTTTGAGGATTTTATGATGTCTACTCTTGTTCCTATTGCTTAAGGATCGTAAAGTTCACACATGCTCTCTGAGAAGGACCAGAGAAAATTTCCTTTCTTCCTCTAATTACTAACTTTTTAACTTTCAAATCATGCAACTTTTTAACTTACTAATTGTTAGGATTCTAGATACTTATTCAAATAACAATAGTGAATGAGTACAAAAAAGGCCACAGAAGACTCCCACCCTACTGATATATATATAATTGATGTTATTCATGTGATATGACAAGAAAAAAAGAGATAACATGAGTCAAATGTGTAAGGTGTCAACAAATCAGAACTCTCTCCTAAAACTTGGCAAAGATGGCTCATGGTGTTCACCATCATTAGTTGCAGAGGAATTCTCAAAGACACAAACAACCATAACACCGACAAATAATTGTTTTCAGCATGTATCCTCCTCGAAAAATACTTGTTAACAACCCAATAATTTTGTTTATTCTTAAAACACTCAACTTATCTTATAGAAATATTAAATTAATTAATTGTAATGTCCAGAATAAATAATGTCAGTTAACAAAATTATATTATTGAAAATAACAAACATTTATCAATCATTTTGTTAAAACCAGAGCTAGTGGAATGATTCCACATACATACAGTATGCATTGATTTGTAATTAGGTACAGAACAAAACAAAATGTAGGAAAAGAAAGCCGGCCACCTCTATGTCTATGTCTATGTCTATGTTCTACAACTTTACACAAATTCATTTTGGCCACTCAGTGCTGTCACAAAATTCCCTTTTTTTTTTCTTTTCCCCCTCACCCTCCCCCTCTCTCTCTCCACATCTCAAACCCCAAGTTTCCTTATAAATACACAGAAAGAGTGAGTGAGTGAGTTGTCTAAGTTGAGTTGAGTGTGTTGAGTCACTAGTCACTGTGGGGTGGCCTGAAGTTGAGTGAGTGATGATGATGATGATGGAGATGGGATCCATGTGGGTGGTCCTTCTGGTTGTGGCCATTGCTGGTGCTCTTTTAGTCTTCAAGAAATTCAATTGGTGGCTCTATGAATCCAAATTAGGTGTCAAGCAGTACTCTCTGCCCCCAGGTGACATGGGTTTGCCCTTCATTGGCAACATGTGGTCCTTCCTCAGAGCTTTCAAGTCCAAGGACCCTGATTCCTTCATCTTCTCCTTTGTTTCCAGGTACTAATAACAATTATCTTTAACATTTATCACCCTCTGTATAATAAACAATATTTTTGATACATAACCCAATAAGCCAGTTGTTTGTTTAATGTTTACTACCTCTGAGGTGATTCTGTATTGTGACTTGTGATTGTGAGTCTGAGAGGGCAAATGGATGTCATGATCCTCACCTCATACCACTGACACAACCACACCCCTTAACCAAAGCTGCTACTACTATTAGTGGTCCAAGAAACACAAGATAATGTACTTTTCTACTTTATATCTAGTTTGGCACAAAAAGCTGGTTGCCCTTTGTGAAAGAGAAATTACCATTATGCTACCTTTTCAGTTTTGGAATTGTAGCATCACCCTTTTCAAACTCATGAAACAAACAAACCATTCAGAGGGAATAGAGAAGTGCTGCACCTGTTTGTCATTTTCACTGTACTTAACCTCCCTTTCTCTTTCTCACTCACTCACTACTGTCTTTAGTTTTCTTCTGCTATGGCAGTGACAGTGGCGCAAGAGCCACAAGTTCTGGACACTGGAACTCCAACTTTCGTCCTTTCTGCTTTCTAACTCTTAATTAATAAATTTATTATGCACCTGCAGAATTAGAAAAATAATTGCAATTTTAAAAGACTTTAGCTTGAATTTTGTTATGCTTTTTTCAAAAGACAGAAAATAATTTTAACATTAAAAATGAAATTTACGTTAAAAAGTTATGATACAATACGTGCAGTATATACGTTTTGATGTCCGGACACGTACGTCAGGATGTGCAGTCCATGTCAGCATGGGCCATCAATGATTTAGATGTTCTATAAAGTATTATAATACATTTTAGAATTGTTTAAACATGATTAATTAAATGTCCTAGAATGTTTCTACTACTATTATTAGCTTATCTCTCATAGGACTAAAGTGGAAGAAGAGTTATAAATGAAAGTTCCAAGGAGAGAATAGTTCTTACAGTAACTATTCCCCCAAAGATTTGGCAATACTATATTAATCCAAAGAAAAATTGTCCTTTTAACACTCACATCTTTCTCTTACTTTCACTTTATAACTCCTTTTAATAATAAAATATGAAAGCATTTCAAATCATGCCTCTATGGAATGATGTATGAATTGCTGATACGTGGCATTTGCTTCGCTTACTAATATTGTGGTGTACTGTTCAGTGTTTGACACCACCCACTAACTAAATAAAGATTAATTTTAAAGCGGGTCACTTTTTTTATGACATGTATTTTTATTGTTAATAGATGTGAGACAATCAAACATGAAAGTTGTTCTCTTTAGGAAGGAATAAACTCGAAACAATGATATTGATTCTGATTTTATTAAATAGAGAATGGTTTATGTGCTCAATAGTTTTAAATTCACAACTGATTTGGCCTCGTTCAACAATTTTTTTTGTATACATATCTAATAGAATTATAATTATAACTATAACATGTTCTATGTATCTAAGTATGTGAACAATGTCATATTTGTGCATCATAGTTGATGATACTAACCTTTTTTTATTGAATCCACGAATCCTGAAGGTTTGGACGAACTGGAATGTACAAGACCTTGATGTTTGGAAGCCCAAGTGTAATTGTGACAACACCTGAAACATGCAAAAGGGTATTGACAGATGATGATAAATTCACTACTGGTTGGCCTCGTTCTGCTATAGAGCTCATTGGAAAGAGGTCATTTATTTCAATGTCTTTTGAAGAACACAAGCGCCTTAGGCGTTTGACATCCACTTCAATCAATGGCATGGAAGCACTGTCTCTTTACTTGACATATATTGAGAAAAATGTGAGAAGTTCATTGGAGAAATGGGCCAACCTTGGACAAATTGAGTTTTTAACTGAGATCAGGAAGCTTACTTTCAAAATCATCATGCATATTTTCCTTAGCTCAGAAAGTGAACCTGTTATGGAGGCTTTGGAGAGGGAATACACAGCTCTTAATCATGGAGTTAGAGCCATGCGGATTAATATTCCTGGATTTGCATACCACAAGGCATTCAAGGTAACTAACTTCAGCATTAAGTGTGTGAAAAGACATAACTTAGATTAAGTTCTCTATATCATTATCATTGAATTCTGAAGTCAAATAACTACATGTAAAAATCTTTTTTTAAGTCAACAAGATATTCTTAATAGGGGCTACTTAATGTTGGTAAAAACATCGTATGTGGTGGTTTGATTTGAAAACTAGATAACAAGGATATAAAGAACTTGATCTAAAAGTTTAGCGTTGTACGAAGAACAAAATAGAATGTTTATTAGCATTTCCTTGCTTTTAATTTGAATGAATTGGAGAGTAGATCTTGTCTTGCAGTATTAACCTCAAAGTATGAATAGGGGAATGATAAAATTCCTTGTCATCACTTGAAGAAAAGCTTATTGATATTCTTGTGTTTCACTTGTTTGATTTTGACGACATGATTTATAGTTTATGCGAAGTTGAAACCATTTTAGGTAAAATCAATAATTTTCTACCCACTAGACTAAAAACAAGTGTTCGTGTGCTAGTTCACCCCTGAGATCTTAGGTGTTATAATAAATCCAAGTAAAGTCTAGATTCTTTTGCTTCATACTATTAAGAAGTGAAGTGAGTTTAACTCAATCCTTATAAGATGATGATTGTTTCCAATTTATAAGTAAATTGATCTTATTTCTAGTCTACATTAGATCTTCAACACAAATATATGAAGTTTATCACTAGACATTTGTTTGTGATTCACTAAAGGGCTGACATTGGGTGGTTTAATACTCAATATTATTATAATACTCTCAATATCACTAAGATTTTAATAATATTTTATAATTTGAAACTTAAGTCCCAAAAGTTACTCATAAAGCAAGATTTGTTTCTTTGACCGTATCACTAGTCATTGTGAATGAAGTATGGCAAATTTTTTTGTTCTTTTTTTTGTGGTCCTCAAGCAAGCATATTCTAGGATACTTAAATCATCAATGACATTTTTACACCATTGTATATGTTCTTCACATGAATCAGGAGTTTCTTTCAGTCAGACTCTGATTGTAACATGAAGGAACAAAGTATAGTCTATTAAAATCTTGTAGTTATACAGGTACAACATCTTACCACTTGATGCTTTTATTTTAGGCAAGGAAAAATCTAGTGGCCATATTTCAATCTATTGTGGACTCGAGAAGAAACATAAGGAAGGGATATTTGCCTGGAAAAGCCAAAGATATGATGGATGCTCTGATAGATGTTGCTGATGAGGATGGAAGAAAGTTGAATGATGAGGACATCATTGATATCATGTTAATGTACTTGAATGCGGGCCACGAGTCTTCAGGACACATTACCATGTGGGCAACCTTCTTCCTGCAAAAGCACCCAGAATATCTCCAGAAGGCCAAGGTAGCAGGTTATTTAATCATCATAGTCCACCTAAATTTACAAATTACTAAGGGACAGTAAACATGCACATTATCACTTCATCTTGGAAAATGTATCCTTGTTCTACTCTGTATAATAGTATAAGATCAAAACTTAACATTTACTTCCTAATATCTTTACGCCTTGAATAGGCAGAACAAGAAGAAATAGTACGGAGAAGGCCTCCAACACAGAAAGGGTTGACACTTAAGGAAGTTCGGGAGATGGATTTTCTTTACAAGGTAGGTACATCTCAAGTTAATATCAATATATACAGTGTCAACTATGCCTATACATATTTCCCTTTTCCACATTCTTTAGGTGATTGATGAAACAATGCGTGTGATTACATTCTCACTAGTGGTCTTTCGGGAGGCAAAATCTGATGTCAATATCAATGGTTAGTCCATGTTCTGCCTATTTATTTCTTGTCAGTATCAGAATACTCTTGCTTGGTACATATGATAAAAAAAGAGAACAAACAAAGCTATACTCTTCTCCGTTGTTGAACTTTGTATTGTATAGTATATGATGGCTAGTGGCTAGTATGAGATTTGTTCACCACATAAATGTTGAGAGACTATCATGGTGTGGCATTCAAGTATGGAGTATTTTCTTCAATCTTTTTCTTGTATTTTTGGAAGATCTTGTATTTGTTGAACCCAAGAAGTATAACCACTCATTCGAGTTACAAAGTACTAACTGTATATGACGTGATACAGGCTACATAATTCCAAAAGGTTGGAAAGCACTTGTGTGGTTCAGATCAGTTCACCTTGATCCTGAAATATATCCTAATCCAAAGGAATTTAATCCTTATAGATGGAATGTAAGTTGCCAAGCTTCATCTTTTAACTATTCTGAATTGAGTCCATGTATTCTGCACTTATATATGTGCTTCATAGTTTAATTTTGAATTTGGTGATGCTTATTCATAGAAAGAACACAAGGCAGGAGAATTCCTTCCCTTTGGAGCAGGAAGCAGATTGTGTCCTGGAAATGATCTTGCCAAGATGGAAATAGCAGTTTTTCTTCATAATTTCCTTCTCAATTACCGGTGAGCATTCTCACTCTACCATTCCATACATCTCTTTTCCATAATAAATTATTTTTTACCATAGTTTATGAGTTCTATGATTGGTAAGTCTAATGAATGGAATTTGTTTTGAGATGTATACTTTACCTACATGGATTTGTTATACTGTTTTTATGATCTTTTTCTTTTGCATTTCTTGCTCATTCTACCAATAACAGATTGTTAAGTAAACTGTTACGAATCAAATGGAAAAACAAATTGAAATTGGATGCTTTTTTACTGCATAATATCTTTAACAATATTGCTTATTAATTTAAGAATAAAGTTATTTATTGATTATAACATGCATTCTATTAACAATGTTTTATGTTACTTCTTGATTTAACAGGTTTGAACAGCAAAATCCTAATTGCCCTGTGAGATACTTGCCACATACAAGGCCCATGGACAATTGCTTGGGAAGGGTTAGGAAATGTTGATCTACAACAACCTGAGAGCTATAGTGTATATGGCTCTTTTTAATTTCAAATTCTGTCTCCATGTTTTCTTCCCTCAGATAAATTATTGCAGATCCAGTTTAAGCTAAGTTGACATAGCTTCAACAAACTCGACAAAGAAAAAAAAAGTCTTTCACAGTACATACAAATAAGTATATTTTCCAAATCTGCATCTTCCACCTTCTCTTTAAGCACTAGTTAGTATGTCTTCCATCATGTCCAAATGTTCTGAAGAATGGACAAAAGAACTTTGTTTCATTGGGTATTTGTCCAATTTTTTGTGCATTAGAGACCAGTTAAAATTAAATAAATGTATGATTGAATCGAATTCCACGTAAGTATTATATTTAAAATAATGATGTTCCAAATTCAGAATAGCCAAAAACATGAAAGTGACACAGATCACGTCACAGGATAACCTTAATCCACATCAGCATATTTGTTAAGATTAACTCAAAGGATAACTTAAAATTTTAAAATTAAACTAAAAGAGTTTAGTAACCAGGTGCTCTGAACCTATTCATGTTACTCAACCACATCAGCTCCTTTCAAAAATTATAAAACATAAAATTGAACCTTAAGATATTGCAATGCATCCGAAGAAGTACTTCAAGGTTTAATTTTACAAGCACTAAGTTACATATCATCATTTGTCTCGGTGTGTTTCATTTCGAAAACAAAGTCAAGAATACGAATTCTATCTTTCGTAGCTAGTGCAATGCAAAAACACTCTCCATTTTATCCACGTTTGAAGCAAACAATTAGATTAAAACTAACAAACCATATTTACTGTTTACTAGTACTCTTTCTAAATTTAAATACAAATAAAATTACATAAATGTTCATATATGAGTACAAAATAGTCATTAATAATGTCTTTTGACTACGGTTACAAGGATTTGCATAAAAAAATTACAATAACATTGTTGTACATAAATACAACTTATGAAAAATGTGACAAGATTTTTATATTCATAATCATGGTGGTAAGATAGTTATAATGATTATTATTAATGTAATGGTGGTTATAAGGGTCTTAGAACAACGATTTTAAGTTTAACAATACACTTGTCTTTTTTTGGTTCTCATGAAGGACAATTCTTCTCTCGTTCTCTCCTTGTGTCGCGGATTACATTGTGCCCTGACATGTGAAACTGTGACGTGCAATTTTAAAATTGATTCTTCTATTGAACGTGTACATATTGGATCCAAGAGTGTTCGATCTCCCAAAAATTGCATTATTTATACTTTGAGGAAGACTGTATTTGTCGAAATTTTAAAATATTTGTATCATATATTTAGTACTTAGAGAAGTAGATTTTTTTATCAATAAAAAAATAATTAAATAAACAATAGAGCACTGAGTGTTCCAATCCAAAATCCTTGTACAAAAGATATCATGAGTCTCTCTAAACCCCCAACCCATATCCTTAGTAAACAAAGGATAATACATAATATACATACTACTGAGAACCCTGCATAAAACTTACCAGCAGCAGTTGCTGGATATCATCCAAAAAAAAAAAAAAACAGCATCCGACTTCCCTGTTTTCCATTCATGGAGATGGTTAAACCTCACAGCTGATGTGGTTCTGCTTTGTTTTAACTGTACACTGTGTTCCAGATGTATTCAGTAGATATAATTTGCTTTACATGAAAATAATAGAAGAGAGTATTAAATATTGAATTGTCGAGTTGGACAGTTTGGGAATAATCCTTATCTAATTTCTCTAAAAAGTATTTAGAGTTAAAACTGAATTTATTTTACCCCTTTTCACTATTTTCGCCTAAAAAAATTAGTCTGCCTTTTTCATTTTCTTCTCCTAGAAATGCATAAGAAAAGGTCTATACAAATACAAGCTAAATCCAGAAATGAAAAATACATGGTTCCCATGCACAACATAACACTTTCAACTCTTAAAAACGCTGGCCAACAAGTGAAAGGATGTACCAGTATGCTTCAGAAGAAATTTAAACGAATTCCCATTTATCTAAACATCTACTTTCTGTAAATGGGTACATGGACAGAGCGCGAAGGTAACAACAGCTCTAGAGAAATTACAATAAAGATTCAAACAATGCTTCTATCTACAAGGGTATTTCAAGACCCAAAAATTCAGAATAATCTCCTAAACAAGGTGATACCTGAATAGTCACAAGAAGAGCCTCAAATATTATGTGTAAAATGTAAACTATGCCAGCAAATGGTATGTGGCTGGCTGGCTGGCTTCCCTACTCAATGCCACGGCTCATCTCTCCTAGTGTCTAATTCTTCAAACTTCCATCAAGCATGGATCTACGATATTTATAAATGCCAAAATTAGAATACTACAATATTTTGTTTTGACAACAGGGAATAAATAAGCAGCCAAATGGAATGTCTCCAAAATGATAAAAAAAAACTCCTTAACCAAATCACACGTCTCACCAATATGAGAAACTGATTTGCTCCTTTTTCTCATCACTATGTTATATGAAAAATAAAACAAAATTCACATTTCCTAAGCATACTTAAGGAAAAATGTGTGCTTCTGTCATTTTACTTCTATGTTGCAACAAAAATAATTTTTCTGCGTGCTCTACAGATGTACTTTAGTATCATGAATGAGAAAAGAGGGAGAAGGAAGAGATTTTACCCTCCTTGGTGACTTCCTTCCTTTCCCTGATTTCGTTGTAGCATCTGCAAAAGCTTGTGCTGCCTCTGCATCCGCTTCTGCTGCCTCAGCCTCCTTGGCTGCCTCCTCTGCTTCTGCTATGGCGGCTTCTGCTTCAGCAACTGCTCGAGCAGCAAATGCAGCTGCCTCTTGTGGGGTCATGGACCTTATCTTTGCTAACTCTAAATCTATCTGAGATTTAGTAAGGATGTTGGTCTCATCCTTGTCCATTTTCATAGAGCCTTTCTGCCTCCCATCCAAAAATAACATGGATGAGTTTCTTCTTCTGTCAGAATATGCTGCTGTAGGTGCAATCCTATATTTGCGATTTACCTGAAACATCAAAGTCAACCCAAAAGTAAGATCTCTAATAGAAACAACTTAACATAACCGCCACAAAATGAGACAACATCCACAATATTTCTAAGGCTAACATGAAAACCACATGTATAAAATGTCAACTCAAGATAATGCATTCCCGAAAATTATACTATAAATATGTTTCTAGTTCATACCAAAACACAAACTCTGTGCAAGTCTACTCGGTTTGTAGTTAAACAATGCATAGCTATATACCACAGCCCTAACTAATTACCCAAAAAAAAAGCGTCCGTAAGTAAGCAACGGTGCATAGAATAAAAAACATGAGTGATACCAGCAGCAGCAGCAATTGATTTCAAATAGATTATATGAAATTATGAATCCTCAATAATAAGTAGGTTAGAATTGTTTCTTGCTGTTTTAACTTGTCAAAAATGACTATTTCAATTGCTTCACTCACATCTCTACTTATTCCTTTCAGTCATCTCCCCTAACCCTCTTGTCCTGGCATAAAGGCAACATCCACCCCACACACTTCGTCATAGTCTTATAATGAGTAACTGTGGAGTTTGCTAAATCAAACAGAGCTTAGGGTAAATGCTTCAGTATTTGTCCATCATGAAATAATAAAATATTAAAATAATGAAAGTTCCATATTTCAATTTCCTTCAATATTCACGCTCCTACATTTAATCCATAAGTAAAAAAAAAGCACTGGGTTTCATACCACTCAATTCAGAGAAAAGTCCGTTCCTAAGAGCCAGGCAGACTACATAAGAGTTCCATTTCTCACATACAACTAACTAAAGAATCCTGAACCAAAGGCTCATTTTGCATCCATCACTTGAGATCATTCATCAAAAACAAAAGCTAATGCACCAACAATTTTATTGTGTTAGCATCAGAAGCATCTGAGCAGGACGTAATTAAAATGTAGAAATATACCTTGATCAGTTTTCCACTTGCTGTCAAAAATTTTAATTTTGCAGACAACATCCTTTTTAAGTCTGGCAGTGCCCAATATTGGTCCTACAGATTTCAAAAGCAATGAAATTCAACTGATATTAAATATAGAAATAATATAGCATATATCATATAATGTACCAAAAAATGGAAATTTGAACAGTAACAAATAGACATAATGTCTTTCCTTAGCCATAAAAATTATGGTTATTTTAAAGTTGGAACGTCATCACATTTTAAGCATCCTTACTATCTGGGTTTCTGACAGAATCATATGAAATCTATATATGGTTAGAGGTGGGGGAACAAGATCATTCAACCATTGACAGATCATAGGATAGACCAAACGTACAATGAGACTCAAGATCATGATCTTGTGAAAGCAGATTACTTGCACCTCTTTGTTAATAGAGGTTAAATAGGCCACCTTATGGCTATCAGAACTGAGATGTTACTAAGGATCAGGAGAAGGGTGAATGATCATAAATAAAGGATAAAATCCTACCAGAAGTTGCTAAATTATACATAAAAATACATATGATAAAACAAAGACATGGATAAGAAAAATAACTTGTAAAAATCATAAGCTTTAACTAAAACTGAAAATTCATATTCACAGATTTATCATTCAATTGGTAGGTCCAAAACATCTCATAATCAGTCACACAAAAGACAAATATAAGCTTTTCAAAATTCACTCATTCCCAGGTAGCCCAAATCCCTAAAGCAAATCCTGCATGCATCCCTAATCAGGTGCATGGCCATATTTTGTACAGAAGAGGCAAACGAGAATGAACAGAGGCAGAATAACAGGCAGAAGAAGAAAAATTGTCCCAGCTTATCCAGCACAGCCTGAAGAAGAAAAATTGTCCCAGCATATCAAGCACAGCACAATGTTGAAGGACATACTACAACCAACACAGAAGAAAAAACATAACCCCAGCACAACAATGCTATAGCTGAGAGAGCGCAAATGACAGGAAGAAAGAAACAGCAGGGTATGGAAAAAAACAACTTTAGGAATGTGAAACATGAAATCTCGGCTCTAGATGATCTGGGTCACAAAATACTCACCCAGAGAAAAAACTCCAGGATCAGTGTGGCATAGCAATCCCTCAAATACACAAGGAACACTTAATTCAATAGGATAACTATGTTATCTCTCAACACTTATGTTTTCCTTTGACTTTAGCCTTCAGAGGCCTTTCATACATCTTTCCCCCAACTTATCTAAACTAAAAGGCCTTCTATGCCCACAGGAAAATCTTACATAGAATGAGCAATTTTGTTTTATTAATTTAACAATCATGTAGGGAAAGCAAACAAACAAAAGTTAGGTTTAGCACTCAGAAGTATACCTCAATGAAAGCCGCAATAGCTGTCTTATTAGAACCACCATTCTCTTTCAAGCTAGTGATTGCTTCCATTATAAGTTTATCCAAACTGTATAATTTAAACAGGGTAAAACATATACTGTCATTATAGACAAACCAATTAAACAATAACCATAAAATTTGGTAAACATTAACAATTCCTTGCCAGAAAACAATAGCAAATAGCATCAGTTTTCGAGAAACCCAGGAAGATAATATAATAGAACAAAATGCCATATGAAATCAATAACAAAAAAAGTCCAACCTTAAATTTGACCTTTTCGGACCCAGAATCTGCAATGTATCTCTAGAAATTTGAAGAGGCTTAACATCAACAATGTCTTCATCACTTGGAGCAACAGGAGTGATAGACATAGAGTGCTCATCCTGTTTGGGGGTATGGTGCACCCTTCTGACTGCTAACCTAGACTTTTCCCTAGAGCTCCATCCATTTGCCATCACGCTCAGATTTCGCCATTTATCCTATTCAACATCCCATATCAGAACCGCACAAACAAGTTATGCATGCAATACAATGGGCCAACATTAGTTCATTACAGTGTAAAGATAATGAAATAATGAACCTCAACAAAGACAACTACCAAGATAACCAGACCTTGAGATCCACATTTGACCGCAGGTATAAGACACTATTAAACTCTGGATCCTTCAGTATGGTGCGCCATTTACCAACACCATGCTTGATAACTCCAGCTTTGAGTGCTGCTTCCTCTTCTGCAGTCCATTTCTGCTTCGGAGCACCCATCGCGAGTTTATCACTAGCACTCTCAGCTGGCAAGCAAATGTAAACTACATAAGCATTGAGTTTAGTTCTAAACACATAATACAAGTTTTGCAATCACAACACTTTATAAGCTCTTCTGATTAGTTTAAATTATACCCAATATTTAATTTTGCAAATCTTAACTCGAGATTAATAATATAAAGTATAAGTGAAAAGTTCAACCTAGGGCTTGTTTTGAATCTTAAAGATCACCTACAGTAGTCCAATGATTGTACAAATCACGCCACTTGTGTTATAAAAATTGTTAAATTTTACGACTTCCATTCCATTGATTTCAGATACCAAACAGTTCAAGGATGTGTTATAAGACCATAGATGGCACAAACGTAGGAAGCTGTCCGTGAGCATGCAAAGAAATCCAAGAAATTCATTCTTAATTTGAACAGAGGGAACAGAAGTTACAGAAACATGCAAACCACTGCCCAATCAAATATCAAACTTTGGAATTCGACATCATCAGAAAATCTAATCAGAATTGTACATCCAAAAAAAAAAAGTGATCTCAGAATTGGACCTAAAACAATTGAATTTTGGTCTGTTCTACGAAACCCTAAGAGCAGAATTTGAGAGATATCGACAAGGAAAAACGGAGAGTAGAAACCTTAATTGGAATTGGAGGAAAATGATTTGATGGAGATTGGAAAGATGAGAAATTGGTGATCTAAGGTCCCCAGTTTCGATTGCATCCCTCGCCAAATGCCCTAACAGGAACAAAGACCCAACTTCTGCATCCAAGAGATGTATTCTATACCGGAAAAGAACAAACAAAAAATAAGACAAAACTTACATATTTCTTAGGTACTCTTTTGTAATGTTATCTTTATAAAATACACTATTGCCTTCATAATAATAATTTACATAATACAAATATTTGTGTTTCTAAAACATCAAACTTTAATTTTATATGATCAACACATAATCAAGGATTTATTTCAATAATTTTTATGTTAAAAAGTCTAAAATTTTAATTATAAAAATTATTGAAATAAATCCTTGATTTTTTTTACTTTTTGAAAAACAAATTTTAAGTATGAAGTATATCATAATATTACAGTTTTTAATAAATGATCGGTCATTATCCATTATCCACACGTTGCGATAAATCATTGTCGATGTTAACTTTTATATTATTTAAAATAATTTGTCATATAATTTTTTAAAATACTTAAAAAATATATTATAATCAATATTTTTTTGTTATATTAAATCATGATCTTATAATTAAAAATATTATATAAAATACATAAAAAAAAATATTATACTAAAAGGGAATCGAAAAGCATAGAAGAACGAAAATAAGAAGACGAATACTATTGGTATTGGATTTGGCCAGAAGCTTCACCTGAGACATGGCGCAAGCATCTCCAGGTGTTGCTGGCTTTCAACAGTTGAACTTGCAAAGCATTATTTTTTTTTCATAATATTTCACAAACTTTATTTTTTCATAAAATTTGACTAAAAATATCATAAAAGTATTTTTTATAATAAATATTGCTTAAACATGTTTTTATATAAAAAAAATCATTTTTCAAATGATTAAATAAATTAATATTTTATGTAAAATGAGAGAAATAAATTATAATTAGACCATATAAATACCGTGGTTAGACAGGATTGAATACAATTATAAAATAATATTGAAAGTTTATTTTCAACGTGGAATAGAAATTATTTCTCATCAACATTTGCAAATTTAAGATTTTTAAGAAAAAATAAAAAAATAAAAATGATGGCAATAAAAGTAATAATATTAATAACTATTATAATAATAATAAATGTAAACAGAATAATTTTTTAAATTAATTGTAACAGAAGTTTGAGCTAATTAAATATGAACAATAATTAAGCACTGCGTTATTGTGTTATTCGTAAGATTGACAATTATAATTTATTTTTTTAAATTTAGGAATTAACTTAGAAGCTAAAACTCAAGAATTAGGGAATTGAAATAGTCATTTTAATTAAAAAAAACTCAAAATTTATGTTTTAAAAACTAAAATTGTGTTCTCATCATTTAGAACTTTAATTATACACCTAAATCAAGGAAGAAATTCAAAGATGTTACACAAAATTATAAGAGCTATTTGTAACATACATAAATAATCATTATTTTCTTTTGATGACTGTTTCATTGGTAATTATTGTATATTATTACATGTGTATTAAATTGAAATAATTTAAAACATAAATATTGAAATATATTATAACTGGTTCTTCACTAAAGTTCCTCTGAGGAGAAAAAGATGAAGAGATTTTACAAACAGAGAAAAAATATTACTAAGAAGCCTTCTAAATCAAGGAAGAAATCTAAAGTTGTTGCACAGGCTCATGGTAATTAATCAGTGACCATTGCAACAGTTGTTCACAGTAATCAATGCTGGTTCTTTTATTCTGGTTATTTAGTTGAATGCACCATTGTTAGCATTAATTACTTTGGAATTTTTTTTCCTTTTTCAGAAGACGATTACAGTGAAGAAGAGAAGATGGTAAGGGCATTCGACATGAACATGAGATATGGACCTTGCATTGGAATCACAAGACTGCAACGTTGGGAGCGTGCAGAAAAACTGGGATTGAACCCTCCAATGGAAATCAAAAGTCTTTTAGAAAGTGGAAAAGTTCAATCAGAATCCCTGTGGTACAAGCTGAGTAAACAAATAGGAACCAACTTTTTTGTTCAAACAAAAATTTGTTACAGGGTTTAGAACAATGATCTTATTTTGATCATTTTCGTTGTTTTCTGTTCATTTTGTTAGATCATCATTTGGTGTTTTTGTCAACTGTTACTCATTTTTCACTAATTAGAATAAATCATTCTAATTTAAATTTTAATCTAGTTTTTCTAATTGTCAATAAAAAATAAAATAGCACGATAAAATTACAGATACTCATTTGCTAGTATACGATATAAATAGATCGATAAATAATATTTTTAATTTGATAAAACTAACATAACAGTATCAATTTAACATTGATAGTATATTAAATATTCATGATAAATAGAAAATGAAATAATAGTTTATATTTATGCAGTAAAGAAATAGAAAAAGTAATTTACTTTTATAAATAATAATAATAAATAATAAACATACATTAAATAAAAACTAATTTTAATAATTAAAATAATTATTCATTATATTAACTAAATTATATGTTATTTTAAAAATAAAAAATATTTTAAAAAATTTATTAATTATTTTTTAATAAAATATAATTAACTATCAACTGATTAGTTAAACATTTAAAAATTATTTATTCATAATAGAAATTATTTAAAATAATTTAATTAGTAGAGTGATTAATTATTATTATTTTAAATTAATTTCTATTTAATTGTAAAAATAAAAATATAAAAAATATATAAAGTACTAATATTATAAATTAATCATAAAACTATCATATTCAACTGTTTTTTATATCATTTAAAAACAAAATCTTTATTTATACAACGTGGCCAAGAAAATAAAAACTAAAACTGAATGTATTTACTTAAATACATGTTTTCTCTTCCTTTTTGGAACTTTGAATATAATTTTAGCGACCAACTCAATTTTGTTTGTTATAGTATATCTAGTTAGATATAATATTTCAGTTTTTATATTTTAGATTTTCCTAAGTTCGATTATAAAGTCTTTTTGGTTTCTGTGTTTTTGTTTGAGGAAGAAAAGAAGAGGAAATATGAAGAGAAAAAGTGTTACGAACAAGTCTTCTAAACCAAGGAAGAAATCTAAAGTTGTAGCAAAGCCTCCTGGTAATGATTATTCCTTTATTCATGTTATTCTCTTGTGTTTTTGTTGGGTTGAATGCATCTTTGTTGTTAAATGGTTTGAATATTCTCAGAAGAGGAATACAGTGAAGAAGAGAAGACAGTGAGGGCATTCGACACGAACATGAAATATGGTCCCTGCCTAGGAATCACAAGACTACAACGTTGGGAGCGTGCACACAAACTGGGTTTGAACCCTCCAATGGAAATTAAGACTCTTTTAGAAAGTCACAAAGTTGAAGCACAAAGCCTGTGGCACAACAAGTTAACTAGATAAATAGGAACCATTTTTTGTTTAATGAAATATTTTTACTCTTTTCTTATCATCGGGAGATGTTTTGATGCATTTTTAAGTTGAAGATCTCACACAGACTAACCTCAATCTAAGTTACTTTTTTTCGTTTTTATTTTTCAATAGGTTTTTTAAACAAATTTTTATATTAATATATTAGAATTTAGTAAGAAGTTCAAACCTTATAAAATTGAATGATATAAAAAAATTACATCTTTAGTGAGATTTTCAATAAAAAATTATCATATACAAATCTTATGTTATTATCTTTGAGCCGATTTTATCGGTAAGTTGTCAATTTTACGGTTTTATAATATTAAATTAGATTTAATATGATTTCATGTGTTTTTTTTTTTCAATTTTAACAAGTGATTTGCAAAAGTATTTTTTAAAAGTGTTATCAATTGAAACTTGATGTTAAAAAAAATTGAAACTAAAATCTCATTAAACTGATAAAATTACTTAAAATTTTAAGAATTTCACTTAAAATTAACAATTTTAAATCTTAGGCTACAAATCATTTGGACGGAATGTGATCTTTGATGATATATTAATCCAATTTAAAGTTGCTTGAATAAGATCACTTTTAATCTTAATTTTATTTATTTTGAAAGAGTATTAACAAAATAATTAAAACAATTATCTCATTCACATATCGTTATATATATACCATATAAAAAGTAAAATTATACAACTTGGTTATTATATTTTGACATCTTACACAAATAGTTGGTAACAATTTGATTTAAATAGATTTTTCATGAGCTGATATTTGGGTTTAAACTGGATCAGTTTTTAAAACGATCCCATCCAATAAAAAATTGTTTTTTTTTTAATTTTAGAATGGTCAAGTTTTCGGTTTATTAAGCTTTTACTGGACTGAAACGGTTACGAGGGTAGGTTTAAATTTAAGGAGTAGAAAAGAAAAAGAATAAATGTAGTTAATTAAATTAAAGAAACTAAATAAATAAAAATATTATAGTTGATTGAATTGATACAGTAAAATATATTTTTTATATTTATATATTCAAAAAATAATTTATAAAATAAATTTTTTAAAAATTAAAAATATTATAAAATTTAACAAATAAAAAATTATATTTTATTTATTATTTTAATAATTTTGTTTTAATTATTTATCTAAAAAACGAAATTATAATAAAATATTAAGTATATAATCTGGTATAATTTTATCCATAACAATTATATACCTATCTTGCATGCAAATCTTTCCAATGTTGCAGAGAAGCTATTCTTTTCCATTTTATCTTATTTTCAACTTGTGTATCAACAAAGAAAACATTCAAAATACAAAATCCACCCAAGATATATAATAGGAAATGAAGAGATAAGAGGGCTATGCACTTGATATTGAATCAAAGACAAAAGCACTTCTTGGACGAAGATGATCACCATATGGTCACACACTGCACCTTTAGACCCTATCACTTTTAAATATATTGTATAAAAAATCTAGAATACCAGCTGATATAGCTTGTATGTGCCAGCTGATGCATGAAGCAATGAAAACAAAAGAATAAATTACTTCAGCACCTTACCACTATTTCCTTGAAAGATATTATTATATCTCTAATGGGTATTAAGTATATTAGTCTTTTCGCCTGGCTTTTGATTCTACCTTATCAGATATGCATGATGACCAAAAAGTTGGTACCAGAGTGCATGCAGCTTGTATCAGAAGTCCAAGTGGAAAGCCTGAAAAATCAGTTCCTGTTATCTTAATATATGATGCAAGTGCAACACCAAGGTATCCACTCACAATGAATGCCAGTGCTACCGAAGACATAAGAAAGGCCATTACAGACCCCTCACATCCTGGTGGACACATCTGTGCTATTAGGACACTGAATGGGAGAATCTTGAAGAAAAACAGAACCTCCAAGAATCCTGAGAAAATCACCACGTAGAGTGAGTCCGGCACACCCATTTGCCGATAAAAACCTCTCACAAACAAGAAATCTGAAATCATGAAGAATGCCATCATAGCTTGAATGGCTGATATCAGTTTCCTTGGTGGGACAGATTTGAAGTATTGGTTATATATGATGCCCCATAGGAGCATGGTTGCCTGACCAAACACCTTGGAGATACCCAATACTGATGAGTTTATTTTCAAATGCTGTGTCTGGTAAAAGAACATGGTGCCTGTAAGGGCAGGAATAATGGCATAAGATGCTGTAAACCATGATATTGAGTATGCAATTTCAGGCTTTCTCAGAGCAACCAATAGCTGTGAAAGCTGATTTCTTATCCCAACAGATGGAGTCTTCGGAAGCCCAAGAGAACTCTCAGGAACTAAAATGGTTATGAAAAATTGGAGAGCAAGGAGGAGGCCAAAATATAAGAACATGGTTTGAGGGTAGAACCGACCAATAAAAATGCCGCCTAGAAGATTACCCAGGACTCCTCCTGCAGAGGAAGCTATCCAAACAAATGATTGGAGGTTGCCTGAGGAGGATGGTTGCGGGTGCTTGGTTGAGGAAGGACTCTGTTTTTCCATCTCTGCAACAATGGCATCATTTGCAACCTCAGCTATCGAAGCACCTAGATTACTAAGGAGGAGGTATGTGGAGATGGTGAAAATAGGCATGTTCGACGGAGAGATTGCTATGATTAGCCATGACAGTGCCTGCAAGAAAGCTGCATAAACAGATTCAGAGAAATCTTTTAGGAATTAGTTATATCTTTGGCAGAAATTAGAAATGTCATGAAACTACGAACATTAGTAACATGAACCAACTATCCCAAAAGCTTAACCTTATAGTTGAAGACAAATGAATGGTTTTATATTATATCTCTAACATGCCTTTCATACAAGATCCCTACAGACTCTAACTAAGCACGGATTATGAACAAGCTCACCTGACTTGTGCTAGAATTTAATTTTTTATCAGAAGAGAATGGGAAGATGCAAGGATTGAACTCTGTTAGAGTCTAGACTATTTGGTCTAGAGGATCCAATACCATGTCATAAAACAACTATACCAAAAGCTTTAGTTATCAAGTGAAAACAAGAGAATGGTTTTACATCATATCTCCAACAACTGGAATGATTTTAAAATTCTTAATATATGTGATTCTCTTAAAAACTTTAGTTGATGAATTTTCCTCCATATAATTGAAGATATCAAAATCCAAGAATCCGGCTGGTTGCGCAAAATTAAAAAATGTCACAAAAGCTGTTCTTAAATGGAGAAACTTTAATATCGATTCCAATTTTAGCAAACAATAAACTATGGATGAATTTCCACCAATAAAAAGAGGAGGGAAATCCCTCAGGCCTGGCAAAATGTCAGACCCAGAGGTCACATGTTCATGCTACTTGTTAACTATTTGCCCCTATATGGGGTAAGCAACCGTTATCATTTACCAATTCCCTCTAGGCCTATATTTTGGCTAGAATTGGCACATCAGGGGTTCTTGCTAATTAGGTAGAAGATGGAATAGCTTATAAGGAAAAGGACCAAGATTTTCCGATCAAAGAGGACGGAAATAATCATACTATGTTACACTTTAAATTAATATGATCCCAAAGTCCAATAGATATGGAGGGAGTAAGTTTAATTAAATCAATAAATAATGTAGTTGTAATAACTGAAGTGCATCAAAGGGATACAGAGACACTAAGTAGCATTGAATGAAATAAACACGAGCAGTAGATTCAAGTGTCAGATAAGTATTTTAAATTCACAATCCTCATCCACATGTATCTGAATAAACTGACAAGGAGGCTCCAGTTAGCACTTATTACAGCAAAGCAAGCTTTCAAGTAAACAAAGTGGGAAAGAAGAGAGTAAAGCGCATCAATTTGAAAGTTCCAAATTCTAAGTAGCATTTGCTCTAGTACTTGGAAACTATGCCAGAATGATTTTCCATTCGAGTAAATATCATCAAATCCTAATATTACAAGTTCAACAGGGGTAACGTTTTCCATTAAAAATTGTAAATACTCAATATATCACTTCCATAAGATAGAGACAATTGCTTAAAGTGAAATGGTTGATATTGCTGATTCAGACGTCTCAATTTTGAACCCTTGATGGTTAAATTACCATACACTCAACAACCACCAACAATATATAGGGAGGGGAATGTTCTTTGGCAGTGACACCAACATACTTCTATTCCTTGGATTTTGACGGAATGCCTATTCTCTTAGTCATACTGCACATCAACAACCAACTACAATGTATATGGAGGAGAATGTTCTTCGGCACTCAGACCAATATGCTTATATTCCTTGGATTTTGAGGGAAGTCTTGCTTCCTTAGCCATATTCCGAGACAAAGCCATTTACTTCGCCTCTGTTTAGTGATCAGCACTTGGTTTTGATCTGGGAGACAAGACATCTTGTTGAATCTGAAGAGGATGGGAGGACCATTTTGAATACAGTCTATCTTTATTATAAATTTATCTTAGAAGGATTTCTTATCACCCTTCAGATAAAAGTTTCTTCTATTGAAAAACAAAAAGAAATCGGTTCCTAGAGGGAATTGTGATCTTCCAAATTTCCTTCATAAGAGAGCTTACAAAATATATGTCTCTATATTCAAACAACAATAATACCAATTCATTTTACAGTTCCTATACACTGATTTTGTGTTAGTTTAAGAAGTCTTGTCTTTTGTCATAGTCTAGTCTTCACAAAGTTTCAGTCTGAGACCCCTTTCCAGCCTTTGGCTTGATGCAAGGAAGAATCGATAATGTTTTACCATTTAACTACCCATCAATATAAAAAGAATTTAAGAATCCATATTCAGACTTAAGAGAATATACAAAACAAATCCCAACAAAAGCAAAAAAGTAAGATACCAAACTCTATCTCGTTAGTCCAGAATCTCGATCCTACTCTTTCTTTATGCTTTTTCCAATTAAAGCAACTCACACCGAAGGAGCAGATTCTTCTATTCATAGTTATACAGACAAAGGATCAATTCATCCATTCCAAAGAAGAATAAGAAGGAACACAACACAACACAATCAATTCTCAATTCCCAACTCCCAACAGCATGAAACCGACAACTATCTATTGACGGCTGTAAAAGTGTGCAACTTGGCTTTAACATGAACAAAAAAGAGAGAGAAAGCAGAAGGGTATAGAGAAATGAAAAGAGTGAAGAGCACTTTACCTCCAAAGGCGATGTAGGGAACTCGGTGCTGGCCAGAGATGTAGACAGAGTCTGAAACGAGGCCATAGAGGGGCTTCCCAACCATGGGAAGATTAGCTGAATTCTGAAGAATTTGAAGAGTGGAAGGGTCCACATTAAGGCCATCCTTGAGGTAGAAACTCACAACCAACCATGGAAAACACCTGAATCCTTGCACCCAGTACCCCAAACCCAGAACCTTCGTCAATTTCCCACCACCGCCACTGTCGGATGTTACCATTTTTATTTCACTTTCGTAACCGTTAAGGAAAGAGCCAGCAAGAGAGAGAGAGTTTAAGAACCAAATAGAGATTTAACTTTAGCTAAGGAATTGTTGTTGGAAAGAGGTTTCAACTTTTGAATGAAATGCATTGAGGTGCTTTTATTATGTAATGGTTTTCTGATCTGGAGTTGGAAGAGTAGCGAGACATGCATTCATCAAGTGACATTTGTTACTGTCATTCAACCATTACGTTCTCTTAACGACTGACACGTGCTCCCACCTTTCTTGTTTCTTGCATCCTTTAACATCTCGTTTTAGTATTTTAATATTTACATCTTTATGTAATTTTCTTACCTTTTCTTTTTTCAATTTAATAATTCTCTCACAGTAGATTCTCCGGAATGTTCCTGTCACTGTGTATCTCATCTGATCTGACTCCATTGTTTTTAGTTTTGTTTTTTTTTTCATTTTTGGTTTTTCCTGCTACAAGAAAAAAAAAAAAGGGTATGTCAGCGCATTTGTGAACGTGGCAATTCCAAGTTCTAACAAAACATTTTATCATAAAATTAACATTTTTGTGAATGGAGTTTTAGAAAATCATGTAAAAATATTTTTTTTTGTGTGTATAATAAATAAATCATATTTTATGTGATGATGAAACAAACAGTGATGTCCAAAGTGAAAAGTTAGAGGAAAGTGTAGTTTTTTACTAATTTAGTAGACCGTTACTTTCAAAATTACTAAATTAGTATAATATTTGTAGTTGTTGAAACAATTGATCTAGATTATAAATAAATTGATAACTGACATTTTGATAAAATTACGTTATATGTATTTCATAAGATAGAAATTTAAATAATTTTTAGCTTATTTAATTTATTCACGTTAATGTTTCAGAATAATCTACATATATGAAATTTATATATTTGTTTGTTATATTTTTATTACTGATTTAATGCTAAATTAGTTTACTTTTTTTAATTAATAATTATTATTTTTATTAAAAAATAATAACTAACTTAAATTATAATAAAGAATAATTTTTTACATAAATATTCTTAAAATTTTATTTTATATAAAAAGTTTGTTTATAAAATATTTAAAAATATAAATTTATAATTATTAAAAATATGTAATTATCTAATATTAATATTTACTTCAATAATTTACAACTTTTAGTTTGTCAATTAATTTTATCACACCTTTTTAATTTAGTTTTTTCAACTTTAAAGCTGATAATTTATTTTTCAGCTACCTTTTCAACCAATTTTACCAATTTAATTTTATCAGACTGTTATAAATTATCTTAAATTATTTAGACATTAAGTTAAATAATTATACGTAAGAAATGAAAGTATCTTATATTCGTAAATAAAAATAAATAAACGACACCGTATTGGTAAAAGAACAAAAACAAAATACAGATTAATAACATATATAATATTCTCTGTAACCAGATGAAGTAATGATAGGACCGTCAAATTCAATTCACTAATCACCCTCAGATTAATAACATCTTCGTCATAGTAACCAGATGAAGTAATGATTAAACAATGCAAGAGTTCCTTTAGGTGAATGAAAATTAGTTAATAAGAAAGAACCATGATTAACCCTTGTCATACACAAATTTCATGGTCATTCGGTGTACTAACTAAGAAAACGAAACATATATTACCTACTCTCAGACTAATCACAATGTGTAAGCCAAATGGCTAAGTCACATCACAACCACACTACTCATCATTCTTTTCATATCCTTAAAGAAGGCTAGAAGAACTAACTGCAAAAGGACATGATATTTTCAGAACAAGGAACAACTAAACTAATTGACTGTGAAAAGAGACATAATGCTTCATAAGAGGTCCAGGCACCAGTCCAAACAGAATACTCAACTACAGGAATCTCAAAGAACTAGGAAAATTCCATGTAATAATTTTGCCAATGAACCTAGAAAAATTTCATTTGGAAGAAAATCTGTGAGCAGGGAGGACAGGCAGAGTGTTACAAATGTCAAACCAACACTGCAGTTACAAGTGATACAGTAATGAACCAGAAATCTCAACTAACAAAAGATGATCCAAATAGATTATTCCAACAGTTGGCTGTTAATCCTTAAATCTGTTTGGGGCCTCTAGAACTTTCTTCTAAAATTCATTCACGAATAACCGTGAGATGGCAACTTAAAAACATACATTAAGGAAAATTATGATCCCAACCAACAATCAAAATTTTACTCCATAACTGCAACTCCTCCAGCAGCTTTTATTTTTTCTATTATGTCATTTGCCTCCTCTTTTGTGACTCCTTGTTTTAGCACAACTGGAACCTTTTCAACAAGATCTTTGGCCTCTTTCAATCCCAGGCTAGTAAATGTTCTTACCTCCTTAATCACCTTGATCTTTGCGGCAGCATCAAATTTCTCCAACTTCACATCAAAAGCTGTTTTCTCTGCCTTTTTCTCTTCGACCTTTGGTCCAGCAGCACCACCTTCTGGACCCATGTCCAAGCCATCTGTGGAAATTGGCTGCAACTTTGGAAGATTTAATCTTTCAGACAATGTAGGCATAATTTGACCACGTTCTTCTTCCGATAGTTCTCCAATTCGTTCTGCAAGCTGAATGATCTTTTCTGAGGGTGGAGGTCTGGGGCCATAAGGATCATAGAATTGAGGAATTTTGTACTTTATTGGCTTAGCCAGAGGATCTTTAGGAACAGAATTAGTCTGTAAGGCTCGAGATTGCAAGGGCCCACATATATCCCGCTGAGGGAGACGACAGATTAATCTGGAAATGGGGGTAAACCTCATCTTTTTATTCAATCAAAATAGTGACTCATGAAACCAATATGTTGGAAAAGATGCTCTTTCAACAAACTAGGAGCACCAACCCTGTAACAATTTCACAACATAATAAGGTACAACATAATAAGGTTGAGCTGTGAACCGCAGAACATATAACATATATGACCGCAGATACAACTTCAGCTATTCATCCAAATTCTCACCCCAGTCACTTCAAACAGAAGATATCACCATAAAAGAAGGCAGAACATACTACACATGTGAAACATCAACTTCTAACACTTCCAATTTCAAATATAGCAATGATATGTGAACAGCCCATGAGTCCAACCAAATAATCTAACACACCTTTGGCATCTCTCTTCCTATCAATCATATCATCTATATACCCACACTTTTCTGTCTTCTCTCTATTTATCTCTTCCCAGGGTGTCCTACCCACCATTTTCCTTTTATAAAACATCTCAAAATCAGGAAAATGAATTTGGAAGTGTTCTAAACTCGAAACAAATATTCCAGGAGAACATCTATAAACACTCTTGTTAAAATCCGAATCCAAACATCAAATGCCCATCTCATAATTTTCTCCCCCAGATACAATATGCATATTTCACAATTCATACACAACAAGACAGCAACTATAATTGAATCACAACCAGCGCGCAACAAACAAAAAACTAGTAAGCAAACTGAACTTAGTAGTGACCACTGGAATGAAACACAACAAAATTCAACATAGTATAAAAAAATTGCATTTCTTAAAAATAATTAAATTTCATATCCCTGCAATCTACGACGGAAAGCCACACAAAAAAATGGAGCAAGGCCACTAATTTAGGGGATTAATTAAACCAAATCGAATTTAAAAGTACATTGATTGGAAATTTTTCATAGTGCTGAGAAAAAGTACCGAGGAGTTAATAAAAATAGTGAGGGTGATTAGCGAATTGAATTTGACGGTCCTATCTATCTATCTATCTATCTATGAAAACAGAAACTTTTCTTCAATTAAAAAGAAAAAATGAAAGAAAGAAAGCATGTGTTACCTTCTGGAAGAGGGTGATGGACTTGCAATTTTGACGTACTGTACTAGTGAGGTGAAAAAATGGTAGAGGAAGGAAGAATGAAAAATGCGGGATTAGGGATTGCGGTGCTGTGAACAAAGCAGGCTGCGCAATTGGGCTTGCAAAGTTGGGCCATGTTAAGGAAGTCAAGAAATTACTTTCCGCGCCTCCATTTTTCCTCCTACACCTCCAATTTGCCCTACCACAAATGTATTTTAGATTATATAATTATATAATTTAGATGAAGTACTTTATAATATATTTTTGACTCTTAAACATGCGTTCAAATTTTGTAATAAAAAAATATAAAGTATAACCATTTGTGTAGAAAAAAATAATAGAAGTGCGAAAAGGAATTATCTAAAATAGATTAACAATTTTGATTTTGTAATATTTAAAAAAAAATATTATATTAATATTTATTTATGTTTCTGTAGAAACTTTTGTTGATGATATAGATTTTACTGGAGGAAAAAATATCTATTATCTGTGTCTAATCTGTAGATGAACAAACACAGGGATTCCAAAACTTGCGATGAAAACACCTCAAACAAATCAAAATTAAAGTAAAAAACCAAACATGTCAGTTTTTCAGAACCAATGGCTGCGTCTTCCCCTCACTCAATCTCTATTCTCCAAGTTGCTTCCCAGAACCTTTGCAGCAGTGTTATCCACAAGACCATGTTCCGTTTGGTGTCATTCAGTAGCTCGTAACACCACTGTGCCCTCTACTCCAGGTTCATCGTTTCCTTCGCTTTTCATTTCTTATGATACCATTTCCCCCCATTTGTTAATGTTATTAGTTTGAATTTTCTGGGCAGTCATAGGATTCAGTTTTTTTAAGAGTTTAATTTCTATGCTTTGTTGCCTTAAACAGTTTAACACTTTCAACGAATCAGAAATTGTTGTTGTAACTTTGGAGGTAGTCATCGTAAAATGTAACAAATTTACATTCATGATCGGTTGTGATTTGTTTAAGATGTAAAAAATAAATAAAACCTTACCGTTAGTGCGTACACTATTTAATCTTTTGATTTTTTAGAAAAAAAATATTTAATGGATTTCCCTGATATGATTCTTTGTGTTATTTTTAAGGTGTTGTGGACAATACTTTTGATGCACCTAAAGTGAAAGTATTGAAAGAGAAAATGGAACTTCTGGGCATCAGCTTGGAAAACTCTTGTTTGCCCGGGCAGTACCATAATCTGTTTTGTCCAAAAGTATCTACTTTTATTTTCTTTTAAAACTGTAATCCATTTTCTGCCCCTAGTCTTTTGTGTGTATTTGGTTTTAAGTAGGTTTCTGAATCTTGTTTGTTTTGATATTCTAGTGCAAAGGTGGGCAATTAAAGGAGAGGAGTTTGTCTTTTCACATTATCTCTAATGGGTATGCTTCGTCTACTTGCTTTGTGTGTGTGGTGATAATTGTGTGTTTTGATGTGATGTGTTTTGGAAAATGTGTGTAGTGAATTTGCGATGTGGAGGTGTTTTCGAGCTAAATGTGGTTGGGCTGGTCAGGTGACATAACATGGATTTATAAATTTATGTCTCCTTTCAAGCATAAAACATGTAATGGGTAACAAAGATATACTGCTTCCACATGATTATTTGGTTGTAGGTTTTCGCAGATGATAAGGAATTGTACAGTGGGGTTTGTACTAAGGCCAAGTTTTCTAGAAAAATAGCGGAGGAGAGCTTAGGATTGGAACCACTTGGTCCTAAGGTATACAGCTTGCTTTTGGCATTTTGAATGGTTAATAGCTGTAGAATAATTGCCAAATTCTCAGAATGACCCCTCTCTCTCATTTTGCTGATAATTGTTATCATACCAGACAGATGTCTTTTGAAGGTCTTTTATTCAAATGAAGTAGGGAAAATTGATTATCTTGTTAAGTGTGCTGATCTTCTCGTTGTTCTCTGACCCAACATACAAAGAATGCACTCTTAAGGGTATCGAGGGTGGTAATGCGTTATAATTACTATTTTTAGATGAAATAGACACATGGCTTGACTTTCTTGTGATTTTGGCTTTACTCTCCCTATTTTTGAGGCAAAATAACTAAGGATTTACTTGATACTTGAAATAAGGTTCACCTGGACTTATGTTCAAGTGTTAAATCAATTTCAATGACATACTATTTTTTCCCGGTGACCCTCATGGTCCTAGTATAACCTGTGGCTTGTTAATTAATATCTCACTATTGAAGGTCCAGTAGAGGTTTAGAAATATGATGTAATGGCTAGTAAATAGTATGCTCTTAGAAGATTCACTATTCAATCATGCTAGTGAATCTGGTTAAGGATTTTGCAATGGCCAAGTGTGAGCATGTAAAAATCTACTACCTTGATTGAGTATTGCCTGTCAAGTTATCAGAGACTGTTTCTTTATGTGCTCATGTCAATATATTGCAACCTTCAAGTGTTAGTCAGATTATTTGCTTATGTATAGATTTTTTTTCCCTGTTTTAGCTTGTTGCTTACTTTAAAGAGAGACTGATATCAGAGAAAACCCTGAGCAGAAATGCTGTAAGACAACTGTCTGACAATAAGGTATTTTCACAGTTCTGGTTTTGTAATTGTAAAACTTGTTCCTTTAAATTGCTAGATAAGCAGAATCCCGATCTCTAATTGGTGTTTGATGTCCCGTACTCTGCTAGGACTCATATAGATGCTTCTTTGATTGGTTATATACCATTTCACAAGGGAAAAAGAATCTTCATTGATCTTGCCATCTTGAATTCTTGAAATCTGAACTAAAAGACTGATATCATGTGCATTTTTGGACTTTTAACTAAAGCAGTGAGTTTAGATTTTGAATATAGTTTGTGGCAATATAATGATGGCTAAATAAGGTTTTATTGATATTAGATTGATAAATTAAGCTTTAAAGTTGGTGTTCTGTTTCCAACTGGTCTCAATTACTGCAATTGAACCTTAGTGGGGCAATAGTGGAGGGAAATATAAATCCATTTACATGAACCAGAGAGGTAGTGCGTACACAATTTTTTATTTGCAGAAGGAAAATTTGCTTTAGTTGTCATGGCTTCAAAATCATGAAAAGAATCTTAGCAACGATCATAATTGTTGTGGTTTCTTCTCTCAGTCTTGTAAACATTTCTATCTGTGGTTTAGTTCTTAAGAACTTAACTAGTTAGTGGTTCTAAACTTCATTGCGTACTGCAAATTTTGCAGGCAGTCATTGCTTTTACTTATAAACAAAATGGGTTGCTTGTTGGCTGCAAATACAGAGCACTGGAGAAAAGATTTTGGCTGGTAACTTTTCCTGTTTGCAAATAGTATTCATTACAGTGAATGATGTGTTTTGAAATGACTAGCATTTCATGTACAATTATTTAAAAAAAAGACAACTGTGGTGTTATTCATGGAAAAAAAAAAAAGGATACAGGCAAGGCTACATTTTCTCCTTGCCTACACTTCCTTTTGTAGAAATAGGGGGAAAATATACAAATCTATGACAAAAAGTTATGTCAACAAGTGAGTATCACTCCTTGACGCTATTTCTATCACTGACTCTAGCGATCATCAGCCATTTCAGTAGATTTATAAAGATTAACATTACAGGTGAATGTATAAGACACAGGAGCCTATAATTGTTTCTTTCTGGAACCTTCTAATGCTATGCTGCTCGTATATGAATAAAAAATTTAGAGTAAACCGTCTAGTTGGTCCTCCAAAGATTATGGCAAACCCTTTACAAATAATTACTTGAATGAAAATGGAATAATATTTTTTGAGAAAATGAATAATACAAAGCTTTAAGCCACGGTATAATTATAAACTAGAGTAAATAATTGCTAATTGACTCCCTTCCTAGAATAAAACAATTTACAGTAACTAAATACAAAACTATCCTACTAAAATTGACCCCTTCCCTGTAAATTCTCTGTTTGGAATGTGGGAGTGGGACTTGTAACAATAATTTTGTCACAAAATTAATCCTTCAAATTAGTCCTCTGTAGACTTTTACCACCTTATTCCTTAAAAAGTTTAATATTTCACCATATTCATCCTCGTAGAAGACTAAATTGGTGACACTAAGAGAAGTATGGTAACTATTTTGTATTTTTGAGGACTTATGCCATGACAATTTATTTGGGGAGATTAATGTGGTGATACCCTAGTTTCTAAGGGACGAATTTGGTGACAAATCTTTGTAGGGTTAATGTGATTGCATCCTATTCTTTGGAGGACTACGTTGAGGGTTTAAAGATGCACATTTTGATATGAAGTTTAATTGATCTATCTGGATACTAGGTAACTTTATGTTTATTCAGATGCTCGATTTGATTTTCAGGATAAAGGCACTGAGAAGATACTATATGGAATTGATGACATTAGTCAAGTATCCGAAATCATCATTGTAAATTTTTTTCCCTTACTTCTCCCATCGGTATCTTCTTTTGTCTGACAATACCCAACTGAAAGCTGAAAAAAGAAAGAATTGAAGATATTCTTACAGTCCAATGATGATAATAGGTTGAAGGGGAAATTGATAAGCTTTCATTTGAGGAGGCTAGCTTTCGGAATTGTGTTAGTGTTCCAGTGGGTGCACCAGTAAAGGTTTCTTCAAAAGATTTGCCACCAATAGAGAAGGTTTGTGTGTGTGTTATTATTAAAATTTGTTTTCACTTCTCTTTTAAGGTCGAGTGAATATTCAATGTAATATGCCTTACTAATGCAAACATCCGTAATACTTCTTGTCTTCTTCATCAAAACTATTTGTCTTTCTTATCTATCTATCTAATGAAATAGATTAGATGTGATCTTCCGAATGAAATGTAGTTGGCCCCTCTGTAGTTTTGTCCGTGTGTTCATTGATTATGATTATTAATTGTCTGATTGCAACTTACCCTTTCAGGATTATTTCATTTCAAATACCTAGACTAATTTACTCATCTAATTTTTAATTTTTATTGTGATGAGATACAAGGTTTTGTGGTTGTTATTGTACTTTGGTAGTTGAAAATGTAATAACAAAGAGTCAAAGTACAAATCATTTAGCGATAACTGTTTCAAGGGTGATCTTTGTGTTTTAAGACCACTTTCATTCTAAGAATTTTTACTAGTTATAATCCTTAACTTTGAAAGGAAGAATCGTTTTCTGCTTTTTCCTGTTACCTACTAAATCATAACTAATTGGATTTTACTGCAAAAGTGTCCAAGTATAGAGAGCCTTATTCTTTGAAGATCTGTTATACTGATGTTGTGTATAAAGTCTGTTCATGCCAACTCACCTTTTATTTGTTTATTTAATGATGGACCATAATCACACATAACTTTCATGAGAGCAAAAAAAAAAAAATGCATCCAGTCATTCCTTCTCTGCCTTAAGAACTGATCCGTGGTTATCTTTCTACATTCTCATAAAGTATGTGTTTCAACCAATTAATTGATCAACTTAATATATTAATCTGTGCATACTTATGAAATCAGGACACTGCATTCCAATACCTGTGGAACTGCAAAGAGTACTTGGATAAGGTACACACATTTGACATCTTCCCAATAAGTTGAATCTTTCTAGCGCAGAAGCGAACTGCTTAGTAGCTTGGTTTCCTCTTTGTTCTTTTAGGCAGTTCACATTATCCTGGCAACTGATAATGATCCGCCAGGTCAAGCTTTAGCAGAAGAGCTGGCACGACGCCTTGGCCGAGAAAGGTTATATATGGTGTCATTTATTTTCCATGTTATTGTGTGTAAGTACCAAATATTAAGTAAAACTTGAGACTTGGATGTGCACATAGCATGTTGCTTGAATAATTTGGATATAAACCCTAAAGCTCAGTGATGAAGGTCCATGATACATTCATGGTACCTAAACTACTTAATGCATTTGGTTCAAATTTCATGCATGCAAAGGGGTCCATATCCTACTAAATAAATCAAATGCTTACCAAATCTGGCACCCTAATAATGGCTCAGAAAGTTTATTGGATCAGAGAGGTTACACATTCTGTTCTTTTTCCAGCATTTGAGGTGTGGTGAAATAGTAAATGTTCACTTCTTTACTTTTCAATTGTGTTATGTACTTTGTATTTTCCTTCCTTTTTTGAATGACTTCAGGTGTTGGCGTGTAGTCTGGCCTAAGAAAGATGAATTCAGCTCTTTCAAAGATGCAAATGAGGTATAACTGGATTTTCTATATTATCAATATTTTTTTCGTCAAATTCAGTTCACTGATGGCTTGTGGAGTTTCTAAGAAAAATGAACTTTTCAAGGCCCAATGACACAAGAAATGTTAATCACACACTTCCTGAAGACACTCTTTATTATTGGTAATATTCATTGGAAATCGAAATATTTAATAGGTCTCAGTTCATCCTTAATGACCTCTATTTATGACTTCATAGTTTTTAATAAGTTCTAACGAAGAGATTAGAAGAAGTGTGCTGTTAGTATTGCTCAATATGATTTGTATTTTTCTCCTTTCAAATGCAGTATATTTGTATACCTTCAGGACATAATTATTTATCCATGGTTTATGACACTAGGTTCTCCAACACATTGGAGCTGATGCTTTGAAGAAAATAGTTGAGAATGCAGAGCCATATACAAATGCCAACTAGGTAATTCTATCTATGGAAGTGGATGCATCTTTCAGTGCTCAAGATCCTGGACTACTATTAAAATTTAATCCTATCAGAAAATGTAATGAAAATTGTGGTGTGACCATATTCATATTCTTTTTATGCTAACTAAATTTTAGTTGTTTAGAGGATTTCAGAAGTTTGAGCAGGTGAGTGTGAATGTATCTTCTAGAATAGCACTGAGTTTAATGAACTTAACTTTTTTATAAATTAAAATTAGTTTATATACAAGTAAAAGTTAAAAGACATTAGACAACTTTTTTTCTGTTTATCTTTTTTAAGGGTTAGAAATGAAATTATTGAATATGAGTACTTTTTGCAAGTCACCCATGATTTGTGATGGTGGCTTTTGGAAATACTACCTTTTTTCAAAGAGTTGCATATGGCAATTAAGATGGAATACCTGATAATCTAATAAAATGGATAGAACAGTGTTTTAAAAAGTTCGATCACTTTAAGTATAGTTAACTAATCAAATATTTAACAAGTGATTCATTTGATTTTCCTTCCTGTTTAAGCCGATATAAACATGCATTGACAAATCGACTTCTTATAGTGAATATATGGCTAATTATAGACATATATTTACATAGACAAATGCCATATATTTTATAGATCTCAAAAGCTTTATTTAAAGGTGTTACTAATTGACATTATATCAAAATATTAAAAGACACCACTTGAAATTTTTTCACTCAGTATAAACAATTAACGAAGTATCATAATAATAGAATAATAAAAACTATTTTCAATTTTAGAACAATTAAAAACAAAGAAAAAAAATTAGGACAGAAAATCTTTATAGGACCAAAATTAAAACACACTCGTGACAAAGGTTTCTTACATTCTCATATTTGCTTCCCACAATTTCTCATTATGAAATAATAATAAAAACTTTTAGATTTGATGTTATATAGTATAAAAAAAATTGATTTCGAAATGAGAAATCTTTAAAAAAAAAAAAAATCTAGAATTTCCATAATTCAGAAACATTTTGTTACATTTAGATAATATTTACCAAAATAATTATAAAATTTAAAAGATTATTTTCGTTATTGAATTGGTATAAACAATTATAAAAGTGCAGGAAAATTTTATACATAATTTAAGCCATTTTAAAAAATTGGCCCAATCTTGCTCCGAATACGGGCCCACCTACCTTTGGGTAAGGAACTACTTATTGGGTCGGGTAAAGCCATTGGCCCAATATTTTTAAAATCAAAGTCGCAATCTTAAAACTCATCGAAGTTTTTGAAATCACTATCTTCGACTCCTTCTAACGAGCGCAAAAAATCGACCGTTGTTCTCTTTCACTTCCTCTACCAAATTCAAACGTTTTTTTTTTTTTTTTGAATTTCACGATGCAGAAATTCAGAAAACCAGAATCTACTGACCGCCGAAATTGGAGCAATATCTTCAAATCTCTGGTTCAGTTGGTGCACAACCAGCAGAACCAGCTTCAATCGTTCGCGAGCCGCCACAAGTTTCTCGAAGATCGTCTTCGGATGCAAAACGAAGGGTGGATCTCCGATGTTCGCTTTCACAAGGATCAAATTTCTCAGGTAAATAGTGTTTTTTTTGGGCTCCGTTAAATTTAAAAAAAAAATACTTTTTTTATGTGTTTTAATTGCCACTTTTGTTTAGTTGAACGGGATTTTGGCCGTTGAGGAGAAAAACCGGTCTCTGGAAGAAGCGAAAGCGGATTTGGCGATGGGTTTGAAGCACAGAGAGGCTGCTATATTAAAATGGATTTTAGGTCAGTGAATTTTCTTTGATTTCTTGTTAGAAGTTTTTATTTTGTGCTGTTCTTAATGAAGAGGCGTTTGATTTTGGTTCTTGGAGTTAAGTTTTTATTTTGTTGTTTTATTCCTTAATGTTTTGCTTTCAAGGAGCAAAAAGTTGGTTTTGTGAAGAATTGAGAGTGGAGAGAACTATTTTGTTATGGGCAGTTTCTTGACATGGTCAGATTTTTTGTTATTTGAAGTACCTGAGTTGAGTTTTGGGGGACAAAAGGTCTCTTTTTGATATGATTACTATGGGAAAATAGTCTCTTTTTTTGGGGGGGTGGGCGGGGTAAAAAGGTCTCTCTTGAGGCATTGCATTTGAAAGATAATCCAAAACAAATACTGCGGAAACCTACACATGCATTTACTTTGACCTCAGACTGGAATTATTTGCATAGGGGCAGAGTTAAATTAATAAGTTTTTGAATGTGAACAAGTTTATGTGATCTGAGATTAGAAGAAATGGCTTACCAGGTGCATTTATAATGTCAATCTTGGGGTGGTCCTGGATGTAACATGATTGGGATCATTTTCATTTCCCAAATGTAAATAACTTTACATGATACATGAATGTAAGGTTAAATACCAGATTGGCTGATTCATTATGAAAGTTCCTGCTCCTGGATGTTTCTTCACTCTTTGCATGCAAGAGAGAAGTTTTCTATACATTCTCTGGTTAAGAGATGCTTTAAATTATTAATATCTTCAATTTTTTCAACTCAAGCGAAGTTTGTCAATTGTTGAAATAATAGGAGTTTGAAATTTTTATTTGACATTGTTCTAACTGCATTCGTTTATCTTTTAATTACAGAGCATACAGAGGATGAGTTGGGGGATTTGAAAGCATGGTTTGAAATTCTTTCTCGTAAATCCTCTGTTAGAGAAGTATGTAATCTGTCAGTCAGCCTTGTATATTTGTTGGGTTTTCTGATATTTCTTGTGTATTACATTTTGCTGAACAGTCACTTTATAACAGGACCAAGGAACAGCATCTAAGAATACTGACAAGAAGAAAAAAGGAACCACAGATAGAGGGAACAAGTCCATTTGGAGTACTGCAGAAAAAGAGAACCATTCCTGCGAAATCGCTAATGAATTGAGTAGCTTAAAAGGTGAATATGATAAGCTTTCTTTAGAAAAATATTCGGAGGTGTCTGAACTCTTGGCGGAAAAGAAATTTGTGTGGAATCAATATAATATAATGGAGAATGATTATACTGCTAAATTAAAGACTAAACAAGCTGAAGTAGAAAAGGCAAATGAAAAGATAAAGGTACTTGTTTCCGGCATGGAGCAGCTACAGTCTGAAAATTATGAAAAAGATATCAAAATTTGCGAATTAGAAAGTAAAATGGCTGAGATGGAGACTGAGACAAAAAGATTAAACAATGAAATATGTGGACTCTCAGCGGAGTTGGAATCTTTAAGAAAATTCAGGAACAACCATACAACTGTTTTAAATCATTGCTCCGATGGAAATAAAGCATCTGGTTCGGGAATTGGTAAGAGCAACAAGAGTAGAAGTATGATTGTGAAGAAGGAAATATTTACACCCGATCAACCAGCTGCAATATCTTCGGGAAGGGTATGACATGTTCTTTTTCTAATTGCTTCTCTTCCAATATACTCTTTTAATTTTGTCGGCATTTATCATTTTTGCGCTTTGCTGGTGGTAGATTGGCTTTCTCTTATAGAACTCAGTACTGTGTTCATGAACATGGTTGTATTGAAGTGCAGCCTGCTTCCAAAATACAAATGCTTGAACTATGTATTCATTTCAATAGAAATGTGTATTATTCCACTGCATGAGTTCCCCCTCCCAAGCTTTGTATTTTATTGTCTTCAAACATACTGTCTTCTGCTTTATTTGCAATCCATTTCCAACATCTGCAAATTCATGCTCTCCATAATAACTTGCCAACGTGATATCATACAGGCAGTTTAGCACATTTATTGCTCATTGAGCTGTATGTTGGCTGTGTTTAGATTTCCAAAGCATCATTATGTCTTGTTGTAGTGGTGTCGGTGGTATTCTCCAGTATTACTTTTTGGTGTACTTCCTGTGTCATGTTGAACAATAGTTTTAGATTTATACAAGGTTTTAAAATGGAAATTTTTGAGAAAAAAAATGCATTCCTTGTTGTTTTTTACATGTTTTCACTTCCTGAATGTTATTGTCCAGGGGAAAAAAAGCACAAAGAGGAAAGAGCCTCCAGTTATTCCCACCTTAGAGATTCCGAAGCTATTCACTTCCAGCTTCAAGGTTCCAAAACTGAAGGTCCTCAGTGAGCGTCAGAGATGACAGATGACTCCTATCGGAGATGTGTTAGTCTTTGTATATGGCCTTTTGTATTATTATACGCTCTTGATGTAAACTGTGTATCATGTATGAGCTTTTAATTAAACATTCTGTGTAACTTTGGAATATAGATATTCCAGGTAAATTATATGTAAAACAGCCTTTAGCTTTGTTAATCTTTGTTATCATTCTAATAAAGTAGATTTTAATAATGTTAATTTAAGTAAGTGATTTAATTATTTATTACTAAATAAAAAATGTTTATTAAGAGATTATTCAATATACATGAATGTTCGTTTTGTCTTTTTTGATTTAGGAATTTTTTGAGTTTCACTGTCAAGCGCCTAGTGCATGTCTCATAAGAAACAGCAGTTATAAGTTTTTACTGTAGGAAAATAACTTAACGGAACTTTTATGAAATAAAAATGTTAATAAAAAACATACTAAAATATAAATAGAAAACTTATAAGGATCAAAATAATATAAAAATTATAAGAAACCAAAAACAAATGTAAGAAAATTTTAGAGACAAAAATAAAATAAAAGAATGTGCATATCCATCTGGCATAGCAACATGTCACTTAATAAAGATACCATCATGTGATATTAATAAACAAAACGTTAAAAATCAATAAAAAAAATGCCTAAACTACATACAAATTTGGCAAATTTAAGAAGAATAAAAAATTATTTAAGTTTTAATATTGTCTAGCTACATATAGATATTTTACATTGTTTTAATTTTGTTCTGATAAAATATCAGGAACATGTTTTTTTAATATACTTAAATATTAACGGGATTTCAGTATAACGTTTATGAATTTTAACGTTTATGAATTTTGACCTATGTAGTTCGATACATACCTATATAAGTATGTTTTAGATTTTTTTAGCATAAAAACTTTTATGGTTGGTTCAAAAGGATTTGTTTTTTATTTTTATAATTACAATAAAAATTTATACTATAAGTTTGAGTTTTTAGAAAATTAATGTTAAAATTAATATTTTTTTAAAATTATATTAGAACTGTGCTAAAGTTATTGGAAATTAAACAATTTTTTTAATTAGACACTTCACCGATACGTGTTCTACGAGTGTCGTACAAGTGTCGGACACGCTATTTAAGATGAGTGTCCGAGTCTCATAAATTTTTACTTTGCAATAAAATATTAACTAATAATAAATAGTTAAAAAAGATGTAAAGTAGAATATGCTATTAGCATTTTTTTTTTCTAAATTAGTTGTATAATAAAATTATTTATATTGAGTTCATAAACATTATTAGCCAATAAATACGAGGAATGCTTTTTTTTAAGGTGTGTGTTAACATTTGGAATTTTACACATTTTTTTTTGTCTTCAAGGGACTAGTATTTAAGAACATCATCAATACAAAATAATGTATGGTGAGTCATTATAATCTACCATTAGATTTATCTTTTTCCAATTTTCTTATAATACGATAAAATATGTGTTTGGATTTTGGTTGAAATATCCCAAACATTTTTTTTTCCGATAAAATAGTGTATTAATATATTTGATACTTTTTTTTAAAAAATATAATTTTTTTTATCCACAACTCTAAATTACTTAAAAATCATAATAAATTATGTTTTTTTTTTATTTACAGTTGAACTCAACTCAACTAATGTTTAACACCACAGAATAAGAGATTAGTGAGTTTTAATTATAATATAAATATGGACTTGGAAAATACTTATCAATTATGAACTATAACTATTTATTTGTTGCAATACACAAATTAAAATATTAGTAGACTTATATTTTGAAATTTTCTTTCACAGTCGTTTCTAATTGTTGATTAGTTTAATATAAGTTAACTATTATTCTTCTGAAAATAAAAAAAAATCCCCATATACAAGAGCACACTTATTGAAGTAATCATGTAAAAAAGATTTAAATGTCATAATGTTTAGAGAGTGTTGAATATTAAAAAAAAATATCGATAATTTCTTTTATAAAAAAAGATTTTTTTATTTACTTTTCAATTCATCTAAAACTATTTCAAAATATAGCTACACAAAACAACAACTATAGCTAGTTAATATTTAAATATGTTTACTCATTCTACCTCACTATGATAAAAAAAAACATTATTATAAACCAAAACTTATCCATATGAAATAACCAATAATTAATTATAAAATAGTATAAAATATTTAGTTCAAATGTAGTAAAGTTTAACAGTACAAAATTATCTGGTTTAAACTGAATACTCATTCATTAGTACCCTAAGCAACAAATGATTTGACGCGCATTCTCTTCTTCAGACTTCAAAACCTTAAAACCAAAACCCTCTCTGCCACTTCCACGCTCTCTTTCACACAGACATGGAACCCTGTTAAAGAAAATACACTGAACAAACACTCTCTGCAACAAAGATAACAAGAAGCATGCGCCTTCGGTATCCCCACACTCTACGTCCCTTCTTTTTCTCTTCAAAACTCACTACCATGACGCCTCAAACCCTCTTCCACGCCCATCCATTCCCGACCCTCAAAACCACTCATTTCTATCAACGACACCGTTTTCTCCCTCATAGATCCTTTTTCACCGTGTTCTGTTCCAAACCCACTTCAAGAAACTCTCCATCGCCTCTCAGAACCAACGGCTACCACGGTGCCTCCCATGCCAGTATCCCTAGACCGGGTGAGGTGCCCTTTTTACGCGGGGGACAGACCAGACTTAAATGTGTTTCAAGTTGCTAACTTTTGTGTTTTTGGTTTGGTTTTCTGAAGTTCAATTGGAGAGCCCCGGGTCGAAGAGTGTGGAGTTGCAGTTCAATATTTTGAAGAAGAGGTTGGAAGCTGTTGGGATGGAAACTGGAATATGTGTGCCGGGGCAGTACAATCACCTGCTCTGTCCAGAGGTGTCTCCTACTTTTCTTCAAAGTTGAATGCGTTTTGAACAGTAGAAGGTTTTTTAAATATGACTTGTCAACTGTGGTGTTTTGATGCTTTTGGAAAGTTTTACAGTTTTGTTAGACATTTGTCATTGTCCCCAAATTGCTGTTTCACTTGATGCATGAAAATTTGGGTCTTTGTTATTAGTCATGTTTGTTTAAGGTGTGAAGTTGTGTAGATTTTTTGTTTGTTTGTTTGGCATAAAGTGATTATTTGAAGGGGCAACGTTAGTTTCAGTTGAGGGAGGAGATAACAGTGTGACGAATGAGAATCCTCAAAAATAGTGAATTGAGGAGTGTTTGCTATATGTACTTCAAGCCAATGCATTTATTTAACTTGTTTGTATTTCTTATTTTCCATTTTCTCTGGGAAAGTGGAACTCTGCAGTCAGAATAGTTCATTCTCTTTACATGGATCCCATTTTATACGTATCAATAGGATTTGAACATTTTTTTTGCATCAAGTGTTATATGGGTGTCTTATTTAGTATTTTTTTTTGTTAGTGCCAAGGTGGCGAACGTGCAGAAAGGAGCCTATCTCTTTACATTGCACCAGATGGGTATGGTATTTATCATTTTTTTTTTCCGTAAACTTTTCTGATCTCTTATCTTAGTAGATTGTATATATACTTTGTTTTAGTTTTGAATATTTTTGAGTTTTAGGGGATCTGCTGCATGGGTGTGTTTTCGTGGAAAGTGTGGATGGAAAGGCAACACACAGGTTAGATATTTTTCATTTTCAAGCAGGTCAGGTCTTGATTAACACAGGCAGATGTGGTATTTGGTTAATTTTCTACCTTCTGCTGTAGGCCTTTGCTGGAGGCAGATCTGCAGCAAGTAAAGTAATCCCGGTTAATAAGAAAAGGGAGATTACGGAGGAGGAATTACAACTAGAGCCACTTTGCGATGAGGTCATTAAATTCTACCTTACCTAATTTTGATCTGCACTTTATGAATTTTGGATGTGCCATAATAGAGGGGCAGATATTGCTCATGACAAAATGTGTCCTCTATTGCTTGGTGAATGTCGGGTAAGTGTTTGTTTACCATCTAAAATGAATTTTACAGTGACACATTCCAATGTTAGATTTTGCTGTTAAGATAACACTCCTCCCTCCCAATAACATAAACTGGTTCAAAATCAAACTATCAAAATCATTTCTACCAATCTTTATTATACATGGGAACTTACAATGTCTTCTTTCTTTTGCATATAAATAGATCCTGTAACTGTATTGATTTTTGGCAAGCAATTAAAATTGATTGCTAATGTTTAACTAGCTTTGTTTGTACTTTCCTACTCTGCCCTCAATAAATTTATTCTTTATGTCCTGGGAGCCGAGCCATTGTTTCCTCTGATTTTTCTCATTTCTGCATTTAGTGATTTATTTATTCTGGATATGCATGGAGCTAAATGCATATTGATTGAAAGTAACAAATACAGAGTGGGGTGCTGTTGCTCACAATAAACAGAAATACAAATAAGCCTTTAGAGATTAGAATCAAAATCTATGTTTAATTATTTATTTGCTTTATGCTTGTTAGATAGTTTTCAATTGTATTGATGATAATTTTTTTGTTCATTTCCCTTCAATGTGGTGAATGTGACTTTGTTTGCCCTGTTTCAGCTGCTTGCATATTTTTCAGAGCGTTTGATTTCGAAAGAGACTCTGGAGAGAAATGCTGTGAAGCAGAGAAAATATGAAGATCAGGTGCAATTGACCACTAAATTGTGAATATGTACCTTTCATGCATTGATAGTTCCTCTTTATTAACATTCCTTATGTTTGATTTCTTTGGTTGAGAGAAGGATCCAGTGAACATCTGAGGTTGGTTACAATTTTATTAACCAGAAAAATGCCCCTTGGTGTATATGTGCACCTACTATTAGCTGATTATAAAGGCAGTCTTAAAAATGACTGAATTTTCTATTTAATACATCACCTTGAAAACACATGTTTTACAAATTGCTTTATGAGGCAAGGATTGCAATTGATTTTACTTAGCAAAGTGATGCCTTCAGAGTTCAACTATTTCCAAGGCTAGTGTATAATAAACATTTACTTTTTTTTTATTGTAGGTAGTGCTCTATTTACACACTTATGCTTAAAAAGTGATTGACCTGTTACTAATTTTTTCTGTAACATGTGTATGGTAGATTGTGATTGCTTTCACGTATCGTCGAAATGGATCACTTATTAGTTGCAAGTATCGAGATGTCAGCAAGATGTTTTGGCAGGTATGCTGTACATATTTAGATTGAGTGATAAAATTGATAAGCTGAGAATTAATTAGTATTAAGAGTTAAAACAACAGTGATGGAAAACATTGGTCATATTTTGGTGAGCATAATTAAATAACTTCTCTTCCACCAACAATGTGAACATGTAAGTATTCTTGTTTAGATTATGAGTGTTGGTGCTTTTTACTTGTGGGCATGTGCTCTAAGCTCCTACTCTTACAGCCTTACAATCTTTTTTTTTTTAAAGTAGAGTATGCAAAAGCATCACAATGTAACATATGATCCCAACTAGGTCCCTTTGTTACATCTATCATTTGCAGCATACCCAAATAGCATCTCAATTTATGTATATAGAATGTTTTTGGTAAAACTAGCTTATAACCTAGCTGAAGCTTATAAGCTAGGAGCTGAAATTATAATTGGATTAAGCTGGAAAATATTTTTTCATGTTATCTTAAACCCAACATATGTTTTTTTGTCAGTCGTAAAGTTTTGTTTCTATGGTCATATTTATTTACCTGATTTTATGACATTGCTTCTTTCCATTTTCCTCTAAATATCCTTTTATTTCAGGAAGCAAATACTGAAAAGATCTTTTATGGATTGGATGACATAGTAGGACAGAGTGATATAATCATTGTATGTATTCTGCTCTCTGTAGAAATTATGGAAAGTTAAAGTTTGCTTTCTGCTTAGCATATTGATTTAACAATGTAGGTTGAAGGTGAAATGGACAAGCTGGCAATGGAAGAAGCTGGCTTCTTCAATTGTGTCAGTGTTCCTGATGGAGCACCTCCATCAGTGTCCTCAAAGGACTTGCCTCCTCCCGAACAGGTCTTTTTTAATTCTCAAGATACTATATTATGTATGTGCATGTTTGTAATTTTTCAATTTCTTCTTAGTTGACATTCTTTACCATGGGCGCATGTGTAATGTTAGAATCTAATGCTGTGTCATATTTCTATTTCTGTAAAGCTAGGACAAAAAGTATCAGTATCTGTGGAACTGTAAAGATGAACTAAAGAAGGTTTGTTACATGTCGTTATTTCTTTTGAATGTGTTGAGATATATCATTTTCATAAACTTTATATGTTTTCTCAATGTTTATATTGATAGGCAAACCGGGTTATACTTGCCACTGATGGGGATCCACCTGGTCAAGCTTTGGCTGAGGAGCTTGCACGCCGTATTGGGAAAGAAAAGTTAGAATCTTTTGGTCTTGGTTTATTACATATAAATTATATAATCATTGATCTATTTGAGAAAATATCAAGAAGTTATGATTTCTATTAAAGGATGATAACAATATTTTGTCAGTAGTTTCATTTTAGTTTATGTTCCATGTATTCATTGTATCCGGGTGTTTAATTTTGAAGTAAGAAGTGCTAGACTCTATAGTAAGCTATTTTTGAGTTACTTTTGTGTATTTTGTTCAAAATAATTGCTTTTTAAGATTAATGGTGTCTCTGTAAATCTTTTTTGTGATGTTGATATTGCTCCTGTTTCAAAATCTTTATGATTAGACAAGACCAAATGGCTGTATTCACTGTTCTATGTATTTAGTTTATTCATATTATTTTCCATTTTGAAAAAAATAATGGGAGAATTGTTTTCCTCTTTTCATGCTTGTTTCACATTTTTTTTAACCTTTCTCTCCTCACTGGTTGGCAGATGCTGGCGAGTCAGGTGGCCTAAAAAAGGGAGATCAGACAATTGCAAAGATGCAAATGAGGTCAGATGTCAATTTGCATGTTCAAGTTCCCCTTCACCCGCACCCTTCCTCTCTTTCTCCCCTAAAAGATAAAACCCCTAAATATTGAAAACAAATAATGCTTTTGTAACTTTTCCCCACTGTTTGGATTCACCGAACTGAACCATTTAGGTTATGTTTATACATTTTTCTACTGTATGCTATTCATGTTGGTCTAGCGTGCATGATTTCATTTCCATGCATGTTTGGATTAGCTTATTTTAGAGAAATGATTTTTTTCCGGGAAAGCTTTCTGAAACGTAAGGGATTATTTCCTATTATGTGTTTCTGAACACATAATTTTCCCAAATGTCTGCTCTGTGTATGTCACTTGTCATGCAGAGTCATTTAAAGTTGTTTGTATGTAATTCTGCTCTTTTATTAACTGTAGCAACCTTATTCACAGGTTCTCATGTATTTGGGCCCTGATGCACTGAAGGAAGTGATTGATAATGCAGAATTATATCCAATACGTGGATTGTTTAACTTCAGAGATTACTTTGATGAGATTGATGCATACTACCATCGAACCTTAGGATATGAAACTGGTATCTCAACTGGGTGGAATAATCTCAATGACTTGTACAATGTAAGGGCGGTTATTCCTATATTTTCTTAATGTGATAAACATTTTTTTATACATTTGTTTTTTCTTTGGTTACTTTACATATTTAATTACAGATAATAATATATCAAACAACATAAGGAGCCAATATGTATGCAGGCTGTTCTAATATGATTAGATTAATTTCCATGGAATAAAGAGAAAAAAGTTTAAAATTAAAAAATTTAAATTATATAACAAGATATTAATAATGTTTCCATGCCAGATATTGGGGTCTTTTTGAATGTTGGAATTGGAATTGAAACACTGGATTTAATTTCAATTACAATTATTTTAGAAATATAATTTACTTAGAGTATTATTTTGTTTGTTTGCCTAATAATTAAGATTTCAGTTTCATACAATTCTGATGGATTGAGTTTTATCTGTTCTTTGTTTTCTGACCAGTAAGTGGATTTGTTGAATTGTTCAATGTATTGAATGTATCACTAAGCATCAGAGGAAAGGTGTAATATGTTATGAGTTGTGTTCACATTATTTTAGAGAAAGAACAATGATTTGGAGTTTGTATTTAGTGGGATATTGGATTATGAATCAAGCATTTAATTGTAAAATACATATCTGTAGTTCCTTGCTCGTTTTTGGCACATTTTCATCTAATTTTTTTTTAACCAAAATACAATATTTGGCACATAGTAGAACATTTTTTTTGTGTGGAATTAGACAACCTGATATTGTTATATTAAATTACTTTTATCAGGTTGTACCAGGAGAATTGACCATAGTAACCGGAGTTCCTAACTCTGGGAAGAGTGAGTGGATTGATGCACTTCTTTGCAACCTTAATGAATTTGCTGGCTGGAAATTTGCACTTTGTTCTATGGAGAACAAGGTTAGATTGTTTATTAGTGACTTTCTATGTTCAGGATATTTATTGCTAACTTTTAGGTGACTATATGAAATGGTAGATCATGTTTAGATATTTGTGTAATATGATGATACCTCCGCTTACACATGTATTTTTTTTAATTGTGATTCTATGGTTGGTTTCTGTTTCAGGAGATCATTTTTGTAAGATAAGAAAAGTAAATGAATTATTTTTCTTTCTCCCTCTGGTTTTACTTTATTTGTTACATGTAATGGAAGTTATTTGTTGGAATGCGAGTGAATTCAATGTGTTTCACAAACCTTGGATTTACTTAACTTGTTCTGGCTGCTCAATATTACATAAACATTATTGAGTGAATAAAACTATTATATTTGTCTTTAATCAACAATATACTTGTTCATATTTACTGTAAACAAAAGCTCTTTTCCATTGGGTGGGGATGGCTCCATTGATTAAATTTCCGACTCCAGTTTTGTCAAAAACTTCATATGAACTACGAATTGTTAAAATGTTTGGGAAAACATAATCCTTCAGAGTAGAAGTATAACCTAGTACCGGACCATTGGAGGCAAAACCACAATAATTTCATGCGCATATGCTTGTGGAAACTTATCCACAGTGGCTCCTTACCAAAGCCTCTTTGTTCGTGTGTCATGTATGTTAAATGCCACCTACATTCTTTGACCGTGAAAATTAAGAGTAGTGGTTGACATGCATCCAACTTCCACCCTGCATGTGTGGTTAACTGCGTGTAAATAGTTCTTTGTACCATATGTAGTTAACCACCGAGACAATCAATAATCTCAAGATACTATTAATCTTGTGAGATAAAGTTAACCACTATTAGACATTTCAATAAGTAATATTGATAGTTACAATCATATACATTTACTCTTAACCACTTGTGAAGTAAAATTAGCCATGTTTACACATGTACTTAACCAAGTATCTAGGTGGACACCAGGTGGATGATTCCAGGGTGCATGCTGCACTTTTTTTCCTAAAAAAGAGTCAGTACAAGGTAAAGTGGTTCTCTGTTCACATCTCAAGCTCAAATGTCTGCAGTAGATCACTTTTAGCAGTGGTCTATATGTAAGATACGTGGACAAATTAGAAAGCTTTTAATACTGCATTTTTCTTATTTTATAAGCACTTTTTTATTTGGAGGATGAATTGATGTACCACTTGTCTTATTAATTTCATAGTCTGGTCATCCCACAATATCTTCAAAAGTGAGTGGTGGTTGCATAGGGATTTCAGCTTTAGTGTTCAGTGGCTCTTCTTAGTAAACTTTGTCGATTTTTTTTGCTGAAGCTCCTGCTGGGGTTGGATATGAGTTGGATGTGTTAAAATATCTGTCATTTATTTGTCTTATACTTCTGTTATGTATCTGGCTGTACCATATTGTTATGCCAACAATGTGCTATTTTTAAATAATTGCCTTACATTCCAGTTTGAAGTTTGTGCATTTTTCTGACTTTTATTGACTATCCAATAGGTCAGAGAACATGCTCGAAAACTTTTGGAGAAACACTTGAAGAAGCCATTCTTTAATGTCCGGTGAGCCTTGCATATATTATTTATGAGTTATACTATTGGTGCCTTGTTTATTTCTTTATTATTACTACAAAAATGACCTTATTCCTCTATGTGAGTTTAGGTACATGGATTACATGACATTGTTAGGCTCGATTAAAAATTATTTCTCAAGAATATTATTAACCATGAGATCCCTTTCAACAAATTTTTCCAATGTCCTTATTCTCCCTTTACTACTTTTTTACAAAGCTAAAAACCATGCGATCTGCACCCCAGTCCTCCAACATCAATTAGTGTTTATTTCCGCATCAAATAATAACTTATGATGCTGTTTTCCGGCATCCTCTGTTGTGTTATGGACTGGATTTATAATCATTTCAATTTTTTTCTTATCTGTATCATATTAATATTCATATTTTACTCCTTCATCGTAATTAGAAAAACTATGGCTTGGCTTGCATTACTTTATACCAGGTAGCATATCAATTATTTATTAATCTTTTTTGTATGTGTTGAGTTCATGTGAAGGCATGGGACTTGAGTAGGATATGGAATTGAAACTTTTATACTTTACTACCAGTTGTTAGGATTATGGATAATATAGTACTCTATGACTATGAGTTGACATTTATTACAATGGTATCATCCAATAATATCTTGGGACTTTTTCCATTTCTGAGTATATTAATACCGTTTTCACTTTGGTGTTACCACGTTTTATTATACTAGTGGAATCAGTATTACTTTTATCATTAAGGATATATAATTGTCTTTATCCTCTACATTTTGCTTTATAATATTGCAATTTTACTTTCATTAAGGAGACCTTTATATTGGTCCATTGGATTATAATGTTCATTAATTGCTATATTGTGATTGTTATTATGCATGTATATTTGATTATTTTAATTGACTTGTTTATCTAATGTTAGTTATGGTGAAAATGTTGAACAAATGAGTGTGGAGGAATTTGAACGAGGCAAACTATGGTTAAGCGATACTTTTTCTCTAATAAGGTAAGTCCAATACAAGGATCTCAGCTGGTAGTTGTAACTTTTGGCATACTAAATTCAATCATTTGTACATTCTTCCTCACATTTTTAGCTTGACTGCTGTTTTCTTTTATACATTTGTTAAGTTGATTTAGTTTACTGGTTTCCTTTGCAGTTGTCTGTAATTGAAACGTGATGCAATGCTATGATTAGTGGTGCAGTTGAATATTTTTTTTTTAAATATGAAGGTTGAAATCTTTTAAATGAATGTTGAAGCAGGCAGTAGCAACTTTTTTTAGTGCATTTGGCTCTTTTATTATAACTGAATCTTCTACTGCAGTAGTACCACTAAATTTATATGGGTCTTGCTAACCAGTACCCCCAAGGCATTGGTTGAAGGATTAAAAAGGATAAAGTTTTTAATTGATTACACTGAGGTTTTAATCCTTGTTAGGTACCAATGGTGATGCATAAATTTTCAGGTCTCCTTATTTATTTGAAATGGTTTACATAGAAATGAATGACGAAGGATCCTAACATGAACCTTTTGATCTTGGATGTGTATTAGAATTATGTCAAAGTCTCTTTAATTTAATAGTTATTGTTGAATAGAAGTCTAATACCTAGATTTCTTAAACTGATGAAATTTAGTGCTGGGCTACTTGGTTGTTGATACTAGGTGTGAAGATGATTCCCTTCCAAATATAAGTTGGGTCCTCGACCTTGCAAAAGCCGCTGTTTTAAGGCACGGGGTGCGTGGACTTGTAATTGATCCTTATAATGAGCTCGATCATCAGCGACCTTCAAACCAGTAATTCTCTTAAAGGATACATCATAAATAAATCTCTCTCTAAGAACATGCTGTGTTACAAATCATTCTTTCTGTTGCCAAGCTGCCTTTATTGTTGTCTAGATAATGGATGGCTAATTGAGACTAATCTAGTTGTTGCAAAAACTTGCAGGACTGAAACAGAATATGTGAGTCAGATGCTTACCTTAATCAAACGTTTTGCACAACATCATGGATGCCATGTTTGGTTTGTAGCACATCCTAGGCAGGTTGGTAACAAACAGCTTTGGTTTCATCTGTTGTTATTTTACTCTTTCTGATATTCTTCCTTCTAATTTCGTAGCTGCATAATTGGGTTGGGGGTGCTCCTAATCTCTATGATATAAGTGGAAGTGCACACTTCATAAATAAGTGTGACAATGGAATTGTTATTCACCGAAATCGGGATCCTGAAGCTGGACCTATTGATCAAGTACAGGTGAGTGATTGCAGCATATTTTGGTACCAAACTAAATAAAATATACTAACTTGAGCTTGTCTTAGGTTTGTGTTCGAAAGGTACGGAACAAGGTGGCAGGGACAATAGGTGAAGCCATATTGTTGTATAATAGGTGAATATATTTTTTCCTTATAATGCGTTCACCTATTGCTTAATAAATAGTTTCATTATATTGGAGTAGCTTATCAGGGATTATCATGAAGCTTATCTTGATATCTTCATTCTTGTTGTGAATATAATGGCTACAGTCAGGTTTTCTAATCACTCACAGTACAGTTTCACAGGTTTTCTTATGTGAACACCTGCAAAATATTTTATCCTCACAAACCCTTCAGACTGTGCTTACTTAAATGAACCAATCAAAACTAGTAAAGTCATAGTGAGATTTAGGTGTTATCCAATGACTTCATTGACTTGTACTGGAGTTTGAGGGGTGCAAGCAATTTTCTCCTGTTTGGCATAAACTTTAGCCCCCATAGTTAACTCATTTTCTTTGGCAAATGGCAGGGTAACTGGAGAATATACGCCAACAGATAAGAAGCCAACTGATAAAAGGAAATAGCAGTGAGACAATTCATTTTTCAGTAGTCTTGTATAGTGGTCGACAACAACTACGTCTTAAAATGAAGTTAGCATCTGATACTAGGATCGTGTCTAAAGCATGGCCGTTCATCGGGGTGCCAATTCCAGATCAACAGTGTTGGCTTGAATCTTAACATGGGTTGAGAAAATTGATTGTATGATATCATTATTTTTGGCTATTCATTATTGGAAGATCTAGTATCCTATAGTTGCCCTTTTATAGGTGTTAGGATTACATCTTAATTTCATGTTGAAGTCCTGCATTTTAATCCTTGTATAGCGATATAGAGAGATTTGTATGTCAGAGCCCCTTGAATGTCAATTCAACCAGCCAGTCGTTTTTTCCTTCAAGGTTATTTACAATTTTGCAACTCCAATCTAGACTTGGCTTTAGTAGTAAACACTCATTTTAATTCTTGATGTTATAAATTGTTATTTGCTATACTCCTCTTTCTATACAATATGATAGCAGATAATGTGTAAACTGATTAAGCCTGTGTTTGGACGAGTATTATACAAGCAATTTTAGAAAAAAAATTATAAAATTGAAGTGTAGTTTAATTTATAGAACTTTTTATTTATGTGATACATATATAAATTTTTTAACGTATTTCCAACCGTCCAAAATCCCACAGACCAGGCTGAACAACTAAGTGATGTCTAGACGAATATTTGGCATAGTTTTGCAAAGATTCTAAACACAGATACACAATCTAATAATGTTGTGTTTTCTTTTTTAAACCAAAAAGAGAAAAAAAAAGGGAAAAAAACAAGTCCTTCCAGCTTCGATGGTTGACTAATTCCCAAACTAACATGGATGAAAGATTCCAAACTGAGCTTGATAAATGTGGTAAACTAAATCAAAATGAAATGTTAAAATGTTTTCTTAAAAAAATAAAGTGCATATCTGTGACATTGATGGCCAAATCTTGCACATGTTGTGGTTTGTGATGTGCTAAACGAAGTGAAACAAACAACCAAATATTTTGGTAATCATAAGATACCACATTTCAACATTATTCAACGGACGGGAACTCTTCTCTTGGTAGGCGTGGACATAATCTTATTAGTTAAATAAACTTCCTTTTCTTAAAATATTTCTTTTCTAGTTATATAACAATATTCAATTATTGCTTTGAGAAGAAAACAAAGTTATTACATTATCATCTTAATTAAAACAATATTACACTGCAAATCCTATAGAGAAACATTAGTATAAACGTTAAATAGCAGGAAAAGAATAATGTGTAATATCAAGAACTGCATTATTGATCAGTCTAATTTAATCTAATTTTTTTGTATAACATCAACTAATATTAGATTATACTATTGATGTTTATAATACTTTAATAAATGTGTCGTTTAAGATTGTTTCTGTTTAATTAATGATATACAAAAAAACATTGTATGTTGGAGAAAGAAAATAAAAAGGATAAAAAAAACCTGGGACAAAAAGCAAGAAAGAAAAATATGATGGTGATTGATGGGGCCAATGGTGATGGTGTCACGCCTGAATGTGCTGGCTTCCAGAGGAGCATAACTCTCGGGAAAAGGAAAATCCCTAACGGCTCCTCTGCGTTGGATCCACCTATGTGACCGTTGCTGCCCTTAACCCCTTTTCAAACCTTTTAAATCACTATATATTACCCTCACAACTCACCCACCTTCTTAAACATAGCATACACATTCATACACCTGTTTTTAGTTTCTATATTTTGGTGCATAAGCCTGGTGTCTGTTTGTTTTCTTAATAATAGATCTTTCATTTACCCTTTTTAAGTAATCTTGGTCTTCCCAAGTTTTCATTTTGTTTTCAATTGTAACCATGACTGCTGAGGTTATGGCTCAAGAGGAGACCCAAACAGCTGAGGTTGTTGCTGTTGCTGAGCCCCAGAAAGAGGAGAAGGTTGCTGGAGAAAATGTGGAACCAAAGGAATCGTCTTTGGATGGAAAAAAGCCCAAAACGGTGGAGAAAAGCTCTTCTTACAAGGAAGAAAGCAACTTCCTTTCTGATCTCAAAGAGTTTGAAAGGAAGGCTTTGAATGAATTTAAGTCAAAGCTTGAGGAAGCTATCTTGGGTGGCACTCTTTTTGAGAAAGAAGAGTGCCTCCCAGAGAAGGAGGCTTCTGCTGAGAAGGAGGTTTCTGCCGAGAAGGAGGCTTCTGCTGAGAAGGAGGCTTCTGCTGAAAAGGAGGCTTCTGCTGAAAAAGAGGCCGAAGAGAAGAACGAAGCTGAAGGGAAGAAGGAGGAGGGGAAAAGTGTTGAGGTTGAGGAGAAGGGTGTGTGTCTTTGGGGAGTGCCCCTTTTGCCAAGCAAGGGAGCGGAAGGTATTGATGTGGTTCTGTTGAAGTTTTTGAGGGCTAGGGAATTCAGAGTCAGTGATGCGTTTGAGATGCTGAAGAAGACCCTTAAGTGGAGGAAGGAATCGAATATTGATTCTTTGGTGGATGAGGATTTTGCCTCTGACTTGGCCTCTGCAGCTTACATGAATGGAGTTGATCATGAGGGGCACCCTGTATGCTATAACGTCTTTGGTGCATTTGAAAGTGAGGAGCTTTATCAGAAGACTTTTGGGACTGAGGAGAAGCGCAGTGAGTTCTTGAGATGGAGGTGCCAGATGATGGAGAAGGGTATTCAGAAGCTCAATTTGAAGCCGGGTGGCGTGTCTTCTTTGCTTCAAATCAATGACCTTAAGAACTCCCCTGGTCTTTCAAATAAGGAGCTTAGAGTTGCCACTAAGCAAACTGTTGCAATGTTACAAGACAATTATCCAGAAATGGTGGCAAAAAATGTAAGTTCTTTTCCCTTTTTTCCCTTTTTGAATTGTTTTATAAGATACACTGGTCACAATAAATTGTCATTTTTATGTTAAGGTATTTGATTATGAATGTGATTTTGTTTCATTGTAGATTTTCATCAACGTTCCTTTCTGGTACTATGCTCTCAATGCCCTTTTATCTCCCTTCTTAACCCAAAGGACAAAAAGCAAAATTGTGGTTGCTCGTCCTAACAAGGTCACTGAAACATTGATCAAGTATGTTCCTATCCCATCCATTAAATTAACCATTTTGTTCATTGGATATTTCGTTAGCATCCCGTTAATTATCTTAAATTCTTTGTATTCAAAAGGTACATTCCAATCGAGGAGATCCCAGTTCAATATGGTGGTTTCAAGAGGGAAAATGATGCCGAGTTCTCTTCCCAAGATGGAGCTGTTTCAGAACTCATCCTCAAGGCTGGATCAACTGCAACCATTGAGATTCCTGCATTAGAGGTACTAACTTAAGTTTTATGTATTAATATAAGGACAAAGCATTGATACAATTTCATATAAGTAGGTGCTTTGCTTTTGGTTTACAATCAGAATTGAAGTTTTAAAGTAAACTTTATGAAGAGAAAACAATGCCAAAAGCACCTAAGGAACTTCATAAAAATTTATCATTATTTTTCATTTACTGGTTGCATCTCAACAGGTTGGAAACAGTGTGTGCTGGGATTTGAGTGTTCTGGGTTGGGAGGTAAGTTACAAGGAGGAATTTGTTCCCACTGATGAGGGTTCTTACACAGTTATTGTTCAAAAAGGAAAGAAAATGGGTTCACAAGAAGGGCCAGTTAGGAACAGTTTTAGGAACAATGAAGCAGGGAAAGTTTTCCTCACTATTGAGAACAATTCAAACAAGAAGAAGAGGGTACTGTATCGTTACAAGACTACCACCAAGAGCTCCTTCTGAGGAATTGATTAGTTGTGTGAGAGACTGAAAAATCTTGAGTTATTCTTTCATTGTTGTTCATTGGTTTATTCATTTTTTTTTGCCTGAAGAGTGAAATTGATTGAAAGTTCATTCATTTTTTCTGAGCCAATAATGTATCTAATATTTTGATGTAAATGTTAAGAGTGTGTCTGCTTCAATTTATAGCTTATGCATTTTTTAGTTTTATTGATATTTTAATTTACACGTAGTTTTCCTAATGTTTAAGTCACTTATTATGTATGGCAAAATAAAAAAAAAAGTCATTTTCAGTTTTTTTAACATACCAGTTTTAGTTTTTCACAGTCAACTTTTTTTTTAATACATGCTTCGTAAATTCTACTAAAACAGCTCTTTTACCCAAAGGGGTATTTTTTATAATAAAAATCAATATTATTCAATTGTTTGATAATTAGAGAGGAAAAATGATTAATAAAAATGAGAAAATAAAAATAAGGTTATTTAAATGAAAATAAAAATATTTTTGAATTAATTTTGTTTGTAATAGTTACCTAAAATTTAATAAAGTCTTTTTTTAGTTTAATTTTTAACGTTTAAAATTTGAGAATTAGTTTATTAAGAATTTGAATTATTTAGAAACTTTAAAGGTTTAACTTTTTTTTTTTGCATAATATTTAATTTTTTATTCTAATATAATTATTTAAAAAATTGAAGGACAAGCAATTATTTACTACAGTTATTTAATGTAAATAAATATAGTATTATACTTAGATTCCACAACACACAATTCACCATAAATGATTGATACATACGAAATATATATATATATACTACCATTAGCAAAATATAAAAATATAAAGATCATTGTTCATATGAAAACTTCTACTTTACAACTGATATTTCTAATAAAATATTATATTATAATGAAATAATATTTTTTTTAGTTGTAAGGTAAATGTAGAAGTCAAAAGAGTGTGTTAAGATATAATAACTTATATGTTAATGGTTACATTTCTATTAAGTTAACTTTTTTAATTTATTAAAATTTGTTTGACATATTTTATAATATTTTTTATTATCTAGTGACATGTAATAATTTTAAAATAGAAAAGAGATAAACTGGCTAGATATATTAATTTCAATTATATGATCAGTAAATTTCATCCATGCTGGTTAGAATTTTGTCCATTTAATATAATGTTTTACTCAAAATTCAAAGAAGTTACGTGAGAAATCAGTTTTGTTTTTGCTAATTATTAGAGAAATGAAATATACTTTATGAAAATTAAATCAATTAAATTTCATAACAAATATAATTCATCCAGCAAAAAGTTAATCTATAAAAATAATATTTAATATTTTTTCATTTAGTAATTAAAAGAATTACTAGGAAGTATAGTATTATTAATTTATCAAACAAGTTCAAACTAGTGTGGAAAAAAACACTTAGATAATATTTTTAACATAAAAATAATACTCTAAATGAAAATAATATCCACTCTTTTTTTAAAATAGTTAAAATATTTATTTATTTGACAATGCGTTATTTTTCTTATTTTTCAATTCTTTCACCATTTTATATATTATTGCTATTTTTTATATTTCAATATTTCTTTTTACAATTTGACTGACACGGCCTTTTTATGTATATAACCTTTAAAACAAATAAGTGAATTTGAAAAAAAACATACATAATTTGAGAAACTCAATTATCATGTCTGTCTAGCAAAACACAAATGAGTTGGGCCTTTAATAAAACTTAAGCTGGGCCAAAAAATTATGGTACCCAAAACCACATCAAGTTTGGCAATTATTTTCTACATCCCCATGTTTTCTATCTGTACCCCTATCTGTAAGTGAAAGACTAAAATCGGTTTTTTCCCAATTACATACACATATACACAACTTACATACATGTACTATTAAGAATAAATTAATCATCAATAATGGAACTTCTATTTTAAATCTCAATCCTTTTGATTTAGTTATCATATATACTCTTCTTATTTTTATAATAAAAAATTGAAGTTATATTTGACAAAATCTAGTTGGAAACACTAATTAGTAGTTATAATTTAAAACTATTATATTAGTTTATTAAATCATAAGGATTTGATGAAATTATTTGATAAAATAACTAATAAATGTAAACCACAATATTAGACATATTTATATATAAAAAGATTAGGGTATTTTTAATTTTAATGTTTTATTAATTTTAAAATATTATAATATTTTTTGTAGATTAATTATTTTAATTATATTTATTTTACTTTCACTTGTTGTAAATATTTCCATTGTGTATTTATCATTAATCTTATACTGTATCCTACAATATCTCCATTCAAACTTAAAATAAAGTAAAAAAGACAACGTACTTTAAAAATAAACATCATATTCAAAAATAAAATTAAAATGCACGATGTAATATAAAAATAATTAAACTAAAACAAACTTATCATCTGTCAATATTAATATATTGAAGTATAATTAAGAAATATTAGAATAAATATTGTAAACAATATAATAGTTAAATTAAACAAAAATAATCACTATAAAAAACTATTAAATATAAACTAATTTTAAAAACAAAATAATTAGTCACTATATTAATTAAATTAAATAATAAAATATTATTGGTATTTAAAGTAATTTTTAAATTTATATTTATTTAACTATCAAAATTTTAACTATCAATTTTAAAATCTAATCTAAAGTTGTTGATAGTTAATTAGATATTAATTTAAAAAGTAATTCATAAATATAAAATTATTTAGATATCAATAACTAGTTATTTTTTATTTAATAATTTTTTAATAATGAATATAGAAGGATATAAATAATAGTAGCAAAAAATATTTTCTATTATCATCGTCATCAATATTTTATCTAGTAAAAAACATTAAACATATAGTTTTTTTTACCTTATTAGTGTATTGAAGTATAATTCTGAAATAATAAAATGAATATTGGAAATAGTATAAATATTTAAAACAAAAGATACAGTACAAAGTATTTAAATGATAACATATTTATTTTTATCATACCATTTTTTTATTTAATAAAAAAACTATCTTATGTAAAAAAGTAAAAATAAAAAGTTGTTATGAGTTAATGACAACAAATAAAATAAAATCATGTTTTATGTAATAAGAAATTTAATAACTATTTAGGAATAAAATACAAGTAAATATAAAAAAAAATTATAAATTTAAAAAAGACTATTTTTAGTAACGCTTAGGATCACACCAAATTTTCACCAAAATTTCACCAAATTTCCACCTAATAAAAAATTATAAATTACTGAAATGTAATGCCATAGCTTAATGAAAAAGTGGAGCAATATTATTAAGAAGTCATAAATCTCATGTGGAGCACGACTTTAAAGATATTGGTGTAGTTAACATCGACATGATATGGCTAAAACAAGGATAATTAAGGTAAAATGCACATTTAAAATATGAAAAATAAATAATTAAGAAAGTTAAGATAGTCAAAATCTCAACTTTAAATTATGTATAACAATTGGTTTATATTTTTAACCCTCCCAAGAAGTCAATGTTATATTTTAATAAGTAGAATAATATTATAAATACATTTCTATCATTGATTAAAATCTATTAAAAATTAAGAAAATGAAATTCACTTCTTATTTATTTAGTCTCTCAACATAATTTTAAAAAATTGAAAAAATGTGTTTAAAAATATCAAATATGAGGTGGATGCACATTATTAAAATAATACCGTTTATTGTTAACGTGTTTTAAATAAGTCAACTTTCGTAATTAGTAACAGTTTTGATGTGTTGGATCCCCCATAAAAGACTATGGCCAATTCAAACACGTACAACACATATTTACGTACAGATTCAACAACCTTAAAAAGTCTTCTGCAATAAATTAATAATAATCTAAAAAAAATGCTTGTGTGGCCTCGTGTGGTCCATTAGTTTGAAAGCTGATGGAACATTATCATTGTTATATTACTATTTTAGTTTGTTCATTATAAGAAGTAAATGTTTATGGAAATTACGTAAACTCAATCTCATGTGATACGTATATTAGTATTTTTAAATGATATTAATTGACAAATTTGTTTTTTTAGTAAAAAAATACAGTTAATATTAATAAAAAATCTAACTATAACATTATTTGAAAAAATAATATTTATACACGTATCGATATAAAAACAATATAGATGATAATAAAAAAAATATAATTAACTTTAATATAAAATAAATAATTATTAACATTAATATTTCAATCTCACCTAAGTTAATCATATATAGATCGAAATCAAGTTCACAGCATTTCAATTAAAACAAATTAACAATATCTTAATCAAAAGTTAAAGAAATAATAATAATAATAAATATAAATTATTAATTTGTAAAAAAAATTAAAATTGTATAAATTTCTAAATTTCTAAATGAAACAATTGGTTGCTCCAACTTTTTTATAAATAATATTTATAACTAGATATATGGGCATTAAAACCTAATTTACTTCCTCTTCTAATTTATACAAGTACCATGATATATTTACAACTCACCTTTTTTTCTACACTCATTATATAACTCCCAATATTATTATTTTAATAACTTTTTTATATAATTTAATTATAAATTTATTTTTATTATATATTTTTATCGAAATTATCACATAAAAAATTATATACAACTGCCAACATTGTCAAGTATCATTTTTGTTCCTAGAATACATAGTTATCACTTTAACTTAGCTACGTGTGGAAGGCGTGCTAACTTATTGGGAGAAAATTCTGATGGATTGTCCTGCTCATTGGTTTTGCTATGGGAGATCTTTCAATGCAGAATTCAGGTTCAGTGGCTGGATTTGATGAATGGAGGGATAGTTATGAAGGAAACATTATTATGTTGCATATGTTATATGAGGTAATCAAATCTTATCCAAATATTGTTCAAAAGCTAGAATTGGTCTTGGATGGAAGACACGTAGCCGTGAAAAACTAGGTGATTGGAAGGGCAAGACAATTGTGGTTTCATGAAATTTATGAAAAAGGTGTTGGTGCTGTTATGCAGGTTTGTTCAAAGGTGCAGAGGATTATGCATGCAGCTTATAAATAACCATTTTTATAAGTAGCTTTTTCTAGAGTAAAATGCAACTTGGGTGCAGTTTTTTTTAGCATTTGTGTGGTCGAGAATGGATTTGAAGTGTCAAATTATCATGCAACAATGACTAGTACCATTCACTAGTGTAGTTTTGACTGTTTTATTGTGGGTAACCTTTATTAGATGATGAAGGTATTTTGTTTTTTATACGGGTTTAGACATTATGAAATATTCTTATTTTAATTAATTTTATTTTTTATTGATAAAAAAAAAATTAACTAAAACTTAGAACCTATCCAATAGTCTCTACTTAAATAGTGTTATCTACACATAAATATATTTTTAAACAGTTATCTTACTCATAATATATTTTTCAACTCGTCATAGTTACAATTTTGTCTTGCATATGCGTATTGGACTTGTCATGTTAGCATGTTATTGATGCGTGGTACCTTTGTATAATTTATTCGTCATTTTTTTCCCACCTTTCACATATTTTAATTTTTGCTGGAAAGTTATCCAAGTTTTTAATATGAACTCGTTGATCCTTTATTTTTTAATGTTCTCTTTCTTTAACTTTCCTTCTTTCGAGAAACATATGTAACATGGCTGGTTCCTTGTATATGTTGTTATTGCTTGAATTCCTTTTTTAAATTGATATACCTTGACTTCTCCATCCAATAAATATTGTAACTTTTTCTATATGTATATATATATATATATACACACACTGCTTTGTTCACGTATAATTGAAAAATGTATAAGTGTGCATGAATGAATCGGCTTATTTCAAAAAGTCCACAGCAGGAGGAGTTGAACCTTTAATTGGGTCAAAAAAACGAAAAATTAAGGAACCCTAATTGTAATTGTATCCGAAAATTTTGACGTGTTTGATTTCACAAGAGATATTTCAGAATATGTGCAATCATATTTAGCAAGGTCAACGAATAATTGAGTCACGTTATCTGTTTCGAATATATGGAAAATATTTTGTCAACTTCGGAGGTAACGTAAGCCATCTTCTCACATGTGTTTGACAATTTCTTCCTCGAAATGTTCCACTATAAAATCCAATAGATGATGCTCAATAGAAACACTAAAAACTCCTCTTTCTTGTTACCCTACCACCATCATAAGATAACCAAAAATGGAAGTCCTTTGTCCTAGTAGAATACACCTACCAATATTTTCCATTGTTGGGTTAGTGTTACTTTCTACTATTGCATGTTCAGCTGCAAATTCAGCTCACAACACTTTTCTTCATTGCCTTGTAAACCATTCAGAGCCCTCTCATCCCATAACCTCAGCGATTTTCACGCCAAACAACGCTTCATTCTCCTCAGTCTTGGAAGCTTACGTCAGAAACCTTCGTTTCAACACCTCCACAACTCGGAAGCCGTTCCTTATAGTAACTGCATTGCATGTATCCCATATACAGGCATCCATTATTTGTGCTCAGAAGTACAACTTGCAAATGAAAATTCGAAGTGGAGGCCATGACTACGAGGGCGTCTCCTACGTGGCTCAGGTCCCATTCTTCATCCTTGATATGTTCAATCTCCGAACCATTGAAGTTGACATACACACCGAGACTGCTTGGGTACAAGCTGGTGCAACGCTTGGTGAAGTTTATTACAGAATTGGTGAGAAGAGTAAAATTCATGGTTTTCCAGCAGGGGTTTGTCCCACTGTTGGGGTAGGAGGCCACATAAGTGGTGGCGGTTATGGAAATATGATGAGAAAATATGGTCTTACTGTGGACAATGTTGTTGATGCAAAAATGGTTGATGTTCAAGGTAGATTGCTAGATAGAAAATCCATGGGTGAAGATCTCTTTTGGGCCATCACAGGGGGTGGAGGATCTAGCTTTGGTGTGGTCCTTGCATACAAAATAAAGCTAGTTAGAGTTCCTAAAACAGTCACTGTTTTCAACGTTCAGAGGACCTTGGAGCAAAACGCCACCGATATAGTTTATAAATGGCAGCATGTTGCACCAACTATCGACAACGACCTTTTCATTAGACTTGTCTTGGACGTTGTAAACGGTACAAAAACTGGAACAAAGACTGTAAGAGCTTCTTTCGTAGCTCTATTCCTTGGCGACTCCAAAAGCCTTGTTTCTCTCTTGAATGAGAAGTTCCCTCAATTAGGTTTGAAGCAATCTGACTGCATCGAAACAAGTTGGCTTCGTTCAGTGCTGTTTTGGACAAACATCAACATTACAGCACCTCTTGAGATTTTGCTTGATAGACAACCACAATCACCCGTGAACTTCTTGAAAAGAAAATCTGATTATGTACAAAAACCAATTTCCAAAGACGGTTTTGAAGGAATTTGGAAGAAGATGATTGAGTTGGAGGATACACTGTTTCAATTCAATCCTTATGGTGGAAGAATGGCTGAGATTCCATCAACAGCAACTCCTTTCCCTCATCGAGCAGGGAACCTATGGAAGCTTCAATACCAAGCCAATTGGAGGCAAGCAGGGAAAGAAGTAACAAATCACTACATAAACTTGACAAGAAAACTTCACAAGTACATGACTCCTTTTGTCTCCAAGAACCCAAGAGAGGCTTTCTACAATTATAAGGACCTTGACTTGGGAATTAATCACAATGGCAAGAAAAGCTATGCTGAAGGAAAAGTTTACGGAGTGGAGTATTTCAAGGATAACTTCGACAGGTTGGTTGAAATAAAGACCAAGGTTGATCCTCATAATTTCTTTAGAAACGAACAAAGCATCCCTACTCTGCCATATGCAAAGAGTTAGGATAATAGCGACTCAGATGTTATTAATTTCTGTAGTTTTGGTCATTAGTTTGTTGCGTACTATATTGGATCATGGAAATAAGTGATGTTTAATAAACTATTTGTTTGGTTTGGTATTAAATTATGAAATAAAACGTCTTTTAATCATGTAGCTCTTGTGTGTTATTTAAATAGTTACATAAGAGATGCAGTTTTGATAGAAATCTTTTTCTGATCAGCTAAAAATATATAATAAATTTTAGTCATTATTAAAAAAATTATAATAAATAAATATATCACGTAGCAAGTCATTTCTTTATTTACAAAATGCATGCAAATATATATATATATATATATATATATATTGTTTACGTATAACCAAAAATTGTATGTAAAAGTGAAACTGACATCTATGATAGGCTTATTTCTGAAAGTTCACTGCAGGAGGAGTTTGAATCTTTAATGATCAGTAAAAATAAAAACATTAAGGAAACTGAATAGTAATTGTATTCTAAAATTTTGACGTGTTTGACATCACAAGAGATATTTGCAATCAGAATATGTTATTTTTTAAACCACCTAGGTAGAAAATAATTTTTTAAAGTGATACTAGTGGTTTGATTTATTATGAAAATATCTTATAATTACAAAAATTTATATAAAGTTAGACGAGATATCAAATATATATTTTTATAGTTAAACTAATCTAAAAGTTCTCTTAACTAGTTCTCAATAATTAGTGTTTTCATCAATAAATTTTGGTCTGATTTTATAGGTGGATTTCGAGTTAATCTTTCAACACTACTGTTTTGAGATGCTTGATGATCATAATGAAGAAAGTTTACCTGTTAATAAAATTCTGACGATCATGTCAGTAAAAACATTAAAAAATATGAGTGTAGTGTGTATTGTATGAAATAATGTTTACTTTTTGTTCGGAGTCTTAAAATTCTTTTAACACTCGTAGATCCTTATTCAGAAGTTAGTAACTACATAATAATTTGTTAATATACCCTTTTATTTTAGGGATGTTGATATACGAAGTATCTATCTACATTTGTTGATGACTTATTAGTGTCATTCCTTTTGAAAAGACAAAAAAATACGTAAATATAATTTTATATATATATATATATATATATATATATATATATATATATGAGTGTGTATGTGTGTATATTATATGCGCCTAAAAACATCTCGCCACACGAAAGTGATCATAACATACAAGTACAAAGAAGTAGAAGCTAGATCAGCAATTTTAAAATAAATTTCAAAACCTTGCCATACACATACCGAAATTAAGCTACATATAATTAAGAATATCACTAATCCTCAATCAAGCACACTAAGTTGCTCTTACTATTAGAGTAATATAAGATTATCGATGAAGGTTCATCTATGCACAAGCTCAATTTAATTAAATTCTATAAATAAATTATCATGTGATTGATGGTAAACATTAAATTTACTAGCATTTATTAATAAATACACTCAACTAATTTGAATGTTGGAGTATCTTTTACAAGTACAATATCAAAACATAGGTATTACCGACATTCAAAATTAGTCGATAATGTCAAAATTTTGTCATTAAATAAAAACTATTGACAAAAATAAATTTGTCGATAACTAATAATATTATTGTTAATAATTTAAAAAATATTATTTATTATTAAAATTATTATTATTAGAATTTACGGTTATTGTTTACTATTATTTTATTATATGTTATTAATTATATAATGTTATTAAATATAATATTACCGATTGATGCGGAGGAATTTGAACCAAGTTCACTGACTACATGTGACTGTAAGCATTAGACCAAAATTACTTACTTACCATATTATGTTTTTTTATTCTTATTATCATATTAGTATTATAATTATTATAACTATTATTATCATTGTTATTAATATTACTAATATTAATAAAATTAAAATATTATTAATACAAATATTATCAATATTATTTTTATTAATAATATTATTAATAATATCATTATTATTAATAATATTCTTATTATGTATAGTATTTAATTATTATTAATATTATTATTATTATTAAGATTATTATTAATAATATTATTGTAATATTATTTTTAATATTAATATTATTATAGTTATTATATTTATTATTAGTTTTATTAATATTATATCATAATTATTAATATTAGTACTACTTTTAATAATATTATTCATATTATCAGTATAATTATTAATATTATTATTATGATTATTAATATTAACTTTATTCTAAGTCTTAATTTTATTAAAAATATTAATATTATTGTAATTATTAATTTTATATTAATATAAATATAAATATTATTGTAATTACTATTATTACTATTATTATTATTAATTTTATTAATATAAATATAATTATTATTATTATTGTAGAATTTACTGACGATTTATATCCGCATCTAATTATCGACAAATTTTATTGGATATTGATTCGTTTCAAATTACTTTTTTAATCTTAAGATTTGTAAATCAAATTTACTGGTAATTACCAATGGACATAATTCCGTCAATAAAATTTTTTAATAATTAGTTTTGTCAGTAATAAAAAACATAAACCCGTAAATTTGATAAATTTGTTGTTAATTTTTTGTTAATAATTAGAATTTTTTTATAGTATATCTTCTGTGACCAGAGACAAGTAAATACTATCTTTCAAACGACGAAATTAGTATAACAATAAATAAATAAAAAACGTACTCAAACATTCAAAAACAATATATATTATTAAATATATTATTTTGTGGTTTACATATTAAAAAAATTGTTTTCCAAACTAATTTTTTCTATATTTTAAAACTAGTTTATATATTTGATTAATTTACTGTATTATAGTGTTTAGTCAAATGTCATGAAATCCATAGTCACTAAATATTAAGTTGCATGATGCCTCCATCACAAACGTGTGACATCTAACTACTGATAAATTAATAAACTACCTGATGATGACTTTGCATAAAAATAGTATGTATATATGAATTAATGTATTTCCAATACTCTCTAATGCGATTGAATATTTAAAGCAACCTCAAAGATGACTTATATATATATATATATATATATATATATATATATATATATATATATATATATATATATATATATATATATATATATATATATATATATATATATATATATATATATATATATATATATATA
>Ga0123342_1000196_pt1 | contig 83240 bp, 38 predicted proteins | sample Turbeawhitnodule_FD_89960 | JGI IMG/M metagenome (GOLD analysis project Ga0123342, IMG submission 89960) | Root nodule microbial communities of legume samples collected from Mexico - Turtle bean Mexico white nodule | ecosystem: Host-associated > Plants > Roots > Nodule | place: Mexico: Nepantla... | reverse complement strand
ATATATATATATTTTAAACATTGTACAATAAATTTTTTAAAATACTAATACATTCAAATGAAGCATTGTGATACATTCAAATGAGGGTAAATTTGGAAATAAGGGATGCTGACATGGCTTTCCTTCTACATCTCTTCATTTTGGGGGGAGAGGATATTTACTGTTCACAAGTATATCCTCTCCTTCACTTCCCTGCACATCCCTTGATCCAAACCATGGATATCCACTCACATCCTTCCTCTTGAACAGTACATTAATGGAAGCAAACAGGGGGTTAGGGATGACAAAGTAGGGTGGGCCGTGCGGGCTGACCCGCTTAGGTCTGCCCCGCATAACCCACTGCCTGTGCGGGCCAAGTGCGGGACGGGGCGGGTTGACTCGTATAACCCGCATAACTTTAAAATGTATAATTTTTTTTTTCTACAGCCCCATATTTTTCTTCTACAACCCCATATTTTCTTCATGTAGCCTCATTTTACATTCCGAAATTTTTAGTAACATCTTCATGAAAATAATATTATGAGACAATTTACCTAATGCATCTAAATAAAAAAAAAATTATTGTTTTTAATAAATATTTTTTATGCTGGCTGGCCCGCAAACCCGCAGGTCAACCCTTATGCGGGCACGAATTAGAAAAATCAACCCACAAATTCTATCCAGGTTTATTCATTCTACTTTTCTATTTTTAATTTACTTCTTTCCAAATATAATTACATAAAACTATTGATATACTTTATACAAACATATAAACTAAATCCTTCGTTAAAAAAAAATAAAGCAAGCCAATTTTAAATTTACTTATTTACATTAATCCACCTGAACAAAAGTTGAAGTCAATTGAAGATGACCCAGATGATGATCAATGCAAGTGGTAATATAACTGTAGTGTCCTAAAAAAATACAGAGAAATAGAACAACTCTAATTTCTTTATCATAACTTGTGCATTGTGACCACTCAGTTTTTTTCTTTTCAAACCAAAGAAAGATGAACTGCAGAAAGTCATGTAGAAAGGGAACTTTTTGAGATGACATCAAAAGATATTCCATTTTGTTGAAGCCTTTCTTGGAGATCAGTTGGACCAAACACAACCCCAGGAGTGTAAACTCCTCCCTTTGGAAGATTGTTTCTTTGGGTGTGAAGAACAAGAGCACACTGAACAAGAATTATTGGGGTGGTCACATAACCCATTTCAGGTCCCATTACTCTTGTGATAATTTCTGTGTCAGGTTTTGTGTTTCCCTGTTCATTGCTGAAACCATGTCCAATAAACCACATTTTGAATGAAGCACTTGCAATCTCCTCTTCAGAAGGTCCATTCTTACTGAACCCTCCAAAGGTGAAGATGGAAGGATATTTCAACAGAAGCCATCTTCCAAAAGAGAATCTTCCCAAAAGACCAATGAAGATTCCAATCATAATGAATCCAAACAAGTGCAACAAAGATTTTGAGCCTAGTTTCACACCAAAATGAGCCGGCTTCACAGATGACCAGAAGGCTTTTCTTTTCTCAACCATCTCTTCACTCTCATTCAACCCAGGAAGACCATGAGGGGATTCAGTTAGAGTTGAAAGTGTTCTTCCAACAAGAGTTGCATCAGCTGAAGGTAGTGTTACCCCCCAAAGGCCAATTTTCTTCTGGTGTTCTATTATTTCTCCCTTAGGTGGAGGCCCTGGAATCTGCAACCATGCATGGGAAATCAAAGTTGCCAAAATGATACACAATATGAAAAATATCATATATAGAGGGAATAACAGATAATAAAAATTGGCCAACTAGTTTAATCATATCATAATTCATGATCAGGTGATATGAATCAGTGAGTTTAATAACTGTCAGTGTAAAAGTTTACACTGTCAAGCAAACAGGAAGCAATCTTAACACAACTTTCAAGTAAACCTTAACTCTCTTATCAAGATTGTATCATCATGGTATCAAACCATTAATGTATATAAGAACCTTTAACCTCAAATTCTAAGACTAAACAAACTTTAATAATACATGTGACAATTTGTGATTGGAAGACAGTGTAAAAAGGTTGTATCTACAAGAATTGTTTCTTCCTTCTGATCTTGTTCATTCCTACCTTATTTCTTCTCCACCATGGTATTCAATTCTTCTGCAGGTATGATTTCCACTGAACAAATCTCAGATGCTAAAACTGATCTAATTATCTATTGCTACTCAGAATCCCAACAAACAAGAAAAATGAAAACACATGAAATGGAAATTAAATTCAAGTGAAATGAACCTCTCCAATTATCTATTACTACTCAGAATCCCAACGAACAAGAAAAAAGAAAACACATGAAATTGAAGTAAATTGAAGTGAAATGAACCTATTCTATCACATCATATCATACCTTGGGTTTTACTCTGATGACTCTAGGCTGTTCCATCTCCTTCAAATCCTTAACAGCCATAACCGCAGACTCAAAAGTCCCAAAATTCCCCACAATCCTCTTCTCCGACTCCAAGCCCAGGTAGGCCTCCACCCTGTTGGGCCGGGCCGGGCCCACCCACTGCCTCGAGTGGAACAAAAACCCCATCTCCGCGGGCACCGAGTCGAACCCACATGCCGAAACCACCAAAGTTTCGTTCTTCACGGCCTGCGCGTGGTACTCACGCTCCACGCGCTCCATGAACTCGGTCTCGCCGGTGATGTCGAGGTAGTCGCAGCCGGCGGCGACACACGCGGCGACGACGGGCTCGCCGTGGAGGCGGAAGGGGCCGACGCAGTTGAGGAGGAGGCGCGCGCGGCCGCAGAGGTCGCGGAGGGAGGCGGCGTCGGCAGTGTCGGCGGCGAGGATGGGGATGGGAGGAGGCGGATTGGGCCTGGCGGCCCAGTTGAGAGCTTGGGCCAATTTGGAGGGGTCGCGGCCCGCTATGGCGAGGGAGTTGAAATTGTTTAGGAATTTTAAAGCTTCTTTGAGAACTTGTTTGCCGGTGAAACCAGAAGCTCCGAGGATTACGATGTCGAACTTTGAGGTTGCCATGTCTTTTTCTCTCTCACTTCTCACTTTCACTTCACTTCTACTTTCTTTGTTTTTTTGCAACAGAATTTTTAATGGTTAAAAGAACACAAAACTTAGATATCATACCCTTTGCACATTTTATTTATGAGAATAAATCTATTTTTCTATACATGCGTCCAATATTTCAATTATCATTTTATTGAATTTATATAACACATTTTTATTAGAAATTGATTCTTTGTATGTCGATTTCTGTGCGTTTCTTTTACGTTTTAAAATGTAGTTAAAAATATCTATTAGTTTGTATAATAATTTAAAATATTTTTTAACACATGTAAATTGCTAAATTTATTATTAATAAATATAATTGTGAATTTATGATTAGTTTTATATGGGTTGTTTAAAAGAGTGGTTACGTTTCAAACAATAATCTGAATTGTTTAGTCAAGAGTGATTAATATTCGAGTTTTAGTTAAAAGTGATTGTGTTTCAAATATTACTTGATTTTTTAGTCATGAGTGGTTGTATGTCCAAATAATACTTGAGTTGTTTTAGCTAGAAATGGATAAGATCTAAGTAACACTTGTTTTACAACTTCTGTAGTCTGTCTAATGAAACTTGATCAAGAATTTGACATAATATACCTTTGCATAGTAACCAATATAATTTTTTTTTTCTGTAAACATTTTTAACCTTAAGCTGATTTGGATTGCATGTTGTATAAACTACTTTATTGAAAGAGTGAGAACTTTTAAAATGTCAAGTTTTTATAAATATTTTTTTATAAATTATTTATCATATTAAAAATTCGTGTTTATCATTACTTGTGAAATACAACTTTACAAAAATTATCAAAAGTTTAATACTCAATTCAACTCTTTCTTCTTATGTATTTTATCAGTTTTTACACTTTAATATGTGTTTTCTTGAATAAATAAACAATCATATACCCCAAGACTTTCTACGAGTTCTTAACATATGTTGAATGAAACAACAATGCGCTTAATCAGTTAATGGTTAACTTAGACATAATCAAAGTCGTAAGGATTTAATTTATGTATTTTAGTTAATGTATATTTGGTAAGAATCAATGTTCTTGTAAATAATCTTAAACATAGGGACAACGTCTAACACACATTTTACAAATCAATTAGTCGTGAAAATAAATCAAGAGCGTGAACAACGTAAAAGCAAATTAATCTAACCAATTTACATGTGAAATATATTTACATTAGTGAAAGTCCCAATGATTATAGTGTAAAATATACTTGTTTTGAGCCATGAAAAAGAATGCTCCAACATACATGTATCTTGCTTGACTAGTTCTTGAAGTTCACACAAGTATTGGCATTATTTGCTTTTACTTTAAAAAAAAATAAAATTAAACTATTTAAAAATAATTTAAAAAATATAAACTTAGATAAAATATTAATTTTAAAGTATAATCCAAATAAAATTATAAAATAAAATATTAGTGCAAATAAATTTAAATAAATTGCCTCACAAAGTATAAGTCTAAAAAAATTTAACTTTTTAAAGAAAAACGACTTTAATTTAATAAATTTAAACGATAAATATAATATATAAAATAAAATTTTAAACAATTTTTTAATAGTTAATATTTTTTCACCAATAAATTTATTTTAATCACTTAATTTTTTATTAAAAATATTTAAATAAAATTTACTACCATCCGTTAGTTCAATAAAGTTAAAGATCATGATATAAACTCATCCTATTGACAAATGGATAATTAAAATATATCCATATATCATCCTTAAATATTTATTAAAGATATTTATTACAAATTTTATCTAAAAATATTATGATACCATTTGTTTTATTATCCATACTTACAACTACCTTATACAGTGTTAATTATAATCTCTTTAATCTCTCATTTTATCATTAAGCTATGTAAGTATAATGTTTTAAAATTGAGGGGAATTTACGAACGATGTTAAAAAACATAACACAATCTTTGAATATTTTGTAAGTCTTCATAAAATAATTATTTCATTTATATTAATATTATATATTCATAAGCATATAAATTTTATCGTTTATTTTAATATATTTTTTTATAATATGTTTCGTGATTTACATATTGTGAATATTAAATTATTAGTTTTTAAGTTTGTTTTTATTGTTATACTCAAGGTAAAACTTTTTTAAAAAAAATACTCAAATTTAAGATTAAAAAATGTTTTTTTTAGCATTTCTTTCTAATTTATACTAATATGCAATTAAAGTACAAGTACTTTGTAGTATTATACAAGTCAATTCAGGTAGTCCAATCTTTAACAAAGAGAATACAAAACTTACGAAATCACCACAACATGATTGATGTCGACATAAACATAATCTACCAAATGGAGAAAACTAATTCTCTTCAATACCAATTTTATTTATAAAGTTGACCAAATTTCCATGTATATTATGACTAATTATAAAATAAGCTAAATCATATTGAAAAAGAATAAAACAAATTTAATTTGGATTGACCAAATAATTCTAATTTTAAAATGCAAAATATAATATTATTTTATGAAAACATATATATATATATATATTAAAAAATTTACATTTAAAATTATTACTTTTTTCTTTTAAATTGAGTATTATAGGTTTTACAGACAACGAACGGGTCCAATTTTTAAAATATTTTATTGTGTTATCTCTATTATAGATATTGTATTATAAACATACAATAATTATAATTTTATTGAATTAATATATAACTTAATTTTAAAAAGAAAATACTAATTTAGAGTTCGATACTTTTATAATAATAATTTTTTATTAACAGAATTAAATGTTTACGGATAGAATTTTTTATCCATTTAAAATATAAGTTGGAAGGATAAATTTTGTATTTAATTTAATGGATTAATAAATTTTTTGTAAGTAATTGAAGAAATATTGTGAAGAGTTTGTATTTTCTTAAAAATACAATTGCATAGAATGGAAGGAATATAAATACATTTAAGATATTTATTAAGAAATTAATGATATATAGTTTGATGAGATTTGGAAGCACAAAGATATAAAATAGTAGTTCTCCAATTGTGTTGTGTGTGTTTAACCTAAGAAGCCAAATTCCCAACACCAAACTAGTTACCTCAGTGTTTGGTATGGTGATTGGTCTCTTCTCACATCATCCCCCACCTACTACGTTTCCCAAGTCCACACCACCAAAAACTCTCTTCCATTCTCACCTACCTAACCTTTTTCCTATGCTTCAACCCCCATTTCTCTTTCTTTCTTAACTCTTCCTTCATCTTTGTCAACTTTCTGCAACCACAATTCACTTTCTCTGTGTTTTCATTTCTTTCTTTCTCTCCAATGGAGTCCAAGCTCCTCAGAATCACTCACACGGTTCCTTCCACACCCACATGCGCCTTTCATCCTAAGGCTCGCAAGCCTTCGATTTCCTTCAACCCCACTTTGGATTTTGCTCCAAAAAGCAATCTTTCTTTCCGGGCACACGCGGCTTCCATTGAGTAAGAGACCTTAAATCATCTGCATTCACTGGGGGTTTCTTAAGTTTCAAGTTTTAATCTGAAAGTTTCGATTTTTTTCATCTGGGTGCTTGTAATTGGGATTGTGTTTGGAATTCATGATCATGGTTTGGGATTCAATGGGACTTGGTGGATTAGCAAAGAGGAAAGTGAATGATGGGATTGGGTTCGTTTATGTGTATGTGTCTGATCAGTCACGTCAATTGTCTTTTTTTTTTTCTCTAATTTTAAGGTTTGCTAAGAAGGATGTAATTTTATGATGAAACTATTTTTTTATTCTTTATGCAGTTTGTGCTTTTCTCTTCATTGAATATTTTATGAATAGGATATGCATGGATAGTGGGAATGGGAATTTTTTTATACTATTATCAACCAATCTGAGATTACCATGAGAAACAGGTTTTTCCATGCTATTGTATCTAAAAAATTTACTTGTAGTATAACTATTCATGATGCATAGAAATAAAATTTATATATATTTTTTATTAGTTCATATTTATGGTGATTTTTTATTCTTCTTTTGTTTTGCTTTCAATTTTGATTGGTTCTCAAGTGGGAATAGTGAGGTTGCAAATGGTGTCTTCCCCCATCATTTTTCTCTTTATATATATTGTTTAGTCATATTTTAAAGGTATCCTATTTCTTCTGTGTAGGTCAGTGCCAACAAAGAAAAGAATTGATGAGAGTGAATATCTGACCCTTGATCAGATAAGGCATTCTCTAATTCGTCTAGAAGATAGCATCATCTTCAGTCTCTTGGAGCGATCACAATACGCTTACAATGAAGATACATATGATCCTGATGTCTTCTCCATGGATGAATTTCATGGATCATTGGTGGAGTACATGTTGAGGGAAACTGAGAAGCTTCATGCCAAGGTGTGAACCTGAGCTTATTTTTTATAAGCTAACTGAATGTTATTAATGCATGAAACTAGCTTAAGATGTGCATCACAAAAAAATCTATATTGAATTTCTTCCACCAAAAGCCTCCAACTTGTCGCTACCAATTTTTAACAGTTATATTTAAACCCTTTTACTCAATTGATAAGCTATTTTAAGTGTTTCTTCCTATCATTTTGTCCCCAAAATTTCATTAATGGTTTGTAAATTCATGCCTACTTTGTTCTGATGTGCATCCAAATTTTCATCCACAGACCTAACTGCAATAAGTCCTGTCTCTCATTTTCCAAATATTATTGGCTTCAGAAGTATTGAAAAGTTTTCTTTGAAAGAATGATAATGTTAATGTTAATTTCACTGACTGAATTTCCATTCCACTGAAGGTGGGCCGGTACAAGAGCCCTGATGAGCATCCATTCTTTCCCGAAGGCCTACCTGAACCAATGTTACCACCATTGCAGTACCCTCAGGTACAGAATGTTCCATAGCAGTAATCAAGCTTGCACTGTTAAGATTTTCTGTTTGCTGCTAAGTTTATTATGTTCACTTGCACAGAACTACACTTTCAGGTAGATGGAATAACAATGTGTAGAACTCTTTGAATTCCTTCCGTCCAAGTCCATTCGTATCACTAGTAGTGAGATTAGCTGTGTAGGCACAAAGATGATATGTCAATTACTCAATTCATGCTTTGTATAGAATTTTAAAACTGATCGAAACTGGCTTATAAAAGGTTAATTGTAAAGAAACAGTTCCTTATAGAAGTATAATCACTGTAAGATGTGGACCTTTTTGATGAAATGAAATGACAGTTTTCTCTTTTCAATAATGATGAAATTGAAACATTTTAGTTACATGAAAAGGGAAAAAATGTACAGTAAAGTTGCCCAGTAAAGTTAATTGTAAAACGAGTGTAAGGAAAATCACTTAACTGTTAATTGAAAAAATTACAGTTTAATTCTTTCTGTGCTTCTTATATGCTTAAATAATGGTTAGCCAATGGATGCCATGCCTCATGAGAGTAGTCCTTAGTTGTCAGTTTTGGAATACTGTGTGGACCGTGTCCATGTACCAAAATAAATTGGTGCTGTATCTTTCTTGTGCTAATTGCTTCTTCTCTGAATTTGTGTCATGTATGAATAGGTGTTGCACCCTGTTGCCGAGTCAATTAATATAAACGATAAAGTATGGAGCTTGTACTTTAGAGTTCTCATCCCACAAATAGTTAAGCAAGGAGATGATGGTAACTCTGGATCTAGTGCTGTTTGTGATGTAACATGCTTGCAGGTAACATTTTAGTTTCCTTTTAGTTGAGTTCATTTCTAAATTCAAATGGTTTCCAGGGCTTGTACCACATTGTATTTTCAATTATTTTACTTTACTTCAAGGTATCTTAAAGCATACTGTTCTATCATATGTGAATCTATCTCTACCATCATTTCATATCCTATTTTAATTCCTATTTGGTATTAACTTTTTAGTACATGTGCTATGTGAAGCCCAATTGATTTGATATTTCTGAAAATCTTTCACTGTAATGAAGAAAAAAAGCTGACCATCATTAACATAAGATCAACTAGTGGGACAGTCTCCAAATGAAGGAAACAGTGGCAGGTTTTGTTTGTCTGTTTACTCTTGCTTAGATCATCTCATTCTCTCCAAGATGCACAGACCTTGTTTGGATATCTGCACTGAAGTGATTGTTTACCATAGAAAATAAGCCATATTCTGCTCCGTGAAAGAAAAAATAAAGACCAATTGTAAGAGTTGGAAAACTAATATGATACCCATTAGGCCATTCCAACACAAGCCTGTACAACCTTTCATGTTTTGGCATGCCAATTATAAATTTTATGAACTGGGATTGGTGGAAATCATTGTAACTTGCAAGTTTACTTGGTCAACATGTATCATGCTTTATTCTGAAAAAGTTCACCAATTTCACTGCCTCAATTTAGTAAGTTATTGAGATTGTAATGATAAATTCTGGCTTTTATATTGATGGAAACTTGTTTTTTGTTATGACTGCACAGGTTCTTTCAAAAAGAATTCATTATGGAAAGTTTGTAGCCGAGGCGAAATATCAAGCTTCTCCTGATGCATATAAATCTGCCATTTTCGCTCAGGTACAATACAAAATACCCGCCACAAGGCCAGACTCCAATACAATTCATGTTACTTATTTACTTACAGGAATTCATACTGTCAACTGTAAATCTGCTTCACATTGGAAACATTTTATCCAATTAGTCATAAACTAATCATGCTAAATTTTGCATCAAAAGTTTTTCTTGTCATGTATAATAAATCTGTTTGGTTTCTGGTAAATGGTACTGATTTTGATGGAAATCTGCTTCAAAGTGGAAACATTTCATTCAAATAGTGACAAACTTTTGGTTTTAGTTTTTGTGTCATAAGTTTTTCTTGTAATGTATGATAATAAATCTGTTTGGTTTCTGATAAATGGTACTACCTTCGTTCTCATTTTTAAGTATAAAAGAGGCTAAATTCATACAGGTTAAGAACATCAGTTAGTTTCATTAAATTTTACTATTTTTCTAACATTATTAAAATCCCCTTGTTCTTAATCTCGTAAAACAGAAAAGTACATATGATAATAATGCAACCAAATGTTAGGAAAAGTATCAGTAAATGGAGTAAAAGAAGTTTGAATTTGCTTATATTTGAGAGCAAAAAGGTTGTGTTTTGCTATAAACAAGAACAGTACTGATTTTGATGGACATGCTCACAAGTTTCAAGTGTTTAACAACCTTAGTATATGGCTAAGGGGCAATTTTCAGGTTGTTTTCATTTTTCTGCAAAATCTTGATTCTTTGTATGATCAACTTTTATTATCATGGTGATTTTTCAGGACAAAGAGAAATTGATGGAATTGCTTACATACCCTGAAGTTGAAGAGGCAATTAAGAGGAGAGTTGACATGAAGACCAAGACTTATGGGCAAGAAGTGATTATAAATTTGAAGGAACATCGAACTGAGCCAGTCTACAAAATAAATCCAAGACTGGTTGCTGATCTTTATAGTGATTGGATCATGCCTCTGACAAAGGAAGTTCAAGTTGCTTATTTATTGAGAAGGTTGGATTGAACATAACAAGTACCTTTTCAATCACATTGTTCATAGGGTATTATATTTTCTAGGAAGTCATGCTTGCAATGGCTGCTTTCTCTTCAATCATGACTATAAACCTTAGCTTTTGTAATTAACATATGAGGAAGTTCATTTTGGATTCTTATATATAATAATTGATGCCATCTTTTATATTGTATTTTTCTTGTGTTGAAATCCTTGTAACTTCATTTTTAGTGTTACATCATAGTAAAAGGAAGTGAATAGTTTGTTAAATGTTAGATGTTTTATGTTTCAATTGTAATTTTCTGGAGAGATGACAGTTAAAAGTTACAATATTGATGGCATGAACATAGTTGGTTTTTTCATGGTGGATGCAAGAGAGCATCATCCAACCTTATAATGTCAATTGCACTGTGTTTTCTTTATGTGTATACCCCAAATGACTCTCTATGATAATCAAAGGACAACAACAACAACATGTTTCATGATTGTTCCCAAGCATGATCTAACATCATAATTATCCAATTCAAATTGCTCACCAACTTCAATCAAAATTGCAACCAAAAGATATAGGTAGAAGAAACACTTTTTAAATAATTGATGCCCTTTAATTCAAACTCCACTAAAGTCAAAGAAATAAGCAATATCATCACACCTTGCTACTTGCACATCAATTATGATCCCATCACATGGATGAAAATTAGGTTTTGGGAGATGAAATTGGCCCATGAAACAAACATCATCATACTATCTATGCCTATTATGTGTTTTTAATCATAGAGTATAAGCATGGAGAATCTAATTTTTTTTTTATATCTATATCTCATCACAAACCAATATGAATGTTATGTTTGCTACATTTTTACAAAACCTAATTTAATAGACATAGTTATGATGACTTTGTAATTGATGGATGATGTAATTTTTTTATACATACATGTATAACGTATCACTACAAGAAAATTATTAAATAAAAATAAATTTTAAAAATAAAACATAATTAGTTACGATATTAACTAAATTAAATATTTTAAAAATTAAAAAAATATTGGTATCTAAAGTAATTTTTATTATTAATAAATAATTTTTAAATTGGTATCTAATTAGTTAAAAGTTTTAGCCAGTTCTAAAGTTGGTGGCTAGAACTTTGATAGTTAATTAAATTTAAAACTATTTGTTAATAATATAAATTATTTTAAATACTAATAATATTTTTAATCTTTAAAATAATATTCAGTTTACTTAATATAATAATTAATTATTATTTTTTAAAATTAGTTTTTATTTAATAATTTTCTGATAATGTATAGCTATGTAGCACAGACACATATACTGATACGATACGAACACGGAGATACGTAAAATCTTTAAAATGTAGGACATGGGGACACGGATCTATATATTATATAATTATGAATTATATAAATTGACAATAAAAATTTATGTGCACAAGTATGTTTCAGATTATTTATTGGAGCAGAAAGATGTTTTTCATGACTGGTTCACAAGAATTTGTTTCTTATTTTTATAATCATAATAACAATTTATACAATAAAGTTTGAATTTTTATAAAATTAATGTATTTTTCCTTTTTAAAATTGTGTTAAAACCGTATTAGAATGGTCAAAAATCTAACAAATACTTTTTGAATTGGATACTTCACGGATACGTGTCATACGAGTATCGGTGTCCGATACAACACGTCATTTAAAAGGAGTGTCTAAGCTTTCATAGATGTATAGTGATTAAAATTCATTTGATAAACTAAAAAAATTGTGACCTAACCTAACCCATTTGAAAGTAAAAGTTTGGAAAAATTCACAAGTCATAGCCATGGCATAATATTATGATTTTGATTACTTTTGTATTTTAGAAAGATCCAAATCATGCATACCTTTCTCCCCAAAGTTCCCATGTGGAATACAGCAAAAGTAAGACATATAAATATATATATTAAAATTTAAGAAATAGGTATGAGACAGCAAAGTTTGCATATGATATTAATGTACTTGTTGTGTTGTGATATGGTGATTTTAGGAAAAGAAGGACCACTTTCATGGCTAAAGAAGAAAAAAGTGTTATTGTCAACTAACACATGCAACACCAAAAATAATTAATTAATAAAAATTACAAGATAAGGATTGGAATATAATATCATTTTTTATCCACCTGTCAAATTCACACACCTTCATTCATTTCTTAATAATTACTTTTACTTCTTCATTAAGTATATTCTATAAATATTTTTCTTTCTAATGTTCAAATATATTTTTCTCATGATGAAAAAAAACTATCCAACATTGGGATAAGTACTATTTTAAATATGTTGATAATGTAAAAGTATTTTCTTTCCCATTCTAATAGTAAAAAATAATTTTTAAAAATAAAATATTATATTTTAATAATAAATAAAATTATTAAGTAAATGAAACTGGTGTTAAGTGTCATTATTCTTTCTTATCTTAATTAACCTTGTATAGTAAAGAGATATAAATGTTAATATTTAATTTTATTAAAATGGAAAGTATTAGATAAAGCAATAACAAAATATGAAATAAAATTGAATTGCAATTGAACTTTTCCTCTCTTATTTTTTTTTTCAAACCTTAAATTTACTATACATTTAAATCATTCAAAGTCATCTCTTAACAACAATAAAGCTTCTAATGAATATACTTTAATAATTAATTTCGTAATCATCAAATTATATCCTTTCAATCACTAATATAAAGTTAACCAACTAACAAATCTAAATATATTCCTTAATTTAGAATTTAGAATAATTAAACACGTTGATTCAAATTTAGAATACTTTCTAGTTAATATGCAAATATCCAAACATAACATGAGAGATATTTCAAACATTAACTCATATAGTATCTAATTTAGTTAAATAATAACTATTTTTTTTTAATTTTAAAAATTAGTTTTTATTTAATAATTTTCTTATAATGATTGGTTTAATATAGAAATTTTGTTTTGTTGTAACTTTGCTTTTGTTTAATTAGTTTTTGGTCTTTGTAATTTTATTTTTTAAAGGACTTTTATCTATATTTAGTAATAGTTTAGCATGCATGTAGATAGAAAAGAGAATCCTTAGTGAAAAATGAAAATTTCAACTTTGTGTAACACATAACATGTGTGTAGCTAAATTATAGGTTGACTCATTATCTTTTGACTTGTATTAAATTTTCTTTTCTTTTATCATTTTATTATTATATATGGTGTCTTCAATATAATTAAATATTTTTCTTAATTATTTTATTAATATTATATATTTATAAATACAAATACATTTTATTTTATATTTGACTTAAATATTTTTTATAATATACTTTCATATTAATTAAGTTTTAAGTTTTTATTTTAGTTTTTAAGAAATATTTTTTTTATAAGATATTTTATTGATTTTTTTTTTCATTTTTATAAATTTGTATGAATTAGGCTATAGTATGCAAAACTATTAATTATACACTACAAATTAGAACTAGTAACATGCAAGTCTTTCGTTCAAGAGCAAATACTAAACAAACTTATATATATATATATATATAAATTTATTAATATTTACAATATTTATTTTAAATATTTTAAAATGATAGAAATTAGGGAAGAAAATAAAATGAAAACTTGTTACATTGGTAAACAAACATATAAAACTTTAGAATTTAGTTAAAACTACTGATAATTTATTTATTTTCTTTTTATTATCTAATTATAGTTTATTATGTGTAGTAAAATTGTTAAATTTGACAATAATTATTTTAAAAAACTTAATTTTAAGGAGTTGAGAGTGTAAAAATATATACTCTCTTATATATACACTCTTACACGCTTTTAATATTAAAAAAAACTTATATTTTGAAATATTATTCTATTATTTAAATAAATTATTTATTTTATACTATCATGTTTTAAAATATGAGTTCTTTCACATACAATATTATCCATATCCAGTTATTTATTATAAATCATTGATTTTTATAATCTATTTTTAACCCTGAGAAGTAAAAATCTCATTTTTAGGTAGAAGATATACCTTAAAAGCAGTACAATTTCCTGCATGTACTGTGATGAAAAAAAAATCAATGGTAGATCTAGAAAGCAACAATAACCCTAGAAAATTGAAATTAAATAACCCAAAAAGACAACCTTCACTCAACAAATAGTATTAAAGAAACCCCAAAAGAACCAAAAGAGGTCCTTAAAAGGCCAAAAAAACAGAACATTGTGACAGAGTGTTCCAGAGTTTGTTGAACTGTGAAGAGGGTAACTGCAACCAAGCAAGCAAAGCAGTGATGATGGAGGATATGATGAAGAAGAGGGTCTTTTCTCCACCCATTGTGCTTCTCTTACTAGCTTTCTCACTTCTTCTAATGCTTCCAGAAGCTTCTGCTACAAAGTTTACTGTTGGAGATAACCGGTTTTGGAACCCCAATATCAACTACACTGAATGGGCCAAAGGAAAACATTTCTACCTTGGAGATTGGCTCTGTATGTCCTCTTTCTCTATTTATCTATGCATGTTTTTTTTTTGTCTATGAATGGACTTTTGTTTTTGTGATGGGTTTTGCTGCAGCCTCTCTGTGAACTGGATCTGATTTAGTACGAGGATGTTATGAGTTAATTAAAGCTGTTATCTTTTTGTTGTTTTCGTTGCTGAATTTACTGTCTTTTGAAGCATGAGGGTGCACAATTGACAATTTCAATTTCAGATCTTTTGGTTTTCTGTGTTTAGTTAACATTTGGGCCTTTCATTGAAATCATGTTGGGTGAATAAGAAAAGGGAAATGATTTGGATGGTACCGGGAATTGTTGTGTGTGTGACCAGCATTTGTAAATGTACTGTAAAAATTCGATTTTTAGGGGAATGCCGTTGGGGGTTTTCTCCACTCTCCCTGGTCCATTTATTTTTTATTTCTGAATTGATATTTTCTGTTTGGAGAGAGTGTAATTAAGAAATAGGGTTTATTTGGATCCCTTTTGTGTTTTTTGGTGTCTTTCTGCATTTCCAAATCCTTAATTAACGTCCTTATTCTGTGCTTGTTCGTGTATTACATGTTTCAGTGAAAGTGAAACCTTAAATTCCTCATTTTTGTGCTGTCAAAATTTTCGTGGTTACTTTTGGTGTGAATGTAAGTTAATTTGTGTTTTTCATTGTTCTTACTTCTTCTATCCCTGGTGGGTTGAGTTCTGTATGCTCACCATCAAAATAACACTGTCAGTGAATGGTTAAACAGAAATGTGGAATATCAATCAAGCACTGTATGCTGCCATATTCTGGTATAAAACCATGTTGCTCAAGTTTATAAGTTCACTAATTTGACAGAAGTAACCAAAATGTTGAATATTCCCATCAATGAACATTACAGTAAAAATGAGGTGAACTAAAGTTTAAAGAACGACTTTCACCCTCAATTAGTGGCTTAATTTGTTAATGAAATGCAACATAACAGATCTAGTACATGTTTGGAGTGTAAAACATGTTCATTATCCTTTCTATATCTTAGAAGTTTTCTAGTCTAGTTTTGATTTGTATCCTCATTATCTTTTCATACCTCAATTTTGTTTATAGAAGCACACAAATAGTTGTTTGTTAGTAGTAGCAACAAACAAACTTGTGTGGTTGTGTGCAAATTTTGAGTTCCAAACCAAGGTTAGATGGAATGCAATGTTTCCTAGTTGATATATTCATGCTAACTTGGTCTGTTTTGCAGATTTTGTTTATGACCGGAACCAAGCTAACGTGTTGGAAGTGAACAAGACCGAATATGAGACTTGTAACTCTGATCATCCACTCCAAAACTGGACAAGGGGTGCAGGAAGAGATGTGGTTCCTCTGAATGTAACCAAAACTTACTACATCATCAGTGGCAAAGGGTTCTGCTTCAGTGGCATGAAGGTAGCTGTTCATGTTGAGAAGCTACCACCTCCTCCTAAAGCTTCCCCTGTGGTATCCGGTGCACCAAACCTCTTCTCCAGCGGCCACATTCTTCTCATGCCGGTTGTTTTTGCCATTGGAACAGCCTGGGATGCATTCATTCATTTGTGGTAGTGACACCACACACCACCATTGAACAACAGCATTGGATAAGTGTTAATGTCATGTTAGTTTATTTTATTTTTTGTTCAAAGGCAATTGTTGGTGATAGTAGTTGTTGTTGGCCTCAAATGGGTCAAACAAAGGGTGAAGTTTCAGCAAGTTAGGTAGTGTCTGTGTTTGATTTTCAAAATGTGTTGTATTTCTGCATGATTATGGTCAGAAATATGCCACAAACTGGTTTAAATTAATTTGATTTATTGGAGGATTCAAATGCGGAAATTGTGGGAATTGGTATCATACTTTAGGACTGGTAGGACCTTGTGCATGTGCTTGTAGCATCACTGCTTCTTACTTTTCTCCATTGTTTTCATCTCTTAAACTCAATCCAAAATTAATATGTATTTAAATGATTATACCAATTCAGAAGACCCATTTTCATAAATTAAGAAAATTTAATTTTTTGTGCCACTTATATGTCAGAGTAGACTTTCATTTGTCAAACATAAAGATACAGTTAATATCTGACTGTACTTGGACAGAACTACATTATGACGAAACTTCATGTGATCTCTAAATTGAAGTTTAACATCAATGACAAAGTGTCCTATTCTAGATCTGTTACCAACAAATTGTCTTTGAGTGTTGTTTATCCTTTTTCATAACTTTTCTTCACAAGAGTATAAGAGTTTAGAAGTTGAGGTTAAAGATACTTTAAATATATTTTTTCACTTAATTTACTAAGGCATTTTAAAGGACAAAATCATGATGATGAAATTGAGTTTCAAATCAGACAACACTTTAAATGTACTGATTCAAATGTATTTATTAATTTTAATAATCAATACATCTGACTATTAGATGTATGTATTGATTGATTTTAATAACGTCATTTTAACAATTGAAGTCGAAGTGAATGATACTAGTCAGACAACACTTTGAATGTACTGATTCAAATGTATTTATTAATTTTAATAATCAATACATCTGACTATTAGATGTATGTATTGATTGATTTTAATAATGTCATTTTAACACGAAATTGAAGTCGAGGTGAATGATACTAGTCAGTATCGGTTTTATACTGACTATAATTTCATATAGTATAGTTTAGAAGTCGAGGTGAATGATACTAGTCAGTATCGGTTTTATACTGACTATAATTTCATATAGTATAGTTTAGAAGTCGAGGTGAATGATACTTTAAATACATTTTTTTCATTTTATTAAAAAAAACGTTTTTTAAGAATAAAATCGTGATTGAACTTTGAATTTCAAAACGGAAAATACTTTAAATATGCCGATTGACTCTAATAATATCATCCAAACGGAATTAAAGTCAGAATATTGGTATTGTTACTTACATTACAAGAAAATCATGAAATAACAACCAATTTTTAGAAACAAAAATAATTAGTTGCGTAACTAAATTAGAAACCATTTTAAAAACTAAAAAAAAAATTGATTTCTAAATTAGTTTCTATTATTTTTTAAATAGTTTCTAAACTGGTATCTAATTAGCAATCAAAGTTTTTGCTACCAAATTTAGAAACTAAATAATTGGTAGTTAAAACCTTGGTGGCTAATTAGATACCAATTTAGAAACTATTTAACAAACTAATTTAGAAACCAATTTTTTTTTTTAGTTTCTAAAATGGTCTCTAATTTAGTTACTATTGCAACTAATTATTTTTGTCTCTAAAAATTGGTTTCTATTTTATGATTACCAATTTCATGATTTTCTTTGTAGTGTTAGCTAAGAAAGTTGAGAATTTATGATTTAAGGATAATAACACTTTTTAAGTTTTGTTAAGTTTTGTGAAGTAAAACAAAGTCATTGCATAATATCAATAAAGTCTACAATTAGGTGATAGTTGAATCTCTTTTGGAATTAGTGGATGAATTTTTAACTTCATAAAAGGAGTAGACTTCGTATGAAGAGACAAAATTCATTTGGGTGATCTTATGTCTCGAAAGATTAAACCTTTCCATTGGTTGAAAGATGTTCTTGGGACGCACACACAAAGTCATTGCAAAATGGTCCCAATGCTGCAAACGGCCTTGTTCTTGTTTGAATTTGGATTCTCTTTGTACATTTATGTTCAAAATATACTTATTTTTATATTTTAAAATATATTAATTTTTTTTAATATATTAAAATTAATATATTTTTAAATTATATTAATATAGTACACTACAAAAAAATTGAGCAGAAAATTTGGATTCAATATGTTCTTGGCTCCTTCTTTCACCAACAAAATTTTTCAACTTTTGATTTTAGAAGCTTCTAACCAATGATATAAGTATCTATAATTCAAAATTCAACTATATATAAATTTTACAGTTCCAGCATTGAAATTAATTGATAATAGTCATATAATACATAATTACAGTAATCCAGAAAGTTATTATTAGTTTGTTTTATTATTTGATCTTTTAAACTAATTATAAAAATATTCATTTTGATCCAAAGTAAATGAAAATGTATTTAAATTCAATTTTATATCATTTAATTCAAAAAAATATAACAATATGTATGCTGATTTCATAACCTAAACTAGTTATTGGTAATTTAAATAATATATAAGGGATAAATATTGTATATTATTTTTTTAAAAAATAATGATTTCAGACATGCTTTTAACATTACATTTGTCATTTATTGATTTTTTATTTATTTCTTGACATCGTAGGATTCCACAAATTTGATATTCAAAACAAGAAATTTTGTGTCAATTTTTTTTATCACGGTTTAAAAAAAAATTCTATTGTTATATTTTATTTAAATTATTTGATGGTTAGTGTACCTATATAGGCAAGGAGAGCATACATAGTACCCGGAACTGATAGTACAATTGCTGACGTGTTTGTGATCTCCTTGTTTATTTATCTGAGTCTCCTTCCTCAAATACTGGTGTTCGGTTGAGGGTAACCTGAAAAATGTACTTCGACGATCAAGTAAGTATTCTGTGTAAAGAGTGTATATTTGTAATTGATTAAAAATGTACTTTACACCTCCGCATATGGTTTATTTATAGTGTTAGATTATGGGGCATTGTTGTGATGAGCTGAATATAAGTTATTCACTGATGTGCATCTTGATCCCTGATTTGTAGAGAGATATATTGGTATATAAGTATGTTGGGATATCTGAAGAATATTTGTACTATCTTTCCATTAATCAGTATTTAGCTGGCTGATTTGTCAGACATATTTCCCGCATAATCCGAAAGCATGAATATGACTTATTAAATACTCTCGTAACTGTCGTTATTGTTATTTATTAAGTGCATTGAGATGTTTTTTTGACACGGTTAGTCGGTAACAAAGGCCAAAACTGATTTTATGTTGTGTGAACATGTATAAGTATTATATTTTGATAGTTTGAAAATTAATTATTGTTTTTGATGTTGGAAGAGTTCTTAAATGGTATGAATTTTTAAATGTTATGTGATTGAATGATAAATATTATATATATGAATGATGAAAATTAAATGAAATTGATGTCATACATTTGGAATAATGTATGACTTGTTGTTTGATGACATTAAGTATGAAAAAACTATGTTTAACAAAGATCATCTAGCTTCACTAATGATCTAGTCATATAGACTAAGATATCAGGTAGTGAAAAGTTGAGAGGGAGTTCATACACATCGGGTCCCGTTGTAGACACTCGATATTGGATGTTTGAACTTATCATCATCCTTTCTCTTGGATCCACTAATAATCTTTGGATCAGGTGTTAGTCTCTAGTAGGGGCATACTTAATAAGTCTTTTGGAAGACAATTAATTCATGTGTAGTCAGTGGGATTGAAATGAAATCCAATAATTGCGATTGAAAATAGACCCATGTGTGGTCTATATGAATGATGAAATTAGTTTTGAAATTTTATATGACAACATTTAAAGAAATGTTTATAAATGATTAGTTTGGTTGGTTCTTTTTGCATGAATTAGATATGCTATGGAATTTATTTTCATTAGCTTACCCTTACTTTTCTTGTTGTGTTGTGAACTGTGATGAATGTACAATGTACACAAGCAGATGATTGTACAGGTGTCGGAGGTTCTGGACGGCTTTAAGATGTTGTTTTGAACTTGTTAATATTTGTATTTCTATAAGTCCTAATCATGTATTAGGAAATTTTTTGAATAACTTAAAGTCTGTATAAAAATTGGCAGAACTTGTATTGTAATAGTTAGATGTATTTTCTGGGGTGTTACATTTAATGGTATCAGAGCGTTTCATCCTTCGGATAACCTGAGGGTAGTAGATTTATTCTATTTCTCCTGCATGTAGATTTTTGTTTAAATCTAGTCTCAAGACTTAGTTAAAAGTTTATAATAAGGTGTTTGACAAAGTTTTTTTCTTGAAATTTGGTTCGTGTTTGAGTCAAATTAGTTGCTATGAATAAAGATGAAAGTATTAAGAATGAAAAGAATATTGATAGAGTGGTGAGGGTGCACACTCATGACTAGATCCAATCATGGTTCTCGTTCCTTCCATGTTATCTGAGAACAATCATCATGATAATGATAACAATGATACAGACAAGGTGTTGAAGAATATTGCGGTTGATCCACAAATCAATGAAAGATATGGTAGTGATAGAGGTCACAATTTTAATGGATGAGGCGGAAGGGGAAATAATTCTTGCTTTTGTATGTATTGTGGAAGAAATAATCATATCGTGGATACATGTTATCATAAACATGGTTTTCCTCTAGGTTACAAATTTAAGCAAGGAGTAAGAAAATTTGCTCATATAGCTGCATTCGTTAATGCTAAAAAAGATGCTACTCCTTTCAAGGCTAATCTCCCCAATTCTAACATTCAGATTTCTCAAGAACAATACAATAGTTAAATGGCTTTGATCCAACAATCATCTTGTCAAACTCCTGCTTTGAATAATATCACCATGTCCCAAATCAATTTAGCCAAATCAGGTCAGTTTTATAGTCATTGGGTATTACACATAGGGGCTACAGATCATATATGTTACGATAAGAATCTTTTCTTCTCCATTCATAATATTTTTCCTGTCCTAGTCTCTTTACCTAACAGAAGTCAATTAAGTGTTAATCAGTCTGGTACAGTTTAAATATCTCCCTTACTCACTTTGACTGGTGTTTTATATGTTTCTAAATTAACCACAAATCACATTTGTTTAACCATTTTTCAACCTTCTATTTCTTTCATTATTCAAACTCAACCATGGAGAGTGATTGGTACAGCTGAGAGATCACACAACCTTTATCAATTGAGGACTTCTAGTATCCATCCGGTGTCACAAACAAATTTTGGGACTAGTAGACTTGAAGGTGAGAGTTTGTGTCTTCCAAATAAGATTGCTAACATCAATAAATCTTGTGTAGATATTGATAATGCTAAACTTTGGCATTTTCGAATGAGACATTTGTCTTATGATAGGTTGAAATTTTTGTCTTCATATTACTCAAACATTAAGGTTGTATAAAAAAGTAGGATTATTGATATATCATTACCATTCTATCAAACATATATGGTTTAAGAGAAATTATTCTTTAACAACCATGACAGTTGTATACAACTCTTGATGTGATGAATTTATATATAAATATATAATAAAAGATAAATTTGTAATTAAATGATATAAAAAAATATTAAAATAATAGTATTACAAATTGTAATATGATTGTATAAAAAATATAGATTGTCAATATATATTTTTTATCATGGAAATATCATAGAGCCCAGATTTTCTTATAAACTCATTAAACTCTTCCATTTCCTTTCTGTTTGATCTGTTTAGTGATATACCAATTCTCTTATCTTGTTTTCTTATAACATCAAAGTCACCTACAACGCACCACACTTTATTTGTATCATCTTGCACGCATTTGATTAAATCTTCCCACATTAAATTCTTTTGAGACGTTATACATGATGAATACACGTTAACCATGGTTATGGGATAATTCTTCTTAATTGCCCATGTACAATTTTTCTATTCTACAGCTATTCGTGTTCCATACGCATAAGATTCGTGTTCAGCATGTTTCTGAAAATTGCATATATCGTTATGGCCCCACAATTTTAGGCAAAAAGTATTGTTCATGTTTTCAATTTTTGTCTACCTTCTCTTCAACAGTGTTTTTATGGCCCACCTAGACCTCTACAATTAAGCCTCATTCTCCTGCACCATTCAGATTTACACAAAACATATGAAATGTTAGATTTTGTTTTTAATGATTTAAATTTTTTGTTTTTTGATATTCATATCTGCAAGTCAAATTACAAAGTTCTGGATATACAGATCTAGAACTAATATGTTACTTCCAAATTTTATTATCCGAAACCTTATATGGACAACATAAATGACATTCTGAATGTCAAGATCCGTAAGCAAACATAAATGAGTTCTGGATAGATATAAAAATTCAAAACTCATAACTCGCTTTTGAATATGACCATCCAGAAACTTAAATGAAATATGAAAATAATCATTCAGATTTCAAAATTCAAAATGTATAAAAATCACTTCCAAATATTGGCATCTGGAAGCAAATGTCTAAATGTAAAAAAGATTTATGATTTATGATTCAGATTTTAAAATTTTCGGTGAGTGTTAGTAAAAATTGATTGGAGGGAAGAAGCAATTTCCTACCCTTAAAACATAAAATTATCATATGATACCATTATCATCCCCTTCTATATTCCATATCCTGATTACAATTTGTATCTCTCTCTTCTATCTCTCTAATATTTCCAATAAAAGCCTCCTCCTCCGTAAACCCTAATATTTTGCTAAATTCCACATTTTAACAGCCTCACAAGATTTACATTAAACACTTAAATCACCATTGTAAGATATATTCTAATTCCAATTTGAGAATATTAGTAAAATTCAGTTGTTTATAATTGAGTAATAGTAGACAAAAACTTTCATTATGAATTTTTTTATCATGAATTAAAGAGACACTATGAAGTGTCCCTTATACAGATTAAAAAAACATCCATCAGGATCTCTAAGAAACTGCAGAACTTGTAAAACCAAAACATAACAGCTAACCTGCATATATAGCAGCACTATAGAGAACCTTATAGTTTCAAACAAATTCAACCGATTGTAGTCATTTGCCTTACTTACACACTCCCTTCACCTTTCCCATAAGAACCTCTATTTATAGCTATTCACTGCATCTGATACAAACCTCCAATGCCTTTTACTCACTGCTTCCAGAGTTTTGTGTGCACAAGTAACATTAACTTTTCAAATTGACTTTTCAAATGATAGTGTACAACTATCTGAAGTCTTACTGCATGAGGATAAATCTCTTATCATAGCATGTCTTCTCACAAGATCATATTCATCACTGTGAATGCAGAATTTCATGGTCCGTAAATAATTTGCATTCAGCATAATATATTCCGCAAATTGAAACTCAAATGCAGAACCTCTGTAATCTTTAAGACAACAGGATTTAAGCTGCAACGAAATGCATGTAGGAACCGTAAGTGGGTATGGCAAAACTGGTTCTTCTTCATCGCCATCAATATGAATGACAAGAGTTTGAAGCTTTGGACAATGTCTCAACACTTCCAAAACGTGAAGCCATCCCTCACTAAACTCCCATGTGGTAAACTCAAGTTGAACTAAATTCTGAAAATCACAAACCAGGTCTCGTTTATATATCTGCAAGAGATACAAAAAATAATATCAAAACATCATAAATCACATTTTTTCACTTAAAAATAGAAAGTTAATAAGAAACAAATTTTACAAGCATTACCTTATCTGTCACAAACACTTTAACGTTCTTAATAATTTCCAATGGAACATCAGATGTATAGATTTTAGCCTTGACCAACTTGGGCAAACTGTGGAATTCTTCTACGTTACTAGAAACTGCATCCGTGACTTTCAAGTACTCGAGATTAGGACTCCCAGAAAGGAACTGTGGACGAAGATCTACTACAAAATCTGACAACCTAATAAAATTCAAATGCAAGATTTTAAGCAAGGGCAAATCAAATAAAAAATTATTTTTCGGTGTTACGAAGGTCAACTTGAGAACCACAAGAGTTTTGCAGATAAACACCACAGATGGCACTGCATTTTTATTAATATTTTTTTTGACAGGTAAAAAAATGTATATATTTATATTGGCTTAGATTTCTTTTAGTATCTTTTTACACAACTTTTACTGAAATAGGTAAGTTGATATTTTTATTAATACTTCATTTGATAACTAAGACAAAAAAAATTAATATAATGATTTTTATATTTTTACAATTCAAGAATTTTTTTATTTTATTTGAAAATATTATAAAATAATTATTAAATAGAAATTAATTTTTTGTTACTAGTTAATTAGATATTAATTTAAGAATTATTTATTAATAATAAAATTACTTTAAATTGATATTAATAACTTTTTTAGTCTATAAAATAACATTTAATTTAAATTATATTTTGTTTTTAAAATTAATTTTGATTGAAAAAAAGATATAACTATGAGACCATGGTTAAGAATCCAAAATATGCATAATGTTGCTTCAGTTTCTTTCAGAAATAACTCACCACCCAACGTATCAAATTGCAATTGAAATTGATGTGCATGCCATGCCATGAGAAACCTACACCTTGGGAAGTGAAAGAAAAAGTTTGAGTAAAAGTTGGTTGAGTTCCAATCATAGATTTCATTTTAAGTGTTAATTTAATTTGAATACCAAAATTTATTTTTTTTAAAAATTGAAAGTGAATGAAAATATGCATGACAAGAATTATAGACATCATTTTAACTCCATAAAAAAAAACAAGGATAAAAAAAAAGATTACGCAAATATCACTCTTTTTGTCATGTTCAACATTCTATTCATTTCATTTGCCAAATTGATTTCATAAAATGTGGAATGCATATTAGATGTTATTGTGAAAACAACTTTTGAAATTTCAAAAACCAAATCTTAATTTGTTAAATAAGAGACTAAGATAAAATGCATGTTAGATGTTCGTAGTCAATATCATAATTTTATTACTACTAAAAAATGAACTAAAGTTTGATGTGTCATGTAGAGAAAAAATTAAAGTTTGATATTCAAGAAGTAATCACTTTCCAAATTCAATGTCAAGAACCTATGTACTACATAATTAAACTAAATAATTGGTGGTGTGATTATAAAGAGTTTCAAACTCTCCATCTTAGATGTGCTCAAATTTAACATGTCATTTAAAACTGATGACATTCGAAAGTGAAGGTCTGGGTACACAACTTTGTAAAAAATTCTAATTCACAAATTGTGCCACTCGAGCACGACTTCCATTGTTCGAACTCAATGGAGCTGATTCACAACTTACCTATTATCAAAATAAAATTCTTTTTTTTTGCCCATTTTAGTGAATACGAGAGCAAAGTACACCATTCTTGTAAAAAAAAAAACCTAAAGTGATTCTTAAAGTACCTCAATTATAGGAAGCCAAGTTATATTGACGCATTACTGTCAACTCATAAAAGCAGGCAGGTTTTGTTTTGAACTTTTGATGCACTTGAAGTTAACACTCCAAACACATTATTACAGATGAGATTCAAGAAATATTGATCTGTTTATTTCATCAATTTCAATTTTGTTCAGAGAAATGTCCACAACACCTTCTCCAATACACTTTTTCCATCCACTCTTCTCTAGGGAGCTAAAACAATTAGGACAATAAACCCCACAAGAATTTCACCAAATGAAAAAGACCTAAAGACCTGATAATGTAATGACCTGTATAAATGCAAAGACCTAAAGTCTTTATTATGGAGTGACACACACACACATATATATATATATATATATATAGGCAAATACACACACACATATATATATAGGCAAATACCTATTGATTTCTTTAGCTTGCACTTTGTTTGAATTTCACATTATCACTGGCCTGAAAAAAAGAACACCTTCAATAACCTAATTTGCTCCCTTACCTTCATCCATGCTTCACATCAGGGTAACTAAGACAATATTCTAAGCCTTACATCTGCCACATTATTCAACCATATAGTGTAAACTTTGTCATACATACAAGAAGTTAATTCAATATATATTCCAGTTAAAAGCTTATCAAAACAGTCATTATAAACTATAATCAACTTAACATTTTCACAACTCAATTCCTATAAAAAAGGAACTTACATAACAGGAAGAGTGTTGGTGTTTAGCCAGAACCAGGATCAAGAACAGGAAGCCTGCAATGCAGGCTGATTGATTTATCAGTCTCACGAGAGCCTGGAATGAAGAACTGAAATATCACTGTGAGGCAACTGCCCTGTGGAGCAATCCCGTAGAAAGCACAATCTGGTCTGGCCAAGTGACACTGGAGGCTCTTGGCGAAGTGCTTCACACTCACCTGCACAGATTGTCCATCTCCTCTTGAAATGGACCTTGACGATCGTGTCTGAGCACTGAGATTTTGATCTTCAGAAGGGGCATTTGTTTGCTCTCCAATCACCACCAGTCTCCGAAACTCAGCACCCAGACTGATCACTGTGGTCGAAACCTGCACGCTCAAATCCCCATGCCTACTTATGAACACATTCACAACATCGCCCACCTGCTTCATCCGATCTACCAAGTTCAACAATTGATTCAAATCAGGCACCTGCATGGATGTGGAAATTAAATGAGTGAAAAAGTCTCAAATTTCCATTGATTCATCTTCTCTGTACACACAAACACATCTACACTGTCTCATGAGCCATTCCAACACTCTCTGGTCACACAACTCACTAGGAGATTCATTTCACGCATTACTACCGCAACTTGCCAAAAAAAAGAATCTCTCTCTACCAATTCAAACTAATCTCCTCTTATCTTTACAAAATATATAAGATTCTCTTAACCACAAATTAATTTTAATTTCCAAATAACTTCCTATCTCAATTTAAATTACACGTTGTAAATAAAAAAACAATCTAATTTATACAAAAGGTTTTAGAAACCTGTCCCAAACCCTGATTTTATTTATAGTGTCAAGGTTTTCGTAGTGTTCACAACTGTTATACAATGGCAATTTGACCGTAACAACCAGCATTTGTCTGCAATTTTGTCCATATAAAAGAACACGATAAAACTGTAGACATTAAATTGGAAGAGGAAGAACCTGAACGAGTGTGGGAGGGAGATCCTGCGCCGATTCGAGCGCGCTCTGAAGCTCGGTGACCTGCGCCCGCGACAAGGGTTTGGAGATGGGAATGTCCTGAATCACAGCGGACTTATAACCGCGCGTTTCGAGCGTCAGGAACGGCATGGACTGGGTGGAGTTCGGGGAGAGTTTCTTGACGAGCTTGATCTCGAGGCGCGTGGCGGCGGAGGCGGAGGCGGAGTACTCGGAGGCGACGGCGACGGCGCTGCGGAGGGCGCGGAGTAGGAGGGAGAGATCAAGGGCGAAGGCGATGCGGTCGTCGTTGTTGCTGGAGATGCGGTAGTCGTGGAAGAGCGCCTCCTTGCGGAACTGCGCGACGGAGTGGACGCCGTCGCCGTTGAGGAGGTTGTGGAGGAAGAGCGCGTGGTCGCGCGTGAGGTAGAGGTGGCAGGATTTTCCGGTCTTCTCGAGGGCGGGGAGAAAGCGCTTCTCGAGGAGGTTGACGCCGTTGTCGGTGAGGAACGCCTTGAATTTCATGGCTCAAACGATTTGAATGAACACACGATCAAATTTTTTGAGTTTGATTTTGGTGGCAAAAATTTTACTCAATTCGGCGCTCTTTTAGCACATGTTGCTGAATAAACAAATATTTTTATTTTTGTGATAATTCTATTATGGTTTTAAATTTTAAAAAAATAAATTTAGAAGATATTATTGTGATATGAAAAAAAATCTGAAAAAAAATCAAAATTTTCTGAATAAAAAAATCCACAATAAAAAACATTTGTTCTGAAAAAAAATTCAGAACCATATGTTGGAGATGGGTTCGGAATATATTGTTACATGTACCCCTTTTTTTTCTAAGGACATTTTCGTTTTTTTATACTAAAATTGGCTGCAATTGTAATGCAGGAAGTAATTGTTTTACTAGATTGATCCTAATATTTTATGGGCCCTTATGTATAATATTGACGGTTTATTCCAATACTTTGTTATCTCATAAGTTTTTTATTCTAATAATATTTTTTTAATATTTTGGATTATGTATTCTTCTTTAATATTTTGGATTATATAATCTCGAAGTTTTTTTCTACATTCATAATTAGCATATGAATTATATCTAATCCAAAAGTTTTTTTTTAATATGAGATTAACTTTCGGATTATAAAATTCAAAAGCATTTGGTTTAAATGCGTGATGAACTTCTAGATTATGTAATCCGGAATATATCCAGATTACACAATCCATAAACTTCTCTCAAATCCAGAAAAGAATTCCAGATTTTATATATCTAAAAAACACTTCTAAATTTGAAAACATCTTCTGAATTATGTATGAGAGTAGCACAAGAAACAAGAAGAATAAAATGTATTTTTGGATTTAGTACAAGGTGACACAAGAAGGTATGGAAGTACATAAACACTTATAAATATTTTAAAATATAAACCAATTTTCTATTAAAAATTCATATTTAAAAATAAAATAAAATTATATGATATATCGTATTATAACTAGATAAAGAACAAAGTTTTGCTAAAATAAAATAATTTTAAAATTATATTGATTAAATTACATATATAAACTTATGTATTTTGATTTCCAGTTAAAAAGTAATATTTTTTTTTTTAATTTTGACGCCTTTAATGAATGACAGTTTTTTTTTATATAAAAAAAAGTGTTATTTTTTTTTCTCCAATTAACTTTCATGCCACTTTTTATAAACTTTTTGTAATTTTAATATTGTCATCTATAACCTAAAAAAAATACACAAATGTATCATTGATTTCTTTCAATATTAAAATCAGTAATGATAGCATTAACATTATGAAAAACTTTAGAATTTATTAAAATATTTGAAAGAGCAAAGATTACTTTATTGTTTAATGTAATAAAATAATTTTCATGCTTTTAATGTAAAAATTTCCAATTATATACTTTAAAAAAGGTGAAGGGTAGTATTGTTTAAAAAAAATTGAAAGTGTAAAAGTGTAAAAAGTTATAATTATTATTTTTAATTGATAATTAAACTAGAGAAACTAAATAGTAATTAAAATATATTTGTATTAAACATCAAAATATATAAGCAAAAGTTAGGTTTAAAATGGAAGCATTGTTAGGCCTGATTGCACAGAAACCTACTCATCAAAGCATGAAAAACCCTAATGATTCTTATTAATTAGGAAGTTATTATTAATTTGACAGTTATTATTACCTTAAATTGCATTAAAAGACAAGATTAAGTGTGTTAATCATTTGTTAACACTATGAACCAAGCAAAAAAAGAGAAAACCATGGGATCCTACACTGTCCCAACATCATGCATGAATATATAACATGCATTGATTCCAAACACCTTTACTTTAGGTTTCAGCTGTCACTGAGACTGTTCTTGTTCTTATATGCACCACTTTTTACAACACTGCTTCATTCATCTCTCATTGCCCCCACACTATTTAAGTGTAATTGTGTTTCTAAAGAGAACAAAACAAGCTAGGTGAAGATTTTTTTAGCAAGTTTATTCATCTATCTTTCTGTGTGTCTGTCTGTTCATCTGTTTATCTGTCTGTTCATCTGTTTGTCTGTCTGTTTATCTGTTTGTCTGTCTGAGTTGTTTGTTGGATTGAACAATGATGATATGGAAGAGTGTGATGGTGGTGACGGCGAGTATGGCGGTGATGGGGTGGTTGTCAGTGGTGATGGTGGTGGGAAGTCCGGTGCTTCATAAGGTGGGAGGCTCCAAAGGTTGGATCAATCATGATGTCAACTACACTGAATGGTCTGCACAAGAACATGTCTATGTTGGAGATTGGCTCAGTAAGTGCATTCTTTATGTTTCTTCATTTGATTCCATCTTCTTCAGAATTCATAATAACAAAATGTACTCAGTTTCATCATATTTGTTCTATCTTCATTTCTCTTAACCAAAACCATGATTCATTTCTCTTTAGGTATAGGGTTTTGAGATTGATCAATTTTCATACATGAAGTCATTAATTATATCCTGAAACATTTATGTTTTTGATGATTATCTGTGAGTGAGAAAACATTAAAAACCCATATCAGAACTAAAAATATTATGGTGTTTTTCTTGTTTTACAAAATAGCTATGATATAATTAATAATAATAATGTTGTCTCTCTCAAAACTTTAACAGTGGGATCTTCTAATATTTTTCAACTTTTTGTGGTTTTGTGATGATAAATACATCATTATTAGGTGAGTTGGAGTATTGAACAAGGATACTATGTACTCATATTTGTAATAGAGAGAATAAAAAGAAAGCATGGCACTCTTTTTACCCTTTAGCTAAATTCAGAAAACTTTGCTAATTAAGTGGCAATTAACCATGCTAATTAGTTCTTGAGGTAGAAATAAGATAAAATATCTGGGTATTTGGAACAAATTAACCTTAATTACTGAAAGTAGTCTAAAAAGAAAAAGCTAAAGGCATAGTCAAGAGAAGCATAAGATCACAACAGAAAAGTAAAAGAATAGAATCTTCCTTTCAAAACGTTGAGAATGCAAGCTTTAACTCAAAATCACTCACATTGATCTGAAATGGCAGACAAAATTCTAATAGCAAATTGGAAGCTTCATAGAAGTAAAGGTACTTTAAATTTTGGATATATAGTATTGTTATTTATGTTGGCAAATAGCAAACATATAATATAAATCATGTTTTTCCGTTCTAGAAAGACCAATATACACACATCTCACTTAGAAGTCGAGATCAATGACAGTTTAAATACATTTTTCTCTTAATCTATTAAGGCAGAGAGACAACATCATTATAGTTAATCACTACATTCGAAGTATTAGACATTCTCTGCTTTTGAGGTTGTACTCCGTTACGATTTTGTCCTTAAAAGACATCTCGCGATTTGAAACTATATTCACCGCAACGAAATACACATGAATCACCAGTTATTATCAACTTTGGAGATCAGTGTTTCGTTACGATTTTTTCCTTCGTGATCCGAAACTATATTGACAGTATCGAAAACACATGAAACACCAAACTTATGTTTTTGAACAGTCAAAAAGATTCAGAAAAATATTGTTATATGCATGACATATATAGTTGATTTTGTTGTTATATATCTGATGGTGATGAATTTCATGAAGTGTTCATGTTTGACAAAAGATACTTCAATGTTCTGGAGGTGAACAAGACAAGCTATGAGAGCTGCATAGACAGGGAGTTCATAACGAACGTGACAAGAGGAGGACGTGACGTGGTGCAGGTGACAGAGGGAAGGACCTATTACTACCTCTCAGGTGGAGGCCACTGTTTCCATGGCATGAAAGTTGCTGTGCCTGTTCAACAACATCCTTCATTGGCACCATCTCCATCCATGTTTTTCTCTGCTTCTCTTTTGCCCTCACTCATGTGTTCCTGCATTTGGATCATTGTGGCTAATGTGGTTTATCTTGTGAACTTGGTAATTAGATGTTAGGTTTTCAGGGTTTCTTCATGTTATATTCTAACTAGCCCATGTAGGTGATGGTTGATTTGGTTATGGCAAAGAAAAAAAAACCTTATTCATCTTCTTAATCTTCTTTTAATCTTCTTATATGCTGATTTTATCATATAATTTTATTACCTTTTTTTATAATAAAAAGTATTATGTAATCTTCTTAATCTTCTTGCTGATTTTATCATATCATTTTATTACCTTTTTATAATAAAAATATTTATGCATTATAGAAAATTATTAAATAAAAATTAATTTTATATAAAAAAATAATTAGTTGAATAAGAACTAAATTAGATTTTATTTTAAAGACTAAAAAAATTATTACTTGCTAAATTAGTTTTTATTATTGATAAATAATTTTTAAATTAGTATCTAATTAATTAAGGTTTTTCTATCAAATTTAGAATCTAAATAATTTGTAATTAAAATCTTGATAGCTAATTAGATATCAATTTAGAAACTATTTATTAATAATAGAAATTAATTTAAAAATCAATAATTTTTTCAATTTTTAAAATATCTCTAATTTAATTATTATAACAATTAATTATTTTTCGTCTCTAAAATTAATTTTTATTTAATAATTTTTTTTAATGATGAGACCTGTTTTAATTTGAGTTGTTGATATTTCCTTATTATATTTTTTAATAATATAGTTTAGAGCGATGATACCTTATAATATAGTTTAGAGTAGTGATAAATTGAGATTTTTTTATAATGGAAGAGAAAAATAATTTTAATTAAAAAACTAAATAATTAAAATTTATATTATATCACATCATAATTATAAATTAGTATTTAAATTAATGTTCTCATTTTCTCTTTACATTCAAATTACATTTCATAAATTCTTATTTTATTATAAATATTCTATTTTTTTATTATTGTAATAGATTATTTTAGCATGAAAAACAATTTTCTAGTGAATGTATATAAAAAGGCCATTGTCATAGAAATTTTTTCCATTTTGTTACTCTTCTCTTTTTCATTATTTTACATTTGAAAAAAGAGTGTAAAATAACAATGTTTTAGGGATAATAATTATACCTTATGGTGCCAAGAAACAATAGTAAGAAAAGAGAAACAAGAAAAAATAAAAGAGAATTTTTGTTAGTATATACATAAATTTTTTTCAAGTTAATATAGAAGAAAGAGAAATAAAAAGAGAGAAAAAATGGTTTTGACATTTTTTATTATTACAATATACTCATTTTATTGCTTTAGTTTCTCTATATTTTGTTTTTTTAATCTTTTAGTCTTGTAACATTAAATTACGTAATTCTTTTTCAAGTTGTTAGGTTAATAAAAACCTAAAATGCAATTAATTAGTAAAAACTCCATAAGACGTGTTTTGAAAAATTATATAAAATTGTTTATGGTTTAACAAATCTATTGGTATACGTCTTGTGATTATTATTTTACATTTCAAAATAACCACTTTAAAATTAAGTGTTTATATGATAATTCAAAACACTATCTTTTTTATTATAAAATGACGATGATTTCAAAATCTATTTTTATTTTCAATTTTGTAAAAATGGTGATTCCAAAATATTATTTTATATATTCGGGAATGAAGTTTTATATTTTAAATTTATGCATATATTACTTATTGTACCGCTCAGACAAACACCGAACGATAGAAGATATTAATAAATAATAAATAATATTAAATAACAAATACGTTCAAACACATTTCCATAACATTAGGAAACCACTACACACTACCAGAAGATCACTTACCATTACACATCCTTGACAATCAACTATCTAGCTCACATAGAAAGAGGTCTAGGTCAACCTATAAAAAAGACTTCTGAAAGGGGGGAAATGTATGATTTTGATATCCTAAGAGAACAGACTAATCATTAGCACTGATTTCAGCATTGGAGTGCAATGGCAGGTACTCCGCTGACCGGTGCAATGGCAGGTACCCCGCTGACCGGCGGAACGCGCACAAGAGAGGAACAACTTTGAAGAACTAGAGGATTACCAGCACGACATCAAATTGTGTATCAACGTGGATCATCAACATTACTCAAGCCCCGTCATCCACACAGGTACACTTATATTTTGGAACTTAGTTGTATAAATGCATTTCGTAATAAAAAGTGTATTTTAAAATATGAAAAAATTCAATAGACACAAAGCTAATTTTGAGATTTATTTATTTAAACCTAAAAAAAAGAAGAGAAAAAGACATTTTATAATGAAAATTATTAAATTTAAAAACTTACTTTTTTTTATTTTTATATTTATTATCACATTCATATCTGAAGGGTCTTATCCTTCAAAATCGTGGTAGTGTTTTGGTGGCACTTTGAGAAGAAGAGACACAAAAAATGGCTTCTTCTGTTCAGTGTTCTGTTTGGGTTCCTTCTCTTCCCAACCTTAACACTAACACCCTTCGCTCCTTTTCACTTCACCCAAACTCCGTTTCTTTCTCTTCCCCTTTTACCAGAATCAGAGCATCTTCTTCCTCCCCAACCCTTGAAGAAGCTACTATGAGCATAGACAACCTGCGACGTTTCATCAACCTTAACTCTGGAAAGTGGAACGGCTCTTTCTATGTACCATCTCAACCCCTTTTGAAAATTATTTGCTTACCCTTTTGCTTTCATGGACAAATTTTGGTTTTACTTATTTCACTCTTTATAGTGCAATGTACTTTGTCTTATAATTCAAAACACAGTTATAAGGATGTTTGATTTGTTGAGGATGTTTTTACAAAGTGTGGAGATTAGATGCTCTTTGCATTGCCATCCAATTCAATTGTACTTTGACATGTATGATAAGTTTGTTAAATTTCATAATAACTACCTTGGGAAATGCTAGAAAGACATTGTTAGTGTAAAGTTTTTGCTGCCTATAAAAATCAAAAGGAAAATGCTATCCAGTGTTGTTGGGGTACTGGCTAAATAATTAAAAAAAGATTTTTTTTGCTGGGAGTTATGGGGAAATATGTTATAAATAATTTTCAAGAGCCAAAAATTAAACTACCTCATGCACAATCTAAAGGCATTTTACACTGTCATCTGATCACAAATTGACATGAAAGTTAAGTTTGGTGATTTTCAGAATGACTAATGTAAAAGTTCAGCTAGAATGATTTATGGTTAAATAGTGATGTAAAGCTTTTTACTGTGGTAGTGTGTACAAATTAAAATTTAATGATTATTATTGTCTATTAAGTTCAAATTTCAAAAGGAAAAAAAGTACTCAACTTAAACAACTGTGCCCAAGTTATTTTCTATATATTATTATTGATCTCATTTCTTTTTTTTGAGTAACATTGTTTTCCTCTGTTTTGTAGCAATTTGATTCATGTGGGAATATGTTGCAACAACTGAGTACCAAGCTTTCCGCTAGCTCTTATGGGGAAGATGAACTCATGAGTCTCATTCAAACGTAATAATCTTTTCTCTCCCTCTTAGCAGCATGCTTCTTTTCTTATGAACAAAGCAAGGGAAAATAATGCAACACACCTAGAAGTTTAGAGGAATTGTAAACAAAGAGCATGGATTGTTTTTATCTTATTTTTCAATTGATATAATGTCTTTTTTTTGGTCAAAATCTTCATTTAGTTTTCCTTTTGTTTTATGATTTTCAGAATTTGCACCATAAACAATGAAAATAACAAAATATTGTTTTCACTCTCTCCTCCTTTTTCTATAAACTTTGTAAAACAGGGCAAAAATTTAAAACAAATGGCATTTTTGTTATTGTTAATAAAAACATATCAATTAAAATAAACAAAATGCATCTGAAATTTTGTGTGTTACTAGAATCTGAAACACAAATGATGTGGTTCTTTACAAGGAGAGTGGATTCAGTCTACTGAACTGTAACCCCATTGTATTAAATCATTTAAGTCTGAGAATTATTTGTTCATCATCAGGGTTGCTTAAAAGTTTAAAGGGCACCTTATGTTAATTGTTTCTCCTTGCAGGCTGTATATTAAACAACCTTCATCAAGTACTTCAATTTCTGGAGATGACAATGATGCTGAATGGGCAGAGTACAAAATTAAAGAAACCAATATGTTTACTGTTGACAAATATCAACAAGTGAGATTTTCTTCTTATGCTGGAACTTTGAACTGGATTGTAAACCATCATCTTTTCAAAACATTTTTTGGTTCCTTCTTTATGATCCCATTGTTTCTTTAGTGTATCCATCACAATTAGTTTGCAGATAGGCTTTTTCCCATCTGAGAGGGCATTTGCATTGAGATACCAAACAGCTGGCATGTTGGAAACAGTATTAAGGCAAGGTGTTCTCGGAGAAGATGACACTGGTGAAGAATCACCAAGGTAAAAATGCTTCTTTTCATAGAAGAGACCAGATAGCACTGTTTGACTGATTTCTATATTGGTGAAGTGTAACAATTGCTGACCTTATAACATTTATAATGCATTACTGCATTAGTAAATGAAGTCTAGGCTGCATTTGGTGAAGATGATAATGGAGTGTGCTTCACTTGTTCAGATTGACGTATCATAGGGATAAATGGGCCAATTAGTTCTTGTTGGATCATTTGGAAGCTTGCGTATTATAAGTGGTAATCTGAGGATGTGGTGTGGTGGGGCTATATCTTTATTTCTACTTTTACTAAGATATTTCCTAAGCTCAATTGAAAATAGAGAAAGAAATTAGGAAACATCAATATTTAAATGTGATGCTGCAGTTACTGCTCTTGATGATAGTAATTTTCAACTTGATGTGAAGTTTTATTCCAATGTAACATAATGCTGGTGTTGCATCATATTACTTTATCAACTTATTTTCCTTTATGCTGTCCAACTGTTGAGGCCAACTAAAATAATGACTTGATGCTAGTATTATAGTCTTTCAGGAAAAGTAGGGAAATAAATGTTTCAAATCAAACCCTGATTCTTTGATTATAATTAAAAATATATCATCATGGCAATTGCTTACTTGGTTACTTTGAAAGGTTACTTTGAAACCTTTGGATTTAATGTCATTTTGATTTATCTGGAACATCCTGTAATACCATGACAGAAACAACCAAGTTTTATTCGACTAGGTTGTTTTTCACATTGATTAATTGATGTCATTGCTGTATCAAATCAATATAAAAAACCATGATATTTTTTAGTAGTTTTCCTTATGTTAAATGTTTTCTTGGCTTTCCAGTTTTACTCTTCTTCTAATCTTTAACAGCCTAATGTGCAAAACTACACCATTTGCCACCTTACATTTGTAATGAGAACCTCTTCCTGTTATGATTGAAGGTTTTATTGTTGAGTGATTTGACAATTGAGCTCCAACATGATAAAACGAAGGCATACTAAATTACTAATATGCATGTCTTATTTTATGCTTTAGATTATTTACTTTACAATTCCATATGGTGCAGAAATCTCAAACTTCCCTCTCGGCGACCTTCTGTTGTATGTGAGAATTGCCTGTACTCTCTACAAAGAGATAGGCGAGCAAGAGCCTTTCACATTTTGGAGCCAAAAGGCACTGTAGATATGCTTATCCTCTTCCTAGAGGAAAGAAGTGATGGGCCTCCTCCTGTACTTGACAGTTCTGGGGTGAGCTTAACTGAGATGTGTGCAACTTTCTTTTATTGTTTGTGTGTCTCCTGCATATTTGATAACTGAGTTTTTGCTTGGAATGTTCTACCCATTTTGACAGCAGCAGAACAATATCTTATGTATCTATGTTTCTTATGACCTTTTTCATTCATGTCAGGATGCAAATAGTAGGATTATACCTTTTCTTGGTAAATGGAAAGGTCATTCCATTACAAACCGAAGTGGTGTGTATGGTTCTACAATTGCTAATGCCAATACAGTTGTGTTACATGAGATGGATGACAATGGCCAACTTATTCAGGTATTTTACAACTCAATAACAAAATGTCGCATAGTCCTAGTGAAATTTTAGTTTAACAGAATTGTTAAAGCACTGAATTATGCTATTTGTCTGTGAAAAAAAATCAAAATTTCAGTGCCCTGATGCTTTATTTTATGCCCCTTCTTTTGTCTTCTGTTTGAATATCTTTTATGAAGTTTTTTACTCTTTAACTCCCTTTTGCAAATTTAGTTCTACTATTCAAATGTTTGAAATGGAGTTATTAACACACAACAAACAGACCCAAAAATAACGTCAAAATTGACAAAAGATACAGACACATACCATATAAGATGCATATAATCTTTATTGAATGAGATTATCCTCTGTATACTTAATCCCCCTTTTTCAAATTTATTTTATTGGAGACATGTACTAACATTTGATAAAGAAGTTATTTCTTCTATTTGGCTCAACATGAGTCCTTGTCCCCTACCTTCATATGATGTGGACCATGAGATGTTTTAAAATTATCACCACTTTCTCAATACTAGAGATTTATGTTGTTGCTGTTTTTTGTTTGGATATCAGGATGTTACTTCAATATCTGATGGGGAACATGTTACAACCAATGTGCATTGGACTGGCACAGTATCAGATTATTTGGTGACATTTGATGGAGGTTATCAGATGATACTGTTACCCGGTGGAATGTACATGGGATGCCCTTGTGATATAGCAAAAAGTGTGGCAGAATCAAAATCGTTCCATTTGGAGTTCTGTTGGTTGGAGACACCTGACAAGAGGCAAAGACTTGTTCGCACATATGATGTGCAAGGCTTGGCTGTCTCATCTACTTATTTTTATGAGACCAGATTGTGAATCCTATGTTGTCTTTTTTCTCGAAAATCCATCCAATAGTTGAGTATGAAAATGGCCTGTGCAATAAATATTCATATTGTCTTAGCATCCATTGGAGGAATGTGATTTTTTTAGTATATTTATTGAGCCTATGGTCGGAATGCAGTTTTTTTGGGGTTATGAGACCTTAGTTACTTATCTAAATTAGTTCCATTTAGATCAACTGCATGGTGATGGAAAAGTAGTTTAGTTAAAGAAAATACAATACATAGTAAACATGATCAAACCAAATTTCAGTTCCTATTCTAAGGAAAACCCAACCTTAGTTCAGATGATAAATATCACTCACAAAGCTTGCCAATGTCTTATGTCACCCTCATAAAACTCTGTATTTAGTCTTCTTTTGATACTTCAACAAAATATAAAAGAAAACATCTTCACTTGAGTGGAGAACAGATACAGCACACATTTATCATACCAGTTCAGTTGAACCATTTTATGATACTGCTATATATTCAACTTTAAAGTATAAAAGTGAGGAGTAAGCAACGATATCAAGTTTAAAATCACACTTAGAAAACATGGAAGAAAGGTGTAAAACTTTATTTTTACATTAATTTTAATAAATGCATGGGCTACTTGTTTTGTAAAGATTAAAGCTAATATTATGATTATTTTTTATAAAACAAGAATATATTTTACTCTTCAAATTGTTTCTCAAGAACTTTCACATCACCTTTGAAATGTAGATGATTTTTTAACACTTAAGTAATACAAGCACTAATGTTACATTCTAAAAATAAATTACAATTTACAAGTTTTTGGGTGATGATATTATGACAAAAAAAAAACACCCACTTAAATAACAATGATAGATTGACACCTTTACGAAAGGATGACAAAATGGATCGGTCGACGATATTTTGAATTTGTCAACCTGTATTGGTATGATCCGCCTAACATGCCAAACGGACAGGGTTAACAACTGTTCTTTTTTTATTTTTATCACTTTTAAAGAAGAATATCATGTTTTGGGAATAAAAATTGGTGATGGTCAATGATATAAAAAAAATTATTTACATTAATTTTTATATGCATCATTTGATTCATTGAAATATTGTTGATATTTACTTTATTTTGTTAGATATTAAACTTTCTTTCATTAAAATATTTAAATTTGATTTAATTTTATTATTTTTTTTTATTGTGTAAAAAATGATATCAATTTTTATATTGATATCTTATGACATGACGGAGCGTGTTATTATTTCTAGCCTACACGACCTTTGCGTATCAGGCTAAAACAGGTCAGATCACATTTTGCCATCTCTTACGTGCTATCCACATTCAATAATCAAATATTTATTATTTTATTTTAAAATTTTGTTATATATTATTTTATATTAAAAAATATAATATTTTATTTTTAAAAGAGTTGTAAAGTAGAAGTGAGAGAAAAAATTATTATTATTTCATTTTAATTTTTTTTATATATTATTTTTTATTAAAAAAAGTATAATATCTTATTATTAAAAGAGTTATAAAGTGAGAGTGAGAGAGAAAAATAAGTGTAAAAGAAACTTATTTTTATCTTTTAGTGGTTGAAAACGGCTAGGAAGCAGCATATTCCAACATATGAACGGGGATGCCGAGGATAACATGCCACCTAAGCGACAACATATGGCACATCAGTTGAGTTAACTACTTAACTTCAAATTCAAGTCTTTTACAGTTACACCACACTGATCAACCTTGTTAATGCTTTGCTTAGTTACCCTTAACAATACAACATCTTAAACACAAAAAAGTTTCATCCATTCATTCATTCACTGTGTCAGAAATGAAAATCTGCACCACCTTGTGCATGCTGCTGCCCATGGTTTCGGTGATGATGATGAGCTGCAGCTTCATCACCATCATGGCAGTGACTGAGAGCCACATTCCCACCACTTTGGATGGCCCATTTAAGCCTGTAACCCGCCGGTTCGACCCATCACTGCGACGGGGCAGTGATGACCTGCCCATGACTCATCCAAGGCTCAGAAAGAATGTCACTTTGAATTTCCCTGAACAGATTGCTCTTGCAATTTCTTCACCATCTTCTATGTGGGTTTCTTGGGTTACTGGTAGTACTTTACCTCCTCTCCTCAGAATTTCCAAAAAAGCTGTCATTTTTAAGAACAAAGAGTTCATGATATTTCGGAAGGATTTTATGGGGCATCTGATCTCATAAGCCTGATAGTGAATTTGATCCTCAAAGTATATGACTACTACTTACTAAGTACTTAGTCTTTGATTGTTAATAAACTAAAAAGATGTCCTTTAAAGTAGTTCTTGTTTTTCACATTCATCACTACATGTTATTATAGAATGCAATTTAGTATCTGCAAGTAAGAATTAAATTGCATTTTAATGATAATATATAGGGGTGATAGCTACTTTCATGGACCTTTTTTATTGAATTGCAGGGTTAAATTGAATCTGTCATGCACTTTGAGGAACGAAATAGACCACTCTATTGTCATTTTGTGATGTTTTAGTCTGTACACCAACGATTCAAAGAGATTTGCACGGTTATTTGATTTTAGGAGAAAATTTTACAATAACTTAACTACATATTGTCATGCATGTTATGTTCATAGACTTTTATGATAAATATCTTGAAATCATACCAAGGATGATTTATGATTTGCAGAGTGTAATATTCTTTGAATTTAAAGTGGATAGAAATTAAATTTTCTTTTGAATGTTGATGGTGTTGTATTCTAAAGCATCAAGTTGTTGTTGCTTGGTTGTGTTGTTTGGTTTCGGATAAGGGGATGCACAGATTGGCCTCAACGTGACCCCAGTAGATCCTGCATCTGTTGGAAGTGAGGTGTGGTATGGGAAAGAGAGTGGCAAGTACACAAGTGTTGGGAAAGGTGATTCTGTTGTTTACAGTCAGTTGTATCCCTTTGAAGGCCTATGGAATTACACCTCTGGGATCATTCATCATGTGAAACTTGAAGGTATGTTTGATTTGAGTTACTTTTTATTTGCATTTCTGCTGAAATGGAGGGTAGTTGGAAGCAGTGATTACTGACAAGGAACATGCCACTGGTTGATGTGTTCCTATGGACATGATTTATAACATTGTCTGATTCATGCAGCCAGCACATGATCTAGTGGCAAAAAGGCTTGGTTGTTGTTGTCATTGTTAATTATCTTAGGTTCTTGGAAGCAATGCTTCACAAAGTTTGATGTCTGTCTAGTGACACAATTGTTGGATAAAAGAATTTACTTGTCCAATAAATTTGTGAAAGATTATTGTTCTTGTGATAAAAATCCTTTGAAAGAATGTTCTATTTTGTCTCCAAAATATTGGCTTCTTTCTCTATGCTTGCATTCCACTCAAAAGTTGTGCCATATGTATAACCTAACTTTGTCTATTTTGAGTTTCAAACTGCTCAATTCTAATCTAGCTGATGTCAAGTTTCATAATGATGTTTATAACTTTTTATTAAAAAAAAACACTACTCAATTCTGGAACCAATTACACATTCTTCATTTAGTACTCTTCTAATCATATCACCTATCACATAACAATATCTAATCAATTTTTTTTGTTAAAAAGAAAGTTTGAAATAAAGTATCAGAATATGAAATCCTTAATAGTACTTATTTTCTGTAAATTTGTTAAGATACAAACTATAAGATATAAACCAAGTGAATAAGTAAAATGACACAAATTTGATCAATTTGGAGAAAGTTCAGAGATATTTCTTTGTTGGTGCAGGTCTTGAACCTGGAACCAGATATTATTACAAATGTGGGGATAGTTCTATTCCAGCCATGAGCCAAGAGCGTTTCTTTGAGACTTTTCCAGAACCTAGTCCAAATAATTATCCAGCTCGAATAGCAGTTATTGGAGATCTGGGCCTCACAAGAAATTCTTCATCAACTATTGATCATCTAATTCATAATGATCCTTCAATGATTCTAATGGTTGGAGATTTAACATATGCGAATCAGTATCTGACAACTGGTGGAAAGGGAGCTTCATGTTATTCATGTTCATTTCCAGATGCTCCTATTAGAGAAACATATCAACCCCGATGGGATGGGTGGGGAAGGTAAACTACCTCAAGTTCTGAGTTCTGTGACAAATTATGTAATCAAGCCTTAGCTGAAGCATGCTAATCTAATTGTATGTTCAACAATAACTTGAAAAAAATCTACTTTTCTCTATATAGACTATAGATAGGCATTTATACTTCCCAATTGTGAAAATGAGACTTGGATAACCCAATTTATTAAGGCAAGCTGAAAATATCAGTGATGAGGGACTAGCTTCTTGCTAAATGTTTCTTCTGCTTTGCTGCATCTACTTTCATTTAGTGGTTTGTTAGGCTTGTGAATTGCTGCATTATTGGTGCTATGTTTGACTATAGTCTATTTTCTCAATATCAAGCATATGATTGTTAGAAAAACATATTGAGGGTGGGAGAGGAAGTGGTGAAATATTAGCATCTGTAATACAAAAGTTGAAAAGCAATTTGGTTTCTCAAACATCAGGTTTATGGAGCCTTTGACCTCAGAAGTTCCTATGATGGTTATTGAAGGGAATCACGAGATTGAACCTCAAGCTGGTAAAATCTCATTCAAATCATATTTGACACGATTTGCAGTTCCTGCTGAAGAAAGTGGCTCTAAAAGTAACTTCTACTACTCTTTTGATGCTGGGGGCATACACTTTATCATGTTAGGAGCATATGTTGATTACAATAGCACTGGTAAATGATAACTAATGCTTACCTTGTGTAATTTTTAACCACTCCATGCACATAGTTTTAGATGGTTCAACTTGACTTGAAGTATTTCAATCCAGGTGCACAGTTTGCATGGCTGAAGCAAGACCTGCAGAAGATAGACCGTAGTGTGACCCCTTGGTTAGTAGCAGCATGGCATCCTCCTTGGTATAACAGTTATGCTTCACACTATCAAGAATTTGAGTGCATGAGATTGGAAATGGAAGAAATTCTCTATCAATACAGGGTAGACATTGTTTTCAATGGTCATGTAAGTTGATTTTTTGTATTTTAGAACATTAGTTTGTAAATATCCAAGGTCTCTCTTCTTCAGTTTTACATAGATTGTTTTCTTATGATGGATTTATGTTGTTAGTATATTATAGGATTAGGAAAATGTGAAACTAGTTTTGCACACAGTTTTTTCAATTATTCATCTACAACAGTGTTGAAATTGAGATTATTTTACAAGTAGGTTTTTTTTCCTATTGTTCACACAAACAGTGTCACATGTTGTGCATGTTGCAGGTTCATGCTTATGAGAGGATGAACAGAGTTTATAACTACACATTGGATCCTTGTGCACCAATCTACATAACAGTTGGAGATGGTGGAAACATAGAGAAAGTAGATGTTGATCATGCAGATGACCCTGGAAAGTGTCCTTCTCCTGGAGATAACATACCAGAATTTGGAGGAGTTTGCAAATCAAATTTTTCCACTGGTCCTGCCAAAGGCAACTTTTGTTGGAACAAACAACCTGAGTGGAGTGCATTTAGAGAAAGTAGTTTTGGACATGGGATACTTGAGGTAAAATCTTCACACTGCAGGTTCAGTTGGCTCAATCATCAATTGTTTTGTTCTAGTTGGAGTTCATAGGAGTATGAATCTGTTTGGATAAAGTTTTCTATACACTAAAATGAAAAAAGAAAAAATCTCCATAAATTAAAATAGCTTATGCATTGCTCTTTTGTAGAACTTGTCTTAGATTAGTTTTTTATAAGGTAATTTTTTACTGATGCATATGCTAATTTTAGCTTATGGAAAAGTTTATTTCACCTTTTTCTTCTTATTTTCTTCTCTTTGGAAGTGTTTGTGTAGAAGCTATTGGTTAATGAAAAAAAGTAGTGCTCCAACTTTACTCTTTATTTAAACAAGTCAAATTCAAAGCTTGAAATTGTTTGTTTAAAACTAGGAAGCTTGTTTAAAAATTGTTTGATTATTTTCCTTCCTTACCTTTATCAAATCTCTTTTTTAAGTATTTTTTGGGGTTTATTAATTTAGTCTTTTTTAGATAGTTTTTATGCTAAAGAATTCTCTATATGAATAAATGATTATCTCTTATGCCAAATTATCATTTTTTTTTTCCTTTACACTCATTGTATAAATGAGTTTAGAACATCATCGGTGAGAGTTTGAGTTATTTCCACGAGTTCCTTATCAAGAAAAACAATATTTTAATGATTAAAGTAAGTTTTAAAATTCATTCTATTGACTGATGAAAATATTTTTTATTTTCATATAAGTATCTTTACTATTTAGATTTACCATCAAGAGGATGTCATGAACATTATTTCTGTCTTCAACTCATTTTTTCTCTCTTCAATCTCCTCCAACTTGTCAGTCAACTTATTTCTTCCATCTTCAAGAGCAAGCTGACTGGTAAGTTGGAAGAGATTGAAGATGGAAGACGCAAGTTGATTGATAAGTTATAGATGAGAAGATGAAAGTAACAATTACATCATTGATAAAATCAAATGGTAAGGTAGACTATGAAAAATATTTTGAACATTTAATAGAATAAAAAGTTTTAACAAACCTACTTTAATTTGAGTTCCACAAACATGGATACATAGGTTGTTTGAAATTGGATAGAGTTCTCACAAGGGATTATAAGCTTAAACTTGTCTTGTGTGTCTAGAATAACAAACAAATTTGGGTGAGTATTTATCTCACTTTTTTTACACTCCTAGTTTGTGTTCTTATTGAAAGTCTTAAAATACACACACTCTCTTTTATTGAAAATAACAAAATTTGGTAGAACTATTGGTGTGTAATATTGATGAGATATTTACACAATGATTCTATTTATACTAATAACCAACTACTAGTGTAGTACACTTGGTTCATCTCCAAACCCATTAATACAACAAGACAACTAATCTGGATTAAACAATATACTAAACATCTGTAAGTATATATACTAATTCATTTCTCAGTTATATAAAGATGCAAAAATACCAGAAACTCTGTCTATATATATTTTGGATGAAAATTTTCTGTGTATGTGGCTATATAATGTATTTCATTGAATTTTTCTTTTTGTTCATGACATGGTCACAGTCCATGGATTCTCATCTGTGTGATCTCTACCCTTTTCTTCAAAAGTTTATGATCCTATTTTGTTGCAGGCTGTGAATTCCACATATGCACTATGGACTTGGCACAGAAATGAAGACAACTACAAAGAAAATGCAGTTGGTGACCAAATCTACATTGTGAGGCAACCTGAATTGTGCATGAAAAACTTAAAAGTAATACTTCCATAAGCTTTTACTATGCACAAGCTTTTTCCTCATTATGATGCTTTATGTGAATGTGAGGATTTTGTTGCTTTTGTTTATAACCCCATCTCTAAACTTTTCATAGCATTTCAGGTTTTATAAGATGAGATTTGCATCTGCGATTCCCTTTTGTCGTAATTCTTCCATTTGTGCTTGGAGGACATGAATCATTGATGTCTGTTCTTCTGCTATATGGTCATTATTTGCATTGTTTCTTGTTGACACCATCATTGTTGTTAAGTTTTTTTTGAAAATTTAAAGATTACTTCGATCCCACGGTGTTCTTCCATCGGTCAGGTTACCTGCGATTGCACTCTGACGCCCCAAGTTATAGAAAATGACTTGACCTATTTCTACTTGACGTGGGATTTCTAACATTTTACATTAAAATTTTATGGTTTTTAGAAGTAAAAGTTTGATTGTTTTAACAAAGTAAAGACTTTCCTTTGAGAGGCTTTTGTAATTTGAATTCAAGCTATGGAAAGGAAGAAAATTTTCACTTGTTATTTTACTAATTAGAAAAGGGTTTTGTTTTTTTTTTTCATTGTCAAGAGTTGATTATTCAATGCCAATTTTGTTTACTTTACCTTAATTGTCAATTTTTCACACACTTAAAGATTCAAGTTATTTTTTGGTTTGGTTATGATTTGAATCTTCCTTTGCATTTGTTGGAACAGCCACAAGATTCACAACAATCACTTCCATACAATTCAAACCCTAAATCCTCTCATGCTCCTAGTCATCTTTCTAAGGTATGCTCCTTTCTATTTATTTTCATATTTGTTTGGATAATTTTTTTCATAAACAGTTTCAAGAGAGAAAAATAAAACAAAATGAGTTTCTCCAGAATTTGAAATTGGCTTTTCAGAATTTGTTAATATGGTTTTTCTAAATTTTTATTTTTTTTAACTAGTGCATAAATTAATTTTAATTTATAAAAAAAATTCATTTTTTCTTTTTATTTGTTTATCGTAGAATTCTATCATCACATCACAATTCCTTGGGCTTCTCTTTATATATGGTCTATATTATGAGGTAAATCATATTACATCTTATTGATGTTTACTCCATCCAATCAATTCTAATTGCACCCAATAAATTTGTACCTAGAATTGGAAATCTAAAATTGAAATTTACAGAATGGAAATCCATAATTGACTTTTTTGTGTGTGTGTTAAATTCTAGAATAGAATTGTAAAACCAAAACTCCAGTCTGAAAAAGCAAATCTAAAAATGGTATTCTGGATTAAATAATCCGAAATTCTGGATTTGATACTAGCTTCCGCATTATGTAATCTGGACACGCATTTGAACAAATGCTTATAGATTACATAATCCAAAAGTTAGAAAAGACTTTTGGATTATGTAATTTGGAAACTAATCATGCATATAAAAAAAAGACTTCTGAATTATATAATCCGGAAGCTAATTACGAATTTGAAAAATGATTGAATTATGTAATCCAAAATATACATTTTTACTTGTATCCCCACTCCTATTTAAAAATTAAAAAGGAAATTTTAATCATGTTCAAGTTTGGTGGGGTGTAGGAAACAAAAGCATGAAAGGAGTTGTTCTCTTATTAATTTATTGAAAAATGGATACCTTAAACTTGAAAAATATGCAAATAAAAACTAGGTTAAGAATTGTCTCTAATTTTTTTTTTCTTTTCTTTCATTTTGAAGGTGAAATGGAGCTAGGTTTCATTCTATAAAAACACAAGACCATTTGTTCTCCTTTGAGTGTAAAAAATATTCTCTTGATGTTTCATGGAGATAGATTATGGGTGATTTTATTTGAGTTTTTAGAGAGAAAAAATCACTTTTTCTAAAACAGAAAAAAAGCACTTATTATATATTCACTAAACCACTTATATTTTCCACTTTGTACTCTTTTTAGTTATGTATACATGGCATTGTTAATTACACTCTTATTTTAGATTGTTCATAACTTCCATCATGCATTTGCTCACTATATTTTGTTGATGTAATTATCTTTCTTAATTTTTTTATGTAGTCAAAATTATAGTTTTTTTAAATTATATATTGCTCAATTTCTCCATTCTTAATAGATGTCAATTATGTTTTTTTATCAATGTTACTTACACTATTCTTTTTATATACTTCATAAGTTTTGATTAACAGGTAAATATTATTAATTTTATTGATGATGTTTGAATTATTTTTATATCAATATAGTTAATATTTTATCTACCAATATCAATAACCCCCTCTTTTATAACCAATGTAATATGTGTACAGTTTAATCTTTTTATGACAATATCTTTTATATATATATATATATATATATATATATATATATATATATATATATTCAACTTGTAAAAATAAAGTGACATTTTGTAATTGTCATTAAAAATATTAATTATAAATAAAATAATGTAAAGTATACACTCAATTTGAAGCTATTTAGATTTTTTTTCTAGTGCAAATATTTTTATAACCTTTTAGGATTAGAATATTAGTTTGTGTTGCCAAATGTTTTTCTTCATGTATCAGTATTAACTCACACAAGTGTAAAAGGTTTATGTATCTTAATAAAGTGATTCAAAGTTTAATTTGTAATGATGTATACAATAAATTGTATCGAAAAACACCTTATGGGGATTCAAGGTTTTCAACAATATTAGTAATTATTTTAGGTTTATGTATTATATTTAGTGATATAATGACTAGGGTTTTTCTAGATTGCGAAACACCTATTAAAATATACTAATGGTGTTTTAGATTATAAGAAATATAGAAGGGGTTGAAATAGAATATTAATTCTAAAAAGGTGGGTAAAACTTATAAAATAAAGAAAACTTTACAAAAGAAGGTATAATCTACAAACCCTCCTTGTTATGATAGAATAAAATGAAGGTTTTACAAATAATATTATCATCTTAACCCTTCTTGGAAACTTTACATATATTGTTACATGTAGATTAACATAAAATCATTTAGAATTCTTAATATTTTTTCATGAAAAAACTTTTTTATATAGTCATCTTAAATATGGTAGTTGGAGGTCGTGTGTTGATCTTTGTTCTTATTGTTTTTTTGCTGACATATACTTTTTGTGGCACTCAAAATGTTATGTCCAAGAAATTTTTTTCTCTATAAATTCCTTCATAGTACTAACATTACCAAAGTGAGCATACAAACTTAGAAAGTTGTTTCATTGTGTCAGAATCATCTTGAAGATGTCTCAGTCAATGTTGATAACAAGTAGATGATCAAGTAATTCAAAATTTTGTCTTGTGATATCCACGTGTACACCATATCTAATTCTCATGGTGACGTTATTTTATACTTCCTCTTGTCTTCTGTATAGTATCGTCTAAACTTCGTGTAGCATCATCTAATCTTTAGGTAGTTGACTAATGTTTCATTATTTTGTATAGGATTTAATATTTCACGTGCTCGTATTATTTTTCTTGATACACATTAAGTAGCTTTGATTAAATCAACCAAAACTTATTAATAATTCTTATCATAAAAGTCAATTTGTATTGATTGATAAAACATTGAACATGATAAGTCGTTTGTCCATGTATTTGGTTATTTGTGTCTTTACAACCTTTTCCATTTTTGTTATAAAAACTAATATTAATTTTATGCATAACAAGGAAACACACTACTCCTTGTCTACCTAGTCATTTGGTTACTTTGATATTTTCAAATAATCGGAGTTTTAAAAACAACAAACAAACTTAAAAATGATGTCTCTAAGATAAACAATGTACAAGCTATAAAATGTATACAAAAAAATTATTTATGTATATACTTCTTCCATTTGTCATAAACAAAATTATAGGTGGTAAGAACATCATTATGAAGGTCAGTAGAGTGAAACATTCGTAAATGGTTGTTCTAAGGTGGGAAGCGATGATTCTATTTAAGGTGTTGAATGGAGTGTTTTAGATATTTTTATTTAGGTTTGCACAACAATTTATATATTTTTCTTTTAAATATTATCAAATAGTTGAAAAAAACCTAAAATTTATAAAATACTTTTGATTTTATCGTTTTCTTATTCTCACACTAAACCAAAGACATGGATACTATGTAAAAAGTGAATACAATATGGAGTATATATGCATACTTTATGTAAAAGGTGAATAAAATATGGAGTATATATGCATACTTTTATTGGAATTTTTTTTTAATTTTTAGAGTGCTAATAATTATGTAATTAAATTATGTGAAATATAAATGGAAAGTATATTATGTCAAATCATATTATATATTATAATTAACATTTATTTAAACAAAGAATATTTATTCACTTATATATTTGAGTTTCCTATGAAGATAGTTTACACCAAATATATTTTTGTGGTTTAAATTGTGTGTACTACCTTATTCAATATTTTTCACTTAATTTACTAATACATTAAACAATTTTTCCCCAACATAAATCAACAAAATCTTCTTTGTAAAACAAACAATATAAATACTATAGAACTCGTTTATCCACCACACATGTCCTTGTCATGATTCCTTAATACAAATGAGCTCACTATCCCTTTTGAAAACACACCAAGTACACATTGAAACAAAACAAAGTCTTTATTCATTTATTTATTTATTTATAATAATATATAATGAAATTTTTTCTCGTTGATGTACACAACTTTTTTTTTCCAATTTTATCCATGAAGAAATTACAATTAATTTAATATATCAGTTTAACAATTTCCTTTTTTTTTTATAAATAATCGTTATCCATTTAATAACTTCTCTCTTCCGTTTAATAACTTCTCTTATCAATTTTACAACTTTTCTTACCAGTTTAGTAACTTCTCTCATCCGTTTAATAACTTCCTTTAACAATTTTACAACTTCTCTTATCAATTTAGTAACCTCTTTCTATGTTTTGATTAATCTATGAAAAAAAAAATATTCCTGTAATGAATTTAAATTCAATTTTTTCCTAATTAGATTCAAATTCTTTCATCTTCTTTACATGCATTATATTACACTATAAATTTAGACGTTGTCATTTCCGCTAGTTATATTATTATTATTATTATTTTTCAAAACATATAAACTTTAAAAAAAATGGAAAAAAGGGTTTTTCTAATTTTTTTGTTTTCAATAAACTTAGAAATATTATTTGAGGACTTTAACTAATCCCTTTTGTATTGTTTAATGAATAATTGAAAAGCAATTGTTGTTAGTATATTGATATTATTAATATTTAAATATTATACATCTCTATTATACTTCATATTCAACAAAGAATTTACTTTCTATATTGCATTGATAAAAAAAAGACTTGGATTACACCCTCTAAATCCAAACTATGACATCACATCACATATTTTTTTCTATAGTTTTCAACAACAAAAAAATGCATGAGTCAATTCTTACCCACAAGTTTCTAATGCTCTGCTTTTGCGCTTAAAATTCCTTCAACCCCTTATTCCTCCCGAAAGCAATGGAAAACAGAGAGAAAAATTGGGGGATGGAGGGGGTTGTTCATTCCCTTGTTCTATTCCACAACAAAGCCACCATTTTTCCTTGTGCGTCTCGCACACCCTTCTGGGAAAACCCAAAGGGCTGCATTCAATTTCACACAACAGGGACAGAGGAAAAACAGGGGAGGAAGGAAAAACCAGAGGAAGAAGAAGAGAGAAGAAAAAAACAGAGGTGGAAGGAAGCCATTGTTTTTCTCGCAATTCCAAATGCCCTGCTTTCTGGGTTTTTCTCATCTCCCTCTCCTCTGAACTCCTTTGCTCTGGGTTGGAGGGTGTTGATGTAGGGGAAATTCTCCCCTACATTCGCCATCGTCCATTCTCTTCTTCTTCATCGTCTTCTTGATCGAAAATGGGTTGCATCAGCTCCAAAAGTGTGGTTGCCAAAGCTTATTCTCCATCCCCAACAAGGGTGGAGGTTTCAGAGACGAATCGATCCTCCAGCAGGGGCCGTTCCGGATTGAAGATTTTGGATTCCAAGGCAAATTTGGATAATGAGAGGAACAACAAGTTCAAGAAAAATAGTTCAAAGAAGAGTAATGGGGCTTTTAACTTGAGGGTTGGGTTGGCACAGAGGAGTGTTGAAGCAGAACAAAATGCTGTTGGTTGGCCTCCTTGGCTCACTGCTGTTGCAGCAGAAGCCATTCAAGGGTGGGTTCCTCTCAAAGCAGATTCTTTTCAGAAGTTAGAAAAGGTAATCACAGAGATACTGTTTATGTTCTTCTTGCTCTGTTTCATTCCTTAAACTTGTTGTTTTATGTAGAAAAAAAGTGTTTTTTTCTCTCTTTTAATAAAATATTATGTTTTTTCTTAATAAAAATTAATATAAACAAAATAATATATATATTTATAAAAAAATTTATATGAGACATTATTAATGTAACTTGATATTTCAATGAACAACAATCCTCTAATCCTCTGTCACCCGTATTAAAAAAGAATTATTAAAAAAATGTATTTAATAAGAATATATTTAATTATTAAGTAAATATAGATGTATTTTATATGAATAATCTACTTAATATAAGTTAATGTAAAAATTATAATAAATTATATATAAATGTAATTGGAATCCAATTCAAAAGTTAATATGTAATTTATATTTATATTTATATTTAAATTTATTTATGAAAAATACAAATTGAAAAAAAATTGTCTTTTTGTTGAAGTCTTTAGAGTATGGATGCTTGGTAAGATAGAAGAAAAGTATCCAAAGAGGATAAAGTTTGATATATAAATTAAAAAGAGAGTGGAAAGAAGAAAAACAATTAAAAATGAGTTTTGTTTTCATTTTCAAAAGTGGGTTATGAAATAAATAAATAGACTTGTTTGATAAGTGATAATATTTTTGTCATATTTTTATTCTTGTTTTTAGTTTTAAAAAGTTCAGTTATTATGACACAACTCATTAAGAAGTGATATGGGTTCTAAGCTTTATATTGAAATACACATTTGCCATTGAGAAAAGAAAAGGAAAACAATTTTTTTATACTTTTATTACTTTTAAAATGTTTGAAAACAATTTTCGTATTTAGTAAACTTTAGATTGTAAATTAATTTATAATTAAATAAGAATTTTTTAAGAAAAAAATTTTGAAAAAAAAAAACTTTACTCAAAGTAAACTTTTCTTTCCTTTTCCTTTTGTCTACCACCAAAGATAAATAAATTTTGTTTGCCCTTTTTTTTTCTTTTTCATTAATTAAACATAATTTATTGTAACATTTTATGTTATATTTATTGTAAAAGTTATCAATGTCAAACTTTTAATATTGACATTTCTTATAACATACATTAACATTATTAAAATGAAATTTCAATTTTAATAAAAGAATAATATTATAGTTTATTACAATTACTAGAAAAAGGTAATATTAAAACTAAATAAAGTAGAGTACTTTAATCATAAATTTTTTTATGTTGACATTTCAAATTTCCCTTAAATTTTGTTCTCGTTTTTTTCTTCCTTTTAATGATATATTATTTTTGAAATTAATATAATTTAACTAATAACTATTTTATCGGTAATATGTGTTTTTTGGTTATGTATTGTAATTTATAAAATTACTAAAGGTGACACCTCCATATTAGTATTAGTATTAGAGTAATGATTGACTTTTGAATTTGAATTTTTATCTTTAATGGTTAAAGTTGTAATGTTTGTCATTGTACTAGTCTATTGTATAAGAAATGTTATTATGTTTTTAGAGTAATTATATTTTAAATTTTGTTCTTTTCTCTTTTGCTATTTTTTTCATACTTACAATTTGATCATTGTGTTAAACTATTTTGGAAATATCAATATTTTTGTTAAAATTTTAAAAAATTAGTAGATACACGATAATTTAAAATGTAGAATTATTATCACTCATGAAATTGTTTTATTTAAATACTAAAGTTATGTAATTATACATTTAATTAAAAGTGAGCTAAACTAGTAAAATTTTGTTTTTCAATTTTGAGATCTCAAAGCATAGTTTGAGGAAAAGCTAAAAGATATTATTTAAATGACAATGAGTATATCATCTTCTTATTCTCTATAAATACATTTTGATTTAATGATAAATATATTTTTTAAATGTTTTTATTGGTATAGATTGGTCAAGGTACATATAGTAGTGTGTTTCGAGCTCGTGAAGTTGAAACCGGAAAGATGTTTGCTTTGAAAAAGGTTCGCTTTGACAATTTTCAACCTGAGAGCATTAGGTTTATGGCAAGAGAAATAACGATCCTTCGTAGGCTTGATCACCCAAACATCATGAAATTGGAGGGTATAATCACTTCTCGTCTATCAAATAGTATATATCTTGTATTTGAGTACATGGAGCATGATCTTGCTGGCCTAGTGTCACGTTCTGACATAGTGTTCACTGAATCACAGGTTTGTTAGCATCTCATTTGTAATAAATCTTATTATTCATTGTGTATATTAGACAAGACTTAGTGCAAGTTTGAATTATTGTTACTCTTCTTGAAAAATATGTTTAGAATTAAACTTATCTAAAGTATATATTTCTTTAGAAGTACATTTAGCATATAAAAGTGTGAGGAATTCTAGTGTAGAGTATGGAGTTTCACATTGAGTGAAGATGGGTGAGGTGAGTAGTAGTAGTAGTAGTATATATATATATATATAAAAGGAGAAAGACCCACAAGCATAATGACTTAAAGTTTTAGGTTGAAGGTGGTGTTAATGTCTCTTATATACAGGTTGGTTAATGGCTAAAGACTCATCATATTCATATCTCTTAGGTTAGATATCAACTCTCCCTAGTACATATGCTCGAGGAACCCAACAATTAGCATTGTCTAAAGGAAGTGTTATACGATAAAGTTAGTGGAGATGAGTGAAGCCCAACAAAAAGGAAGTTCAAATTATGCACTTAAAATTCAAGTTCTGTTATAAAACTTTGTTTATGATCCTTTGTTTATTTAGTTTACTTTCACCTTTATTTTGGGTATTCAAAAGTTAGTTAACTCACTTATATATATTTAATGTTACATTCATATGTGATGTTTCCTTCCCATAGATAAAGTGTTATATGAGGCAACTTTTAAGTGGACTGGAGCATTGTCATATGCGTGGTATTATGCATAGGGACATCAAGGTATCAAATATCTTATTGAACAATGAAGGTGTTCTCAAGATAGGAGATTTTGGATTAGCAAATACAATCAGTACAGATAATAAACATCCTTTGACAAGTCGTGTTGTGACTTTGTGGTATCGTCCTCCTGAACTATTGATGGGATCAACCAGCTATGGAGTGTCAGTGGATCTATGGAGTGTTGGTTGTGTATTTGCAGAACTTTTTCTTGGGAAGCCTATCCTTAAGGGGAGAACCGAGGTAATTTTCATAATTGATGCATGTTATGTATAACTTCTACCTACCTATGTGAACATTCACACATTTTGTTTAGTTTGAATTTTTTTTGTTGAAAATAAATTTCCATGACTTGAATGTGCTAGCAAATGTTTCCTAAGAAACCATATAATTATAAAAATAACACAAACCTTACATTTACTTTTATAGTTTGACATGTATATGTACTTCTTAAATGTATAGGTTGAACAATTACACAAAATTTTTAAATTGTGTGGTTCTCCACCTGAGGAGTTCTGGAAAAAGACTAAACTTCCTCATGCAACCATGTTCAAGCCTCAAACAAATTATGAAAGCTCTCTTCGAGAAAGATGTGCAGATTTTCCTGCATCTGCTATAAACCTACTTGAGACTTTATTATCCATTGACGCAAGTAACCGAGGAACTTCTTCCTCTGCCTTAATGTCTGAGGTAAAAATTTCATTGATTTGTAATATTTTTGTATTACGTATTCTTCATTTTTAGAAAAAATCTTATTTATAATCTTATACCGTAATATATAGTTGATGTTTTATGCACATGACTTCATATTTGTATTGCTAGAAATGTTAACTTATTAGGATGTTTGTTTAATGTTGACCAACTAAGTATAACTAACTTGGTTGTGTATTCTTTATAGTATTTTAGTGTCAGGCCATACCCTTGTAACCCATCAAACTTGCCAAAATATTCACCTAGCAAAGAAATGGATGTAAAAGTTCAAGAAGACTCATCCAGGTACACTATTATGATATTTATTGTTTATAGAATATTGTCATATATAATTATTTATATAATTGAATTTCTTGTATGCATTGAGAGTTGGAGTTTTACCATTAATTAAGTCACATGGTGTTGTAATGTTACTTTTTAGTATCTTGAAAAATGTGCTTTCAATTAAACAAAATACATTTTTCTCTTATTTTTGGAACTAACTCTTGATCCTTACTCTTAGGAAAAAGATTGAAGGTAAAATGAGAGAGGTTGCAACATCAAGAAGACAACAAAGACGAGTCTCTAGACTTATGCAAGATCAAAACAATTTGGGTAAATCAAGTTCAAAAGAGGTACTTATTTTTCAATGGAATGTTACTACATTACTTAAATATCATTATTTTTTGCAATACTTATCTTACTTTCTCCTCTGAAGAACATGCAAAACATTTCTCAAAATGGTCATAGAGATGATGGCAAAACACATCTTACAAGAGGAAAAGGAGGAGGCATGTACAAAGAGCATACAAAGTCTGCATTGGATACTATGTCTGAGACTTCCCAAATGATGAATGTTGTCAATGGTAATGGATATAGTGTGCCACTACAAGTCCCAGGTTCTAACAATGATTATACATGGGTAAAAAGAAGAAAACAAGATGCATCATCAACTCTATCAGATGGCTCAAGAAGCAAAATTAGTGCACTAGATCCAAACTTTGCCAAAGGAACATATGATTTAACTAACCAAAGGGTTTCAATGGATTTTGATCCTGCTGAATTGATGAATGCTCAGGTAAACATTATGCTCAAGCAAATATAAGTAAATGTTTTAGAATATTAAGTCACAATACCTACAAATTTATCACTATTGTCAAATTAAACTCATGGTCTCACTAGTTGCTAACACAAACTAACACAAGTTTTAGTGTGACTTGTGAAAACTAACACATGACATATAAAGATGCATATCACTAGAAGTTATTACATCGTATAATATTATAATTGTCTTGTAAGTTAGATGTTAACTTCTTTTGTGACATTTTTTTTCTTGTAGATAATGAACTTTAATGTGATACCTAAATACTTGTGTATTTTATTTGTATTAAATTAATTTATATTTAATATTTAACATTGTACAGGGCCGAAGGGAACTTGATGCACAACGTGCAATTCGTAAATCAAGGTTTGGAAGAGGTAAATAAATATATTCATATATTAGAGAAAAGACAAATGTTATGTGTAAAATAATTTGTATAATAAATTGGACAACAAAGAAAGTTAAAGAAGAAAAAATAAATCTAAATTGTCTAAAATAGTAATGTTGTACAAATTGTTATATGAGCTATCTATATAACACAATTAAAAGTAAAGTAATCAAAACATGTTTTGTATTTGAGGTGAATAAAAACTTATATTGTCTAAATAACATTACGAGTGAACTAATGATGAATACTTATTGATGAATTTGTTGTTTACAGATAAATGAGGCAAGGATTGTGAAAATGGTGTAATCTTCATCATTACAAGGGTGATTAACAAAACATTTATGCTATTGATGAACATTAGTAGGGACATTTGAACCATTTTAATTTTTTACTTAATCTCTCTTTGTATCTTGGTGACATTTCCCTCCTTTTGATCACAATAGTTAATTATTAATACTCTTCGATCATTAACATTCATTACAATATATACATGGAACAAAGAAAAAAAATAGAAGATGATACACTACAATAATGTTTTATTTTTATCATTTAAAATTTCACTTTTCCCACACATGCAAATTTTCTCTAAGTCTAAGATTTGTTTTAAGAAAAAAAAAACTATATAAAAAATAGTCTAACATAGCTTGTGTTCTTAGAAAATTCATTTGGTTGACATAATCAACAACAATAAAAAAAAAAAAAATTAATGTCTTAATAAATTTGTTTACATGTATTTTGTTTTGGACATGAAGTACAAACTAACATTCCTATTTCAGCCTTTTTTTTTTTAATGTGATGACTTATATAATTATTCTTAATTTTGGAAATCACACAAAGTAAAAAAACATGTTTTATATTGAAATATTTTGTAATATAAAATGAATCATGTTATTATAAATTCATTTACATTATTATTAGTATATAGATACCATTGATGAAATATCTTTTAATATTACCTATATTAAAAGAAAAAATTGAGAAATAAATTTCTTCTCAATTCAAGCTTTCATGCCTTAGTGGTAATGAAAGAAAAATAATAGTAAATATATTCTACTGATATTTAAAAAAACACAACATAAATAAGAGCTTTTTTTAGTCAAATGTATAAGAAAAGAAAAATTAAGAGCTTATGATTAATTTATCTTTTACAAATAAACATCCAGTCAATTATTCTATATATTTGTTTCTTTACTAAAAAATATAATTAAATAACAAGTAATTTTAAAAATAACAAATAATTAATTATTATATTAACTAAATTAAATATTATTTTATAAACTAAAAAATTATTGGTATCTAAAATAATTTCTATTATTAATAAAAAATTAGAAAACAGTTTCTAAACTAACATTAACTAATGTTTTAGTTACTAACTAATGATAGATACCACACTTTAGAAATACTATAAATTTTTTTAATAATAAAAATTACTTTAAATATCAATAATTTTTTAATTTATAAAATAATATCTAATTTAATCAATATAATAACTAATTATTTTTATTTTTAAAATTAATTGTTATTTAGTAATTTTCTTATACTGTTTATTTTTCGGAATGAATTTTCAATCAAACTTAATTTTGTGATATAACTTTTCAAAATCATAAATTATTGTTTTTTTTATTATATAAACTTGACAAAATAATTGATTGAAAAATACACGGAGAAACATCAATAAACTTGCTTTCAAATATGAATCAACTTATATTGATTTTATAAAAAATCATTATAAACTTATATTAAGAATATAAACCCCAAAAGATATCATAATCATAGAAATGAAATCATTTAGTTCAAGCTTCAATTATAATCATGAAATACATAAAAATTGTTTATCACGAAACATAGTGTAAAGCAAATGATTACCATATAAACATTCCTAACAACAAAAAATGTACACTTATGAGAATAAACAAATATAGAAAAGCATGTAAGAGGCACAACATGAAACCTTTTTAGTCTTCAAGAATAAAACACATTAACCAAACAAAAAAAACCCTAATGTTTCACCTTTTTTCCAACATATATGACAACATTACTAGCATCATAAGCACAATAGACTATAAGTATCATGAAAACAAATTTTATTCTTTCATATTAAATAAAAATAGAATGAATTTATATCATGATAAATAAACTCAGAAAAGTATGTAAGAAGTACACCATCCAAACATTTTTTTTTTCTTGAACAATGAAACACACCAACCAAACAAAAAAAACTATAAAGTTTCACATTTTCTTCCACTTATATGACAATATTATTAAGAGAAGAAAAAAAAATGTAAATATCTTAACATGAAAACAAAATTTATACCCCATATAAAATGAAAAACAACATGAACTTATATCAAAATAAACAAATCTAGAAAAATATGAAAGAAACTCAGCTTAAAGAATGAAATTTCTTTTAACAACCAAATCAAAGACATTAAAAAAAAAACCTTAAAATCTCACATTTCTTCAACTTAAAATGAGTATATTGCTAAAAAAATAACTGAACAACAGAAGAAGTAGAAATTCAACACGAGATCCATTTTTTTTATCAACAATAAACAATAAATAAATATGAATCATTCTAAGGTGATTCAATCCTTATACAAGAATTTATCCATAATCTTCATCACAAGACTTACTCCAAAATCTACCAAAACAGAACTCTTTTAACTAATCCATAGAAAGACAACATGGGATCCATGAATCAATTTATTCAAACAATTCAGATACATAAAACAAATTTATCTCAAATAAAATGAATAAAAGAAAGCTCTCATAGAACAAGGTAGACTCTTGTGCAATGTGTTTTAAAGTTGTACCATAATGCACCTTATTATTCTACAAATAAACTATTTATTTTTGTCGTCATCCGATTATTTTTATTTTTTTCATGTCTTCTCTTTTGATTTTTTTAAAAAAATGTTGAAAGCTAAATCATACAAATAAAGATAATGTTATTTTATTGACAGTAAATTTTATTTAAATAAAAATAAAATATTTTGAATTATTAAAAAAAAAAATTAAGTTCATAAATTTCTTAAAAAATATATGTATATTTACATTATTATTTTTTTTATATTTTGAGAAAAAACAGAAATAGTTAATATTATGGAGAATTAAAGCAAAAGGAAAGAGAGAAAGAGAGGAATTGCGTGGCGAAGGTAAGAGAAACGCAGCGTCGCAGCAACGAACAACAGCGCAAACAATGCTCTCTTTTATCTTCCTTCACAATCCATCACTCTAACCTTCGCTTCCTCTTCGGTGAGTGTGCCTTCTCCCTTTCAATTCCTCTTTTTCTCCTCTCATTGCTTTCTCCGATCTCAATTCTCCTCTCTCTCTCTCTCTGCATTCCCCCACATTCATTCATTCATTCCCCTTTTCCCTTCTCTCTCGCTTCCTCCGTTTCCCCTTTCCTTTTCAATCTCTCCGATTCAACTTCTCTGATGTTTTTTTTCCCCATTTTTTGATTGAGTTCGTGGTGTTTGTTGTTATGCGTCGCTTTGGATACATTTTGCTTGCCTGATTGTGTGTTTTCGTTGGGAATTTCTTCAAACCAAGGGGATTAGGGTATGGTGTGTTGCCACATTTCGCAACTGTTGAATGCTGGATTGCTTTGATTTGATGCTAGTGTAGAACAATTGAGAAAAAAAATTGTTGTGTTTGGTGGAAACTGGAAAGTGGATTTGATTGAGATATGAGGTATAAGAGGTATAAGGAAGTAGGTTTTTGAGAAGAGTTTTTCTTTTGATTGAGGTTGACTTGAGGTCCTGAGGGGTTTTGATTTTTTTGGTGCCTTGACCTGAGAGGCACCAGCAGGTTGCATTGCCTGTCTAACAGAAGAGAGGTAGGTGGCAGTAGGTTGCATTGTATGTCTAGCAGGAGAGAGGTGCCATTGGCTTGCGTGTGACGTAAGAAAGATTGTCGAAGACCTGACAATTCGTTAGATGTCTGGATATTTGGAGTGTTTTTTAACAGCTGCTAGTAGGGTGTGTGAGCCGACAAGGCTTGCTAAAGGTGCCACGGGTGTGGGCTGGGGCAGCATCTCAATCAGCAGTAATGAGGAATCGCGATCCAATCTGCCACCTCACTGAACTAGCTCGTATGTGTAACGGAAGAAAGGTACCAATAGGTTGCTTGTCTAATAGAAGTATGGCGTCAAAATTCGGACAGTTTTGTTGATTTTATTTTGTCCAAATTAGCATCGAAGTTAGCATTTTAGAAGGCTGTACATTTTGAGCTTTTTCTTACAGCTACTGGTAGGGTGCGCTGTGGATGGACCAAAAGGGATTGCCGAAGGGGCCATAGGCATTGGCTGGGCAGTACCTCAATTAGCATGAGGCGCCAATCCATTCTGCCACCTCACCAAGTTCGATGTGCCTTATGGCGCATATGTTATGTTGTTTTCCTTTGTCAACACTTCTATGGTAAGTGAAACTAAATGGCAGAAAAATTATATCCTTTCCTTAGTTGTATACCAAATGCTGGCAATTAATCAGCTGTTTTCCATGAAATCAGTGCAGCCTCATTGCTATTTTTTTAGTCTACGCCTGCATTGCTTGCTGTTTAGAGTCCCAAACACTCGACGGTGACAACTAGTAATTTATTTAGACTATTTATCACTTCTTCAGTGTAAGATTTAGATGATTGAGCATGCTATGTTATTTATGGCTATCAATTACTCTATCATTTCAAAATACTTTTCGGGTTTTTCACTAATTAGTTTTTTCAACTTATCCTTGTATTTTTTTTGGTATTTTAATATGGAATGAGAACATTTATGAAATGGGAACGTAATGTAGTAAAAAGGAACTTATTTTTTTCTTAAAATTCTAAATATTTGCAACTTTCTTAATCCTTTGCAAAACCTTAAAACGACAATTATTTGGAAACAGATCTAATACGTAGGTGCTAAATGCAAGTGCCTTACTTGCACTAGAAAAGGCACGTATAAGGCATTAGTGATACACTTCATTGAAGATAGGGTGCCTAACTAGTAAGCTGGGCTGACCCATTTTGATGGCTGGCCTCAAAGTTTTTAGCAATGTGCCTTTCCATGGATTGGTTGATATTTCTAGGTTCTGTCCATTTATCTATAAAAGAAAGGAAATTATCAGGGGAAAAAATATAGCTGATTTCATATTTACTAGAATTTGAGTTTAGGATCTAACTTAATCATACAAAAACCAATTTGTAAGTTGAAGACTGGACACACCTTATAAGGATTACTTTTGCCATATATCTTGTCAATGGGAGTGAGAGTCAACATTAGGGATGACAAATGAATCTGTCTTTGCGGGTATTGTTTGAACCTGTCCTGATTTTGATGGGGAATCCATGCTTTGATTGGGTACGAGTATGGGTAATACCCAATTTTTTTCAATTGGGGACAGGGACTGGTATGTACATATCCGCCCTGTCTCCATACCCATCTCAATACCCATCCCTGTCCTCAGACTCCTCCTTGTCTTAAATTACTAAACATTTTTAATTTATTAGATAACCTAAAAACCTTATATTAGTTTTTCTTTGGTCCTTAGTTTTGTAACATAACTCTAGGTCATACATTTGATCATTTTTACTCTTTTCTATAATTATTTAACCTTTATCAACGGTTGTTTTATACTCTCTTTTAATATTTATACCATTATAATTTCTTTCTTGATGTTTGACAATGGAGAAAAGAAAATGTGTATTCTTTTGACAATGAAAACACTGGGTACAAGTATACTTGCTCCCCGATGATGATGAGATAAATAATTCATACCCGTTGAATATGGGATGTGGATTAGAATGGACTTTTTACTTCAGGGTTGGGGATGGGGATGGAATAGTCAAACTCGGACCGTCCCGTTGCCATCCCTAGTCAACATACCTTCTCTGACACAAGACTAGACACTTGAAGTGTGGACAAATGTGGGTCACCCAATAACAATTCCCCTTCGGGACTAGAAATAGACATTTGTGGAATAGATAATTAGGGTGGTCCTATAATAGATATATGTTAGGCTATGATATCATATTAAAATTTGGTTTTAGAGGTTAACTTAACCCTACATAAAAACAACTTGCTTGTCAGGTGAGGATTGTACAAAGCTTGTAAGATGACATTAGCCATACCCTTAATCAATGTGGGATATTAATAATATTGTTAGAATACCTATTAAATATAGGTAATATGTAGTTATACTGGAAAACTACTATATGTTCTACCTATCTCTGTCTGTACCTAGAACTCTAGTTCTGATTTTTTTATCTTTGCTCTTCTTTGTACTCATTGTATCAGAACTATCAATATAAATATGAGAACATAAGACTCTCACTATAGTCTCTTTTATCTATCTCAAGTTGGTATTAGAGCGGGTTGATCTCGCTCTGCTGCTCTTAGTCTCCGGTGGAATATCTATTGTACGCTTCGCTGTCGCAGTTTTCTCAGGTAACCTTCAGATCTAGAGTGTCTCTCCAAGCGACGACCAACCTCACTGATTCTGGAAGTAGAATCTACTCCACGCACTGCTAGGCACTTAGTTTTGGTTCGCCGCTAAAAATTCCAGGAAACAGTGTTGGCAGAAATATTATTTAATATTTTTAAATTTCAACAATAAATGAAACAGTACTCGGTGTTGATTTTAATGTCATTGTGGAAACTCTTTAATTAGATATCGTGATTCTGATTTCTTGAATTCCAGGCTGCATATAAGGTCTTGAATACACATCTCATACATTGGGACTCTATTAATTGTATGTCAAAATTTTGATTACCATTGATCAAGGTTTCGAATGCATAGGAGGAGGCCATCTTTTGCTTCCTTTCTTTGTGGGTGTGAGAAGTAACCTTCCTTTCTTTCCCTTAACCTCCATCACCCTGGTGAAGTTTTACTAACTCATTGTAAAGCTATGCTTGTTATGCCAATTGGATTTGCACAACTATAACAAAAACTCTCGGAATTGTTGAACATTTCAAGTATGATACCAGTATTTTTGTTTCATTTGATGTGTGATGGAGTCTTCAATCTAATTTTCATTTGTGCTTCTGCTATTGTATACTTTTGTGTGTCTGATTTCTCATGTTTCTTTCTGAATTTGTCTCTAGATTATAAAAATGGACAGATCAACTGGCCATAGTGGCGGTGGAAGTGTGGACATGTTTCTACCAAATTATAAGTTGGGGAAAACACTTGGCATTGGATCCTTTGGGAAGGTGAAAATTGCAGAGCATGTACTGACTGGTCATAAAGTTGCTATAAAGATCCTTAACCGCCACAAGATAAGAAGTATGGAAATGGAAGAAAAAGGTCTGAGTCATTTGCACACATATAATATTTACTGTTTATCTAACTGTGGGACCTGATTTTCATTGTTTTCAGTCTTCCTATACTTTTCAGTCAAGTTTATGTATATATGTACATGTATAGCTGCATTGCTATATCATTAGTTTTGAAATTCTTCATGTTTGATACCACTATGTTGTGGTTGGATAATGTTGAAAATTTCCTTAATTGTTGTGATCCATAGCTGCCTTAACTCCAGCCAATTTGAGTTGGTTGAAATCTTGAAGATTGAGTAGATGTTGACTCTAGGGGGTGGGTTAGGAGTTAAATATGCTACCTAGCTGAATCACTTTACTTATGGTTTTCACATTTTGCATGATTGCTACTGGTAACTAGCAAATGGTTGAATATGCTTACAAGTTACAACGTTTTTTTTTCTTCTCCAATTTGTTGCAGTTAGAAGGGAAATCAAAATTTTAAGATTGTTTATGCATCATCACATTATTCGACTTTATGAGGTCATAGAAACCTCAACAGACATATATGTTGTTATGGAATATGTGAAATCTGGAGAGCTCTTTGATTACATAGTCGAGAAGGGTAGGTTGCAAGAGGATGAAGCCCGCCATTTTTTTCAGCAGGTGTAATTTGTTATATTTTTGTGTGCTCCAGAAATTTATGCTTGTCACTGATTATTTAATCTAGTTTGTCTTCTGGAACTATGGAAGCAGATAATTTCTGGTGTGGAGTACTGTCACAGGAATATGGTGGTTCATAGAGACCTGAAGCCTGAGAATTTACTTTTGGACTCCAAATTTAATATCAAGATTGCTGATTTTGGCTTGAGCAATATCATGCGTGATGGTCACTTTCTTAAGACAAGTTGCGGAAGCCCTAACTATGCAGCTCCAGAGGTTTGTAAATAATTGGATTGTAATTGAATAGGATATTAATATTATTACTACACCACTATTTTTGAGAATTTACATTTACATCCTTTTGTGGTTAATCTATCAGAGGTTAAACTGTTTTTCATAGGTTATCTCTGGGAAATTGTATGCTGGACCTGAAGTAGATGTCTGGAGCTGTGGTGTAATTTTATATGCCCTTCTCTGTGGCACTCTTCCTTTTGATGATGAAAACATTCCCAATCTCTTTAAAAAAATAAAGGTAATATTGTTCTCAATTTTCCTTTTTCTGTATATGGTTTTCAAAAGACTGAGTGAAATTTCCTGCCACTGTCATATCAAGTTATTTTCTGGCATTGTTGCTGATGGAGATTATGACAAATCTAGAATGGCTTAATACCTTTTAGGTCAATACTTATTATATCTTTAGCTGTCTTTGTTTAAAGGAAGGTTAATATTGTTCCTCTATGTTGCAAAAAAATAAGTTGATTTTCAGTAACTCTGGTAGTTATGAAAGACTACACGGAAAATCAGTAAATTATCTTTATAATCTTTAATAAAGGCATTACTAACCTGCAACAGTAGATAATTCTTGGTGACCCACTAAAACAATATTTATATTATTTCATTTAGTTTGTTCAATCTTGTATGTTAAAATGTGATGATGGTTTTGGATTTATCCATTGTATATTCCTACACTAAATGATGTTATCTATCTGTAAACAGATTTAGTTTTGCTTCTGATGCATACCTTACTAATTACCATTTCTTGTAGGGTGGGATATACACTCTTCCTAGTCATCTATCACCTGGTGCTAGAGAATTGATACCAAGGATGCTTGTGGTGGATCCCATGAAGAGGATGACCATACCTGAGATACGTCAACACCCATGGTTCCAAGTTCGTCTGCCACGTTATTTAGCAGTGCCACCACCAGATACACTGCAACAAGCCAAAAAGGTTTGGATTTTACTGGATTTTGGGATTCATTTTTATTAAGTTATGGTCCATACTAAAGAAAACTTAGATCTAAAGAAAAACAAAGAAATTTTTTATCTGAAAAATACCAATTCTGTTATCCCTTTTCTAATTTCTCAAAATGAGAGATACAATTTATATAAGACAATCATGAAGCATGTAAAGCAGCCTTCACTGATGTGGGACTAAACTCAATATATGTAACACAAATAACCACTTTGCTAATGTGACAAATGTCATTCAGTTTTACAAAATCAGAGGTTTTATTCTATTACTCTGTTAGATAAATAGTATTTTTGTATATTTAACTCTACATGATTGTCACTTGCCAAAATATTGGTGGAAAAAGCTGTATGTTTTTGTCAATGTGTTTGGAACCATGCTATTGTTAGTCGTTAAAGTTACTTTAATTCAGTGGTATTGGAGGTGAAGTAAAATGAGGCATTTGCTGAATCGTGTAAGCCGAGGCCAAACAATTGTGTTTCTTTAGATTTGTCAATTTCATTTTCCTTTTTAAAAATGACCTTTAGTTCGTGAAATTGGTCTGCTTGCACCTTTATCTGTTAATTTTATTTTGTCAAAATATACCACCTTTATATCAAAGTGGTTAGATATAAGCGTCGAGTAAATTTACAAGCCATCTGTTAGGATTCCCAATAACAGAAACCAGTGTATGAGTGTTATTGAATTGTAAAGAATTGAGCCAAAGCTCTTTTAAGGTCACAACAAAGGCCTCAGGTCCTGCAAGAAAGCTATTCTCTTTTAAGGTTACAACCAGTGCCTCAGGTCCTTCAAGAAATCTATCTCTATTTCTGTAAAAAAAACAACTGACAATTACCCTTGCTTGCCTCACATCTTTCCTATATTCCTACTACTCTCCTAATCAAATTGCCAATTCAGCATAATTCCCTTTCCTTTTGCATTCCTTTGCCTTCTGGAATGAAGTATTTGGATCACATGTAGCTTTGGACCGTGTTCAAATGCAATAATTGTCCCAACCCAACTCTTAGGTCATCTAATTTTAGCCCATAACTTAATATTCTATCACGATATACCTTTATGGTTTTTGTTTCTTTTTGCATTTCTATAGCATACTGAATGTTTCAGTGGGTTTTGTGTCTATTTTTTTTATAGTTCAACATCAAACACGTAAATATTGCTGATTGTTTGTTACTTGATATGTAATCAATCAAAGAAAGGAAAATCAACGAATATTATGGTTTTGTAGATCGACGAGGAGGTTATTCAAGAAGTGGTTAATATGGGATTTGACAGAAATCAATTGGTTGAATCTCTTGCGAATAGAATACAAAACAAGGTTTGCGATCTTCATTTTCACCTCAAGTGTACCTGCCAGATCATCTCTTATTTCTGTCTATGAATTTCAGGGTACTGTAACATACTATTTGTTATTCGACAACCGGTTTCGTGTGTTTAGTGGTTATCTTGGAGCTGAATTTCAAGAGACAATGGTGGGTTTGTGGTATAATCATTGGAGGTTTTCTATTCTAGATATTACGTTGGTGTCTTTTTAAAACAGGATAGGCTCATTAGTTATTCTTTTAATGTGACTGCATAGGATTCTGGTTTCAACCGGGTCCACTCCAGTGAAGTTGCTCCTCCAGTTGTTGGACACCACAGCACTGGGTATATGGATTATCAGGGAGTAGGATTGCGGCAACAGTTCCCTGCTGAGAGAAAATGGGCCCTTGGTCTTCAGGTGCTATATTTTACCTATTAGCTGTTTCATACTGAACCTGATTCAATAACAAGTTTATTTTCCATGCTTAGTGTATTTAATTTGTACTACTATCACCAAGATGGTTCCTAGTTTAACGAAATAATTATGTCAATTGTCCTGAACTGGTTCCATCTATCTTGTGAGTGAGACATCAAATTTGTTGATTGAAGGTGTTTATGTGTGCAACTTGTTTGCAAATTCTCATTTTTAATGAGTTCTAGCAACACACTTTCTAATACATTCTCCATTATTAGTTTAAATTTATTGGAAATTACAAAATCGTAAGTGAGTCATAAAATATAAAAATACTGAGACTCAACTTTTTTTCCCTTTAAAGAAATTTCAATCAATAGTAGTGTGCTACTAAATTGCTAGCATTGTCCATTATTAATAGTTGCTAGCTATAAGAAATATTGAACTTCTGATGTACTTGTTTGGTAGTTACTTGTGATTGAGGTTTTTGTTGGTTATGTTTGTTAAATTGTGACAGTCTCGAGCGCAACCACGTGAAATAATGACTGAGGTCCTTAAAGCTCTGCAAGAATTAAATGTTTGTTGGAAGAAGATTGGACACTATAACATGAAGTGCAGATGGGTTGCTAGCATTCCTGGTAATCATGAAGGAATGATTAACAATTCTGTGCATAGTAATCATTACTTTGGAAATGATTCCAACATCATTGAAGATGAGGCTGTTTCTAAGTCAAATGTGGTAAAGTTTGAAGTGCAGGTAATTTATCTTGACAACCATAATATCTATTGTGCTTGGATTTGAATGGGATGTTTATTTACAAGGTTGGAGGGTGTTTTTTGCATTGTTTTTTTAGAGCCTTAGCTCCGTAAACTTCCGACTATTTCCCTTCCTCCTACCTCCTTTGTTTTTAATATTAGAAAATTTGACTTGTTCTTTGGGTTTACAATATAATAATCCTTTCATTGCAATGGTTATTAGTATGCTAGTAATCCATAATTTGGCAAATGATATTTTATTGTATACTTGTTCTTCTGTCGTTATTGGATACTACTATTGTCATTTTTTTTACTCGAACATTCTGAACCTCTGATAATTTCTTTGGCAGCTTTACAAAGCTCGTGAGGAGAAGTATCTCCTTGATCTTCAAAGGGTCCAGGGCCCCCAGTTTCTTTTCTTGGATCTCTGTGCTGCTTTCCTTTCACAGCTTCGTGTACTCTAGCGTGAAGCTCACAAGTCACTAAGGATGTTGCATGTGAATAAGCTTACATTGTACATACCAGTGCCCTTTCAGTATGATGGGTATATCTATCTCTCGGAACTTTTTAGCATAACCCCAGTTTTTTTGGGTTATCATGATTGAGGCAACTTACACAAGGCATTTGCTCCTAAATTTTCTCTTTCCCGTGAAATCCTTAAGATTTCAATGAAAGCATTTGGCTCCAACAGGGAGATCTGTTTATTGTATTGAACTTGGTGTTGTAATTGACTGCTTATGTCTGTTGCTGGGAAGCCGAGGGGTTGTTTGCCTAGGCTGCATCGAACATGAGTTTGCAGATAAGCATTTTCTCCCCGCTTCCCTACTCAATTGTGCTCCTTTTATGGATGCATGTTATTTCACAAATCATAGTTTATGTATTTTAGAATCTCTGTTCTGTAAACCTTATTTTTCGGGCAGTCTTAGTTAGTTATGATTAATCAGGCTGCTTCATCCTTGTCTTGTGTATTCCTATCTTGATTACATTATCCTTTTCCGCATCCCTTTCTATCTTTTCCACCTTCATGTTGGGTTGCATTTCCATGTTGAGACATCTTAGTTATGAAACTTTCCTCTTAAACGGTGTCTCTGTATTTCGACATGTATTGGATACGGACGATAATGAAGTTTTCAATTCAAAATGTATTTTTTTTTTAATTATATAAATTAAAAATTAAGATTTATTTAAATAAAGTTATTCAAATATAAAAAAATTCTAACTCGTCTATCTAAAATCCAAAAAAAAAAAAATCTATTTAAAACATTTCGTCACTTTCTTAAAAGACACTTTAGTTTAAATTCATTTAAGACAAACTAACAACTTTAAAATATTTTCCATGTTTATAAAAGAGATTAAATAAAAACACTCAATAATATATATATATATATATAATCTAAATATTTTTTATATATAAAATTTGTTTCTTATTTTTATAATTACAATAAAATCTTATACAAAAATTTAGTTAATATAATGATTAATTATTTTTGTTTTTAAATTTAATTATTTTTTTGTAATAATAAATGATAAACCCCATTTAATTAATAATATTATAAATTTAAAATATGTATAGAATTAAGTTATTCCAGTTATCATTGTATTTAATAAGATTATACTCTTAATTTAAAGCATACTTTTTCATTGATAAATGCTGCTTATATTATTAATTGGCCAATATTTGCAATTATTAAGGCTATAAAGAAAGGCAATATACAACATATATATATATATATATATATATATATATATATATATATATATATAACAAACTAAATTACTTTTTAAAAAAAATTGCATATCTTAACTTCCACATCTCTTCCATTAAAAAACTAATCTCAAATTCATTGTCAATAATGGCTTCTGTTACAGGTTGAAATTCAATGTTACTCATTGATACTAACAATTATGAATAAAATCAGAAACTATAGCAGAAGAAGATGTTACTTCATGCTTACTACAAAGTCTAATGTTACATAAAATGAATGATATTGCTAATTGAATGAACCGTTTTCTAGCAAGTTAACAAAGCAAATTGGAGGAAGATCTAGTGAATTCCAAAGTAACAGTTCCCCATCAACACTAGAAGAATCCATGTCAGTTGTTGTTTGTTGGTGGTGTTCTTCCTGTTTTCCATCCATTGCTTCCATGTACTCTTTCACCTCTTCATTCTTCTTAAGTCTGTTTTTGCTACAAGCCATTTGAAGGCTGCTTAATTGATCAGTTATTCCTCTTCCTTTCATGTTTCCTGATTCAAGTTTCAACTTCAAGCATTCAGGTATTCCATTGAAGGCATAGAGAGAGGCTGAGAACTTCCTCTCATATGTCATTCTCTTCATCACAGCTCTAAGCATTGAAGGCTCATCACCACCATAGTTCTCTGCCTCCACAGGCTCCTCCATCTCTTCAGCCATCTCAAAAGGAGAGTAGTAACTAGGTGGAGCAATGTTGTCTAGGAACCTAAAATCATGGACATCAAAGTTAGTATCTGTGCCTTCTTCTTCACTGTCCTCCACTCCTGAGTTGCTGTCATTACTTGAAGTCTGTGGTGTCACAATGTTGGTTTTGTATTGCACATCCACTTTTGTCCCCCCATCTTTTTCAGTCAAACATGATTCAAAACTACTAGTAATGTAGTCAATTTGTGCAGTGTTGTTGATGAAGTCATTGTTGCTTGCGCTATAATCTTCAGGGTCATTGAGAAAATCAGTGAATTGGTCAATTGAGAATTGTGTTGAACCATCACCATATGCATCAACTTCTTGTTGCATATGTTGGTGGTTGATGAGAAGTGAGGTGGAGGTGGAGGAAGAGGAGCAGGTGTTGTTGTTGTTGTTCCTTTCTTTAAGCCTCTGAAGGAGGAGATTGGTGATTTTTGAGGAAAGTGCTGGACTTGTGGAGGATTGAGAACATGGCCAGAAGTTTGTCCTTGTGTTTGCACCTCTAAGCAAGCAAGCAGCCTCATCATAGGCTCTTGCAGCTTCCTCAGCAGTGTCAAAAGTCCCCAACCACACTCTTATCTTCTGAATGGTGTCTTTGATCTCAGCCACCCATCTACCTGATGGCCTTTGCCTCACCCCAACAAACCTCTTCCTGGCTCTTTGGACTCCTCCAAGTGCTGCAGCCTGTTTCATCATCTCATCCCAAGCCATGCTTCCCTCACATATCTCTCTCTCTTCAACTACTTCACCACCCTTTCTCTTCCTTGCCATCTACCCTTCTGAGGTTTTCTGCTTCTTGAATTGGTTAGGCTTATAGGGTGGTGATGATTCTTCAAGAGCACTAACTCCTATGCTTGCTTGGTTTTGTACTTTGGTTAAGCTTATATTAAAAGGGTGAGTGTTAGAAGGAACTGAAGTTTGGTTTCTATGTTTTGCCTTAGCTGGTTTGTGCTTCTTTTATATGTGTCAAAAATGAGTGTCTCTTTGAACTAGTTGTGTTTCAGATCTGACCAGGTCACACTTATTAGTTTCTTTATGATTTCGGCTTCTATATCCAAACATTTGGCGGTTTCTGAGGCATTGTAATTGGTGAAGATTGTTTGACTTGGACAAAGGGCAAATAGATTTGTATTGTATGATGGAACTTGAGCATATTCTATGCCACAGTGCAAGCCTCAATAGGTCATTTACCACTTCATAAAATCTTTCCCTGTGATCCAAAGCTACAAACTAAAATTGTGTGATCTATGATCTTTCTTTATTACAATTTTCTTGTCCTTCTCACATTCCACCCTCCATTGCCACTTTGTCCAAGGCAAGAACTGAAATGTGAGACAGAGGGCTTCACACTCAGCTGCCAAAAAAGACACCATGTAAAACAACCTCAGTAGCCGAAACCTATGTGCTTATACAGCAGAAACTAGACTATTTTACAAGCTGCAGTTGATATTTGGATTTTACCTTACTTATTATATAGTCTGGTTTATTTTTCCATTATCAACTTTGATACTTTATGAACATTTTCCATAGATCCACTCATGTATGTTTTGTGTAGGGAATAGAATGAGAGTAAAAAACAAAAGTACATTGTAGATATGGTAAGTACAGGTAATACTACTAACCTTTGTTTAGGAATTCAAGGTTATCAATACTTGTTCACTTTCTTTTCAGGTAATTAAACTTATAAGTATGGTTAATGTTATCTAATTAGATTTAGAGTTTCACATCAGTAATATACATGCTAATCAACTCTATTTGGAAAACCATACTAATAATATCTGTATCCTCAAACTACATAGTTATTTGTAAACCATATTACATAAGTTTATAATGCAATATTAATCCAAAACATTCATTCCTTCCAAGTTTTTGCATTGGAATGTGAAGAATGTTTCATTCCAACTTATTCCCTAACAAAGCACTACATTTAAGCGTAATTCAACCTTACAAAACTAACTTATAAAGTGAGATTTGCATATCCTTATATATTATGAAATGTCTTTATTTTCAGAAAATATGAAATTTCCAACACACCCCTCACATCGAAACCTGTCAACTCATACACGAGACTATATACATAAGAGATCTGATAGCGATCCGATAGGGAGTGACATGATTAGTCCAACAAACTTTTGCTAGGATAAGTTCTAAATGACTCCAAAATCACCTTTAAGAAGTGAATTTTAAGTCTAACTCAACTTTACGAAATCAGTTTATAAAATAATGTTTGCATCCACTTATATACTACGAAATACGTTATCTCTAGTCTAATCGATATGCAAGATGGTTGTTGGATACTTGTTAACTATTAAACAAACATTTACTCAAGTTAATAACAGTGGGTGGGAGAAGTCACTTTCATCCAAAACAAGGACTCTGGCATTGTCCTTAATCAATAATAAACACACAAAAAAGTTAAACTGATGTTTTGTGTTCGTCATTGCTGATGAGTGTTAATAAATGCGATTCCCCCAATGCCCCACCATGAAATCATGCCAAGCCTAACCCACTTGAAAACTCAACAAAAAATAAGTGATTTTCTTCAAAAACTTTTTGTAATGTCATCATCAAGCATTGATTGATCAATTATTTTGTGATGATCAAGTACTTCCTTGTGCAAAGCTTTTATGGGATTTTCTTCATGCAGCCACTACAGATGGTGACATTTCTGGACCAACTTAGGAATCATCTTCCTCTGAAACATTTTCGATTCATGCTCATAACATACATCAGATGCAGTTGAACTCAAAAACCATCTTCTAATTATGCATTTCACACTTCTAATTATGCATTTCTTTAATAATTCTCATTTCACCCTTTTAACACTTGAATGTAATTAGAATTTGGCTTAATTGCTTTTATTTTGTGAATTTACTCTTCCACTGTTTTTTACTGTGTTCTGCTATATTAAGATAGTAAGAATCAAATTTGCTAACAAATATGGATATTAAATTTGTCAAATTACAATAATAAGGAGAGAAAAATATAATTATCTCTATTTTTTTTATACTGTTATCTAGTAATTATTTCTTTTATAAAAATAAGTTTAACTGACATGCTTTTATCAGTGTAAAAACTTTGTACATACTCAATAATCAATCTTCGAAATGAATTTATGATGATTATTGCTTTTATAAAATTTAACAATAATATCATATGCTACAAGACAATAATGAAATAGAAACTAATTTTAGAAAAAAATAATAATTAGTTGTTATAATAACTAAATTAGAAACTATTTTAGAGACTAAAAAAAATTAATATCTAAATTAGTTTATATTATTATTAAATGGTTTCTAAATTGTTATTTAATTAGCAACCAAGGTTTTTGCTACTAAATTTAGAATCTAAATAATTGGTAGTTAAAACTTTGGTAGCTAATTAGATACTAATTTAAAAATTATTTTACAATAATATAAATTAATTTAAAAACCAATTTTATTTTAGTTTCTAAAACGATCTCTAATTTAGTTATTATAACAACTAATTATTTTTTGTCTCTAAAATTAGTTTTTATTTCATTATTTTCTTGTAGTGATATATATTAGGACATGAATATCAATTTCAAAAAAATTATACCATCAACATATTTTAGTTAAATTGGTAAATTGATCATTACGATAATTATTTTTAAAATCACGTTTAAAAAAACCTCCAATTGATTAAAAAATATAAAAAAAACTTTTGAAATTAACATGTACCAAAATTAAACTTAAAAATTTTCAGATTTTCGTTAAAGTCGAGAATTTTTTTTTGGTTCTCCATTTGGGTTCATTTCATTTGGTTTGACTTTCAAGGAATCTTACATTGTCTTGATAAGAACAAACACGAAACGTTGAAGAAAAAATGCTTATAGTTTTATAATAATAATAAAATAATAATAATGGTGATGATAATTATTAATTAAAATGAATGATTGTGACTTGTGAGAAAACGAATCGCACTGTGTTGTTGTTACTTGAAATCATAAGCAAAGAAATTAAAAAAAATATATACTAAAATGACGTGAAGATGAGACAAATTTGGCCTTTTCCCTGTTTACTAGTTTTTATTTTATCATCACATTATTTTAATTAATAGTATCATTGCTTTAAAAAAATTATAATATCATTGCTTAAAAAAATTATAATATCATTGCTTAAGAAAATTATAATATCATTGCTTCCTTCATACATTTTAATTGTTAATACGATTCTTAAACATCGTTCTAGAATATTCAAAATTCATACAAGGAAGAGAAAATTTCCTAAGAACAAGTTTTAGAGTTTTCGTAATATCTTTAAATGAAAAAAAAAATAGCATTCGGCATAATTGGAAGAATTTTTCTAGCAAATCCAAGATAGTGATTTGACTAATTCACATAATACTATAATAAATTTTAACTAATAAAAATGTATTAGAAATTATAAATTAGTATAAATTTGGCGAACCACAACCTAAATAACAGTTTAAGATTATTCGTCCTAAAAGAATATGCTGTGATAATATGGTAAATTGAGCAAAATTTTAACGATGATTGTTTGAAAACTGTCATTTAAAAGCATGAAAAACATAACAATGATTTTCAATATAATCGTTGCTAAAAAACACACAAAAAATGATGACAATTTTAAATATAATCGTCACTAAAAAATACTTGAAAATAAATTAATGACAATGTTATTTAAATATAACAGTCGTTAAAAAGCACGAAAAAGTAAATGGTGATGGTTTCCTATTGTAATTGTCATCATATGTCATTTAAAAAATTATACCTATTTAATTTTTATTTCACGCTCCTTTGTTTTCTTCGTTTCACGTTTCATCTTTATTTGTTTAGTATTTCATGTTCATCTCTTTTTGTTGTACGTCGCCACCTATAGGAAGATCAGGGTGGTATCGTTGTCATCGATTGAAGATTGAAGATTATCATAGGATGTTTGTCTTAGTCTATTGATTGAAGATTCGAAATTATTATAGGATGAAGGGGTTGAAGTGTTTGATGGGTTTAGTAATGAATCTTTCCATATGCATGCAATGTTATTTTGTACCATCAATGACTTTCTTGCATATAGAAACTTGTTAGGTTATAGTGTGAAGGGACATAGAGCATGTCCAATTTGTCAAGAAAACACATATTGTGAGCAGTTGAAATGTGGGAGGAAGACAATGTATCTTTGACATCATAAATTTGATGTCATAGATTGAAAACAAAACATTTAATGGACACTAAGAACATGACATTTGTCCCATTCCATTAACTAGCATTCATATTTATGAAAAGGTAAAAAATGTTAATGTGGTTTTTGTAAAATGAATAAGAAGCAAATTGTGACTGAAATATGGAAGAAAATGTCAAATTTTTTTTTTATCTTCCGTATTGGTGTAAGTTAGATGTTAGATATTGTATAGATGTAATGCACAAAAAAAAGAATGTGTGTGACAACTTAATTGGAACACTTCTCAACATTAAAGGTAATTGATGGATGATGTTGGCTCAACTAGACAAGGTGAGTTGTTCGTTGATCATGATTATTTTGCTTCGTATATCCAAGATTAAGTCCATTTTTATTGAATAAATTATACTAAATTATTTAAATATGTTGTACTAATTAATTTTCAATGTAGACGTCATTGATAATTACTAGTTATCTATGTTCAAAATCATACTATTGTATGGTTTTGCTCCTTGCATAAAAAGCTTGCTAACTAGTTTAAACAAATAATGGATTGATAAGTCAATTTCATTTAACATCTATTATTACATCAACCTTGCATAATGTTATGTCATCAAATATTGATATTTTAATGCATACTCTGGTTATAACAAATTAAGTGGTAAGCCAAGTGCAAGATCACAGAAACTCACTTAGATGCACCTCAAGGATATTGTCATTAATTTTGATCTAAAATTATGTTTATTTTGACCCGTAGTGTAATAAGCAAAGTAGATGTTACAATTGCGGTTATTATGTCATGTAGTTGATGAACATTAGTGTGCAACCTGGAATTGATAGAGGTTGAGATCAGATAATATGCTATAACCCATCAATACACTAAACAATGCACTAATACACTCTAATATTAGCTCAAACGATAATGGATTTAGTTAAAATCATCATATTTTATATTTTAAACATGTAGTTTTTTGCAACCGTTGTTATAATGTTATTTTTTGAAAAATAAAAATAATTTTATCATTAACCATCATTAAAATAGTTTCATTAAAATAATTTTAAACTATGAGGGTTTTCTCTTTAACCTTTCTTAAAATAATTTTAAACGATAATTGTCTAAGTCATCGATCAAATATTTTTTATGACAACATTACTAATTTTAAAATTGTCTTAATAACTTTTTTAACCCTTGTTAAAAAGTCTTTCTACAATAACTAAATATTTTATTTATTAATAAAAGGTTACAATAAGAGAGCTTAGATGTTAACGGTGATTATGTAATTATATGGAAGTAAAAATTGAGCTATGTCCGAATCAAAAATCACTTCATTCATCATCAATTTCTTAATTTTTTTTTGTTCTATATATCTTTTTTTTTTTTCATGGACAATAATTATTTTTTTCTAAAAAGAGATACCAATTTTTTTTAATTTTTTTGTTGTTGCAATGACTAAAGCTAAAATAAAAAATTGTGTTTAATATTAAGAAATAGTAGGAACCAATGTGGAAGTCAGAGGAAAAAACAAAGACATGAAAAAGAAAAAAGAAAAAGAATGCATATAATTAATTTAAGAGTTGGTAGGACCAACGTCCAAAGAATGAGACAAAGTCCTACACAAAACAACAAATTGTGCCTTTATATATTTTATTTGAGTTTTCTATGATCAACCCTTTGATATTAACTAACATCACTTTCTTTCTCTCCCTCTACACATAATCATCCTATTTTTTTAATCCATCAATTTTTAATTTCATCACAAGTCTCAATCACAAAAAAGGTGTATGTGTCATATAGTGAGAAAAATAATTGAAGGAATAAATTTTCAAATATTATTAGTAAACTATTGCTCACATTTTTTTTCATTAAGTACTAGGTGTTTGATTATTATTATTATTATTACTTTTTAATTTGAAAAACAAGATTGCATTCGATGTTGTTCTTTTTTTAAAACTTAAAATTATGTATATATAATATACCCAAAATAAGCATTCAAAATATTTACAAAACATATAAATTTAATTTTTCTAATGTTTCTAAAATTTTCATGTTAGATATCACTGTGCTACTTGACATCTCAGCTAGGCTGACACATCAAGTAACAACAATCATTTGTTATCACATTAAAAAAAAAATACAAAAATAGGGAAGACTATACCAAAACTCATATGTTAACAAAAACGATATATAGGTGGACTATAGCTATTAATAAAGAATTATAAGAACATACTAGATAAAAGTCTATTATATCAATAAAAGGATTCTCTGTGAGTAAATCCTAAATTAGCTAACTTATCAGCACACACATCCCCTTCACGAAAAATATGAGTAACCCTAAACCTGATTTTTTATTTTTCTACCGTAATTAAGACAAATATTTCATCAATTAAGAAACATTCCAGAAACATTTGTCCCAACAGTAAACACAGCACAAACCAAGGCAGAGTCACATTCCAACTAGACATTAGTAAGTCTTAACTTTTGAGTTTCCTCCAAAGCATATATCCAAATGTTGTAGAGTTTAAAATGATGAATATTTTTGGATAAATAAAGAGTAAATTTGTTTTATTTTATATATAATCTTTATAACCTTTAAATAATAAAATATGCATTTTCTATTTAACTTATAAATTTTCCTCTTTTTAAATGAAACGGATGCTTACATTATCAAATTTTCTGTATGTGTTATGTTAAACGTATTTGAACAAACTTTTATATAAAGACATATATAGAAAAAATATTAAAAAAATGAAATTAATTTATTTGTAAACTAAAATTAGCTTATATACAAATTATAACTACAAATTTTTAAATTATTTTTAACAAGTTAGTTATAAGGAGAAGTTAATTTCCTTTTTTTATAATATAAAAATCCTAATTATGAAGTTTGTTTAATATAATAATACCTGTAAAAAAAGCTATATGAACAGTCAAAACCTTGTAATAATGAAATGATATAAAAGAATAAATTGTAATTTTAAAATTCTTTAATTTTTCGTGTGTTTTTAAAATACCGTCAAATAACAATTTACTTAATTAAAATATAAAAATAAACATCATTGAAATCATGAAATATAAACTAATTTTAGAGATAAAAAATAATTAATTATTATAGTAACTAAATTAGAGACCATTAGAAACTAAAAAAATCTTTTGAATTTTTTTAATATAAAAGTTTTCATGTTAGGCATCACTATGCAACTTGACATCTCAGCTAGGCTGACACCTCAAGTAACAACAATCATCTGACATCACATGAAAAAAGTATTATTAAAAAAAAAGAAAAAGAAAACCTTTTGATTTATAATTAGTTTCTATTATTGTTAAATAATTTTCAAATTGATATCTAATTAACTACCAAGGTTTTAGCTACCAATAAATTTGGTAGAAAAACTTTGGTAGCTAATTAGATACCAATTTAGAGTCTCTAAAATGATTTTTAATTTAGTCATTATAATAACTAATTATTTTGAGTTTTTATTTCTTGATTTTCTTGTAGTTAGTGTAAAAAATGAATTTGGCTAAAATTGCAAATCTTCTAAAATATTATAACTAAAATCACAAAATAAAATAAAAATTACATATTAAAACTAAAAGTGACCAGACCTATTTAAGTCAGTGAGAAATTATTTAATAAATATGAAATAAATCATGCTTACATACGAAATTAAACCCTAAATTTAAATTACTGTATTCAAACATTGACCAACCCCTTCTTCCCCCCTTCTTCCACTTGGCAGGCTTTTAACGAATGAATTGTCACCATTTTACTATAATTCTATTCCAACCCTAAATTGACAAAGTTTCAAAATTTTCTTCATGACTATGAAGTTTGAATATGAGTTCATTGTTTCATCAATTCAATTCCATACACATGCAATTCTACTCTATCATTCACAAAGAAAAATGTCTACATTTTGGATATAAAAAACCTCAAAAAAATTTACCAAAAATATTACCAGAAATTTTTTAAATAAAAAAAATTATCACGATGAAAGTTAATTTTATTTAATATAATAGTATAATTTAATTAGAATTTTTAATTGATTTAATTATTATTTACTTATTTATCATTTTACCTTCTGAGATAATCTTTTATCCACTTCAAAATATTATTATTATTTCGATTATGCACAATACACTATAATACACTACAAGAAAATCAATGAAATATTATTAATTTTGGAAACAAAAAAAAAATTAATTATTATAGTGACCAAATTAGAGATCATTTTAGAAACTAAAAAAAAAAAATTAGTTTCTAAATTAGTTTATGTTATTGTTAAATGGTTTCTAAATTGGTATCTAATTAACAACCAAGGTTTTTGGTACCAAATTTAGAATCTAAATAATTGGTAGTTAAAACTTTGGTAGCTAATTAGATACCAATTTATAAACTATTTAAAAATAATAGAAACTAATTTAGAAACCAATTTTTTTTAGTTTCTAAAATGGTTTCTAATTTAGTCACTATACCAACTAATTATTTTTTATCTCTAAAATTGATTTCTATTTCATGATTTTCTTGTAGTGACATAATTAATGATAGAAAATTTTCAACTAGATCAATCTTATCAGCTTTGGAAGTTGATATTTCACCATAATTTTATTTTAAAAATACATCTTAATAAATCCGAAAAACAAGTTTACTAAATTATATTTAATCCAAATTAATGTGAGACTTTTAAACTTATATGAAATCATCAAAAACAGGAAAAATATATAAAAAAAAAACATGACATATTATTGAGGGTTCTACTTACCAACCTATCAACCCTAAGTGACAAAAACAATTACACATATATTGACAAAATTTTCCTTTTTGCAATTAATTTAGTTTGTATGATCATCTCTTCATAACCAACCAACGTAAGAAGCATCAATCACCAAAAAAGTGCATGACATATGAAGAGTAAGAAAATAGTATATTGAGATGATATCAGAACTCAAGTTGCAGACAATTTCTCCACTGCATAATTCTTTTTATACTCTGAATGGCAGAATCATTGGCACCATAATATAGAATATGCTTCACTTGCTTACCAATGAATGACCAATTAACAATTGTTTATTCAGTTTTTTTGCAAAGGATTTGAAGAAAAATGTGAGATGCAATTAATTATATGAATTTGAGTGATTGTTTCCAGAAGATGTTCTTTGTTCTGTGCTCATCTTCTGCCACATGGAAGCTACTTCCAACCAGAATTCACTGCAAAAAAATATTTATGTGTTCTTGATCAAGGTTCTTACTCAGATTCAAAACCCACCACATGTTGTTGGGTTTCACATCTAGAAATTATTTTATGGTTATTTCTTGATTGTTATTTAAATTCATATTATGAAGACTTAAGTTCTATTTGACCTTTTGTCACAAGACTTGGTAATACCATTGGATGGTCTTATAAATCCTTTAACTATCGAAAAAGACAGGTTAAAATGTTTTGATAATACATTTAAAATTATACAAATAAGTCATATAAAATGTTTATTACATTAAAACTCATAGATGATGTATCGGTTTTAGACCGTCTAATGGAACTTTGGAAGATTAGACATATGACCTGATTTTCTCAGAATAATTAAGATAAGTGTTTCATTTATTACAAAGAATCCAAGGAACATGAGTCCTATCAGTAAATGCAGTATAAACTAAGGCAAAATCACATTCAAGCCATAAACTAGTAAAACTCATCGTTTGAGCTTCTTTAATGGCATGTATAACTCCATAAAACTCACCAACCAAAACAGTTTGAATATATAGAAAAACAGAGAAACCACCAATAAACTCCCTTATACTCCCATGGAAAATACCACCACAAGGAGCAAGACCAAGAGAAGATGATAAAAAATATTAATTTTAATTTTAACCCAACCTGATGAAGGAAACCCACATCTAACAAGAAGATGATGAAAAAAAATTTCACTACGAGTATTAATCTCAAAGAACTTAAGCACATTGAAAATCAAACATGTCATTCGCCATAGAGTTTTTAAACAAATTATCCACTAGGCAAATGAAATCTTGAATGGTGTAAATGGTCTTGGAAAAATCAATCTTAACCTGAAATCTAGTATAATTGCTCATACATCATATCATCCAAATAGAAAAGGCTTTCACAACAAATTTAATCAAATTAACATATGACTTAAATTGTAATTATATTAATTAAATAGTTGCTAAATTTTATTAATTTATAATTAATTTGAATTATAATGTTAACTAGTTATATCTATATATACACACACGTCTATAAAACCAAGACACTATTTTTAATAGTTTTTTTAATATTTTTAGTAATTTTTTTAAAATTCATTATTTTAAGTCAATAATTACAATAGTTAAAATATTATTAAATTCTATTAATTAATAATTAATTAAAATGTTATATTTGTATCTTAATATATTTTAATATATTTTAATTAATATAATTATTGACTTAACATAAAGAAGTTTAAAAGTTTTTACTAAAGATATTAAAAAATATTAGAAATAGTGGTTTACTTTTATACACGTGTGTGGATGATGATATTGTATTAAGTGGTTTAATTTGGTGGACATGGTAATGCATATAAAATATGGTTATTGGTAATGTCGTTT